>Ga0070761_10000439_pt1 | contig 27164 bp, 21 predicted proteins | sample HubBroMetageREF1_FD_66724 | JGI IMG/M metagenome (GOLD analysis project Ga0070761, IMG submission 66724) | Reference soil microbial communities from the Hubbard Brook experimental Forest, New Hampshire, USA - Hubbard Brook CCASE Soil... | ecosystem: Environmental > Terrestrial > Soil >... | reverse complement strand
CAAACGGCCGAGAGTCCCAACAAAGGTCGCTGCCCGCTCAGGTTTTCCGTCCTTATCTCGGTTGGCTGACAGGTTGGGGCTGCGCTTGCCTACCGATCTAATGAAGTAGAATGGCTCAGCACGCCGGTTTAGAATGGCGTGTGAACCGAAGTGCGGGTCCTAGCGATTGAGCTAGCAGGTCTTCTATCGGAGGTTGTGTGGGAGGCTTAGAGAGAGTTTGTCTTGCCGACGGCATTGGGCCGGCAGGAGCGGAACGTCATCTTGGATGCGATCCTGATGGTCTTACAGGCCAGTGGTACGCTTTGTACGTTCGATCACGGCACGAGAAAGTTGTCGAAAGCGGATTGAGAGGTAAGGGATACTGTGTTTTTTCGCCTTTCTACAGGACGAAACGCAAAAGAATCGACCGGATCACTGTAATCGATGTGCCGCTGTTTCCGGGATACGTATTTTGCTACTTTGACTCGAACAAGCGATTACCGATTCTAACGACTCCAGGCATTGTGCGAATTGTAGGGCCGGGGAATCGGCCGGAACCAGTGGATGACACTGAAATCGCCTCGATCCGCACCCTTGCGCTGTCTGGGCAGCCGGTTCAGCCATGGCCGTTTTTGAGATCAGGACAGCGAATCCGTCTGCAGGCCGGTCCACTTATGGGAGCAGAGGGCATTTTCTTACGGGTCAAAGATGAGTACCATCTGGTCGTTTCCATTACTTTGCTCCAGCGCGCTGTTTCGGTCGTCATCGAGAAAGATGCTGTGGCCCCCTTGTTTTTTCGGTGAGCGTCACTCGGCGTCGTTCCAGAGGTTAGAAAATATCGATCCTTGAGCTTGCCCACTACCGTCCAGTGAGAGTTTCGGATAGAATCAGCCCTAATTAGGCTTCGACTCAGGCGCTCCGGGAGTTGATCAAATCCGGGACTACAAACGCGGACCTGCGTGAAAAGCCAGGCACGAAACTTGGAGAATTCAGTAAAGGTTTGTTCCCTGCCGCAAACACTTCCAGACGATTCCGATTACATTTGGATGGGCTTGATAGCGGGCGTTGACACGCGACCCCCCGTGGCGTAATGTCTGTAGTTCCCAAAGCGTAGATGTATGGGAGAGGGCGGTAGCTTGTCCAGAAGCTGCTCAACGAATCTCTGATGTATTCTGTTTTCAAAGACGTTTCGGCGGTTCAGCAGCTAGAGATTTTTCGTGCTTCTCAGTTCTGCGCGGTCATGCTCCGGATTGTTTAGATCGAGAGACGGTTTATGTGCGGCATAAACGGCATCTTCGCCTATCACTCGGCTTCGAGTGCGCCGCAAGAAACCGAGCTTCTCGCTACGCGAGAGGCAATGCGCGCCCGCGGCCCCGATGGATCAGGCGCTTGGTGGAGCATGGACCGACGGTGTGGGCTTGGCCATCGACGGCTTTCGATCATCGATCTTTCCGACCGAGCTTCCCAGCCGATGCCCAGTGAAGACGGTTGTTTTGTCATCGCATTCAATGGCGAAATCTACAATTATCCGCAAGTACGTGTAGAACTCGAGGCCGATGGTGCGCGCTTCCGCACGACCTCCGATACCGAGGCGCTCCTGCACCTCTACGCGCATTACGGTGCCGGTATGGTGCGTCGGCTCCGTGGCATGTTTGCTTTCGCTATATGGGATCGGGCGCGGCGGGGCCTTTTCCTTGCACGCGATCCTTACGGCGTTAAGCCGCTCTACACGGCAAACGACGGCTGGATGTTCCGCTTCGCCTCACAGGTTAAGGCGCTGCTTGCGGGCGGTCACATTTCGCGCGACCCTGAACCGGCGGGTATTGTCGGCTTCCACTTGTTTGGCAGCCTGCCCGAGCCTTTCACGCTCTACCGCGATATCCGGGCTTTGCCCGCTGGCCATACCCAGTGGGTCGACGCCGCGGGACCGAGGGAACCCGAGCCCTTCTCGAATCTTGCCGATGTCCTAGCCAAAAGCGCGGCCAACCCAGCGCCTGCAGCTGAGATTCCCGAACGGGTGCGCGCCGGCGTGCTCGACAGCGTGCGCGCCCATCTGTTGGCTGATGTTGAGGTGGGTATCTTTCTGTCTGCAGGCGTCGACTCCGGCGCACTGCTTGGTTGCATGCGAGACGTTGGGCAGCGTGAGATCCGGGCGATCACGCTAGCGTTCGAAGAGTTCCATGGCAGTTCGGAGGACGAGGCGCCACTGGCTGCACGGGTGTGCGAGCATTACGGGGCGCACCACATCGTACGGCCCTTGCGTAAGAGAGAGTTCTTCGAGGATCTCCCCGCCATTCTGGAGGCCATGGACCAGCCCTCGATCGACGGTGTAAACACTTGGTTCGTCTCCAAAGCTGCCAAAGAGGCGGGCTTAAAGGTCGCGATTTCGGGTCTCGGTGGCGATGAGCTTCTTGCGGGTTATCCAAGCTTCCTGGACGTGCCGCGTTGGCACCGTCGGTTCGGTCCGTTCGCGGCCATGCCGGGGGCCGGGTTCTTGGCCCGCAAGGTCATGGCTGTCGTTGCCCCTGCTTTTTCGAGGGCAACCCCAAAAGCGCTCGGGGTTCTGGAATACTCCCGCAGCTGGGCTGGCACTTATCTCCTGAGGCGCGGATTGTTCCTACCCCACGAGCTGCCGGAGGTCATGGATGCGGACATGGCACGCGAGGGTCTGCGGCGGCTGAGGCCACTACACCGGCTTGCCGCGAACCTCAAACCAGATCCCGGGTCCGACGTCGCACGAGTTTGCGTGCTTGAGTCGGCGCAATACATGCGCAATCAGCTTCTGCGCGACGCCGATTGGGCAGGGATGGCACACAGCCTTGAGATCCGCGTGCCGCTAGTGGACTTCACGCTGCTCAGGGCGCTGGCTCCCGTGATCCCTGTGCTCAGTCCCGGGGCGGGCAAAGCTGCGCTGACCAATGCGCCGACCTTACCACTGCCAGACGAGATTGCGACCCGTGCAAAGACAGGGTTCAGCGTGCCCACAGGCGACTGGATGAACGCGGCTATTGGCAGAGGCTTGGAGCCAGCGGGTCGCGCATCCGATCCGAAAGGTCTTGTTTCTCGACGCTGGTCGCGCGCGGTGCTAAACAGCATGGCCCCAACCGATGCGCAACCGCAGTTGCACGCGTCATGAATCCCTCGCCCTTGATGCTTGCTATTGTGACGGACGCCTTCGGTGGGCGCGGCGGCATGGCGCAATACAACCGCGATTTTCTTGGAGCGCTGGCCGAAACCGGCGCCGTGTCATCGATTACAGTCCTGCCGCGGTACGCGCCCGATCCATTTGCGCTACCTGAAAGGATCCAACAAACACCGGCGCGGCCCGGTCGGATTGGCTATTCGGTTGCGGCTCTGCAAACGGCACTTCTTCGGCGCGTCGATCTTATCTTCTGTGGCCACCTTTTTATGGCGCCGCTGGCGGCAGTGATCGCGCGGCTCAAGCGAGCAAAGCTCATAGTGCAAACCCATGGGATTGAGGCTTGGTCGCGGCCATCCAAGGCTCAACGTTCAGCTTTGGAAGCGGCTGACCTCGTGTTATGTGTCTCGCGCCACACGCGCGCAGCCGTGCTCTCATGGGCCGCGACCGCGCCCGAGCGGGTTCTTGTCGTGCCTGACACGGTGCGAGAAGCATTCACTCCGGGAGACGGCTCGACACAGCGCACTCGGTTGGGCCTAGAGGGGAAGCGCATTCTCCTGACTGTCGGTCGGATGGACTCCGGCGAGCGCTACAAGGGCCAAGATTGCGTGATTGCAGCCATCCCCGAGCTTGTCACGAAAGGCCATGACATCTATTATTTGGTCGTCGGGGAAGGTGCGGATCGAAGCCGCCTCGAAGCGCTTGCGCGTGAGGCTGGTCTCAGCAACCGTGTTCGTTTCCTCGGCCACGTTGGCTTGCCAACTCTTGTCGAGATCTACCGCACCTCCGACTTATTTGTCATGCCATCGACCGGGGAAGGTTTCGGTGTCGCATTCTTGGAGGCGATGGCGAGTGGCACGCCCGCCCTTGGGCTCGGGGTTGCGGGAGCCACGGACGCGCTCGCTGACGGCCAGCTTGGGACGCTCGTAGCAGAGAACGATCTCCCATGCGCCGTAGCCCGTCTGCTAGCTGCGCCTAGGCCAGACACGCAGGCGCTGGCAGCCGCTGTCCGCGCCCGATTTGGTCGTGAGAAGTTTGCGGTCAGTGCCCGTGCCGCATTGAATCGGTTGATGCAGGCGTCGTCAGTCTGACGCTGGACGAATTCTCATCTGCCGGTCTGTGATCTTCGAAAGTGATAGGTTGGAAGTCTAAGGATAAAAGGGGCAACTCTAGACAGATGCAAAACCACATCAACAGCTATTCCGAGAAACTCTGTCGCGCGCTGGGTTTGAGCGCTATGGGCAAAATCCCCGAGCTTGGTGAGGCCCTTCGAGAGTCATGGAAGCTAGGTCGCACGGTATACCTGTGTGGCAACGGTGGCAGTGCGGGCAACGCCATTCATCTTGCCAACGACTTATTCTACGGTGCTGGAGTTGGCAGCGGTGGAGGTTTGAAGGTCGAAGCACTCAGTGCGAATGCCGCGGTTCTCACTTGCCTTGCGAATGATATCGGGTACGACGAAATCTATGCCGAGCAAATCAGAATCAAGGCAAACCCAGGTGATGTTCTTGTCATCCTTTCAGGAAGTGGGAACTCAGCCAATGTTGTGAAAGCCCTGGAAATGGGAAATGCCAGGGGCATGAAGACCTTCGCCATCTTGGGGTTCTCCGGCGGGCGATGCAAGAGAATCGCCCAGCATTCGATTCATTTCGAGATCGATGACATGCAGATCGCCGAAGATCTTCAATTAATAGTGGGGCATATATGCATGCAGTGGCTGCGTGCAAACCCTATAAACAACGACCTCGAAGTTACTTCGGACATGTCAGCGCTCGGTAAAGCCGGGTAGGGTCAAATATTCAGCTGCTGCAGAACTTTCTGTTTTCCGCCCGATGCACCATTTTGTCACCGGCGTTGCGGGTTTCATCGGAAGTCAATTAGCCGATTGCCTCCTCGAAGAAGGGGAGAGCGTTAGCGGCACAGACGATTTTTCCCTCGGTAGGCGGGAGCACTTGGATTGTGCGCGGCAGAATCCCCGATTTCAGTTTTTTGAGCACGATGTAAGTCGACCTGACCAGGCCATCGAAGCTCTTTGCGCTGCTTCCTCAGCGCAAGGGCCCATCGATATCATCTGGCATCTAGCAGCAAACAGCGATATCGCCGCCGGAGCAGCCGACGCGTCGATCGATTTCAGGAGGACATTGCAGACGACATTTGCGGTCGTCGAAGCTGCAAAAGCTCAAGGGGTCAAGAAGATTGCCTTTGCTTCCACATCGGCCGTTTATGGAGAGCGGGATGATCTACTGAGCGAGAGTTCGGGTCCCTTGCTGCCAATCTCCAATTATGGAGCCACCAAGCTTGCCAGCGAAGCCTTGCTCAGCGCGGCCGCCGAACTTTTTATCGAGCGGCTCTGGATCTTTCGCTTCCCCAATGTTGTTGGCCCAAGGTCCACACACGGTGCAATCCTCGACTTCATCACACGCTTAACCTCGCACGCCAGTAGCCTCACGGTTCTCGGTGATGGACTACAAACAAAGCCTTACCTTCACGTGTCGGAATTGATTGCCGCAATGAGGTTCATCGTTACGCATGCAACGGATCGCCGCAACGTGTTTAACATCGGGCCAACCGGCGCAGGTACCAGTGTAGCCTTCATTGCTGAACGAGCGGTGGCCCGCGCGTTGCCGGGCACCCCGATCGCCTACACGGGCGGGGATAGGGGCTGGGTTGGCGACGTTCCACGATTCCGCTATTCCACAGAACGACTGACGCGTCTCGGATGGCAAGCAGCACTTAGCTCTGACGAGGCGGTGGTTCGTGCTATTGATGAGATTGCAGGTTCGCGTACACGATAAACCCGACAAATAGCTTTTGTATGATTCCAAACCTTCGTGCCCAACTCATCCCCAAAGCTTGACCACCTTGTCATTGTTGCAGGTGGACCCGGCGCTCGTTTGGCCCCCGTCATTGGGGATTTGCCTAAAGCGTTGGTTCCCGTTGGCGGCAAGCCGGTGCTCCAGCACCAGTTGGAACTGGCTGTGGGTGCGGGGATAAGTGAAGCAACCATCTTTGCCGGTCACCTTGCCGAGAAAATCCTTGATTTCGTTGGGGATGGCTCGCAATTTGGCCTCCGGGTTCGGATCCTCACGGAAAAAGAACCTTTGGGAAATGCAGGAGCTCTTCTGCAGTCGTTGGATTTGCTGCCCGAGCACTTTTTCGTCGTCTACGGTGATCTGATGCTCGCGGTGGATCTGCCGCGGATCGGCGAACGCCATATCGACCGAAGAGCCGACATCACTATGATGGTGCATCCGAACGACCACGTGCAGGACTCAGACCTGATCGAGACCGATTCGAACGACTGGGTGACTGCAGTTCACGCTTGCCCTCATCCGCACGATCAGTTCTTTGGCAATTTGGTCAATGCGGCGCTCTACGTGGTGCGGCGCGAAGCGCTCCGGCCATGGGCTGCGTTTCTCGGGAAGCAGGACTTCACCAAGAACATCATGTCGGGGCTGGTTGCGAAGGGAGCTCCTGTACTAGCTTACCGGTCGGTCGAATACGTCAAGGATATAGGCACACCCGCAAGACTGAAGAGAGCTGAGGCTGATTGGAAGGCGGGAAGGATAAGCCTCGATGCATCTGGTCGGGGACGGCCGACGGTTTTTCTCGACCGGGATGGGACTCTAAACGTCGAGAAAGCACACTTGAGAACGCCAGAGAAGTTGGAAATTCTGCCGGGAGTAGCGCCAGCGCTGAGAGCACTGCGACAATCAGGTTTCCGTCTCGTGGTCCTCACCAACCAACCTGTCGTCGCCCGCGGGGAGGCGACCGAGGCTGACGTCACTGCGATTCACCGCCGCTTGGAGTGGGAGCTCGGAAAGGAAGGTGCCTACCTCGATGCAATCTATGTATGCCCCCACCATCCCGACAGTGGCTTTCCCGGCGAACGCCCTGAGCTGAAAATACGCTGCGAGTGCCGCAAACCCTCTACCGGACTCTTCGAACAGGCCTGCCGTGATCTGCGAATTGACGTGGCGAACTCATGGATGGTTGGCGATCAAAGCAGAGATATCGAGATGGCCCGAAGGGCTGGCCTCCGCTCCGTCCTGGTCAAGACCGGAGGCGCTGCGTGCGAATGCCAGTTCACGGCGGTTGCGGATCACACCGTCGATGACCTGCCTGCTGCTGCTGGTGTCATCTTGCAACAAAAAGGATTCATGCCCGAGTGATTATTTCGCAGACCCCCTTGCGTGTCAGTTTTCTTGGCGGCGGCTCCGATTTGCCGTCCTATTACCGGCGACATGGGGGCGCCGTCCTTTCCACCGCCATTGATCAGTCTGTCTACGTGACGGTAAGTCGCAAGTTCGATAATGCCGTTCGGGTCAGCTATTCGCGAACTGAGGAAGTTGCCCGCGCGTCCCAGATCGAGCATCCTCTTGTCCGCGAGTCGCTCGCGTTGCTCGGAATCGAGGGCGGCATTGAGATCACTTCTATCGCTGATATCCCGGCTAGGGGAACGGGCTTGGGCTCATCCAGCTCCTTCACTGTGGGATTGCTCAATGCGCTCCACGCATATGGTGGCCATCACGCGACTGCTGAGTGTCTGGCTCATGAAAGCTGCCGAATCGAAATTGATCGTTGTGGAGAGCCCATCGGAAAGCAGGACCAATACGCGGCTGCTTACGGAGGCTTCAATTTCATTCGGTTCCACCCCGATGACTCTGTTGAAGTGAAAAGGATGGTATGCACCCAATCGTTCATGGCTGATCTTCAGGCTAGGTTGATCTTCTTCTATACGGGGCTCACCCGGTCCGCTTCGGATTTGTTGCGGCAGCAATCCGCCGATATTGCAAGCCCCGGTGCAAAATCAGATGCCACGGGAGAGTTGGTTCGACTGGCCGAAGGTGCCTACTTGGACATTTGTGCAGGAAAACTTGGCTCGCTTGGCGCGATGCTTCACGAAGCGTGGAAGACCAAGAAAACAATCTCGAACGGTGCAACGAACGCTGTCATCGACAAGGCCTACCAAGGAGCGATTGACGCAGGCGCCGAGGGAGGCAAGGTCCTGGGTGCGGGGGGCGGTGGTTTTCTCATGTTTCTGGCACCGCCGGAGCGGCACGATTCCATCCGCAGCGCACTTCAACCGATGCGTGAGACGCCATTTCGCTTCGCAGGTCATGGCAGTCGCATCATCTTCGTTCACTGAGAGAGTGCTTTGTCGATGCCAATGGAAATAATCGTTCTGGAACCTGGCCGCGCTGAAAAGAACTATTGGCGCGACTTGTGGCGCTACCGTGAACTCTTTCAGGTGCTTGCCTGGCGCGATTGCGCAGTCCGTTACAAGCAGACGGTTCTCGGAGTGGCCTGGGCTGTCATCCGGCCCGTTCTTGCCGTCGCGATCTTCACGGTCATTTTCGGGCGTCTCGCCAAACTGCCCAGTGAAGGCATCCCTTACCCTTTAATGGTTTTCACGGGAATGCTGCCCTGGACGTTTTTCTCGACCGCGCTCTCGGATGCTTCGAATAGCCTCGTCAGCAACACCAACCTCGTCAGCAAAGTTTATTTTCCGAGACTGATCGTGCCTACGGCGACCATTGCTGCCGCGTTCGTGGATTTCTTCATTGGTCTTCTGATACTGATTGGCATGATGATTTGGTATCGCTTTCTGCCTTCCTGGCCGATCCTTCTGCTGCCGGTATTTGTCTTCCTCGCGTTTCTCGCTTCGGTTGGGCCTGGTCTGTGGGTTACGGCAGTCAATGTAAAGTATCGCGACTTTCGGTATGTGATCCCGTTCCTCGTCCAATTCGGGCTTTACGTCTCGCCGGTGGGCTTCAGTTCGAGCATCGTGCCGCAAAAATGGCGTCTCATTTACTCGCTCAATCCAATGGTTGGCATCATCGATGGTTTCCGCTGGTGCATCCTCCGGAGCCAGATCTACTGGCCCGCTTTTGGCCTTAGCTTAGTGATGGTCGGTGCTTTCCTCTGGGTTGGAGTTCGGCAGTTCAGGAAATTGGAGAAGACTTTCGCCGACTTGATTTAGGCCTGTGCATGCAAAGCAACGAAGTCGTCATCTCCGCTGAGAATCTCTCAAAGAGTTACCTGATCGGACATGAGCGGGGCAATCATCGTGGTCAGGAATCTTTCCGTGAAGCGGTGGGACGCAGTGCCAGGAGCTTCGTGCGTGCGGCGGTCAACGTCGCGCACGGGCGGCAGATCATTCGCGGAGATGAAGTCGAAGAATTCTGGGCCCTGAAAGATGTCTCCTTTGAGGTCAAACGGGGAGAGGTGTTGGGGGTCATCGGGCGCAACGGCGCGGGCAAAAGCACGCTCCTCAAGATCCTGAGTCGGATCACCGAACCCACAAAAGGACGTGCGACCATCAAAGGTCGCGTGGCCAGCCTGCTCGAGGTCGGTACGGGCTTCCATCAGGATTTGACGGGCCGCGAGAACGTCTATCTGAATGGTGCCATCCTCGGGATGAGTAAAGCAGAAATCAAGTCCAAATTTGATGAGATTGTCGACTTCGCCGAGGTCGAGAAGTTTCTCGATACACCCGTCAAGCATTACAGCTCAGGAATGTATGTCCGCCTCGCATTCGCCGTAGCCGCCCACCTCGAACCGGAGATCCTAATTATCGACGAAGTTTTGGCTGTCGGTGACGTAATGTTTCAGAGAAAATGCCTTGGGAAAATGAAGGATGTCGCCCAGGCGGGGCGGACGGTAATCTTCGTAAGCCATAACCTATCCGCCATCCTCGGACTGACCTATCAAGCGGTCCTAATCGAAATGGGCCGCTTAGTGATGACTGGCGCGAGCAGGGATGTCGTCTCATCCTTTCTACGAAGCACACAAGACGAAATACAGGCCTCCGCAGACCTTTCTGCATATCGCCGGCCCTACCGCGCGGAGGGCTATGTCGAGATACGATCAATCAAAGTCTGCGGGAAGGAGGCCGGGGTAGCCTCAATTGGTCTCGGGGATAATATATCTATCGAGATCGGATTACAGGTAATACGGCGGGTCGAGCGAGCACTCATCGTAATCAACATTCTCAATGATCAGATGGAGATTCTGACGTCAATCGCTTCCGCAGATAGTGGTTTTGACGTTTCACTTGACTCTGGCTTTCATACGATACGCTGCGATATTGGCCTGCTGCCCCTGATGCCACGTGATTACCGATTTAGTGTAGGAATCGCGCAATCACATGGCGTTCTCGCATGGGACGTTTTGGAACCTATCCCCGGTTTTCGGATTGAGGGAAGGCAGAACTCCGCTTGGCTACAGGCATCGGATCGGCCAGGCGTTCTGCTGCTTGATTGCTGTAAATGGAGAGAGCAGGTTTGACTTTGTTTAGCCCAGGATTCTTGACCGTTATAGCTTCTGTTCCGGAAAGATACACATTGCATCACCGTCACGAGAGTACTTGGGTGGATAGCATGAATCAGCGGTCAATCACTTCCGCAGGGGCGGGGTCGAAGAGTGAAATAAATGGTCGGGACAGGGGACGATAATCGTGATTAAGCATGCGAAAGCAACGGTTGCCAAAGCTCTAAACGCGGTCGGATATCAGGTACAACGTTTTCCTGCCCCTCGAATCCCGCACTACTTAGAACAGGACAACAATTACGCACATATTATCAAGGCGGTCGAGCCATTCACAATGACGCCGTACGAGAAGATTGCCGCTATGATCGATGCCGCTCGATACATAGCTCACGCTAAGATTCCGGGGGCGGTAGTGGAATGTGGCGTTTGGCGGGGAGGGTCCATGATGGCCGCGGCGTTGGCACTTTACGAAGCGAATGATTGTCGAGACCTTTATCTGTTTGACACTTATGCTGGGATGACTGCACCGACGGAGCAAGATGTCGACTACAGAGGAATACCGGCTGCCGGTCGGTATGTAGAATCAATAGCCGTTGAGCACAATGAGTGGTGCTACGCGAGCTTAGAAGAGGTACGCAGAAATATGGCTTCGACTGGATATCCAGTGGCTATGAGTCACTTCATAAAGGGAAGCGTTCTTGAAACGCTCCCACGTGAGAGTCCCCGCGAGATAGCTATTTTGCGTCTCGATACAGACTGGTACGAATCAACGCTTCATGAGCTGAAGCACCTTTATCCAAAGCTCAGCCATGGCGGAGTTCTAATAATTGATGATTATGGTTATTGGCGGGGTTGTCGGAAAGCGGTGGAAGAATATTTTGCCAGGGGCAGACCCTTCTTATGCCGACTTGATGAAACTGGGAAACTCGGAATCAAAGCGGATCTTGAATGAAAACTCGCGGAGTTTCTGGGGTTCCTGGATTTCCGGCGCGATGGAAATAGCCAATTCAAAGATTCAGTCGTTCAGCAAGCAATATTGGGCTGGAAAAACAGACGGTGCCCATCGGCACCCGACCGAAGAATCGTTTCAGAAATATGCCTTGGAGCTCCTCGAGATACTTCCTCGAAGGGGCACGCTGCTCGACATCGGCTGCGGCTCCTGTCAGGTGACGACCTACCTTGCTCCAGAATTTGAACGAGTGTACGCGGTCGACTTCTCTGAAACAATGCTCACAGCAGCGCGCCAGCGGGTCCAAAGCCTCGGCCTAACGAATGTTACTGTGCTATCTGGATCGGCACAGAGATTCCCGGTTGATGTGACCAGCGCGGACGTAATTCTGACGTCTGCCGTAATTCAGTACATGAGTCACGGAGACCTTCGACTTCACCTGAAGGAGTGTCGTCGCATTTTAAGACGAGGAGGAGTGGTTCTAGCAGCTCTCGTACCTGACGCTGCCAGAAAGACAACCTACTATTACGGATATTTTCTGGGTAACCGTTTTCATCGTTTGAGGCTGCTCCGATCGTGGGTCCATCTTACTTACCTGCGAGCGAATGCGCACTTGCACAAAGATTTACTTTGGGATGGTATTGGGAACTGGTTTTACCAGGCTGATTTTGGGACGGATGCGATTCAAGCAGGGTTTCAAGCTGAATTCCGGGATGCGCAAACTTCCGAATATCGCTTTCACGCGCTGCTGCGGCCCAGTCCTGCCTCTTTCGATGTGAGGCGAAGCTCTTCATGAGTCTTACGAGCAGACCCCGAGGGCCACGAGACATAGTGGAAGAGTTTTGGGATGAAGACATTCTCGCTCAATGTTGTGGCCTCTCTCGCCGTGTGACCGTCACCGACTTTTTGGACAAATTCAGGTCGTTCTTGGGGGTGGCCGGGAGGATGTGGGCCGCGACGAGCGGCAGGCAGGCTCTGCAACATGCCCTTGTAAGCGTAGCAAGTTTTACCAGTCGGGAAAAGAATTCAGTTCTAATTTGTAGTTTCAACTGTCGTAGCGTGTGTGATGCAGTGACACAGGCGGGCCTTCTTCCAGAGACATTCGATTTCGCAGACCGAACGGGCCGAGTCGATTGGAATGCGATCGGAGCACAACTCCGGAAGCATCACCTTGCCGTCGTGGTGCCACACTTATTCGGTGTTCCGAATGACTTTCGCCCGATCCGGCGGGCTGCAGCAAAGCTGGGCGTTCTTATCATAGAAGACTGCGCCCACACGATCGGCGCCAGAATCGGCAACGCTGTTGCAGGCTCATTGGGCGACCTGACGATTTTTAGTTTCACCTATAACAAGCCGATCTCGGTGGGAGGTGGCGGAGTATTACTCGTAAACAACGCTAACCTCGACCCATTGGTTCAGCTTCCCGAGCCAAGCATTTCGGTAGAGCGTGAAAGAGACGAAATCAGCCTGTTCATCGCGTACCTTCGGGAACGCCGGAGTCAGATAAAACCCCCGAGTACGCTTAGTCGGATTCGACGGCGTTTGTTTCCAAGGGTTGCCACAAGCCAGCAGTGTGTGACGGCAACCGGCTTCGGTTCATTGAGGGCCGCCTTGGCCATATGGCAGTTGGACCACTATCCCCCCATATCCGACCGCCGAAATGAAAACGCGAATCGCTTTTCGGCTATTTCGAACTGGCATGCATGGCACGTCAGCCCCAATGTCTCCCCAGCATGGCTTATGCAGAAGATTGTGCCCGTGGAGCCACTTGACGTGGACGTGATTTCCCGCCGCCTTCAATGGTCTGGTCTTCGAGTCGGCGCGTTCAATTGGCCCACGACAATGGATCGGGTCTTATCCCGCGCTGAACGACCCAATGCCTACCATGTGGCCACCTATGGTCTCGACATACCAATCCACCAGGAAATGAACAGGAGAGAATTCGAACTCATAGGCGACACGCTTCAAAGGCGTTGCGTGTGAGTACCCCTATGCTCGCTGTTTTCACGTCCGAACTCGGTGCAACCTTCATCAATCGGCACATAGACGACCTGCTGCCGGAACGAACGGTCGTGGTGGTACGTTTCAGCAAGCTTACGCCCGCGAATAAGTGGCAGCAGTCATGTCCAGTTTTTCCCCTTGACCGCTGGGCGCTCGGTGTTCGCGTTCGTCTAGCGCGGCGAGTTGGAGTACCCGAGGTCCGAATGCGCGATGCGGCCTTGGAGCGCTTTCTGCGCCGGCACAGCGTCACTGTAGTGCTCGGCGAATTCCTGGATCAATTTGTGGATTTTGTTCCGCTGCTGGATCGAATGGGGTTGCCGTATATCGTTCAAGGCCATGGAATCGATCTGAGCGCCGCGTTGCGCAAGCCCGGCGTCGTTGAGAAATACCTCTCGTTCAAGTCTGCACGCGCCATCCTAACGCGATGCGAATTTCACCGCCAGCGGCTTATCAAACTCGGTTTGCCTGCTGAAAAGATCCATGTGAATTTTGGTGGTGTGAGTGTGCCCGCCCACCCCCCTGAACGCGGTCCCGAAGCTTGCAAGCGGTTTCTCGCCATAGCCTACCTTGTGCCGAAAAAGGGACCGATCTACTTGCTCGAAGCGTTTCGCCGCGCCGCAGCCCGAGACAGCGAAATTACGCTGGATATCATCGGAGGAGGTCCGCTGTTTCCGGCCGTAAGTCAGTTCGTACAGGCTTGCGGCTTGACAGATCGTGTACGCCTGCATGGCATTGCGTCAGAAGAAACCAAGCAGAGACTGCTGCATGAATGCGGCGTATTCGTTCAGCACAGCATTACCAATCCGGAAACCGGTGATGAAGAGGGATTGCCAGCCGCCATTCAGGAGGCAATGGCGCACGGCATGGCGGTCGTAAGCACGCGTCATGCAGGAATTCCGGAGGCCGTTCTCGAGGACGAAACAGGTCTGCTGGTCGACGAAGGGAATGTCGAGGACATGGCGAAGGCGTTCCTCCGGGTGACGTCATCTGCCTCAGTCCTCGGAAGCGCCGGCTATCAGCATGCGGTCTCAGAGCATGCCTGGGTTTGTGAGAAGACTCGTTTGCTTCGTTGGCTGGGGGCTTCGATGGTTTGCGAACAGAATACGCGCCCTATCAAACTATTTCGCCTATATTGACTTGTGTCGCCCATCCAGGTAAGTCCTGTGTCAAGCCGCGGCGCAGCGCTCAATAATCGAAGTCACGGGAATATATGGATCAAGCTCATTCGTTCACGACAAGTTGGAAACACACGAAGCACGCCGATGCCTCGCTGTTTTCGCGGACGGCGCAAAAGTTCTGAGAAGTGCCCCCGATTCGAATTGGTTCATGAGTTGGCGTGACCCGAGACGGAAAATCAAAGCCTGGCGCTAAGACTAGAACCAAGAACACTATGCATTCGTTGTATACTTGTCGGCTGAAAGGGAGTGCAAATCTAAGGAGAGATTGGGAGATGAGAGAAGGAGATGAGGCGATGAAGGAGGCTTCCAGAGGGAGGCTGGAACAGGAGACTCAAACGCCGTTCCCTGCGCCAGGGAGGCCAAAGCTGGCGACTCTACAGCCAACGCCGACTCCGGACCTCATCCCCGCTGAAGAGGGACAACGAAACCCGACCGGGAACTCTCATTCGGGTTTGTACATCGAAGCGGGACGCCTGATCGTCAAAGACACCGCTCCCGTGAGCGAGTCCGACAAACTCCCACCAACCTACGATGAGTTAGTGAAGCGATCTCCCCAAGGCAGCATTTTTACCGATCGTTGGTGGCTCGATGCGGTCGCGCCAGGGATGTATGAGATTCTGGAAATCAGAAGGGGCGACGGAATCCAAGCTGCTTGGCCGATCGTTTACCGCGAGAGCGACGGAGACAAACACGTTTGCATGCCAGCCTTTACTCAGAAATTGGGTATTCTTTTTGCGCCTTCGAAGGCAAACCCAATCGAAGAGCAATCGAAGAAACAAAAGCTCGCGACGGAATTAATCGAGCAACTAGGAGAGACCGCCAGCTTTCATCAGAATTTTCACGAGACCTTTACCGACTGGCTACCCTTCTATTGGCGAGGGTATGTCCAAACGACCCGTTATTCATATGTTCTTGAGGATATATCGGACCCAAGTGTTTTATGGAACAACGTGCGTCAGAAAGCCAAGACGGAAATCAGAAAAGCGCAGAAACTTGGAATTCAGATCAGAGATGATTTGGATTTAGAGCAGTTTACAGAAATAATTCGAAAGACTTTTGCGCGTCAGAGCAGAAGTCCTTTGGGCAGCGACGAGCTTGTTAGTCGCTTAGATGCAGCTTGTGCCAAAAATGCTGGGCGCAAAATATTCGCCGGCGTGGATTCTCAGGGAAGGGTACATGCAGCGGTGTACATGACCTGGAGTGGCAACACCGCATATACGCTAATGGGAGGGGGAGACCCCGATCTAAGGCAAAGCAACGCCTACAGGTTGGTTTGCTGGGAAGCGATGATTTTTGCCAGTTCGATTGCGAGGCGTTTCGATTTTGTTGGGTCCATACTGCCGCAAGTGGAACCCGTGTTTCGCGGATTAGGGGCAAAGCAGGTACCCTATTTCTCGATTTCGAAGGTCCCTCCGGTACCGGGAACTTTAAGGGCGTTTGTGCGGGAGTCCATCGCATTCCGGTGGGCTCAGGCAGGTAGAAAGATTGCGCGCCAACTGAAGAAGCAGCGAGCAAAATAAAAAACGGGCCAAGGGGACCATGACAGAATGTAAGTGAAAGCGCGGCTGGGGCGGAATGCAAATCCCGGGTCAGCGGTTCGTAAGGGATTTCGGCACCTGCGAAGTCACTTGCTCCATCGGGGCGAGGCGAGCATCATCTCCACAAGGAGTACGTAGACGATGCCAAACTCGACAAGTGCGGGGGTGCTGGAAGTTCAACGCTCGACTGCGATGGGAAACTTCATCGAGCGGGAAGGACTGCGGCGATATGTAGACGTCCCCTTCTACGCCGAGAGGCGCCCAGGCGTGAGTCTACCGTTCAACTACGATGAGTTAGTGACGCGATCTCCGCAGGGAAGCATTTTTGCTCACCGTTGGTGGCTCGAAGCTGTGGCACCGCAGATGTATGAGATTCTAGCAGTCAAGAAGGGCGATGAAATCCAAGCTGCTTGGCCGGTTGTTTACCACGAGAGGGACGAAACCAAGCATGTCGTTATGCCTGCCTTAACTCAAAAATTGGGCATACTTTTTGCGCCTTCTAGCGCGAGTCTTGCGGAAACGCAATCGAAAAACCAAAAGTTAACGACGGAATTGATGGAGCAATTAGGAGACACCGCCAGCTTTCGTCAGAATTTTCACGAGAACTTTGCCGATTGGTTACCCTTCTATTGGCGAGGGTATGACCAAACCTCGCGCTATACGTACGTGCTGGAGGATATTTCCGATCTAAGCGCCTTGTGGAATGGTATGCGCCGACACCATCGGCGGGACATTCGAAGAGCGGAGAGGTTGGGCATTCGGGTCAAGGACGACCTCGATTTGGGGGAGTTTTTAGAACTGAATCGCAAGACATTTACCCGCCAAGGCCGGGAGCCTTTGGCGAGCGACGAATTGATCGGGCGTTTGGATCGGGCTTGTTGCGCCAACGCTGGGCGTAAGATCTTTGCGGGCGTCGACTCCCAAGGAAGAGTACATGCGGCCGTTTATGTCGCCTGGGCCGATAACACGGCCTACTATTTGATGGGCGGAAGTGAGCCTGACCTTCGGGCGAGTGGCGCGCAATTGCTGGCTCTCTGGGAAGCAATCATTTTTTCCAGCTCGGTCGTGAAGCGATTCGATTTCGAGGGCTCGATGCTGCCACAGGTCGAGTGCGGCTTTCGTGGATTCGGGGCAAAGCAGCTAGCCTATTCTTCGATTACGAAGGCTCCACCGCCCCCGACCTCTTTGCGCGCGTTTCTAAGAGCCTCCGTCGAATTCCGGTGGAATCGGGCGCGTAGGACACTTGCGAGCCGTTTCCAAGAGCAGTAAACAAACAAGAGCCAGTCAACTTTAGTTTGACCATATTCACGCTGAAATCGCGGTTGCGAGCCGACGTTTATTTTCTTGATGACCGATTGTTCCTCAGTTCATAACTCCTCGGCGGAAAATCCTAGACCTTTTGTGCCAGTCTTGAGCCGGAAGTTTAACATGATCCGGCTAGTCAGAGTCTGATGCTAAACATTGGCATTATTGGAACAGGCCTGATCGCCAAGGAGCACGCCTTGGCGATCTCCATGGTTCCGGGGAGCGCTAGGCTCATCGCGGCAGCCGACGTGGCTCCCGACAGACTTGAGGATTTCTGCGCTTCTTTCCAAGTGGTACGCCGTTATCAAGACGCCGCCAACTTGATCGCGGATCCTGATTTGGATCTCGTGACCATCACAACGCCTCCGTCGGCTCACGAAGCAATGACTGTGGCGGCGCTTGAGGCCGGGAAGTACGTCTTCTGCGAGAAGCCGCTCGCCCACACGCTAGAGAGTGCCGTTCGAATCAAGGACGCCGAGGCCCGCCATCCCGGGCGATTGGCAGTCAGCCACCAACTGCGTTTCGACCCCTCGTTCCGTCGTTTGATATGGCTGTGTAGGAACGGTTGGATTGGGGAAATTCAGTCAGCTCTGATTGAGAGGCACAGTTATGTCCCGCACTCCAATCAGGGCAATCGAGGATGGTGGGGTTCGTGGAACGTAGCCGGGGGAGGCGTTTTTATGACGCAACTCATCCACGAACTGGATCTCCTTTTGCTTGCGATGGGGCGTCCGCTATCGGTGAGCGCGGCGATGGATACCCGTTATACCGGAATCGAATCGGAAGATTATGCCGAGGCGACAATCCGGTTTGTCGGCGAAGCCACTGCGCGCTGCGTCGCGTCTGTGAACTCAGGGCTGCTTCGCGGCGGGTTTACGATTCAAGGAAGTTCTGGAAGGGTCGCCTTACCATGGAGTTTCACGACCAAAGACCCTAGCCGGATGCCCAAAGCCATGAATGAGCTAGATAAAGCTTTGCCGGAAGTGCACCCTAAGTCCCCGTCCCTTGTTAGCCGTGGCTCCCGTTTTCTAACGAGGCGGTTGGGCTTCAAAGCCAAGCCGGCCTTGACGCCGCACGCTCGCCTTTATCAAGAAATTGCAGACAACGTTAAGAGGGGAGACCCACTCCCGATTCCGACGGCTGAAGCGCTCGGTTCGCTGGAGTTATGCATGGCTGCCTACGAGTCTGCACTTACGGGAAAAGAGGTTGGACTTCCGCTGGCTTCAACTAGCGCGGTTTATCGCGGGATTTCCAAGGAAGATTACAATGCACGCAAATGCTCGCGGAAGGTACAGGAGCGGAAGGCGAGCCGGACCTCAAGGAACAACGCAGGCGGCAACGCCATCCGTGTCGGTCTTATCGGGCTCGACACCTCTCACGCTTCAACGTTCACGAGCATTCTGCAGAACCCAGATGATCCATTTCACATTCCCGGTGCGAGGGTCGTTGCAGCTTATCCGGGCGGTTCACCCGACATGCCGATCAGCATCTCCCGCGTCGCCGGTTTTACAAGCGAGTTGAGAGACAAGTATGGCGTGCGAATCATGGACGCTCCCGAGGACGTCGCGGAGGCCTGTGACCTCGTCTTTATCCTCGCATCCGACGGGCGACTTCACCCAGCACTGTTCCGTACAGTAGCCGGTCGTGGCAAGCCGGTCTTTGTGGACAAGCCATTCGCAGTGTCAGCATCCGATGCGAAGGAGATGTTTGGGCTCGCCGCAGAAACCGACACGCGCGTCTTCGCTAGCTCGGCGTTCCGTTACGCAGACGGCTTAGTGAACTCGCTAAATACGATCCGGGAGAAGGGGGAGCGAGTGAAAACATGCCGTGTTCGCTATTGGTTGCAAGTTCAGGAAACACAAGGCCGTTATTTCTGGTATGGCATTCATGGCGCTGAAATGTTGCGCGCTATCATGGGACCAGGCGTCCGCGAAGTGAAGGCCTCCGGCGGCACGGATCATGACTCGATCACCGTGTGGCACGACGACGGGCGGCAGTCGTCCATTATCGGTTCGAGTGTCGATGGAACGTTTGATGTCACAATCGAGACCGACAAGCGAGAGGTACGTGTTGACCTCACTTCGTCGATGTCGTCTCTGTCCGCTCGGGTGCTCTGGGCCGCCCTGGATGTGCTGACTGAGGGGCAGTTTCCCCGTCTGTGGAGCGCCACGGAGGTGGGGTCCGTCTCCGGACCTCGCCTAGGGCGTGCATTGGACCCCGATGCCGAAGAGACTGCGGAGGTCGTTCGCCTATTGGACGCGGCGCAGCGTAGTTACTCAGCACATGCGAACATGCCGGTTTAGGATTTCGCGGCCGCAGTCGAAGTCACAAGAAAGAAGTCAAAGAAATGAGACTCCTAGATTCAGCCAAGCTGTTTGCCTACAGCATCGGCCGGCAAGCGCTCGACATGGCGAGCATCGAGCCTGCCGTGGTTAAGGCGCTACTGCGTAAGCCGCCGCGGGTGCACGGCGGTCCCCGCGCCCGTCGAATGCCTTGGCCGCGCCGCCGCCACTTCGACAAGAGGGAGAAGCGGGCGGTTATGCGGTTGCTCGATCAGGAGATCCGCAAGGGCGGTACTGTGATCTACGGCGGCCCGGAGACAAAGGCCTATTGCAAAGCCTTCGCAGATTATCTAGGAGGTGGTGGCTACGCCGCCGCCGTGAATTCGGGCACCAATGCCATCTATGTAGCGCTCAGGGCGCTTGAGCTTGAACCCGGGAGCGAGGTGGTCGTGCCGGCAATCACCGATTCTGGTGGCACGATGCCGGTTGCGATGTTGGGCTGCATCCCCATCCCAGCGGACTCCGACTCCGGGTCTCTCAACATTTCTGCGGAGCAAATCAGCAAGGTTCTGAGTGATCGGACTTCGGCAATCGTCGTAGCGCATATTTCGGGACGTCCCGTGGACATGGATCCGATCTTGGAACTGGCTTCCGAGCGTCAGATCCCGGTCGTCGAAGACTGCGCGCAGGCACATGGAGCACTCTATAAGGGACGAATGGCGGGATCGTTAGGCACAATCTCAGCATTCTCTACGATGTTCGGAAAGCAGCACTCCACCGGAGGTCAGGGCGGAGTAGTCTTCACGAAGGACACTCTTCTATTTGCGAGAGTCCGACAGGTATCCGATCGCGGAAAGCCACACGGAGCGCTGGGGAATCCCGCAAACTTGGTGGCCTCGCTGAACTTTAACCAGGATGAGATCAGCATGGCAATCGGGAGGGTGCAACTCGAAAAATTGCCGATGGCCATCCGAGCAAGGCGTACATTCGTTTCTTTGGTTGAGACCGGTCTGAACGAGGTGGATGGCGTATCTCTTCTGGGCGACCCACCTGACTGTTTGAGCTCCTATTGGTTTCTGATCATGCGGCTCGATACCTCAAAACTCGCTTGCGAGTCTCAAGAATTTGCTGCAGCACTTCTGGAAGAGGGCATCGGCGGCGTGTACGCAGGCTACCCATTTTTCCCGACCGATCAGCCGTGGCACCGAGACGCGGTCGTCTTCGGAAAGAGTGGCCTCCCGTGGTCGGGGCTTACCGGGCCGCGGCATTTCGAACTACCCAATGCCCGTCAATCTACCCGGGAGATTGTCCGCGTTGACGTCCATGAATCCTTGGGAGACGGCGAGGCAAGGGATTTGGTTGCGGCCGTCAAGAAACTCGCTAAGTACTTCAGAGCAACCTCGCGCCCAACCTCGATTGTGGATGCAACCCAAGCTGTCCACATCTGAAGAGCTTTCTCCTAGCGTCCACACTGACGATGAATCCACTTGTTGCCGTCATCACGCCGACCAAGAGTCGGGTCAAGCTGCTTTGCGAGGCGATGGACTCCGTCCGGGGGCAAAGCTTCGACGCCTGGGAGCACCTCATTGTCGATGATGGGTCGGACGACGGGACGTCCCAGGAAGTCGCCAGGCGAGCGGTGATCGATCCACGTATCCGTTACATCCGGCGAAACGGCGACAAATCCGGCGCGAATGTCTGCCGCAATATCGGAGTCAGGGAAAGCCGTGCAGACTTCACCGTATTCCTCGATTCCGATGACTTGCTCAGGCCGCAGTGCCTTGAGCGGCGCGTCGAGATCATGCAGAGGAATTCGATCCTGGACTTCACTGTCTTTCGCGCCGGTGTTTTTCTAGAGTCAGTGGGCGATTTGACTCGTCTTTATCATCCCCTGAATCCAGGGGACGATTTGCTGCGCTTCTTGGCTCATGAGTGTGTGTGGGAGATTTCGGGTCCGATCTGGCGTCGGAGCTTTCTCGAGGAGATTGGGTGCTTCGACGAGACGCTGTTAAGCATGCAGGACTTGGAGATGCATGTGCGCGCGCTGTCAGCTCGCCCCAAATATGTGTGCTTCGCTGAGGTAGATCACGACGTGCGCTGGCAGAGGGACGCCACCAAGACAAGTGTGCGCCATTATGAGGATCCGACCTATATTGAGGCAGCAGAGAGGGTCCACATGAAGCTTCTCGATATGGTTACGACTAGCGGCTTGCTCACGTGGAGCCGGCGGCGAGCACTTCTGGGACTAAGCTTCGGAGCGGCCGCATCATGGGTGCGGTCAAGACGATTTGGCCGAGCGGTACGTGTATGGAACACGGGCTGTGCTCGACAACAAGCTCCCCTGCATCTCCAGATTGTGGGTCTATTGATGCTTTGTGCAGCCCGATTGGGTGAAAGGCCCGACGCATTCTGTTGGCGGCTGGTCAACAAATGGAAGGGCTGGTCACGCTTCCGGCAGGAGCCGTCGCTAGTACAACAGGCGAATGCGAGTTCGCCCAAGACTTCGAATGGCTGCGCAACTTAAACGGTGCCTGCTCCACTTGTTCGGATTTGGCAATCCGGCGCACCCTTACGCGATTCGAGCGCATCGATTGCGACGGAGCATCCTGCGATCGGACGAACGCTTGCGGACCAAGTACCTATACAAAACGAAAACACCAAAATTGCACATTGGCGGCGGCTGGTGCCGACTGGACGGATGGTTAAACACAGATCTCGATGTGATTCCGGACGTCATGCAGATGGATGCAACCAAACGATTTCCTTTCGGGGATGGGACGTTCCACTACGTCTATACAGAACACATGATCGAGCACGTCTCCTACCCACAGGGCACATACATGTTGCGGGAGTGTCATCGTGTCATGCGAAAGGGAGGCGTGATTCGTGTGATCACGCCCGACCTAGCCGCCGTTATGGAACTGTACGGCGGCGATCTTTCCGCCGATCAGAAAAAATATCTTTCGTGGTTTTGTCAGACGTTTGTTCCGGCGGAGTACCCGGCGAACGCTGTGGCCGCCATCAATGCAATGTTTCGTTTGTGGGGACACCAGTTCATTTACGACGAAGCGACGCTGGCCGATGCAATGCGTGCTGCGGGATTCAGTTCGGTCACGCGACGACTCTTGAGCGAAAGCGATCATCCCGATCTGCAAAACCTGGGAAACGAACAGCGCTACCCCGAAGGATTGCTCAATTATGAAAGCCTGACCTTGGAAGGGTGCAAGCAAGAGGGTTAGGGCAATTCCGGCTGTCACGAAATCCAGATAAGGTGATTGATTGCGTTTACATAGCGGCTTCCCCTGGCGACGCCCGATACACTCGAACCTGCGTCGCCAGCGTTCGTTATTTTTGCGGGGATATTCCAATTCGGCTTCTGGTTGGCGGGTGTCTGCAGCGCGGATTGGCAGACGAGTTGCGAAAGTATTGGAACGTCGGGGTGGCAGACCTTCCGAGAGGTGATTATGGCTGGGGGTTCGTGAAGTTGGAGCCGCTATTTGGGCCATCCGGGGAGAGATTTCTCGTGCTTGACTCTGACACAGTGCTCACCGGGCAGGTTATAGAGATATGGAACGAATGCCCCGCGCCATTCCTTGTGGATGATGAACAGCAGTCGGAGGCCGACACAAAGCGCCTCTATTACGACTGGGAGAAGGTGCGGGAGATCGATCAAGCGGCTCGACCGCCTGAATTCGTGTTCAACTCCGGACAGTGGTTCGGGACCGCGGGTGTACTCACTCGTGACAACTTCGCGCCCTGGGTGGAATGGACAATTCCTCGCGCCACGAGCCCTCACGGATACTTCATGAATGGAGAGCAAGGCATCCTGAACTATGTGCTCAACCAGAAGGCGATTGACGGCCTGCGGGTCGACCGTAGCCAAATCATGCGCTGGCCAGGTCATTCCATGCATGGGCTGGATGCGGAAACCGTTTCGAAATGGGCGGCGGAACCGCGTGTTGTCCATTGGGCTGGCATGAAGAGAGTACGTCAGCGGGACATGATCGGTGCAGATCTGCTCGCATATTTCGAAAAAGTGTACTATCAGCGGCTTCCCTCAGGCGGAGCTCGCCGGTTTTTTGCAGGTTGGCGAGATGCGTTGTCGCAATCCCTACTTGGCGCAAGAGTTCGGATCAAGTTGGCATCTCGCAGATTGGCAGCGCGCAGTGCATCAGTTTCCACGAAAGTTACGTCGTGAGCCAAACGCATGAAACATTGGATTAAAGAATTGGCTAACGGCGATCGGGCATCGGGTTCAAGGACCCGTACTGCCTGCGCCAGCTTCTCCAATCGGGCCGAAGTTAGGTGACCTTTGTCTGCTGCCGCAGGTTAGAATCTGGATCGGAGCTCACATTCAAGCAGGTCAGCGCGTCTCTGGAGTTTGCAAGAGCACCCGCAAGTTCACCATAAGGCTGGAAATTTTTCCCGATGACTCCTGTGAAACACTTTCTCCCGTTCTTTGTGCATCGTGTCCAGGGCTCGAAGTCCAGACTTGGCGAGACAAGTCGTCCTTTGGTTGAACGAATGCCACGTCTTCTTTGCACCGCATTGATTGTTGCTTTTGCTGTTTGCACCGCGACGACACTCACGGGCAATCCTGACGACCGGCATTCTTCTGGGGAAACAAGAACCGTGGATGAGTATGCTAGCTTTTTGCCGCAAAGGTCTGGCAAAGACGGCGCCACTGTAAACGCCATTTTAGAAGCAAGTACTCAAGCCGGAAAGACCGCGGATGTTCAAATCAGCAATGCAATCGGGTCCATTGCACACCGCAGCGGAATAGTTTGGGCAGATTATTCTACTAATCAAACATGGAGGGCTTGCCCGACTTGGGGATCGCAAAATATTACTCTGGTTTTCTATCCTGTCACGTACGACATAGCTACAAACTGCACAATTCCCTCGAATGTCACTTTGCAATTTTCCAAGGGTTCGTGTTTGGCGCCCGCTGATGGAACCACGACAACGATTAAGGGCTATTTCACTGCTCCCATGTCCAAGATTTTCTGCAATGCCGTGGCAGGCGAAGGAGCAGTGATGCTCGCCTCCGCCAACTCGAGTGACGACGGGGGGCAAGCTCTTATTGATGTTTTCCCGGAATGGTGGGGAGCAACGGCAGGCGATGCAAGCGGAGCAACGAACAGTCAAGCACTCCAGGCAGCCATCATCGGAGCTTATGGGAATAACCGGACCAACTCAACGGTTTATTCGAAGTACAACCGAGTATTGCACTTTTCGACTTTGTATAACATCAATAAAGAGCTTCAGGCTTACCATATGATCGGTTTTCGCTGGGAAGGAGAGAACCAGTTTGGCAGCGGCTTGAGGCAAATCACTTGCGGGCTGCGCATCATTGATGGACAGTCGGTAGCATATGGGCGATTTGAAAACTTGCGGTTCGAGAGCGGTTGCGGTGGTAAATCTAGTGCGGCGTTAGTTGATATCGATTATAGCGGCGCACAAGGAGCGGACCTTCGCTCCCAGAACATCACCTTTTACGACGATTTCTTTGCGGGAGCTGGCCTGACCGATGTTGGTGTCCTAATCGCCAAGAGCGGCAGCGGTGCTCAAGGCGATAACATCCGCTGTTACAACTGTTACTTCAATGGTTTCACTGGGGCAGGTTGGCAGATCGGCGGCAACAACACGGGTCGCAATGCCGGCCGCTCTTACGCCCAGAATGCGATTAAAGAACAGATCATCGGCGGAGATATTCAAGGATGTCCCTTGTACGGTGTGGCAGTCTATGGAGGAAGTATCGAAGTGGATGGGACAACCATGGAAAATGATTCCGCCGGTTTTGGCACTCAGACCGGATTCGATGTTTACTGTGAGGCTCCGCAAGATCGCTGTATCGTACGCAGTGTCCGGTCTGAAAGCCACAAACTCGCTGCAGGCAGTCCAATCTTAATTGAGCATAGCCGCACCCTCTTCCAGGCAACACAGTGGTACTCGGCTGGGCGTAGTCAATCTATGGCGGGGACAACATGGCCCGCCCGGACGATTTTCTCGGGTACGGGGCAAGGTGGGGATGGAAAGTATTATCAAGTCCAAAGCCGCGGCAAATTCGGCGGCCTTGGATTAACACTTGCCACGGGTGGCGGAAGTTTGACAAAGATCGGCAATCAGATGGCGAACTGGCCGATAGACGGGTTCATCGGGCAGCAGGCAACGATTGTATCCGGCCCCGGCAACGGGCAGTATTGCGTCATCACATCCAACACCGCCGCGGTCATCAGCTGTGCGGCTGGCTGGGTGACGAACTACTACCAACTCGCAATCGTCAGTCCCGATTCGTCCAGCAAGTTTGTTGTGGAGCCGAACTGGGCCGCGCACCCGACTGCGAGCGGCACCATTAGGTTCGCCCCCTTTAACTTCAACGTAATCGAAGGCAACGTTGGCGGTGTCATTGCTGATGGCCAGCTATATGACGTGGACGCTCCTGGGGGCCAGATTAAGATCGCTGGCCCTTATTCTGAGGTCAAGCACGTCTTCGTTTCGCGAGCGGACTGGAACTCGGCAGGCTTTGTTTTGGAAGACTCTCTTCAACTAGCCGATTACGATGACATCTATATTGAGAAGCCAGACCAGCATATTAGTGTTGGGGGCACGGCGAAACATATTCCCTGGACATTTTCCCGTAACAGCGGTGGAGATAGTTTTTACTCTGGAGTAACTCAGAAAAACATGGGCACGAAGCCCGTCTGCTGGAGCTACGGGCAGAACGGAGAAGACCGATCCGCAAATGATGTGTGCATTGGCATCCGGACCGACAACAGTTCCCTCAACTCGACCGGACGTGCAGTGCTCGGAATTTTGGGGACGGTTGGTCCAGCAACACCATTTGGCGCTAACAAAGCGGGCATGGATTTACCGGTTAGTGGAGGACTCTCAACAGGCAATGGCATACCGGGTGGGATCAGCTTCCGATTGGGAACGGAGGGTATGGCTGGAAACCAAGTGAATGACAGTACCGAAGTGTCCAGACTTGATCTAAACGGCTACAAGTTACCATCGTTCGCTTTTGCGAAGCTGCCCACCGCTCCGAACGGCTACGTAGTATTCTGCACTGACTGTAACCCCGGATGTACCGCCGGAGGTGGAACCGGTCGGACGTGTTTTCGGGAAAACGGACTTTGGACACACTGAGCGAGATAACCGATGGAGCGCATGGACAAGGTGCGACGCCAGATCAAAAGGGGGCTGGCGGCACTCGGCTACCAGGTTCGAGGAACGCGGTATTGTCCTCGTCAGCTCCTCGAACCTGCATTCCTTCGTCGACTGGAATTCGACGACGTCGTTTGCCGCCGGATGTTCGAATTCGGGCCAGCCTTTACGTTCATTCAGGTTGGCGCGTTCGACGGAATTACTGGCGATCCGCTGCGAAAATATATTAATAAATGTGGGTGGAGGGGTGTTTTGGTGGAGCCTCAGGCTCGGGCTTCGAACAAGCTACGCGAACTCTATAGTCGTAATGATAGCGTTGTCATTTTGCAGGCCGCAGTGGACCGCGAATTCGGA
>Ga0070761_10000434_pt1 | contig 27356 bp, 26 predicted proteins | sample HubBroMetageREF1_FD_66724 | JGI IMG/M metagenome (GOLD analysis project Ga0070761, IMG submission 66724) | Reference soil microbial communities from the Hubbard Brook experimental Forest, New Hampshire, USA - Hubbard Brook CCASE Soil... | ecosystem: Environmental > Terrestrial > Soil >... | reverse complement strand
ATCCAGATCCATGGCGGAATGGGCTTCACCTGGGAGCATCCGGCGCACCTATATTTCAAGCGGGCTAAGACATCACAACTATTTCTCGGCGACCCGGCTTATCACCGCGAGTTGCTTGCCGTCCGGCTGGGGATCTGATGACATCGACAACTGCCGCGGAAGATAAGAAAATCGTTCTGGAGCGCATAGCCAAGCTATTGGCTGACTTTCCGCCAGACAGCACGCCTGACGAGGAATTCCTCGGAGCACAGTTCGATGCCGGCCTGGCCTACGTTCATTTTCCGCTCGGTTCCGGCGGGCTTGGGCTGTCGCGGGATCTTGAGCCGCTTGTCGTCACCCGTTTGACGGAGGCCGGCGCTCCGATAACAACTGGACGCAGCGTGGGGCACTTGGCCGCGCCGACAATCATGGCATTCGGCACGGAGGAGCAAAAGCGTCGCTACCTCCGGCCGCTGTTTACCTGCGAGGAAGTCTGGTGCCAGCTGTTCTCTGAGCCTGGCGCCGGTTCTGATCTCGCCGGGCTGAGCACCCGAGCGATCCGCGACGGAGAAGATTGGGTAATAAACGGCCAGAAAGTGTGGACCACGCTGGCACACGCCGCTCGCTTTGGCATGCTGCTCGCGCGGACCGACCCGGACGTGGAAAAGCATAAGGGCATTACCTACTTCATCGCGGACATGAATTCGCCAGGCGTTGAGGTGCGACCGCTGCGGCAGATGACGGGCGACGCTACCTTCAACGAGGTCTATCTCACCGATGTCCGGATTCCTGATAGCCAGCGGCTGAGCGCGGTAGGCGAGGGTTGGCGTGCGGTTAACACCACGCTCATGAATGAGCGCGTGGCATTTATGAGTCACACGATTGCACGACGAGGCTCCGGTCCGATCGGGCAGGCAGTGGACCTATGGAAGAGCCGGGATAGCCACGACGCCGTCCTTCGTGAGCGCCTGATGCGGTTGTGGGTTTCAGCGGAGGTGAACCGCTTGACCGGACTACGGGCCGCGACCAACCTGGCGGCTGGTAACCCCGGGCCGGAAGGCTCGATAGGCAAGCTCGTCTACGCCGAACTCGCGCAAAATATCTACGACTTTTGTATGGATCTCCTTGGCCCGGAGGGGATGTTGTACGACACATACGAGATGAGGCGGCCGAAGGATGCGAGTTTGGTAAAGGACGATCCACCCGCGCGGATGTTCCTGCGCTCCCGCTCGAACTCAATTTCCGGCGGCACATCCGAGATCATGCGCAATATTCTCGGCGAACGCGTCCTCGGCCTGCCCAGCGACGTGCGCGCCGACAAGGACATCCCGTGGTCACAGATCCCACGCAGTTAGCATGCAGCTCGGAGGTCCAACCTGTGGAAGCCGACACGGCAAAGGCGGCCGGCAGCACCGATGGAACGACGACGGTGTTGAACCTCATGTTTCGTCCGGCATCGATTGCCGTCGTAGGTGTATCCGCATCCGTCGACGCCGGCCGGATGAGATACGCGAATCAGGTGCTGGCAAATCTGGTGGCCAGTGACTTCTCCGGTTTGGTGATGCCGGTGGGCCCGAGGCTTTCCGCGCCCGGCACTTACACCGACGTGTCGTTGCTGCCAGCGCCGGCCGACATGGCATTCCTTGCGGTACCTGCTGATCGGGTCGCTGCCGCAGTGAAGGACTGTGCGCGGGCTGGCATCCGGTTTGTGGTCGTCGGCACCGCGGGCTTCACCGAGACAGCGAGCGCGGAAGGCGCGGCTCATCTCGCGGCGCTGAGGTCCGTGGCTAACGAGACCGGCGTGCGGGTGGTCGGTCCGGTCAGCAGCGGGTTCTACAACGTCACCGACGGAATATCCGTCGGCTACAACCCGTCGAACAGCGCCCGTCTCCGGCCGGGCGCCATCGCGGTGTTCGGCCATAGCGGAGCGTTCCTGGATCCTCTTCCGCTCCTCGTTCAGATCGGCGGCGGCGGCTTGTCGCTGCTATGTGCCAGCGGGCTCGAAGTGGACGTTTCAGTGCTCGACTTGGCTGAATACGGCCTGACCGACCCGCACACCCGCGTCATCGGACTGGTACTCGAGGCCGTGCCGGATGGTGCGCACCTCCGTCGCCTGGCCCTGGCTGCAGCGCAAGCCGGCAAAACGATCGTGGTCCTCAAGACCGGAACGTCGACCCGCGGAGCGGAACTCGCTGTAGCGCACTCGAGCCGCTTGGCCGGAGACAACAACAGTTACGACGAGTTCTTCCGCGCGTGCGGGATCGCGGTGACCCGGACACTGGAGTCTTTCGCCGCCGCGGCCTGCCTCCTGGAGCGGTACGGTCCGTGCACAGGCGCGCTGGCAAGCGTGATCAACTCTGGTGCCGGTGCATCGTTGCTGGCTGACCGGGCACAAGACCGCGGGGTTCCGGTGGCGACCTTGTCGCCTGAAGCCCGCGACAGGCTCGCCGGACTCCGGCGCTTCGCGTACACAAATGCGCCGCCGAACAACCCGATCGACCTCGGGGTGATGAATCAGGGCGAAGAAGCGCGGAAGGAAATTCTGTCGGCTCTTAGCGAAGACCCCGGCGTCGGCATACTGCTCGGGGTCGCGCTCTTTCCCGACGACCCCACCCTGCTGAGCTTCGCCGCATCACTGGATGCAGGCCGGACCGCGGACAGAAAGCCGTTCATAATGCTCTGCCCGGCTGGATTGGCGTCTGGCGCCCGCGGTGAGCTCGAAAAGGGCGGCGTGCCGCTAATATCCGGCACGGATGATTGTATGCAAGCCATTGCCGCGTTGCTCGCGCAAAGCAATGCCTCGACTTGGTCAGACGACGGCCAGCCGCGCGATGCCACGATCGCTCAGTCGGTCCTCGCCGCGGTTGGCGCTCGGTCGGTACTCACCGAGGCCGAGAGTCTCCGCGTGCTGGCCGAGTGCGGACTGCCAACGGTGCCCACGCGCGTGTGCGACGACGAAGAATCCGTCGTCGCGGCGGCGAGCGAGCTAGGCTGGCCAGTCGTCGTGAAGGGGATCGAGGAAGGGACCGCCCACAAGACAGAGCGCGGCCTGGTCCACCTCGACCTCGCTGACCTCGACTCGGTGAAGCAGGCGTATGCCGCACTCGGACGCGGCCAAGTCCTCGTACAACGTCAAGTCAAACCGCGGGTCGAGGCGATCGTCGGATTCGTCGCGAGCCAACAGACAGGTCCGATGCTCGTCGCCGGCCTGGGCGGGATCTACGCCGAACAGCTTCACGACACCTGTCTGTGGGCCGTGCCAGCGTCTCGCCAAGCAGTGCGCACCCGCCTGGTAGAGAGCACGCTCGGCCGAATCATTACCAGTGCCAGATGGCCACGCGAGGACACTGCCGACATGGTCGTCGATGCCCTGATGTCGGTGCAGGATGCCGCGGGGGCGTTGGGCTCGCGAGTGACGGCGATCGACGTGAACCCGTTGGTCCTGGGAGACGACGGCGTGGTGGCGGTTGACGCCTTGGTAACGCTGAGAGCGCAATGACCAATACTTGGCCAGGTTGCTGGCAAGCGACGGTCGACATGGCGGGCCAAGACTTTGGTGACGACTCGGTAGTCTGGGGAGCCGACCCGGTCGAGCGCACCGGTATTCGGCGGTTGCTCGAGGCTTTCGAGTTCGATTGCGCGCTCCACTATGACCAGGCGATCGCGATCGAGCACGGATACACCGATATCGTCGCGCCGGCGTCGAGTATCAGGGTCTTCGCGATCCCGGCCATGTGGGAGCCAGGTGACGATCCGATCTTCACCGATCCCGGCCAGAATGCTCAGCCTGCGCGCTGGCCAAGGCCCGGGTGGTATCCGCCCGCGACGCCGGCCACAAGTGCCGGAATCATCACCGATCTGGAGTGGGACTTCCTGCTGCCAGTGGTCGTCGGCGACCACGTAGGAATCAGGAACCGGCGTCGGCTCGTCGCGTGCACCCCGAAAGAGCTGCGCATCGGAAGGGGAGCATTCGTGACGATCGAGCAGACCGTCGTGAACCAACGACAGGAGATAGTCGCGCTGACCCGCCTGACTTCGTTCAACTACGATCCCGCGTCTGGCCAGAAGGGCTAAGGGGGTCTTCGATGCCGCCCGACGGCACAGACGCGCAGCGATACTGGGAAGATGCGCAAGAGAACGACGCCGCTGTGCCGGTTGATTTTCCACTGAGCCTGTATCGGCTGGTCATGATCGCTGGGGCCGTACGCGACTTCAGTTCGATCCATCACAACGAAGAGATTGCTCGCCGGCACGGCGCTCCGAACGTGTTCGCGAACAATACCGCCCTGCTCGTTATGTGGGAGCGCGCACTGCGCGATTACATCGGCCTGGCCGGGGCCATCACACAGGTTCGAGGGCTACGGATGCGGTCCTTCAACCTGGTCGGCGATTGTATGACGGTAAGGGCGCGCGTCACTGGAAAGTGGCTCGACGATGACGCTGCTGAAAAGGGCTACCTAGAGCTCTCCATCCAGACCGAAAACTCGAGCGGAGACATCACCGTTGGTCCAGGCCAGGCGATTGTGACCTTGCCGCGCCGCCCGCCAGGCGCGTGAACGCGCCTGATGGTCCGGTCGGCGTCGCAGCCCGCTGCTGGGTCGGTGACGGAGCGGCCGACTGATTCCATCAACCGGTGGTTTGACACCGGACGCTCGGCCACGGTACACTCCACTCGTTCGAGCTGAGGTATTCGCGGCGGCGTGACCTCATGTACCGGGGACGGCCGGCCAGCCGGTTCTGGTTCTGCACGATGAGCTCGGCTTCGATGACTTTCTCGCATCCGCTACGAAAGGAGGCTGAGGCATGCAGATCGCATATTTCACCGAGCGTCCGTATCGCGGGCTGAGCGAGGACGAGGTTCTTCGTACGGGGACGTTCTTCGGCGTGCCGAACAGCCGGTTCGATCGGTCGCTTGCGTCTGAGGACTTCAATCAGTACCTTAACCAGGCGCAATATGCGGAAGAAATGGGCTTCGACGGAGTGGCACTGAATGAACACCACGGAACGCCATTCTGCATGGGCGCCGTCGTGAACATGGAAGCCGCTATCCTGGCTCGCATCACCGAACGCGTCAAGATCTATCTCATCGGCAACCCGATCCCGGTGCACAGAAACCCGCTGCGGCTGGCCGAGGAGCTTGCGGAAATCGATCTCATCTCACGAGGTCGGCTCGTCGCCGGGTGGGTTCGCGGGTCCGGGCCCGAGCAGTTCTGTAACAACGTCAATCCGGCGCTGAACCGCGAGCTGTTCCAGGAAGCTCACGACCTGATCGTCCAGGCGTGGACGCGGCCCGGACCCTGGCGCTACGAAGGCAAGCACTACCACTACCGCCACGTGAATCCGTGGGTGCTCCCCTATCAGCAGCCCATGCCGGCCACGATCATTCCGGGTGTCTTGAGTCCGGAGACGATCGAGTGGGCGTCCGATCACTCTTACCCGTATGTGGGGCTGGCGACCGCGCTCGGCCCGACCGCCGAACTGTGGGACATCTACGCTGACCGGCTGGCGAAACGCGGGATTCAGGCCGGGCCGGAGAACTTCGGCTACGTGTGTCACGTGCACGTTGCCGACACCGAAGCGCGGGCCCAGGAGATCGGCCGCAACTTCCTCTTCGCGAACGGCAACGGCAACTTCGCCGCGGCCGCTTACACGTTGCCGGCCGGGTTCAATTCGGCCGCGGCTATTCAGCGGCTATCTAAACAGCGCGGGTCTGGCTGGCTCGGCGTGAGCAGAAGCAAGCTCTATGGCGACGGGCCGCCGAGCGACAACGGTCTGGCCGAGCAGAAGCGCAAGATCGACGAGAGCTGGACCGAGAACCAGCGGCAGCTGACGATGATGGCCGGCACGCCCGATCACCTCATCGACCGGATCAAGCTGGTGATGCGTCTGCTGCGTCCCGGCGTCCTGTTCCTTTCGGGTCCTTTCGGAGTCGTTCCGCACGAGGATCGCATGCGCAGCCTGGAGCTGCTCGGGAAGTACGTGATTCCGGAGCTGCGCGAGTATGCGCGTGAACTGGACCTGCCGAGCATGTTCGAACGCAAGCCGGGAAGCGTCATGATTCCGGAGGGTCAGCGCCGGCAGCCGGTCGTGGATCGCAGTGCGCTGGATGAGGTTGAGTCCTTTCGCGCCTGGGCTCCCGCGACTTCTGGGTGACCCACCGCGGTGACGGACATCGCTTGTCAATCTATCGGTTGTTTGATAACGTCCATTCCGTGGCCCGTTAGGCGTGCCTGCGAGCAGCAAGGGAGAGGCATTGATCGCGGTCAACTCGTTGCCCGGCCCGCTCGGAGCCGAGGTTGCCTTCGACTACAACGGCGAGTGGGATGATGACACTCGCACCGCGCTGCGCGAGACGTTCCGGCGCTACCACCTGATTCTGCTCAGGGCTCCTGACCTGCTCGTGACGAAGCAGATCGAGCTCATGGAGACGCTTGGGCTGGAGCCGGACAAGTGGCTCGACGGGGAGAAGTTCGGTTACCTCTCGAACAGCCTCAAGAGCGCTCCGAACGACGGTCAGCACAGCGCGTACCTGTATCACTCTGACCTGATGTGGAAGCCAGAGCCGATCTCGGCGATCTCGCTGTATGCCATGGCCGTGCCCAGCGAGCCGTCACCGACGTTTTTTGCCTCCGGCGTCGGTGCGGTGGCTGCCTTGCCGGATGATCTGCGGGCCCAATGGGCCAGCGAACAGGCGATGTTCCTGATCGATTTCAACGGCGGTGACACTCGGTACAACGAGGAGACCGCGTCGCCGGAAGCGCCGCGTGCGACGCATCCGATCCTTTTTGACGACGCGATTAGTCAGCGGACCTCGCTGATCATCGACTCGCTGTTCATGGTCAAGATCGTGGGCAAGGAAGGCGAAGAAGGGGAGAGCATCCGTCGTCGCGCCCACGAGTATCTGTACGACACCGGCAATGTCTACCGTCACGACTGGCAGGTGGGCGACCTCGTGGTGTGGAACAACGTGGCGCTACAGCATGCGCGCGAGAAGCTTCCCGACCAGGGCGAGCGGACCTTCCGTCGTGTTTCGGGCACGCGCAGCGGTGGCATCAGCGGCTGGGAGACGAATTACAAGAAGGCGAAGCAAACCGTCTCGAGCGGCTAGGCGAGCGTGAGACGGACCGTATTCGAGCCCGAGCATGAGGCCTACCGCGACGTGGTGCGTCAGTTCGTCGATCGCGATCTGGCGCCGCGGGCCGAACAACATCGCCAGGCACACTCGATCGATCGCGAGTCCTGGTTGCGCGCTGGAGAACATGGGCTGCTCGGCTTCTTCGTGCCCGAAGAGTACGGCGGCGGTGGCTGTGCGGACTTCCGGTTCAACGCCGTTCAAGGTGAGGAACTTGCCCGGCTCGGCTACGCATACGCATCGGCGTTCGGCATCAACACGGACATCGTGGCGCCGTATCTTCTCGACCTCAGCACGCCGGCGCAGAAAAAGCGCTGGCTCCCGGATTACGCGGCGGGACACACGATTACCGCAATTGCGATCACCGAGCCCGGTGCCGGGTCCGATGTACTGGGTATCCGCACTACGGCGACCCGGGTCGCCTCAGGCTGGCTGCTGAACGGCGCCAAGACATTTATCACGAACGGATCGTCAGCGGACCTCATCCTCGTCGTCGCGAAAAGCGAGGCAGCTAGACCCAGCCGGGCGATGAGTCTGTTCATCGTCGATACCGCGCAGTCACCGGTCAGGCGGGGCGGTTCTCTCGACAAGGTCGGTCAGACCGAGGCCGAGACATCAGAGCTGTTTTTCGATGACGTCTTGGTGCCCGAAGACAATCTCCTCGGGCAGCCGGGCGAGGGCTTCGGCTATGTCCTGGACCGGCTGGCCCAAGAGCGATTGTCCTGCGCGATAGCGTCACTCGCGCACGCCCGGGCTGCGCTCGAGCTCACGTTCGACTACGTCCGGCACCGATTCGCATTCGGTCAACCGATCGGCTCCTTGCAGGCTACCCGTTTTCGGCTGGCGGACTGCCAGACCGCACTCGACGTCGCGTCCGCCTTTGTCGACCAATGCCTCGCCGCGCACATTGCCGGCGCGCTGACTCCCGTCGATGCGGCGAAGGCCAAGCTCACCGCGACCGAAATCCAGAACCAGGTAATCGACCACTGCCTGCAGTTGCACGGCGGATACGGTTACATGCGCGAATACAGGATCGCTCGCTGGTGGCAAGACGCCCGGGTCACCCGCATCTTCGGCGGCACCAGCGAAATAATGCGAGAGATCATCGGCCGGTCACTTCCACTGTCCCCCGATTTAGCCCGGAAAGAGTCAAGACATGGCCCGTGAGGTAGTAATCGTCGACGCCGTTCGCACTCCGCTAGGCAAGCGAAACGGCGCGTTGTCCGGCCGGCATCCCGTCGAGCTACTGGCCCACGTGCTCCGTGCGGTGGTCGACCGGGTTGGCGTCGACCCGGCCCTGGTGGACGACGTCATCGTCGGCTGCGTGACTCAGGTCGGCGCCCAGAGCAACAACATCGCGCGCAGCGCCGTCCTGGCCGCTGGCTGGCCGGAGACGGTGCCCGCGTGCACGATCGACCGCCAGTGCGGTTCCTCGCAACAAGCGATCCACTTCGCCGCCCAGGCCATCGCGGCCGGGGCGAACGACATCGTCGTGGCCGCGGGTGTCGAGTCGATGAGTCAGGTTCCGATGTTCTCCAACGTCACCGGGGAGATCAGCGACCCGTACGGCGATGACCTCCGAGCCCGGTACCTCGAGCGGGACAGCTTCGGGCACAAGGGCCTCATCCAGCAGGGCATCGCGGCCGAATTGCTCGTCGACGCCTGGAAGCTGACCCGCGACGAGCTCGACGAGTTCTCGCTCGGCAGCCACACCAAGTCAGCGGCCGCACGGGATGGCGGACGGTTCGACGCCGAGATCGTCCCGATCGCTCGGCGCGCCCGCGGTGAGACGACCGACGGTGAGTTGCTGACCGCGGACGAAGGCATCCGGTCGACGTCGATGGCAAAACTCGCCGCCCTCAAACCTGTGTTCCTGGAGACGGGCGGGCGCATCACCGCTGGCAACGCCTCGCAAATCTCCGACGGCGCGGCCGCCCTGACGCTGATGGATATCGACACCGCCGAGAGACTCGGGCTGCGGCCGCTCGCCCGGCTCGCCGGCTACTCGGTCCGCGGCGGCGACCCGATCACGATGCTCGATGTCCCGATCGAGGCGACGCGTCAACTGCTCGCGCGCTGTGGCCGCGACGTCGACGACATCGACCTGTTCGAGGTCAACGAGGCATTCGCCCCCGTCCCCCTCGCCTGGCAACGGGCACTGGCCGTTGATCCGGTGAAGGTGAACGTGAACGGCGGCGCGATCGCGCTCGGTCATCCGCTCGGCGCCTCGGGCGCCCGGCTGATGGTGACACTGGTGCATCAACTGGTCCGCACCGGGCACGGCCTCGGGCTTCAGTCGATCTGCGAAGCGGGCGGGATGGCCAACGCGACGCTGATCGAGGCGGTCGCTTCGTCATGACCGAAATCGAGGCGCTGGGTCACCCGGACCGCGGGGCGATCACGTCAGCCACCTTGGTGTAGACCGCGACGTGCACCTGCTGGGTGTGGTCCCACAATCGCATGCCGGGCACTGCGGCAATAACCGTTGCGTGTGCCGACCTGACGTCCGGCCAGGATGTTTGGTAGATGGCGAGGAAACGCGCCTCGTCCGGGCCTGCTTCGTCATTGCGGAATCGCCGGCCGACCCAGAAGCTGCCGGCGCCCACCACATCGGGGACGTGGGCTGTGTTGTACCACTTCTCGAACTCGGCATCGCTGTCGGGCAGCAGATTGTTCAGCATGACCAGCAGAATGCCTGTAGTGCCGGCGGCCAGCCCGACATCAGCGGTATGGACGGTGTGCAGCAGTCTGCGGTTGAAGATCGCGGAATACTGGCGCCCGACCGGTGATGCGGCGAGCATGGCTCGGCGGCTGTCCGCGGTCTTCAGGTCAGAAGCTGTCGGATCCTCGACCAGGATGAGGTGACCAGCTGGCATCGCCTCCACGCCGGTGTTCGTGGGTTCGTCGACCGAAATCGCGAAGAGGCTGGCGCTACGGCCACCGGTCAGCTCGAGCACCGATGGCAGGCGCTCGGCCGCGAGCCACCCGGTGAAATCCGCGACAGGATGAGCAGCCGCGGGCGCTTCGGACAGCAGGAGCAGATCAGGCATGTGGCCCTCCAAGTGAAATGCGCACGCCCGGAGTGTGCATTGCGTTCAGCGCACGGTAAGTCCGCCGTCGATGACGAGAGTTGCGCCGGTCATGTAGCTCGATGCATCGGATGCGAGGAATGCGACGGCGTTAGCGATCTCTTCGGCACGCCCGGCACGGCCGAGCGGGACCCGCTCGAGGATTCGGTCGAGCTGGCCTTCCTGAAGCTCGTCGAGCATCGGTGACTCGAAGTAGCCAGGGCATATGGCGTTGACCCGGATACGGCGCCGGGTCGCCCATTGAACGGCGAGGTCGCGCGTGAGACCAAGCAGCCCTGACTTGGCTGCCGCGTAGGCCGCCTGCGGCAAGCCGACACTCACCAGGCCGAGCACACTGGACACATTCACGATGGAACCGCCGTCGGTCATCACGCGGGCGATGCTCTGGCACATCCAGTACGTGCCGTTGAGGTTGACGTCGATGACTCCGCGAAACTCTTCGGGCGTCTCCCGGCTCGCCGCCACCGCCGTGGCGATGCCGGAGCTATTGACCAGAGCTTTGACGGTGCCGATTTCGCTAGCACGATCTGCGACCTCGCGGCAGGCGTCCGGGCTCGACGTGTCAGCGGACAGCCACGACACCGCGCCGCCCTGCTCCTTGACCGAGCGGGCGGCCGCTTCGAGTCGGTCACCGTTACGGGCGACCAGGAAGACGTGCGCTCCGAGCTGGGCCAGGGCATGCGCGCTAGCCAGCCCGAGACCGGAAGAGCCGCCACTTATGACCGCGACGGAGTGATCCATGCGGTGTGCGTACGGACACGTCGGCGGGTGCACCCGCGCACGTTCAGAGTTCGACGCGGTAGAGACGAGCGGCGTTGTCTTGGAGCACTTTCTGCCGAACCTCGACGGGGAAACGCTCCACCTTCTTAAGCGCTTGCAGGCGTGATGACGGGTAGAAGCAGGTCGGGTGCGGGAAGTCCGTCTCGAACATCGCGTTGTCCGGTCCGATCGCCTGGATGAACTGTTCGAGACCGGTTTCCTCGAACCAGAACGAACCGTACACCTGCCGCTTGAAATAGTCGCTCGGCATCATGCGGAGCTGGAACGACGCAGACCCGGCCTCGCGGTACTGCCAATCCAGCGCCTCAAGCAGATACGGAATCCAGCCGACACCGCTCTCCACTGAGACGATGCGCAGATCCGGATGGCGCTCAAGAACGCCGGAGTAGATCAGATTGCCGATAACCGAACCGTTCCCCAGCGTCATCATTACCGTGCCGAGGGCAAGCTTTGCGTCATTATTGAGCGTGGGCCACGGATACTGCCCCCACCAGCCATTCTCGCTCGAGTTCGCGCCGATGTGGAAGTTCACCGGGAGGCGGTGTTCGCTGCAGGCTTCCCAGAACGGATCCCAGGCCGGGTCCCCGAGGTCTGGCTGTCCGCGGTGGTGGGGGTCGTTGCAGGTCACCACGCCGCGCAGCCCTAGAGCCGCCACCCGGTGGACCTCTGCGGCCGCGTCCTCAACCGACCACCACGGCACCAGCCCCATCGGCAGGAGACGCCCGCCGGACTGTTCTTGGATTTCGGCCATCGCATCGTTGTAGATGGTGGAGCAGAGGCGGCGCACCTCCGGATCGAGGACATTCATGAACGTTTGCCCGCCGAATCCGGCGAAGTTCGGGTAGACGATCTGGGCGTAGATGCCCATCGCGTCCATTACCGGTAGCCGAACGGACATGTCGTAAGCGGCGCGATAGATATCGTGGTAGCCGATATCCTCGAAGATTCTCGTCGCCTGCCCCTTCTCGCCGTCGGGTTTGACCACGCAAAAACCACCGGCTGGTCCGAATACCGCGCCTTCGGCGACCCACTGATCGATGCCGTTGACGTTCACCACGTGCGGCAGCCGATGCTCGTAACCGCGTGGCGCCCGAGAGGACCACAGGTCGGGCGGCTCGGTGATGTGCGTGTCCACATCGATGATCTTCAGCGAGGCTTCCCACGCGTCGTTCTTATCTGCGTCATGCACGTCAGTCATCGTCGTCCTCTCCACCGATTAGCAAGTGCCGTGGTCGTATGCGTCAATGACCTGACTGGATAGTATCAACCAACCGACTGCTTGACAACGGATCGCGGCAGCGGTGGTTCCTGGCCAGCGGACGACAGTAGCGTGCCTAAAGCAACCGGTGGTTTGACACGATCGATGCGCGCCGGTAGAGTGCCGCCGTGTTCGACGACGTGGTGGTGGATTTCTGGAGCAGCGGGAGGTCGGCGGCTGCCGTCAAGATGTGGCGTGAGAACCCGGTGCTGCGGCAGTCGGCCGAGTCTCGGGGCTCGACTACCGCGTTTCACGAGCGGGGCGTGGCCGACATCCTGCAGGATATGGACGCTGCGGATATCGATGTCTCGGTGGTGTCCGGGATGGCGGGCACCAACCCGCTTGCCCCGCCGGAGAACTACTCGATTCATGAGGTGCTCGGGTGGTGTCAGACCTACCCGGATCGGTTGCGCGCGGCGCTGAGCATCGGGGGGCGTGACAGTATCAGCGCGGTGTGCCGGCTCATCGATGACCTCGCGCCCAATCCGTTCTTGGTGGTGGTGCGGGTCATCTCGATCTTCTTGAATGAGCCGATCGACTCGCCGCGGCTCTACCCGGTCTACGAGCACTGCCAGGCGCTTGGCGTGCCGGTGTCGATCAACGTCGGGGTGCCCGGCCCGCGGACCCGCACCAGGTTCCAGCACCCGCTGCTCCTGGATGACATCCTCATCGACTTCCCTGACTTGACGATCATCGCCGCCCATATGGGCCACCCGTGGGAACGGCTGCTGATCCGCTTCATGCGCAAATACGAGCGCCTGTTCCTGTCCAACTCGGCCTGGCCGGCCAAGTACCTCGACCCCAACGTCGTCACGTTCATGGACTCCTCCACCGGGCGCTCCCGACTCATCTTCGCCAGCGACGCCCCCTTCCTTACCCCGCAACGAGCCGCACGGGAAGCACGAGAACTGCCCATCAGTCCCGAGGCGATGAAAGCCTTCCTCGGCGGCAACGCCACGCGCGCCCTCGGGCTGCTCCCCGACGGCACCCTCGAACGACACCGGCACTAACCGGGAGATCCGGCCGAGCTCAACGCAGCACCGCTATGACCGTCTCGGCGAATGCGCTGAGCGTCTCGGGCCGGGCAAAATCGCTCAACCCGACGTAAACCCGCTCGACACCGCGCTCGCCCAGGCCACCGAAACGATCCACCAGCTCCTCAGCGCGGCCCACGATCAGGCCATCGGTGCCGAAGCGACGCTGCGCCACCGCCGTGATCTCGGCCCGGTACTGTTCTGCCGGTACGTACCCGACCATCTGCTGGATCGAGACGCGTGCGCGTCCCGCAGCGCCCCGCATTTCGTCCAGCCGGTCGAGCGCTCCGATGTGGACGTTCCACCAGTCGGCATGTGCAGCGACAAGCGCCATCGTCTTCGGTCCCGCGCCGCCGATCAGGATGGGGATGCGCCGGAGGGGTACCGGCGCCTGCCGCGCGCCTTGCAAGTTGAAGTACGTGCCGCAGTAGTCGAAGGTCTCGCCGGACCAAAGCCCCTGAAGCACCTCCAGGGTTTCTTTGAGTCGTCGCCGCCGGCCGCCCCCGTCGGTGGGCTGAACCCCGAACGTGCGGAACTCCTCGACCACCGACCCCCAGCCGATACCAAGTTCGAAGCGACCGCCGGACATGTGGTCGAGCGACACCGCCTGCTGGGCGAGCACGGCCGGATGCCGGAACGCATCGCAGAGCACGAGCGAACTCACGGTTATCGAAGACGTATGAGCGGCAAGCCAGGTAGACGTCGTCATCGCCTCAAACATCGGCTGGCAGGCTGCGCCGATCGGGGTCAGATGATCCATGCCGGCGATTCCGTCGAAACCAGCAGTCTCCGCTGCCTGCGCTCGCTCGACGAGTTGCGGTGCAGTCATACGCATCTGCGGTACGAAGAGATGAAACTCCATCTGGCGTCCCTCCAGGAAAGGCCTGGCGGTCGGTCCCGGCTTGAAAATCAACCGTTTGATCTATATATTCTACCTAGGCTCAGTCCTCGACTGACGATGGAGGTGCCTTGCCGGTGACTGCTCCGCCGCCGTGGACGGACGAGGGCCGACAAGACCCGATGCCGTGGTATCGCCAGATGCGGGCGCGTAGCGCCTGCGCCGACGTGCCGGAACTCGGCGTGGCGATGCTTTTCGGCCACGATGCGGTTCGTTCGGCGCTGATGGATGACGAGACATTCTCGATCGAGCGGCGGATCGCGATGATGCCCGCGCGGCAGCGACGCGTGTCAAACGTGGCGGACACGTTGGTCGGACTGGACCCGCCGGAGCACACCCGGCTGCGCCGTCTGGTCACCCCGGCGTTTCGGCAGGCGGCCGTGCGAGCGATGCGACCCCGCATTGAGGCGATCAGCCGGGACCTGTTCGACGCGGCACTGCCGCGGGGGGAGTTCGATTTCGTCGACGCCTACGCTCGTCCGCTGACCGAGACGGTGATTGCCGAGCAGCTCGGGATTCCGGCCGAACACCGTGATCTTTACACGCACCTGTCCATCGTCTTGGAACGGGCAGCCGGGAAGTTCGTCGGCGAAACGCTGCCCGAAGACCAGCTGGCCGAGACCGAGGTGGCCTACGACACGTACGCCGAATTTACCGAGGACGTCATCGCGGAACGCCGGGCGAACCCACGTGCGGATCTGATCTCCGACCTCATCCGGGCGGTCGATGAAACCGACCAGCTCAGCTGGCACGAGCTGCTCAAAATGACGATCCTGCTCAACGTGGCGGGCGCGGTCACGACACAGACCCTGATCGCGATCACTGTCGTCGAACTGGCCCGCCATCCGCAGGCCTGGGAACTACTGAAACAACGCCGCGAACTCATCCCCAACGCGGTCGATGAGGTACTGCGCTTTCACGGCACTTCACAATCGATCAGCCGGGTCACCACCCGTGACACCGAGATCGACGGCTGCCCCATCCCCGCGGGCTCGACCGTACTGCTCGGGCTGCAATCCGCCAACCGCGATCCCGCCGTCTTCCCCGACCCGGACACGTTCGACGTCACCAGGCCGGCCGGGCGGCATATGGCCTTCGGTTTCGGTACGCATTACTGCCTTGGCGCGGCCCTGGCCAAGACCGAAACCGCCGTCTTCCTCGAGCAATGGCTGGACCGGGTGGACTCCTTCAGCTGTCCGCCGGACCCGCTGGACTGGGCCAGGCGCCGCCTGACGGCCATCGTCCTGGACTCGTTGCCCGTGCGGGTGGAACTCGTCGCATGAGGGTGAGCTACGGAAGCCACGAAGTCCCCGTCGGCGATGCTGAGTTCGTGCCGAACCTGCTGCGCGCCATCGCCACCGATCCGCAGGTTGCCGCCCTGCACTGGCCAATGCGAAAGGCATGCGGGGCGGGCCTAGAGCAACACGTGGCCGAGCTGACCATTTCCGCTGTCGCGGCTCAATGCCGCAACGGCATGGTGTGGAGCAGCCACGCGCCGCGCCTGGTTGAAATGGGCCACTCACTGGAGCAGATCCGCGGCCTGCGAGAGGGCGATCTTGCTCTCTGGGATGAAGCCGATCAGGCCCTGGTGACGCTGGCGCAGGCCGTAGAGGCCTGCACCGTCACGGATCAGCAATGGGACATGCTGGCCGGGTTCCTACCGTCCGACGCGCTCGCGCACGTGGTGCTGCTCGCCAGCTACTACGCGATGATGTGCCGCATCCAGTCCGCGTACGACGTCCCGTTCGACGAGGGCTTGGTCGGGATGGTGTATCCCGACACCGGGCACGTCATCCCCACGTGGGTGTCCAGCGGGTTTCGGTGAGCCCTGTGACGTGGCGGCTGACTCCTACTCATACTCACACCGCCGCTCGGACGGTTTGCCTCGCGTTGGGCCGGCGCAGAACAGAGAACTCGACGACCTGCTCGCCGAGAATCTGGAGCTGACTAGCCGCCTTCGAGTTCAGCACGTTTCCAGCCGCGTCGAATGTCGTGTCTTCGGTGTTGATGGCCACGCCCATCGGGGTCGGCCAGGCCCGAAGCGTGTGGGCGACTGTCCGCAGAGTGGTGAGGGTGCTGACCGAAGCCGTCCAGCCGATCGCGCAACCGATCGTGCCGAAGGGTTTGCCGTCAAGGTAGGGAGGGTCGTCCGATCTCATGTCCTCGATGTAGTCAAGCGCGTTCTTGACCAGACCTGACACAGTTCCGTGGTAGCCCGGCGAACTGACGATGAGACCGTCGCAGCGGCGCAGAGCATCAATTAGCCGGCGCGCCTTCTCCGTCCGTGCGGGGTTGATTGGCGTGTACATGGGCAAGTCAAGATCGGCCGCGCTGAGGCAGTCGATCTCCGCGCCCGCGTTGCGCGCGGCGCTCAGCGCCACCCGCAATGCTTTCTCACTTGATGAGTCTGATCGGGTCGTGCCGCCGATCCCCAGGATAAGTGTCATTGCCGTTCAGTGGAACGCCGACCGCGCGGCGGCGGCATCCTCACCCTCCTCTCGGTCCTTACAGGCAGCCACCCCATGACCATAGAAGGCACACCCCATCTTTGTCAAACAGGCGTCTGGTTGATGAGTGGTTTAACGGCAGGTAGCGCTTGACCGGCTGGCCGGTCAATAATTAACCTTCGGGGGTAGCCATGGGAGGTGCGTCGTCGGTCGCCCGGTCATCGTAGAAGCGGTTCGTACTCCGATTGGCAGGCGCAACGGATCGCTGTCGAACGTCTCGTCGCCGCGCCTGCTCTCCGCCGTCCAGATGGCGGTGCTCGACCGGGCGGGGCTAGCAGCCAGCGAGGTCGACCAGCTGGTCGGCGGCTGCGTGACCCAGGCCGGGATGCAGGCGATCAACGTAACCCGCATGGCGTGGCTGACCTCGGGGAAGGATTTCACCGCGGCCGCGACCACGATCGATTGCCAGTGCGGGTCGGGCCTGCAAGCCAACACCCTGATGGCCGGGCTCATCGCGACCGGTGGCGCACGGATCGGGATTGCGTGCGGCGTGGAGCATATGAGCGGGGTACCGCTGCGCACCGCGCTCGAGGCCCATCCGACCAAGCCGCGAGACGCCGGGTGGCCGTGGACAGGCGAGGCGGCGACTCAGTTTGAGGGCGCGGAGCGGATAGCCGCCCGGCACGGATTCGGCCGAGCCGATCTTGACCAGTTCGGCGTCAGATCACAGGCACTGGCCAAGGCGGCGTGGGATGCGGCACGGTTCACGGCCGAGACCGTGCCGATCGAGGTCTCCGTGGACGGCCGGCCGTCGATTCTCGCTCGCGACGAGGGACTGCGCGACACTGATGCCGCTGCGCTCGCGCGGCTGCGTCCTATCATCGCGGATGGACTGCACACAGCCGGCACCGCCTCGCAGATTTCAGACGGAGCCGCAGCGCTCCTTTGGCTGGACGAGGAGGTCGCGGAGGCCCGTTCCTTGCGTCCGCGTGCGCTGATCGCCTACCACACGATGGTGGGCTGCGACCCGTACTACTACCTCGACGGACCCGTTGAGGTGACGAGGAAAATGCTGAGCCAGTCCGGCTTTACGATCGCCGACTTCGATGTTGTGGAATGCAATGAGGCATTTGCATCCGTGCCGCTGGCGTTTCAGCGAAGCTTTGACGTGCCGGATGAGAAACTGAACCCCAACGGGGGGGCTATCGCGATGGGGCATCCGGTGGGTGCGAGCGGTGCCCGGCTGCTGGTGTCGACCATTTACGAACTCGAACGCATCGATGGCGAGCTGGGCTATATCACGATGTGCCAAGGTGGGAGCCTCGGTATTGCGGTCGTCGTTCAGCGGCTCCGCTGAGTTGCGGCCCGCTGCTCAACCTGGTCGGTGTTCGAGTCGCGGAGCAGGCCGTGTTCGAGCAGGCCGACGAATTCGCGGCTCACCTTCGCGGGGTCCGTGCCATGTATCCACCTGTGCGACCAGTTGACCATGCCGAGGATCGCATTGGTCACTATCTGCGGGTCGACCGGCCGGAAGACCCCTTGCGCGATGCCTTCTTTGATCAGATCCTCTAGACGCCGGCTGTAGTCGGTCAGGCGCTTCGCAATCGCGCGGCGCCGCGGGTCCGAGGTAGAGACAAGTTCGAACTCGCGAAAGAAGACGCTCCACACCGCGGCATTCATCTCCATGAACGAGATGGGGTCCTGTATCGCAAGCCGAAGCCGCTCATCGGGAGGTGCGTCGGACGACAGGATCTTGGCCTGCCGTTCACTCGCGTTGTCGATGGCGTGCTGGCATATCTCGAGCAGAAGGTCGACCTTCTTCGGAAAGTAGTAATAGATCGAGCCCTTGGTGATCCCCAACTCGTCGGCGACGTCCTCGAGCCGTGCGCTCTCGTACCCCCGGGTCCGGAACAGCCCGACGGCCGCGTCAAGGATTTCCCGCCGTCGGGCGTCGTACTGTTCGTCGTGGCGGCGCCGGGGCATGATGACACGTTACCGCAGGTGCTACTCGGCAGAGCCGAGGTCGTCAGCAGCGCGCCACATGCTGATGTCAACGCCGACGCTGGCGAAACCGTTCATGTGCATCTCGGCGTCGAGCCACACCCGCGAAGCCGGGTCGCGCATGCGGCGCTGCGAGATCGGCCGGCTCAACGCCGCCAGTTGTTCCGATTTCATGGTCAGCTGCCGTCGGCCGATACGCTGCCCGAAGCGCTCGGCGTGCGCGTCATCGAGGGTGAAGTGGAAGTCGTCACAGACTCGATCCGCCGGGACACCGTGCTCCCACATGTGCGGGTTGCCGACGACCGCGACCGTCGGCAATTCGTCGGCCGGCGTTTGGAGCTCGGGGCCGAAATAGCTGAGCCGGATCGGCTGATAGCAGCACGCGCAGTACGACTCCACTTGATACTGGATGCCGTCGAGCATCGGCAGGCCGCTGACGCTGAACGCCTCACCGGGGCAGCCGAGGTAGGCGATGAAGTGCCCGTCGACCATCAGCTTGTGCGGCGTAGGCGTCGCGGAAAAGGGCAGAGCCTTGACGATGTTGAGCTGAAGTCGATCGTCCAGGACGACAGCTGCGAAGCCAAGCTGCAGCTCTCGATACAGCCGGCGGGCCGTGTAATCGTCGAAACCCGTCCCGTGATAAACGTCCGCGGTGTTGGGTGGTCTGCGGTTGTCGAACCAGAACTGCAGCACGAACGAAATCAACCGCGCTGCATCTGGCGACCAGACGCTTGGCATGGCACTCTGCTGCGTCTCGTGCGTTGTCATCGCAATGCCTCTTTCGCTAGCCGAGGTTGCCGTAGGGGCGATATGCGGGGTCGAGGCCGGGGAACCGCGGCGGACGCTTCTCGACGAACGACGCGATTCCCTCGGCAAATTCTTCGCTCTTGGCGAAGTCACTCATGAGATCCAGCGCCCGGTCTGTCGCCGCACTGAACTCGCGGGACAAATCGCCGTAAACCTGGTGCCTGATGGCAGCCATCGAACGAGGCGCGCAGTAGCGCGCGAGCTCGGCGGCATACTCCTGCGCTGCGCCCAAGACCTCCTTGGGTGGCACGACCCGGGAGACCAGGCCGATGTCCTTCGCCTCGGGCGCGGGGACGGCGCGACCGGAGAGCAGCATGTCGAGGGCGTGCTCCACGCCGATCAGCCGTGGGAGCAGCCAGGACGTCCCGTATTCAGCGGGCAGGCCACGCCGCGAGTAGGGAGCGGCGAACCGGGCCTCGGTCGATGAGAACCGAATGTCACACGCCAGCGCCTGACACAATCCGATCCCCGCACAGCCACCGTTGACGGCAGCGATCATCGGCTTGCGGATCGAAAGCGCGTACATCTGCGGACGACGCTGCGCGCGCTCCACGGTGCCCGCGCGCGCCGCCTCCATAAGGTACTGGGAGTCCATGCCGGGACAGAACATCGCACCGGTACCGGTCACGACGATCGCGCGGACCTCCGGATCGTGGTCCGCCTCGTCGAGCAGTTCGAAATAGCGCGCCTCCATGTCCAGATTCCAGGCGTTCTGGCGCGCGGGGTTGTTCAGCGTCAACGTCCGAACGGCATCGTTGGTTGCGACGAGGACGAATTCGTCGGCGTTCTCGCTGGTGCCCACGTAACCTCCAGGATCGGCGGCAATCTTTAGTCAACTGTGCCGGGCAGCACGTAGGTTCGGGCGATGGTCAGCCAGGCTTCTAGTGCAGGCGAAGCTTCGTACTCGGACTCGAGTAGATAGAGCGACGGCGCCGGGCAGCTCGCTCCGATCTCCACGAGCACCGGACGCAGAGTCAGCTCCGCCGCCAGCGCGTGGTGCGGCCCGGCGCCGAGCATCATCGCGAACGTGACGATCTGGCCGAGTTCGCCGGCGCCGAACTGATCGAGGAACAGCTTCAGGACTCCGGTGTACGTGCCCTTGAAGGTGGGCGACGCCACGATCAGCGAGCTGGCGGACTTGACGATCTCTTTGGCCTCCGCGACGCGGGGGTCTCCCCAGCCGATCAGCCCGGGACAAAGGTCGATGACGTCGATCACGTGGCTCGGCGGCGACCCCGTCAGCCGCGTGGCAACCAGTTCCGCCGCCGCACGGGTGCGGGACATGGGCTTCGGATTACCGACGACGACGACGCTCATCAGCGGCCCGAGGCGAGGCCCAGGTTCCCTCTCAGGGTCGCGGCCTCGTACTCCGTGCGGAACAGCCCGCGACGTTGCAACTCCGGGACGACCAGATCCACGAACTCGGCCAGGTGCGACGGGGTAAGCATCGGCGCGAACAGGAAGCCGTCGCATGCCCCGCGGGTGAACCACTCCTCCATGTAGTCGGCGACCTGCGTAGGAGTCCCGCTCACCCGGGTGTGCGTGAGCCCGACGGCGCACCGCTCGGCAACCTGGCGGATGGTGAGGTTCTCCGGCTGGGCCATCTGGTACAGGAGGGTCGCCGACGACTGCGACCGGTTGGACTGCGCTGAGAAGTCCGGGAACGCCACGTCCAGGTCGTATCCCGTCAGGTCGACATCGACGATGTGCGAGAGCAGGCCGATCGCGACCTGCTCGTCCAGCAGGGCATCAAGCTCGGCACTTTTCTCTTGGGCGTGCGCCTCGCTGGTGCCGATCACCGGCACGAAGCCGGGGAGGATCCGGGTGCTGTTCTCCGGGCGGCCCGCTTCCGCCGCGCGACGGCGCACATCGTTCGCGTATTCCAGCGCCAGCTCGATCGTGGGCGCGCTGGAGAAGATCACGTCTGCGACCGAGGCCGCGAGCTGGCGCCCGGGACCGGATGCGCCAGCCTGCACCAGGATCGGCGGACCGTAGGGCTGCGGCACGTTCAGCAGGCCGCGCACCTTGAAAAACTTGCCCTGGAAGTCGAGCTGGTTGAGCTTCGTGGAGTCGAACAGCACGCCGCTCGCCTTGTCGCCCACATACAACTCAGGTTGGCCGGTGTTCCACAGCCTCTTCACGACGTCCACGAACTCGGTGGCGCGTACATACCGGTCATCGTGCGGTATCTGCTCGTCGAGACCGAAGAGCGCCGCCTCGGTGTCCGACAGTGATGTCACGATGTTCCACCCCGCGCGCCCGTGACTGACGAGGTTCAGCGAGGCGATGACCCGGGCGATCTGGTACGGGTGCCAGTAGGTCGACGACGAGGTCACGACGAAACCGATCTTGCTCGTCGTCGCGGCGATGTTGGCCATCATCGTCAACGGGTCCAAGACGAATGTCATGAACCCCGACCGGCAGACCACATCGAGCGGCCAGTCCGGAATGCCGAGCGAGTCAGCAACGAAGATGAAGTCGAACTTGCCGCGTTCAGCGATGTGAGCGAGCTCGTGATACACGCGCACATCGATCGTGGCCTCCGGAGTTCCGTCGGGATGGCGCCACGCACCCATGTGCTGCCCGCTGGCCGGGAGCACCGCCGCCAACCGCATTTTTCCGTCCGAAGCAGGCACGGCAATCTCCCTGTCTCCTGTTGTGCCGATGAGGTCCGCTAGCTCGCCTACGTGTTCGAACAGCAACGCCAGCCTGTTATCGCGGGATGTTATCAACCAACCGACCGCTTGCCAACGCTAGATCGTTATAGTTAAACGGTTGGTAGGTGATGGGCGGTGTGTACGCTCTCGCACAGGGCGCTGAGCTGCTGACATGGGCCCGGCTCTCCTCGGAGGAAGAATGGCCGAAATCGGGTTCGACGACCGGGTAGCGATCATCACGGGTGCCGGGCGTGGTATCGGCCGTGCGCACGCGCTGCTACTTGCGCAGCGCGGGGCAGCCGTCGTGGTCAATGACCTGGGTGGTGGCGGCCGCGGCGGTGGCAGCGATGCTACGGTCGCCTCGGCGGTCGCTGAGGAGATCCGGCGCGCCGGCGGCGTGGCCCTCGCCGATGCGTCGGACATCTCGTCTGACGCCGGGGCAACGCATCTCGTCGACGCCGCGATGGGCGAGTTCGGGCGAGTGGACATCGTGATCAACAATGCCGGTATCGCCGTTCCCGATCACTTTCCGAGCACGGACTTCGACAACGTCCGAAAGCACGCCGAGGTCCACGTGGCCGGCAGTTACAACGTCACACGCGCCGCTTGGCCGCACATGGACCACGCGAAGTACGGACGGGTCGTGATGACGATTTCGGCGGCCATCTTCGGCACAGACAGATACCTGTCTTACTCGGTGGCCAAAGCCGGCACGCTGGCCTTGGCTCGCGGCCTCGCCTTGCTGGGTCGCCGCTCTGGGATTCTCGTCAACAGCGTTGCGCCGCTCGCCGCGACTCGCCTCTCGCCCCGCGCGGACGTCGCGGCGACGCCAGTCGACGCAGACGCAGACCCGACGTTCGTATCCGCGCTGGTTGCTCTTCTTGCTCATGAAAGCTGTCCTGTCTCGGGCGAGGCCTTCACCGCCGGCAAGCGTCGCTTCGCACGCATCGTATTGAGCGAGACGGCTGGTCAGGTGGGTGCGGAGCAGATGGTGACGCCTGAGTTCGTGCTCGACCACTGGCGCGAGATATGCGATCTCGCGCACCAGGAGGCGATGCCGGACGTGGTCAGCTGGGCGGTTTCGAACCAGGCGCACCTTGCCCGGGCTGACCGCCGAGGACATCCTTCTCGTTAGTGCTGCAAAACGCGCCACGACCCGAAGCCAGGCGTCGTGGGACCACCATATCAACCACCAAACGATTGGTGGCCAACTCCTGCTAGACTGCAATTCGCCGCAGTCAGCCGCGAGGCGGCTACCTACCGGCGCCCGGACGTCGATCCGTGGTGACCTGCCAGGAGCGCTGAATGAACACTGTCACCCTTGAGACGACAGATGGTGTCGCCGTCCTGACACTCTGCGATGCGGAGCATCGCAATCGGATCACGCTCGATATGGCGGCCCGCATCGAGGACGCGGTGGCCACAGCCGCGGCCGCTGATGACGTGTACGCAGTCGTCATTACCGGCGCGGGAACCGCGTTCTGCGCCGGCGCTGACCGGCACCTGCTGGCCAGGGCGGATGAAACCTCGCTGCGTGCGGTGTATCGCGCCTTTGTAGCGGTCCGTGAGTGCTCGTTGCCTACGGTGGCTGCCGTCAACGGCCCCGCGGTGGGCGCGGGCCTGAATCTCGCGCTGTCGTGTGATGTGCGGGTGGCCGCGCAGTCAGCGTTCTTCGATCCTCGCTTCCTGCAGGTGCCCATCCACCCCGGCGGCGGTCACCTGTGGATGCTGGAGCGATTGGTCGGGCGTCAGACGGCTGCCGCGATGGTCATGCTCGACCAAGCACTCGACGCCGACCGCGCCCTTCATGTCGGCCTTGTCTGGGCGGTCGTGCCAGACGGAGAAGCAGCACACAGAAGCGTGGAACTCTGTCACAGATTGTCAGGCTCGCCGACGCCCGGGCTCGCTCGTCAGATCAAGGCGACATTGAACGCCACGGCGGATCTGGCCAACCACAGCGAGGCGGTGGAGTACGAGCTTCGCGAGCAACTGGCCTCCACCCGGACGGCCGAATACCGCACCAGAATGGGAGCTGCCGGGTGAGCGTGCCTGACCAGTTGCGCGACGTCTTCAGCGCGCGGCTCGGTCGCGAGTCCCAGGAGGTACGCGCTGAACGCCTCCGGATCCGGGCGTTTCTCGACGACAGCCTGGCCGATGGGCGGTTCGAGCCGAAGTCGGATAGCTGGCTCTCCGGATACTCGCCCGCTTTTTCCCGGCTGCTCGGCGAGCAAGGCTGGATCGGAATGACATGGCCGGCTGAGTTCGGTGGCCGCGGAGCAGCTCCCGACCTCCGGTATGCAGTGGTCGAGGAGTTGCTTGCCGCAGGTGCACCGGTGGCAGCGCACTGGTTCGCCGACCGGCAGGTCGGCCCCAGCCTGCTGCGCCACGGCACCGCAGACCAGCAGCGACGACTACTGCCTGGCATCGCGGCCGGCAGGACCTACTTCTGTATCGGCATGAGTGAACCAGAGTCCGGATCGGATCTTGGCTCCGTTCGCACCCGGGCGCGACGCGTTGCGGGCGGGTGGCTGGTCAGCGGTTCCAAGATCTGGACCTCACATGCCGACCGCGCGCACTACATGCTGTCCCTCGTCCGGACCGGAGCCGCCGAAGATGCCACCGCGGTCGCCCTCACGCAGGTCATCATCGACATGGGCGATCCTGGGGTGGTCGTCCGCCCGATCAAGACCCTCGACGGACAGGCGCACTTTTGCGAGGTGTTCCTCGACGACGTCATGGTCGGCGATGACATGCTGCTGGGCGAGCCGGGGTGCGGCTGGCCGCAGGTGCTCAGTGAACTCACCTTCGAACGCAGTGGGCCCGAGCGCTTTCTCACCACCTTTCCGCTGATCCGCGAGTTCGTCGCTGCGCTGCCCGAACTTGACGAGGGCCGGGCCGATGACCTGGGTCGGCTCATCAGCAGGTTGGGCACGCTGCGCGCGATGTCCGGGCGGGTCAACGCTCGGCTTGCGACCGATGCTCCGCCCGGGCTGGCCGCCGCCTTGGTCAAGGACGCCGGGACCCGGTTCGAGCAGGACACCGTGCAGATCGTTCGGCGGTGGCTGGGCCCGGACAATCCCGCCCTCGGCGCCACGTTGGAATACGTGCTAGCCCACGCGCCGAACTTCACCTTGCGCGGCGGGACCAACGAGATCCTCCGCAACATCATCGGCAAGGAGGTGCTCGCGCCGTGAGGCCCACGCCCAGCGCGGCGCCCGGTGAGGACGGTGTCGGGCGGGAACTGACTGACCTCCTCACGCAGATTCTCGGTCGCGACTTGTCGCGGCTGGGCGACGAGGTGCGCAGCGTGACTTGGGCCTCGCTGGAACACGCCGGCCTGCTGCGGCTCGGTATCCCGGAGGAACGCGGCGGCACCGGCGGCACCGTCGAGGATGCCGCGCTGGTCCTCGGCCGGTGCGCCGAAGCCGGGATCGCCGGCCCGCTCGGTGAGATGCTCATCGTTGCTGGCGGGTTCGTCTGCGGCACGCACCTCGAGATACCGGAAGGGGTGGTCACGGCCGCTGTTCCGGAGCGGTCGGGCCTGCGGGTGATGGCAGAACGCAGCGGTGCGGGTTGGTCGCTGCGCGGGACGCTGCCGGCGGTGGCCTGGGCCGAGGCGGCGGACGCTCTCTTCGTCGCGGCGCGTAGCGAGAACGGGCCACTGGTGATCATGCTCGAGCGCGCCGACTATCGATGCACGCCCGGCCGCAACGTGGCCGGCGAACCACGTGACGCGGTCGAGATCGATTGCGTGGTTGCCGATGACAAGGCGGCCGTCCGCGATGCCGACGACCTGCGCTGGCGGGCCGCCCTGGGTCGGTCGGTACAGATGCTCGGGGCGCAGCGGGCCTGCATGAACCTGACGATCGCTCAGGTCGCCAGGCGTGAGCAGTTCGGTCGGCGCCTGGACGCCAATCAGGTCGTCCGGCACATGCTCGCCGAGCTCGTCGGTGAAGTCGCCGCTACGGAGGCTGCGGTTCGCGCAGCTCTCGATGCCCTCGGACTGGGCGGCGGGATCTACGACAAGCGAGTGTCGATGATGGCGGCCATAGCGCGCGTGCAGGCAGCCCGCGCTGCGACCGTCACGTCGGCCATCGCCCACCAGCTACACGGCGCAATCGGGATCACCGACGAGTACCCGCTTCATCATTTCACGTCTCGGCTGTGGGCTTGGCGCGACGAAAACGGCACCGAGCACGAATGGGCAGTCGAACTCGCGTCGATGAGTGTGCACGCCGGCGACTTGTGGACGGCGCTTACTGATTAGTAGCGGCCGGCCAGCGCGACTCGAGGCGAGGCAGTGCCGGACCGACGACCGGATCGACTCGCAGTCTTAGCAGGCGCAGGCTCGAGATCGCCCATCTGGGCGGGGATCCCACCCGCCGATAGGTCTCCGCGTAGTAGCCGTATCCCCGGATCGCGCGCATGCCTGGGACCGCGATACCGCGGTATGACTCGATCGGCTCCGGCCATTCCAGGTAGTCGTGCATCGACCACACCCCGCGTGCGGTGTCGGGTCCGGTCAGCTCGATATCCGGCATGAAGCCGTAATGCACCGTCGTCATCGTGGCCAGCCCGGCAGCCGCGGTCTCCACGAACTTGTCGGGTCCATCCGGGTAGTCCCAGATCCCCTCGAATGTGGCGTCATCGGTGAAGAGCCCGCGGAAGCCATTCCAGTCCTTTGCGTCCAGGTAACGGAAGTACCTGGACTTAAGGCGCTTGATGTCCTCGATATCTCGGCATTCGTCATGCGCGTCAGACGACATTCTCGGTCTCCTCTTTCCCGGATCCGGCAATCAGACCGCGCACTCGCAGTATGGGCAGCACCTCGGACTCGAAAAGACGCAGGCTCGCCCAGCCGATGCTCGGATCCGCGCCGCCGACCAGCGGATGAAACTCGATCAGACCGGTGGGTCCGAGAGACCGCGCCAGCCGGACGCACTCGGCCGGTGTGACGATCTGGTACGCCCCGGTCGCGCGCAGCTCGTCCAGGCTGGAGACCTGCCGGTACTCCGTCCCGGTGCCGGCCGTAGCCAGCCACTTCCCGTACGAGTTCGTCTCGTGCATCAAATGCGGACCCAGCTCGTGCCAAGCTCGCTCCGGATCGGTCGCGACGTGCAGGAACCTACCGCGCGGCATCGGGAGTGGTGGCGGACCGGGAGCCACACCCAGTCGGTCGCACTCCTGCAGGTAAACGTCGAACAGGCTCGCCCTCGTCGGCTCGAAGCCATCACACAGGCGAGCCGCTCGGCGAGCCGCCGCGGCGGACGATCC
>Ga0070761_10000432_pt1 | contig 27447 bp, 19 predicted proteins | sample HubBroMetageREF1_FD_66724 | JGI IMG/M metagenome (GOLD analysis project Ga0070761, IMG submission 66724) | Reference soil microbial communities from the Hubbard Brook experimental Forest, New Hampshire, USA - Hubbard Brook CCASE Soil... | ecosystem: Environmental > Terrestrial > Soil >... | reverse complement strand
TGCTGCACAAAGGCAAATGCCTGCGCATCGGAGAACCCGCGGAAGTCTATCAGCAGGATGTTCTGGAAGAAGTGTTCGAAGCGCCCCTCGAAGTCGAGATGCGCTCCAGCGGGCGTCCGCGTGTGATTCTGCGCGGGAGCCACTAGCGTTTCAGTCGTAAGCGGCGCGTGTGGAATTTTCACGGCGCCGTCCACAATCACCCGAGACTCCGCGCACGGGAAGACGGTGAAAAACCGTCGCCGCCGCGCGACTGTAAGGCGGAATTTTTCAGCGCGCACCACTGTCTGAAGCGACGAATCGCATCAAGCCCGCGATCCTGAGTGAAAGATGGGAAGGCCGCGCTGCTGCCGGGACTTCATCTTCAATGGAGTGCGATGAAATCGCGGCAAGCCGCCAAGCCAGGAGACCGGCGGAGTCTCAATCCGGATACGCGAGCGCCTGAGGCGGCGCGTGCGTCGTTTGGACAACCTTCAACTCCCGCGCGAGAGGGAGAGGAGGAAAAATGAGACTACGCTCCGCCGTTTTGTATTTCACTTCCTTATTTTTGCTTTTGGCCTGCAGCGCCCACGCACAAACTCCTACTACTTCCGCCGGCGGCGCCGCTCCCGCGACGGGTTCCGCACACAATCAGCAGGACGCCGCGATTTCCGGTACGGTTTTCGATCCTGCCGGGCAAGTCGTGCCGGGAGCTCGCGTCACTCTTCTCTACGCGATGGCCGAACTGGAAACGCGAGAAACGAATGCGCAAGGCCAATTCAGTTTCGCGCGTTTGCGCGGGGGAAAGTACCAAATCGTGGCCACGAGTTCGGGCTTCGATCAATTGCCGGTGGATATTGACTTGCCGGCCGGTGAAAAACGCGTCAGCGATCTCCACTTGCAGTTGAGCGCCTTGCGCGACAAGGTGGTCGTCTCGGCCGCGCCGGGCGGCGCGCTAACTTCGCAAATTGCGTCCTCGGTAAGCCTTATCTCCGCAGACGAAATTGACGATCGGGGCGCGCAGGTTGCTTCGAACGTGCTGCGGGGACTGCCCGGTGTCGAAATCAATCAGTCCGGAGGTCGCGGTGCGATTACCAGCGCCTTCATTCGCGGCGGCGATTCGGACTACAATCTGGTGATGATCGATGGCATTGAAATGAACGATTTCGGCGGCGGGTTCGATCTATCGCCACTGCCGGCGGAAGGAATCGAGCAAATCGAAGTGATTCGCGGCCCAGAGAGCGCGCTCTACGGATCAAATGCCGTAGCTGGGGTGATTAACCTTGAGACGATTCAGGGAGATGGCCCGCCACATTTTTCGTTCGTGGGAGAGGGCGGCAGTCTGTACACCTGGCGACTGGGAACTACGGGAGCAGGACTGAACAAGGGGTTCAGTTGGGCCTACAGCCTTTCGCGACTGCAGACCGACGGCCAAGTCCAGAATGATGCGTACCGGGGTCAGACCTCGACGGTGAGCCTGGGATACTCGCGCTCGCCGCGCCGCAAATTCAATGTGAACTTTTTCGGTTACGCTGGCCTCCTCGGACTTCCCGGGCCTTATGGTTCGGACCCGGACGGTCTATTTCCGGGAATTGATACGTCCTCGCACCAGAACCAAAATCTTTTCGGTTACCAGGCGCAGGAAGTCGAACAGTTCTCTTCGCGCTTCCAGCAGGTTACTACGGTCAGCGTTTCCACAGACCGCATCACCTTCATTTCGCCGTCGGAAGGCAATTCGTTCACCAACAACTTGCGCGTGGTGGCCAATACCAGGAGCGAGATCGCGGTTTCTTCCAGGGACACGCTGGTGGCGGGATTTGAATACGACCGTGACCAGTTCAAGAATACCTTCGTCGAAGGCTCCAGCAACTCGCCATTTGTGCTGGGGCGCAATAGCTACGCGTTCTTTGCGGAAAACCGCTGGAATCCCTCCGATCGCTGGTTCGTCAACGTGGGAGTGCGCGTGGACGACCTGCAAACCGATTCCGTTCCGGTCAACAACGACACAGGCCAGCCGGGGATTCCCGCCAATACTCTCGCCAAGGTCACACCGCGGATTTCCGCCGCGTATATGGCGCGGCAGGGAGATGGTGACGGCTTTTTCGGCGCGACGCGCTTGCACGCCAGTTTTGGAACCGGCTTCCGCGCTCCGGATGGATTCGAGCTCGCGTTTACGAATAATCCGGCGCTGAAGCCCGAGGAAAGCATCAGCTACGATGCGGGCGTCGAGCAACGCATGGCGCACGACCGCGCGATTCTGGATGTCACGTACTTCTATAACAAATTCAAAGATCAGATTGTGACCACTGGCGACCTTCCCACCAATTTTGATTCGGAGAACATCGGGAAGTCGCAAGCCTGGGGTGTGGAAACGAGCATTCGCATCCATCCCTTTCGCTCGTTCGAATTTTCAGGTTCGTACACCTGGATGAATACCGAGATCCTGGCGCTGGACGGTTTTCCGGAACCCATCGATCCCTTCTCCGTCGGAGAGCCACTGCTTCGCCGTCCGCGCAACGCCGCTGGATTCAACGCGACATGGACGAAGCAGCGGTTGATGCTCAACATGAATGGGACGATTCGCGGCGCGGTGCTCGATGTCGAGCCGAATGATGGAACTTTCGCTTGCGAACTGATGCTTCCTTGCCTTTTCCGAAATCACGGATATGAGCTGATGAACGCGGGCTTCGCCTACCAACTGCCCAAGGGCGTCGAAATCTTCGGGCGCCTCAATAACTTTCTGAACCAGAAATATGAGGAAGCCTTTGGTTTTCCGTCCTTGCGCTTGAATTTCATGGCGGGAGTTAAAATTCAGCTCCCCACTGCAGGCGGCCATGGCGATAATTGAGATGGCGAACTGGTGATGATGAGGGACAATTGAGGGTTTCGGAGCCGGATTTTCTGAAGCAGCATAGCGACAGTTGGACCGCGCGGCGAGCGCGGGAATTTTCCGTCACAAATATTCATGCGATGGAAATTCCCGCGCCGCCCGGGCGGATTTTCCCGGAGTTGGGCGCGCGCGAGCTTCTTATGCCCTCCTGGCGCTGGAAGTTCTTGTTCGGCGTCCGGATTCTCATCGGAAAGATCTTCCGCTGGGATCGCGGCTTGGCGTCGCATGCTCTGGAACCGCTGGAAGCCGGAAAACATTACGGCTTTTTTGCGATCGAATGGGTGGACCCGCCGCACGAAGCAGGAATGGGCTTAACGAATCAGCTGACGTCGGGGCTGCTGTGCTGGCTGCTGGACGAAACTCCGCACGGGACGAACGTATTCAACGTCACTCTGGCAAACTTCGCGGGCTGGCAGGGCCGGAATTATTGGCGCGTCATACGGCCGTTTCACGACGTGTTGGTCGAGGATTCGCTGGCAGAATTGGCGCGGCGTGTCGCGTCCCGCTCGGCAAAGCGCCCGGCCTGAGAGCCAGTTTTTGCCCTGAGGGACCCCAACGATTGTGACGGATGCTATAATCGTCGTTTCACGGCGCGCCGACCCCTGCACTGTGCGCCGCCCAATATGACTCGAGACACTCAAGAAGCAAATCGCGTGACGCCCGAAATCATGGCCAAGTACGAAGCCGTGATCGGGCTCGAGGTGCACGCGCAGCTGAAGACGCAGACAAAAGCGTTTTGCGGCTGCGCGACGCGCTTTGGCGATGCGCCGAATTCCAATACTTGTCCGGTGTGTCTGGGCTTGCCGGGCGCGCTGCCGGTGCTGAATCGCCGGGCGCGCGAGCTGGCGGTCCGCGCGGCGCTGGCGCTGGAATGTAAGATTCAGGAGCGCTCCGTCTTCGCGCGCAAAAATTATTTTTACCCGGATCTGCCGAAGGGCTACCAAATTTCGCAGTACGAGCTGCCGCTGGCTTTGGCAGGTTCGCTCGCGATCGAAGCGGAGGGCGCAGCGAAACGCATCGGAATCACGCGCGTGCACATGGAGGAAGACGCGGCCAAGAACCTGCACGAAGGCTTCGCGGATTCCGACCGCTGGAGCTACATTGATTACAATCGCTGCGGCACACCGCTGATTGAAATTGTTTCCGAGCCTGATATTCGCACGCCCGCTGAGGCGTATTCATATTTGACGACCTTGAAGCAGGTGCTGGAGTACACGGAAGTGAGCGACTGCAATATGGAAGAGGGCTCGCTGCGCTGCGACGCCAACGTGAGCGTTCGTCTGCGCGGCGCGCCGAAATTCGGAACGAAGGTGGAAGCGAAGAACCTGAATTCGTTCCGCTACCTGGCGCACGCGCTGGAATATGAAATCGAGCGGCAGATCGGCGTGATTGAGGCGGGCGGCACGGTTACGCAGGAAACGCGGCTGTGGAATGTGGCGGGCGGACGCACGGAGGCGATGCGTTCGAAGGAATTTGCGCACGACTATCGCTATTTTCCCGACCCGGATTTGCTGCCGCTAACTGCTTCCCCGACGCTGGTGGCGCAGGTGCGAAGCGAAATGCCGGAATTGCCGGGCGCCAAGCTCGCGCGGTTCGTCAGCGAATACGGAATTGCGGCTTACGATGCGGGCGTGCTGACCGCCACGCGAGCGCTGGCCGATTATTTCGAGGCAGTCGTGCGCGCGGGCGCCCCGGCGCGCGTTGCGGCGAGCTGGATTTCGGTGGAATTGCTGCGGCGATTGAAAGATGCCGGCAAAGAAATTGAGGATTGTCCGGTGACGCCTGCGGCGCTGGCGGAATTGCTGGCGATTGTGGAGCGCGGCGAAATTACCGCGGCCAGCGGCAAGAAAGTGTTCGCGACCATGTTCGACACCGGCAAGAAAGCCGCGGAAATTATCGAGGCTGAAGGCATGGCGCAAATTTCCGATTCAGGCGCGATTGAAAAGATTGCGCGCGCCGTTGTTGCGAAAAGCCCGGACAATTTGGCGAAGTATCGCGCCGGAAGCGAAGGGGTATTCAAATTTTTCGTGGGCCAGGTGATGAAGGAAACGCGCGGGCAGGCCAACCCGCAGATCGTCAACGAAATTCTGAAGCGCGTGCTGGCGGAGGCGTAGCAGCGAGCGCAGCGCGTGTGTGGAAACAAAGCGTCGAAGGGCGGAAGGAGAAACATCGTGCTGAAGGAAGGCGATCAGGCACCGCATTTTGAAGTGCTGGCGGACGACGGGCGCAAAGTAACGCTCACCGACTACCGCGGCAAGCATCTAATTTTGTATTTTTATCCGAAGGCGAATACGCCGGGGTGCATCCACGAAGCGAACGGCTTCCGCAACATGTTCGCGGATTTCCAGGCGCAGAACGCGGAGATCGCGGGAGTGAGCGCCGACGACGTCGAGGCGCAAGCGAAGTTCAGCAAGAAGCTCAACCTGAATTTTCCGCTGCTGGCGGATACGGAATTCGCACTGATCGAAGCGTACGGCGCGCGGCGCATGAAAAGCTTTCTGGGCAAGACGTTCATGGGAATCGTGCGGACGACTTTCTGGATCGGACCGGACGGCAAGATCGTGAAGATTTGGAACGGTGTGGTCCCCAGAGGCCACGCGGCCGACGTGCTGACTGCCCTGCGCGGCGGTGAGCCGAACGGCGACCGCAACGACACAGCATCGGCCGCGGCGCCGACAGGTAAATCGTAAACACATTCTGCAGCGCGCACTGGCGGAATCCCGGCATGCATCCGGCGCGGAGAATCCAGATGCTCAAAGTAGGCGACAAGGCTCCGGACTTCGCGGTGACCGACGACATTGGCGCGACCGTTTCGTTGCAGGACTTTCGCGGCAAGAACCTGATCCTCTATTTTTATCCGAAAGCAAATACTCCAGGCTGAGTCAACGAAGCGTCCGAGTTCCGTGACGCCCTGAAGAAATTCGAAGAACTGAACACCGCGATCGTCGGCTGCAGCGGCGATTCCGTGGAATCACAGAAAAAATTCAAAGTGAAGCACAAACTGACGTTTCCGCTGCTGGCCGACACGAAATTCGCAGTAATCGAGCCGTACGGCGCGCGCCGCATGAAGAGTTTCATGGGCAAATCGTTTCTGGGAATCGTGCGCATGACCTACTGGATCGGTCCGGATGGAAAAATTCGCGCCATCTGGGATAAAGTGACGCCCAAAGGCCACGCCACCGAAGTGCTGACGGCGCTGCGCGCGGAATAATTCTCCGGAAAGGACGCAGCGGCCCTCCCCGGAGAACTCCTACGCACGAAGTACAGCGCAGGCTACTTATGTTGGTAGGATGAAACCTGGCCGAGGGTGTCGCGGTGCGCCTCGCTCACCGTGATGTTCGAAATCACTTCTCCCACCGCGGGGTTGTCCCTCATCGTGGCCGCCAATCGGGCATAAGCGCGGTCCATCGCTTCGCCGCTCGGGTACACCACTGCAAGTGTGTACGACCCTTGCGGGTCGGTGTGAATATCCTGCGTGTCGAAGTTATACATCGTCACCGTGCCGTCCGCGACTTCCACGTCGAGAATAGGCAAAATGTATTTCTTCACATGGTCCACAAACGCGTCGCCCTCGCCCGGCTCGGCCATCCAGCTACCGACGCGGACATAACCGGTCGTCAAGGCAGACGTCTCGCCACCGTGAGCCAGAGTGTGCAGGAAATAATCACGGTGCTTGGTGACGGAGGTGTAAGAGCCGCCAGTGGCAGGCGGCCGCAACGTCTCCAGCGCCTTCAAGATGCCCGCGCGGCTGGTGGCCACGAAGAAATCTTCGTGCGTGTAGCCGTCTTCGGTGTGCACGTAATTCGCGTCGTTGCCCCAGGCAATGATAGTCCCATCCGAGATGAGGTGCTGCAGCGCTGAGTTCTGCTGATCGCGCTCTTTTTCGAAGGCTGCCCGCTGGCCGCGCGGCACGTTCCATTCTGAAACGTAGGTGTAATACGTCTGGTCCTGCGCCCCTGTTGGTGTCGCAATCAACGTCAAGCCCATTGCAAGTGCAAATGCGAAAACCAAGGCTATGCAAGTCCTCTTCAACATGCTTTTCCTCCGTTGGTAGTCACTTGTGGTCGTGCTTGTAGTTGAGAAAATTCTCAGAAACGAATCGGCGAGGTGCACCCCAGGGGGCCGGAAAAGCGCGAAACAAAAAATCACGCGTGCAATTGACCGCGCGCACGGCAGACTAATGCTGGCGGTCGTGCGTGTCAATCGCAATCGCGCATAAAAGTTCTGCAGTTGTTGAAGTTTCTGCGCTGCAGATTTCCATTTTGGTACACTGCGGATGGCGTAACAATGTCGCGAGACAGAAGGCCAATATCCGATAACGCGCCGGCGCGGAGGCTAGTCAGCGTGCAGGACTTTGTAGTTCGCCAGGATGCAGCCGCCTTCGAGTAGCCGGCTCTCCGTAAGTGTCAATTTCACGCGATGTCCCGCGTCGCGGAAGGTGGGGATCCCGGAACCGAGCAGGACCGGGTGAATGTTCAGGCCGATTTGATCCACCAGGCCCGCTGCTAAGAGCGACTGTGCCAGTTCCCCACCGCCCATCAGGCAGATGTCTTTCCCCGGCGCTCGCTTGAGATCTCTGACGAATTCGACCGCGTCACCGGCCACCAGCTCGATACCGGGCTCGTCAATGCTCTTGAGGGTGCGAGAGAACACATAGGTTCGCATCGCCGGCTCCTTGCGTTTGCCGCTCTTGGCTTTCCCTGATTTCTGTGCGGCCGAGACTGCGTAGGTCTTTCTCCCCATCAGGATCGTATCAACGTTTTTCCAGTAGTCGGTCATCACCTGCTGCACATCCTTGCTGAAGTGCAGCCAATCGAGCGCGCCATCCACGCCAGCCAGAAATCCGTCCACGCTAACGGCTCCGCCATAGGTCACAGTGCGCATGACTTTGCTCCTTCCCAGCTTCCGCGCTGGCAGTATTTCTAACTGAATACCCGACGGCACCGATTTTCATCAACATTTTTCTTAGTACCTACAGACGCGGCTGGAGGAAACTGGCGCGCTGCGCGTTGCGTGGATTTCACTAGATCGTGACGCGGAACGAATCGCCGTCCGGCTCGATCAGCGCGTTGTCAATCAGGCGCGTGTCTCCCAGTTTGGCAGCGAGCAGGACGTAGCAGGTGCCGCGCAGAACCGGGACCGGCTCGAGAGTTTCGTCATCTACAATTTCCGCGTAGTCGAGTGCGACGCGCGGTTCCGCTGCCAGCACTTGGCGCAGAGTGGCCAGCAAGCGGCTGGCGTCGCGCTCGCCTTTGGCGATTTCGTCGCGCACTGCTGCGAGCGAGCGTGAGAGCGCTGCGGCGGCGCGGCGATCTTCCCCTTTCAGATATACATTGCGCGAAGAAAGCGCCAGTCCATCAGCTTCGCGAACGGTGGGGCAAACCACCACGCTGGTATCGAGATTTAAGTCCGCGGACATCTGGAGGATCAGGCGCGCCTGCTGCGCGTCTTTGCGGCCGAAATAAGCAAAGCGCGGCCGCACGATTTCGAAAAGCTTCAGCACCACCGTAGTGACGCCACGAAAATGTCCAGGGCGCGAACGGCCCTCGAGACGATCGCTCAAACCTTCCACTAGGACCGATGTGCGAAATCCAGCCGGATACATATCCTGCTGCGAGGGCGCGAAGAGAAAATCTACGCCGAGAGCTTCAAGCGCCACCTTATCCTGTTCCAGCGTGCGCGGATATTTGCCGAAGTCCTCCGCCGGACCGAATTGCTTGGGATTTACGAAGAGCGATACCGCCACCGGCGCGCATTCGCGCTGCGCCGCGCGAATCAGCGAAAAATGGCCTTCGTGCAGCGCGCCCATGGTCGGCACGAGTCCAAGGATGCGTTCCTGCGCGCGGGCTTCGTGCGCAATCTGCCTCATCCAATCGATGGTGTGGATGGTTTCCATGGGAGTGGGCGGACGAGCGCGCTCAAGTGAAATACAATTGGAGTTTCGGCAAGCAACAGCAGCTCGAGCGCTTCATGCTTGGGCGGCCGATTGCGCGGCGCGTTCGCGATAAAACGTAATCAAATCCGTGCCAGTAGCGTTCGCGCCCAATTGACGCAACAGAGTGGTTAGCTGGCCGCGATGGTAAGTGCCGTGGTTCGCCAGGTGCTGCAGCATTTGCCACAGCGGCTGCGCTTGCGGCACACCGGCCGTGGTCTTGTGATGGACCACGCGCTGCACTTCCTCGGGCGTCAGTGAAGCGATGTAATCCAGCAAGTCGCTGTCAATTTCCGCCCAGCGCGCGCGCACCGCATCGAGATTTGGAAATTCCGCAGTGGGAGCGTACGAGTTCGGCGAACGGCCGTGCCAGCGCTCCAGCCACAGCCATTCCACCAGCATGATGTGCACCAGCGTGTCGCGCACGGAGCGAAAACTGGAGCCCATGTCACGCCTGAATTGCTCATCGCTTAGCTGCGCACAGGAATCGAGCGTGCGATGGTTGGCCCAGGAGTTGTAATCGTACAGCAGGCGAAAATCCTCCGCGTTCATGGGAAACCCTCCCGAAGAATTGCTCTGGCGCCGGGCGGCGCATGGCGCGCGTCAGGTTCGCTGGCGCGTCAGAAGTTGCTCGCGCAATTGCGCTGGCGAGTGAAACGATTCGGCATCCGACGGAAAATCACCGCGGCGGACGTCGTCGCAATAACTGATGACCGCGCGGGAAATCTCCGCGGCCAGGTCCACATACTGCCGCGCGAATTTTGGCTTATGACCCGGCGTGAGGCCCACGAGATCGTGCAACACCAGCACCTGGCCATCGCACTCGGGGCCCGCGCCGATGCCGATCGTGGGGATGTGCAGCTTTTCTGTGATGCGAGCGGCAATATCGCGCGGCACGGATTCCAGCACCACCGCGAACGCTCCGGCGGCTTCCACGGCTCGGGCGTCGCGTTCGAGCTGGCGCACCGCGTCGGCCGTCTTGCCCTGGACGTGAAACCCACCCAGCGCATGAATGGATTGCGGCGTTAGGCCCACGTGGCCCATCACCGGAATTTCGGATTCGACGAGCCGGGCGATCAATTCAATGCGCCGCTCGCCGCCTTCGACCTTCACGGCTTCGGCGCCGCCTTCTTTCACCAGCCGCACCGCGTTGCGCACGGACTCATCGAGCGATACATGAAAGCTGCCGTACGGCATGTCGGCGACCAGCAGAGCGCGCCGCGTACCCCGCCGCACCGCGCGCGTATGATGCACCATTTCATCGAGCGTCACGGGCAGGGTGTTCTCGTAACCGAGCACGACCATGCCCAGCGAATCGCCAACGAGAATAATATCGACGCCGGCCTCATCGAGAAGCAGCGCGGTGGAATAGTCATAGGCCGTGAGGCAGGTAATTTTTTGCTTCGATTCGAAATGGCCTGCGAGGAAACGTGGCTTGCGGGAAAGTATGTCAGGTACGGTGACTTTACCGTTGCCCGCACGGGGTGCAACACTCATTTGTTCCTCCGGTGCCGCTCCTGGAAATCTGGATGCAGCCCATCAACATCTTCGATGCTAGCAGAACGCGGGCAGTTTCCGCAAAACTATTGTGCAGCAGGGCGCGTAACCAGCGTGTATGAAGTGGTTACAATCCTGACGTTCAATGCGGTTAGCTTACGATGTAACCGCCGGGAGCGAATCGACCCACCGAAAAAGAGTTGCGCCGCTCTCCGCAGAAATCGGCGCAGCCCAAAGGCGCTCGTTCACGCGCGTACTTTAGTGCGCGTGGTCGTGCTCGTCCCAATCGCGCTCCGTGTGCCAGCGATGCGCGTCTTCGTCCCACCACTTGTGCTCGGAGTTCCAGCAGCGCTCGCGTTGCGCCGCGAGTTCGCTGCGCCAGTGAGCGGCTTCCTTGCTGTCCGGGCCATGCTTCGCAATGGCGTCGTGCAGGTTGTGGTCAATTTTAATGGTTTCGCGTTGGCACGCGTCGTCCGCGCGGACCGGCGTGGATGAAAACGCCAGGAAACCGGCCAGTGCCGCCATAGCCATCGCTACCTTTACGGGGTTGGAAATTCTCGCACGATTTTGCATGAGTGCTGCTTCCTCCTGTTGGATTGAGTGATTTGGCTCGGTTTACGATTCCATCTGCAGGCATCGAGCACCGCGGTCAATGCCGACACCGGCGCTCAACAAAAAGCCTACACCGCGAATGGGATCTTTCCAATCAGGTATTCGCCGTAGGAGATTAACGCTAACGCTGTAGAGGCAGCTTACTCAGGAATCGCGTAGGCCTATTTCTTGCTTCTCTGCTTCCGGGCCGCCGGCTGCTTCCTTTTTCAAGCCTCGCGTTTCACGCTGGATGCCGCAGGAACTGGCACAGGAGGATGCTGCTCGACGCCGCGCCAACCCACCGGCCGGCCCTGCACCGCTTCCTTCAGCGCGCGGAACAGAACCACGTACATCATTTGCCGGTAGTAGAAGCGCTGCAGAATGAGCGGCGCAAGCAGCGCCCAATCTTCGTGCCTTTCCAGCGCGAAGGCCACCACGCAGGTGAACAGGTCAATGAGCATGAAGAGTGCGAAAAAAATCAAGGAGCGCTCCACGTCCTGCAGCGTCCACAATTGCGGCAGTTGCGCGATGCGCAATTGCGCCAGGCCCCACAGCGCGATCGAAAGCAGGAACAGTAGATCAATCAGCGGAGAGACCAGCGGCAAAATAATCTGGAACATCACAATATTGGGGATGGCGATCCAGCCCAGCGTGCCGTAGCGCGGCTTGCCCACTGCGTCGCGATGCTTCCAGACGGCCTGCATCGTGCCAAACGTCCAGCGAAAGCGTTGGCGAATCAGCGCCTCCACAGTTTCGGGAACTTCGGTGCGGCCGATGGCGTCTTCATCGTAGAGAATTTTCCAGCCGTTGCGGCGGATGGTGAGCGTGAGGTCGGTATCTTCGGCCACCGTGTCGCCGGAAAATCCGTGATTCGCGCGCAGCAGATCGGTGCGCCACGCACCGACAGCCCCCGGCACTACCGGAATGCAATTCAGCAGATCGAAGGCGCGCTTTTCCAGGTTCTGGCTGGTGATGTATTCCAGCGCCTGCCAGCGCGTCAGCCAACGATTGCGATTCATCACTTTCACGTTGCCGGCCACGGCGCCCACTTTCGGGTCGGCGAAATGGCGCACCAGCCGCGGAATCGCTTCGGGATCCACGATCGTATCGCCATCAATCGAAATAATAATTTCTCCGGTGGTTTCCGCGAGGCCATGATTCAGCGCAGCGGGTTTGCCGCGATTGGGCTGGCTGATCAGGCGCACGCGCGGTTCGCGCGAGAAATTTGCATTCACCAGTTCGGCGGTGCGATCTGTGGAGCCATCGTTCACTACCAGAATTTCGAGCTTGGCGTAATCGCAAGCGAGCGCTGACTGCACCGTATTAACGATGGCGGCTTCCTCGTTGTACGCGGGAATCAGCACGGTGACGTTCGGTTTGTACTCTGGATGATCGGCGGGCGCGGGGCGCAATTTTTCGATGAGCGCCAGCAAGCCGATGATCAGGGCGCGGCTGCTGACCAGCAGAATCCCGGCCATGAAGATGAACGCGATGCCCGTGCGGAACCAGCGGAACACTTCGAAAATAAAAGCGTCGGCGCGCACCAGCAGCCATTCCTGGTGCGAGAGCGGCGGCATCACCTGCGCGCGCGATTGGCCCAGCAGATCGGAAACCGAAACGAAGTCGTAGCCTTTGGCGCGCAGCCCGTCAATGATCTGCGGCAGCGCCGCGACGGTGTTGGCGCGATTTCCGCCGCCATCGTGCATCAGGATAATGTTGCCGCGGCCCAGCGTGGCATCGTGCAGCACGCGCTGCACGATTACGTCGGACGTCGGCGGAGCGCCGCCATTCGGCTCGCCCCAATCGTGCGGATCAATCTGCGCGCCCACAATGATGTAACCCATGGCCTGCGGAATCGGCAGCATCTGAATTTCGCTGGCGGTTTCCGGCTGATGATCGATTCCGTAAGGAGGGCGGAACAGCAGGGTCTTCACGCCGAGATTGCTTTCAATCAGCAGCTCCGTCAGATTCAGTTCGATCTGCAGCTGCGATTTCGAGATAGTTTCAAAATCCGGATGCGTGAAAGTGTGATTGCCGATTTCATTGCCGAGTTGGTAGGCGCGCTTCACCAGCTCGGGATTCTGATTGGCTGATTCGCCGATGGCGAAAAACGCCGCCGGCGCATGTTTCTGCTCGAGGATATCGAGAATTTTCGGCGTCCATTCCGGGTCGGGACCATCGTCGAACGTCAGCGCCACTTTATGCGGCGCCGCACCCATTTGCTCGATACGCCAGGAGAGCGGATAGCTCTGGTACGATTCGTCGTCGAACACGTCGCTCGAGGCATCGTAATCGAAAGTGCGGCGGCCGCTCTGCGGCGTCGCGGTGATGCGCCAGATGTCTCCGGCGCCCTCCAGAATCAAATCGTAGCCCGGCGGAACTTCCTCGATTTTGGCGCGAATCGCGTCGGTGGAGTGGGTGGCGTCCCAAATGAACCAGATGGAGGGATCTTCCATGCCCAGGCGCCACAGGGCGGTGCCGCGCACTCCGGCACGCTCGGCGGCGCGCAGTTCGTTGTAAGCAGTGACGCTATCGAGCATCCAGACGTTGTGAACCTGGTTCTGTTCGTCTTCGTAGGAATAGTGCGGATTGAGAGAGTCGGGATCGAAGGTGACGTCCGATTCCGATTCGACAGCGGTGATAATTCCCTGCTGAAATGTAAGCGCCTGAGCGATCGGGTGCGGAACCGCTTTGGATTTTGCCGGCCAGTCGTAGCCGTAGTTCGCGATGCCCATCACAATCTTTTCTGCCGGCACAATCTTCACGATGTTTTCGATGTTGCGTTCAAACCAATCTTGCGGCGCGATGGGTCCGGCGTCCGAAGTCGGATAGTGCAGGTCGTAATTCATCAGGATTACGGCGTCGGCCTGCGCCGCCAGATATTTGTAGTCGTAGCTCCAATCCGCGGCGGGTAGCGCGACCATCAGTTTCAGGTTGGTGGCGTGCATGGCGACCGCAAGATCGTGGATGAAGCGCGCGAAATCCGGCTGGCTGCTTTGCGGCACCAGCTCGAAATCCACTACGATGCCGGACTGGTGCTGCGCGCTGGCAAAATCCGCAAGGGACTTCGATAAATGTTCGCGCGCGGCGGGGCTGGCTAGCATTTCCGCCATTTCTTTGGTGACCCAGGTTTTACCGTCGTAGTTGTTAACCATGGACATGATCGGCAGTTCGATCCCGCTGGTCTGCATCCAGGTCAGAAGTTTGGGGTCCTGCTCGATGTCCAGGCGGCCGTCCGTCGAAGACGCGTGCAGCGCTTCGGGGATCAGCAAATCAATATCGTGGTAGTGCAGTTTCAGCGAAGCGAGGCTGGTGGGATCGTCGGCCACATAAAATGCCGCGCGCAGGGGATCGTAATTCTGCGGGAGTTTGCCGAGCGCGGCCACTTTACGTTTACGGCCGCGTGGCGCGGTTTTGGATTTCAGTTTCGCGGGAACCGCGTGAATATTCCAGTGCGTGGCGGCCGCAAGAATGTCCGGCAACTCGGGCTTGCGAAAAACGTTGACCACGAAGACGACCAGGACGAGCGTGAAAAGGCCGCCGGTAATTTCCAGCACGCGGCGCGTGCGGCGCCAACGGCGGCGTTCCTGATCGTAGAAAATTGGCTTGCGTTCAGGCATTCAGACAATCCAAGCTAGCTGGCCCTTGAGACGGTGTCAATGACTCCAAGCAATAAGATGCGCGCGAACGTCGCCGCAGCAGTATGTGCTGGACTGGCACTGCGGGTGTACCTGGTGCTGAAGTTTCCGGTAACCGATACGGGCGACGGACCATTTTACATCGAGTTGGCGTGGAATTGGTTGAAGAACGGGGTGTACGGGTTCGCGGTGCACGGGCAGTTGACGGCTGTGGATATGCGCGTCCCGGGGTATCCGGCGTTTCTGGCGGCGGCGTTTGCGTTTGCGGGGCAGTCGCCGCGGGCGGCGATGCTGGCGCAGGTGGTGGTGGATCTGGCGACGTGCTTTGTGATTGCGCTGATTGCGGCACGGTTGGCGCCGGAAAATTCGCGGCGGCGCGTGGCGCTGGCGGGATTGTGGCTGGCGGCGCTGTGCCCGTTCACGGCGAATTACACGGCGGTGGTGCTTACTGAGACGTTGGTGATATTTCTAACGGCGCTCGGGATTCTGGTGTTGCTGCAGACGGATGTTGGCGGCGCGCAGGTGGCGCGGACTGGGGCGTTCTTGGCGAATCCGTGGTTGCTCGCTGGAACCGTGGTGGGATTCGGCACTTTGGTGCGGCCGGAAACTCCGTTGGTGCTGTTTGCGGCGGGGTTGGTGCTGGTGGCCAAGTGGTGGCGGCCGGCGGAATGGATGAAGCTGGCGCGCGCGGGGCTGCTGATGGGTTTGGGATTGCTGGTTCCGCTGGTGCCGTGGGCTGCGCGCAATTGGAATACGCTGCATGATGTGCAGTTTCTCGCGCCGCGGTACAGCGAATTGCCGGGTGAATACACGCCGCTGGGATTTACGGCTTGGACGAACACTTGGATGTGGCGTTTTCGTGATGTGTACCTGACGCAGTGGAAAGTGAACGAGGAGGAGATCGCGATTGACGAGCTTCCGGCGTATGCGTTCGATTCGCAGGACGAGCGAGAGCGCATGGCGGACTTGCTCGATGAGTACAACGAGGCGCTGACGATCGATCCGCCACTGGACCAGGAATTCCGCGAGATTGCGCGCGAGCGTACGGAGCGGCATCCGCTGCGGACGTATGTGACGGTGCCGTTGCTGCGCACTTTGACGCTGTGGTTCACGCCGCGCGTCGAGTTGCTGCCTTCGTCGGGGCACTTGTGGCCGCTGCGCGAGGAGTGGCAAGACGACCGGCCGGATTTTCTGGTTACCCTGGGGCTGAGCGTGGTGAACATCATTTATATCGCTCTCGCGCTTGCTGGAGCTTGGTTCGCACGGCGGCGGCCTGGTTGGGCGCTGCTGATCTTGTTCTGCGTCGTGCGCACATTATTTTTCGTGAAGTTCGTGGAGACGCCGGAACCGCGGTATGTGCTGGAATGTTTTCCCGCAGTGATCGCGCTAGCCGCGCAGGTTTTTGCATCGCGCGGGTAAATTGTACTGCGGCTACGTGATGCAGAACTGCAGGATTGAGCCAGGCGAGGCAAGCCTCGCCTGGGGCGTTTTGTCGCCGCACTTTGCGCCTTGACGAAAGCGGCGGCAAGCCGCCGCACTCCATATAAATTTTCGTCATGTCAGCTTTCCTCCACCGGCTCGGGATGGATGGTTAGGCGGAAAATTTGGGGGAAGCGCTCTTTCACGCGGTCTTCCAGGGCTGCGGTTATGTCGTGGACTTCGGTGATGGGCAGGCTGCCGTCCATGGCGCAGTGGCAGGAGACCAGGATTTTGTGATCCACGCTGCGGACGTGCACTTCGTGGCAGTCGGTGAGCTCGTGGTATTCGGACTGCAGTGAATTCAGAAACTCCTGCACGGTGCGCGCCAGTTCCTTCATCTCCTCGCCGCCGCCGATTTTCACACCGAGCGGCTCGATGTGAATGTTTACCAGCGCGCGCGGATCGGTTTCCTTCAGGATGTCCTCTTCGAGCTCGGAAGCGCGGCGGTGCGCTTCGCGGAGGCTGGCGCCTTCGTCCACTTCCAGGTGCAGCTCGATGAACAGGCGATGATCGAACTGGTGCGCGGAGAGTTCGTGGACGGCGAGGCCGCGACGCTGCGCGATGGCGCGAATGGTCTCGAAGAGATTTTCGTCGGTCTTGGCGCGCGGCTCGACGTGCACCACCACGTCCGCGGGAACAATCTGCGCGATGCGCTTTTCCACGGCGTTGCTGGCGGAGTGCGCTTGCTCCAGGCTCGCGGTGCGCGGCACGCTGATAGTCACGTCCACGAAATAGCGTTGGCCGGCACGGCGCACGCGCACACGTTCGGACTGCAGCACGCCTTCGGTCTGGTCCACGGCGGATTCGATGCGTTCGCGCAGGCCGTGAGGGGCGACATCGAGAAGCGCGTCCGCAGTGCGTTTGCCGAGCTGCGAACCGATCCAGATAATCACGCCAGCGACGCCCAATGCCGCGACGGCGTCCAGCATATCCAGCCAGGCGATTCCGTAGCGCGCGCCAAACCATGCGCCGGTGATACCGAGGATGACGACGAAGGTGCTCCAGACATCGGTGGAAAAATGCAGCGCGTCTGCTTCCAGGGCTTCGCTGGGATATTTTTTCGCGACGCGATTCAAGCCGCGCGCACGGACGAAATCTATTCCCATGCACAGTCCGAGAACCAAGATGGCCTGCAAGCTGGGGCGCATGTGCGCGGTGTGGAAGAACAAGCGCTGAAACGCTTCCCAGATGATGTACACGGCGGTGAACAGCAGCAACGCGGTCTCAACGAATGCGGAGAAACTTTCCACTTTTCCGTGGCCGTAGAGATGGTCCGCGTCGGCGGGTTTATCCGCGACGCGCACGGAAAGATAAGTGATGACCGCGGCCAAAAAATCCAGGATGGAATGCAGCGCTTCCGACAAGACGCCCAAGCTGCCGGTGCGCACCACCAGAAATATTTTCAGCGAGATCAGTAGAACGGCGGAGCCCACCGAGGCCAGCGCGGCCAGCCGCTTTTCGTGGGAAGCGCGTTCGAGAGCGTCCAAAGGCATCGGGGGATTATACGCTGTGAGGCTGATTTGGCAGCGCAGCCAACCATGTGTTTTTTTTCGATCAGGAGGAGGTGCGGTGGTTTGTCTTGAGCGAGTTACGTGAGGATGTAATTCCGCATATTGGCGATTAGAAATCTGGTTGGCGAGAGCGGCTGGGCTCGCGGGTCGCGCCCGATGGGTAGAAGAAAGTCAAAGGCACCACCGATGAACGCACATGAACTCTGATAAAGGCACAGAGAAAGACAAAGCGGAGAGGGAAAGGGCGGGCGGGTCTGAGACTGGCCCCTACGGAAAGCGTGTACTTCAGCGGCAGGGTTGGGACTCGCGGGAGGCGGCGGGGTTCAGGGGTGGAAGCCGCTAGGGGTGTTGACAGGAAACCGCCTGGCCTGTAGCTTTGCCAGCACTTCATTGTTTGGGAACTACAATTCGCGTCGGAGTTTGTCCGAGTGCAAGACTTCGGGCTAAGAATCTGCGCGTAACGGAAGGATGTGCAGCGATGAATCGAAGCCGCGTATTGGTTCTTAGCCTGCCGGTCATCACGGCGATACTTTGGTTGTCATTCGCCAAAGCCATTCCGGCAGGCGACGACTGGCTGGCAATACCGCCAGCAGATCTCGCTCTGAAGGACAATCCTGCCAGCCCGGGCGCGAACGCCATGGTTCTCTACCGGCGCAGCCATGTGGACGCCGTGCGCGCCAACATTGATGGAGACGTTGATGAGGAATACATCCGCATCAAGATCTTTACTGAAGCGGGCGTCAAAGCGCAGGGCAATCCCGCGATTCGGTTCTTCAAGGAAGAGTCCGACATACACGACATCCGTGCGCGAACGATTCGGCCGGACGGGAGCGTGGTCAATTTTGATGGAAAGGTGTACGAGAAAATCGTCGAGCGGACCGGTGAGAGCAATTACCTGACGAAAACGTTCAGCTTGTCCAATGTGGAACCGGGTTGCATCGTGGAATATAAGTACCGCCAGCAATTCAAACCGTTCTATCTGTACAACGAGCATTGGATCATATCGGGCCCGCTGTTCACGCGCGATGCCAGCTTTTCCATCGCTCCGTACATCCCCAGAAGCGAGCTCGATCCCACGCTTTACTTTCGAACCAAGGGCTTGCCGCTGGGAGCTCTACCGCAGCGGCAGCCCAACGGATGGTACACGCTGGAAGTGCACAACATTCCCGCGGTGATAGAGGAAGCGCTGATGCCGCCGGTGCGCGCTTTGGAAGCTCGGGTGGATTTTTTCTATCGCAAACCGGGCGAACCTGTCGGCGAAACCACCGAGCAGTACTGGAATCGCATGGGGAAAAAGTGGAGCGGCGAACTGGACAAGTTTTTGAGCAAGAAGAGCGTGCTGGAACAAGAGCTTTCGCAGACGGTTGCCGCCGGCGATTCGCCTGAGGTGAAGCTGCAGAAAATATATGCAAGAGTACAAAAAATTCGCGACTTGAGCTACGAACCAGCAAAAACGGCCAGCGAGAAAAAAGCAGAGGAAGTCAAGCGCGATGAAAATGTGGAAGACGTGCTGAAACGGAACTACGCGAGCGGGCAGCAGCTCAACTGGTTATTCATCGGCCTGGCACGAACCGCGGGTTTTGAAGCGGAGGAGGTTTACCTGGTGCCGCGCAACAAGGACGTTTTCAGCCCGCCGGGGCAGGATACATCAGGGCTCACTGCCGATATCGTATGGGCGCAGGCTGGTGGAAAGGAATATTGGCTGGACCCGGCCGCGCTGTACTACCCGTTTGGCATGATCCCCTGGTATGAAACGGAATCACAGGGAATACGTGTAACCAAACAAGGGGCCGAGTTTGTGAAATCGCCCGCGTCCGCCAGTTCGGATGCGACTGCGCTGCGCTCCGCTGAGCTCGAACTGAAGGAGGACGGGAGCGCGGTGGGAAAACTTCAGATGGAGCTCACCGGGGTTTCAGGGGCGGCTCGGCGAACGGCGCTGCATAGAGATGACGAGCAGGGACGACGGAAGGTGCTGCAAATCGAGATACAAAGGACGCTGCCGCCGGGTTCAACTTTCGAGATTACCAAACTGACGAATTGGGACGACTCCGGTGCCACGCTACGAGTGGAGGGAAACGTAACGGTTCCGGGGTTCGGCTCGCCGGTGGGGCACCGCATGCTGATACCCATCGCGCTCTTTCGGTCGAGTTACGAGGGATCGTTTAGTACGGAACGCCGCGTCAATCCGATCCGTTTCGGATATCGCTTCGAGCAGTTGGACGACATCAAGATTCAGGGACCAGCCGGTTTCAAGTTCGCGGCTCTTCCGCCCAAGAAGGTGATTAACGCTGGAACCTCGATGTCCTACGAAATTTCGGCCACCGAGCAGGGAGATGCGCTGGAAGTAAAACGCAACTTCACCTTGAGTGAAATCAGCTTTAACGCAGATTCCTACGATGGCCTGCGTTCATTTTTTGGGAATATGAAATCGAGCGACGCGGCGCAGCTGGTTCTGGAAAATGCCGAGGCTGCAAAGAACAATTAGGGGCGAGGACGCGATTATTTCGCCTGGGGGGTGGCGGTGGCGTTCAGGATTATGTGGAGCGGGGCTACTTGGGCAGGCTTGGCGTAGCGATTAACGAGGAAGCGTTGGCCGTCTTTGGTTACGTCATACGAAAATTGATCGGTGGAAGAAACCTGGGCGCGAAGCTGGGTGCGGAACAGCGGCGTGGGGTTGCCGGCGGCGAAAATTCCTGCGCTGCTGACCGGGACCGCCGTCAGAGTGCTGCCGGCTCCGATGTAGAAAATCTCTTTGCCATCGCCGCGCCAGCGAGGTTCGCTGCCGCCGCCTTGAGATACTTGCCACTTGCCGGCGGCGGTGGGAAAAGTGGTCACGTAGATTTCCCAGTCGCCTGACTCATTCGACGCGTAGGCCACCCACTTGCCGTCGGGCGAAATCTGGCCGTTCGACTCACTGGTCTTCGTGGAAAGAAAAGGCGTCATTTTGCCGCCTGATTTGGAAAGCAGCACCAGCTGGGATCCTGCAGTGGCGGCCTGCAAGGTGCAGAGGAGTTGCATATCGTCGAGTGACCAGGAATTCGGAACGAGATCACCTGTCGCGTAACCACCTTCATTGGTAGAGAAAATTGAGGTAGCCGGCTGCAACCTTTGTGCCTGTTTCACCACGACAGTTGTATCGTGCGCTTGTAAAGTGCGATAGGCGATCAAGGAACCGTCACGCGACCAGACGCCGCCGACATCTTCGGACGAGTCGAACGTGAAGCGTGAGAATGTGTCGCGTTTGAGATCGCTGAGCCAAATGTTGATGTCGTTCGCTTTTACATCCGCGACGTCCACGGCCAGCCGGCTATCGTCGGGTGACAATGACGGGTTGGCGAGCACTGCGATCTCGCCCACGCGACCCAGTTCCTTCCCGGCTCGGTCAAACCAGGTGAGGGCGGAGAGCGCGGCGCCGACAGTGGGATTGTAAACGATGGTGCCATTTTCCGCGACGGAGAAAGCGCCCCAGAAGATGGACGGCTGGAAGCCGACCTGATCGGCGATGACCGCGGAATCGCCTGCTACCGTTCCCCTGGCGGCGTCCAGCGGGACCGCACGCAGCGATTTTTTGGCATCGAGATAAAAAAGGTAACCGTTGGCGTAGCCTGGGTTCGAGATGCCTGACGGCGCCACGCGCTTGGCCTCACCCGAAAGTGAAGCGAGGTAGATCCCTCTGAAATTGTCTTCCGCAGTCAACGTGAAAGTGAGAGTCGAGAACAAAAAATGTTCGCCGTCGGGCAAAAAGACAGGCCAGCGGTGCGAAACAATTTTTGTGGCGTCGAATGTTTTTTCGGTGAGTGGAGCGAGATTGCTGCCATCCGCATTTATTCTCCACAGCCAGCCGGCGGCCTGGGGCGAGAAGACAATAACGCCGCGGCGTCCCCAGCTGCCGCCGCGGCCGCTTGTGGCGGTAGCCAGGACTTGCGGAGCTCCGCCGGAGATAGCTACTTTTTTCATTTTGCCTTCGGCGAAAAACGCTACGTAAACATCGTCGGGTGACCAGAACGGATAACTTGCGCCTTCGGTGCCGGCCAGTACGGACACTCGCGCGGAACCGACACGTTGCACGCTCACCAAGTTGACACCTGAGACTTGATCCGGTGAGACAAACGCGAACATCCGGCCATCGGCCGAAAGTGCCAAATGGCTCATTTCATTTTGCAGGGGCATGGAGAATTCGAGGCGCTCTGCTGGAGCGGGCTGCGGGCGGAAAAAGTAGGCGAGCGCGGCCGCGACGAGAAGTGTGCAGACTGCTGTGGCCAGGAGCATGCTGGCGGTTTTGCGGCGGGATGTGGATGTTTCTGCTGCTGAAGCGGGCTGCGCCAACTGCGTCTGCGAAATACCGCTGGATTCGCGCATCCACTCGAGTTGCAGCTTGAGGTCGTGGGCGCTTTGCGGGCGTTCGTCGGGTTCCTTCGCGAGGCAGGCTTTGACGATGTGTTCGAGCGCCGGCGGCGTCTGCGGCTGCAAATCGCGTAGGGGCCGTGGGTCTTCTTTTAGAATTGCGGCGATCAGGCTGGCATTGCTCTTGGCTTCGAAAGCTCGATGGCCGGTAGCCATTTCATAGAGCATCGCGCCGAAGGAAAAAATATCGCTGCGCGCGTCGGCTGTCTTGCCTTCCAGTTGTTCGGGCGACATGTATTGAATGGTGCCGACGATCGAGCCCTGCATGGTGAGCGGGCGGCTCATGGTGGGTGATGAGCCGGAGTCTCCCTGCAGGATCTCTTCGTCTTTCGCAAGTCCGAAATCGAGGAGCTTCGCGCCTGTCTTGGTGAGCATCACGTTGGCGGGTTTCAGGTCGCGATGGACGATTCCTTTACGATGGGCTTTATCGAGGGCGTCGGCGATCTGCGCGGCGTAGCGCAACAGCTCGGCGGTTGTGAGTGGGCCCTTCGCAATTCGCGCGGCGAGCGTCTCGCCCTCGAGATATTCCATCACCAGATACTCGATGCCGTCCTGATTGCCGACGTCGTAGAGCACGCAGATGTGCGGATGGCTGAGGCTGGAAACGGCGCGGGCTTCGCGTTCGAAGCGCTGACGAACTTCCGGCGTGTCGGATAAGCCTTGGGTGAGAATTTTGATGGCGACGGTGCGGTCGAGGCGGGTATCGCGCGCGCGGTACACTTCTCCCATGCCTCCGGCGCCCAGGAGCGATTCGATTTGGTAGGGACCGAGTTTGGTGCTGGCGGTGAGGGGCATCGGTGGGCGCGATTATACCTCTGCGCGTCATTTTGTGTTGCGGCGGATGCAAGTGTTGGGAAGGTATCGTCAGTTGTGGAGAAAATGCGCAGAGGTCCTTCGCTGCGCTCAGGATGACGGCGCAAGGCAAAGACGGGCGGGTCTGAGACCGCCCCTACAGACGCTTGAGTTCGAATGCGTGGCAAGCTGGGGCGCAGCCCTTCGAACCGGCGCTGACGGTTCTCAGGATGAATCGCGCTGTAGCGCGCTTCATAAGCAGCGCACCTGCCGAGACTCTTACTTTAGGGGTGGGGCTGGGACTAGGGGGAGGCGGCGGGGTTCGCCGTGGAAGCCGCGGAATTCGATTTCGTCTAGCAGGAGCGAGGGGGTGACGACCGTGCTGGGGATGCCGCCGTTGGCTGAGCCGAAGGCTCCTAGCGCGGTGCCGGCGAATCCGCCCTGGGTATTTTGCATGTACGGGAAGACAGTTTCATCGTTGCCGATGCCGAGGATGTTGCGGATGGCGCGCAGCTGCAGGCCTTCGATGTGGCCGCCGCGGACCATTTCTTCGCGGCCGTCGGAAACGTACACGCGATAGACGACGAGCGGAATGCGTTCGCCGCTGGCGACGCCGCCGGCGATGCCGCCGAGAAAATCGCTGAAATCTTCCTGGCGAATGGAGGAGAGCGCAGGATTATCCATGCTCTTCACTTCCAGGCACCATTCGTGGCCGTCGTCGCGGCAGGCATCGAGAAATTTCTTTTTCAGCGTGGCGGAGTCCAGGCCGCCGTTAGGTTGCAGGAACAGATTGCTGGCGAGCGGGCGCGTGTCTGAAAGCAAGGCGGAGCGCGCGTGGCCGTTAGAGGCGGAAAAATCGGGGCCGGGGCGGCGGGACATCAGCAGATTTTTCAGCGAGCCATTTTCGACTACTGCGACGCGCTGAGCTTTTACGCCTTCGTCGTCAACATCGTAACTTCCCAGGAGCGGCTGGCCGTTGAATTCTTTCAGCGTGGGATCGTCCACGAGCGAGACGCTGGCGGGGAGCACGCGCGTATTCACGCGGCCGGACCATTCGCTGCGGCCGCCCATGCGTTCGATGATTTCATCGAAAGCGGGCATGGTGGAAAGCGGCGGACGAGCGCCGGAGAGTGATGGCGCAAGAGCTTGCGCGAGCAGGGAGCCGGCGGCTTGCGGCTCAAACAGCACGGGGCCAGTGAAATCCTGCATGAGCGGGCTTTGGCGCATGGTCATCAATTCGGTGCCGGTCTGCGCGAGCGAAGCACCCACGGCGGGGGGATCGGGCAGGTCCGCGGGCTTGGTGACGTACACGGCGTAATAATCGTGCAGAGCCATGCCGTCGTCGGCGGTGGTGTCCAGCGCGGCTTCGATGGCGGCCAGGCTGCGCGAGCTGCGAATGGTGGTGCCTTCGCTGTTCATCAAATAGTAGGTGACGTAAATCATGTAGTAATTCACGCGCGTGCCGCTGAGATGCGGGAAATTCGTCAACGCTAAGGAAGCTGCGCGGGATTCGTCTTCCCAATTGCGGCTGGTCCAGTCTGGCTCGGCATGGGCGTCAATTTTCACGAGCGGCTGAACCTGCGAGAAGTCGTCAATTTCCGGCGGCTTGGTAAGGCTGCGCAGGAAAGATTGCTTCAGCGACATTTGCGTGACAGCTTGCTTGTAAGCCTGGTCCGTCGCGAGCCACAAATCCTGGCGCAGCGAATTGTAATCGCGGTCAATGCCGACTTCGCCGGTGGAGCCCAGGAAACCCTGGAAGCCGTCTTCACTGATGAAATTCGAGCTGTCCAGATGATAATCGCCGACGCGCACGTCCACGCTCATGAAGCGATTGCGCGTGGTGGAGGTGGAAATCAGCGCGCCGAAGGAGGAGGTGACGGCGCGCACGTCGAGATCCATGAGACGATATTCGAGGTAGAAGGGTTTTTCGACGCCGGGGAGTTGCAGGCGCATGCGGGCGCGTTCCATTTCGTCGTGCATGGCGTGCAGGGTTTTGTCGCTTTCGGATTCCGGGACGGCTGCTTGCGAGGCTGCGGCTGACGCCGACGGGGCCTCTTCGCCTAGTGACGAAGGCCCTGGCACGACGGGCACGGTATTTTTCGGTTGCGTGGTGGTGGCGGCGGAAAGCGGAAGCGCACACGCGCAGGCCGCGAGCAATCCAAACGTTGCGAAGATCTTCACTGAGCTTGCCCCTTTGCTTGCGGATCATGTGCCGGCGGCGGCAGGATCGGCGGCTTGTCGGTGGAAGTTTCTTTCTTCTGCACTTCCATTTCAGAAATCAAGATGGCGGGCGCGACGGCGGAAACCGGGACGGAGCCGGATTCTGCGCCGCAGTAACCGTTGAAAATATCCGGCGTATCACCGGTGGCGATGATCTTGGTGAGTGATACGAGCGGTGTGCCGACGATATCCACGCCGCGGACGAGCTGGTCGGGGCGGCCATCGGGAAACACTTTGTAAACGACCAGCGGCAGAACTTGGAATGCCTGGGGCTGCTGGCGGCCGGTGAAGGTGAAGCCGCCGGCGATGTCGTCAATCAGCAGGCCGAAAGGCTTATTCTGCTGCTTCACCAGGGCGATGAGCTGCTGACGAAGTTGATCGTTGGTGACGGTGTGCGAGCTGGAGACGATCAGGTTTCCCTGGCGCGCCACCGGAACGAAGCCCAGTTGACGGCGGCCGTGTCCGTTGGATTGCGGAATGGTGACGAGCGGCGAGCGCGACATCAGGAAGGTTTTCAGGACGCCATGATCCACCAGCTGCACGTCTTCGGCGGGCACGCCTTCGTCGTCGAACGCGTAATTTCCCAGCAGCATTTGGCCGCCGAGAGCCGCTTCGGTGGGATCGTCCTTGATTGAAATGAATGAGGGCAAAATCTGTTCGCCGACTTTGCTGGTGAACGTTTGGCCTTCGTTGATGTCCTTCTGACGGAAGCCTTCGGCGCGATGGCCGAAAACTTCGTGGAAGAATACGGCGGCGGCGCGTCCGGTAAGCAGCGCGGGACCGGCGTAAGGATCCACGAGCGGAGCCTTATCGAGCGCTTCGGTCTCCTGGATCATCACTTGAATGCGAGCGAAGACGATTTTGTCGGGCGGAGCGTCTTTGGGATCCAGCCAATCGAAATTGGCGTAGCGGTTGATGTCCATGCCGTCGGGCGCTTTGCTTTGCACGTAGAGCTCGAGGCGGTAATGGACCTGGCCGAAAGCGAGCTTGGTGCCTTCGGTGTTCACCTGATACTGATTCATGCCCAGCGCGGTGAAAGTGGCGATGGAATTCAAAACTTCGGGTGACTTGCTGAACGCGGCGGTGTATTTGCGGACGCGCTCTTCCCAGGGCTTGCGGTCCACCTTGAGTTCGACGCGCGGGCCTATGGAGACGTGCGGGGCTTCGCGCGAAAAATCTGGCGCGCTGCCTTCGGCGGTTTGCACTTGCACTTCCTGGCTGGTCTTTACCTTGATGAGCGCTTGCGTGGCGGCGCGGTATTGGCGGTCGGTCTCGCGCCAGATTTCGCGGCGCAGCACGGGAATGTCGTCATCCACGGTGACGGACCCGCCGGGGCTGGTCCAGCTGGGCTGGCGGTCGGCGAGCTTGTGCGTGTCGTCCAGCTGGTAGGTGCCGACGCGCGTCTGGACTTCGAGCCAGCGCGCGCGAGTCTCACCGCTGGTGAGCAACGCACCATTGGAGCCGGACACTTCTGAATATTCGCGGTCGGCGACGGTGTAGCTGATGAAATAATCCGGAGGATCGCCCTTGGACATGGCGGCCATCGAGCGGTCAAGCTCGTCCAGCATGGCCGTCAGCACCGCGGGCGTGGGCGCCTGCGTGGGAGGCGCGGCAGCGAGTGTGGCAAAGGCCGCCGCTAAAATCGTGATGCCGGTAAACAGGACTCGTGGTCTATGTGTGGTTTTCATCGTTGCGCAAAGTCTAACAGTTTAAGATAGGATGCCTTTGAAACCAAAGTGAAAAGCCGGGAGCGGATGAGGCCTGGGACAGCGGTGCAGCATCGAAAAGTGAGCATGTGATAGATTCATCGGCGATTGAGCGGCATTCGGCAGAAGGAGACTTAGATGCGTGCAATGGTGGTAAAGAGGTACGGGCCTCCGGAAGTTTTTGAGGTGCGCGAAGTCCCGGACCCGCAGCCGAAGCCCGGGGAAGTGGTGATCCGGGTGAAGGCCGTGGGAGTGAATTTTGCCGACTTGCTGCAGCGCATGGGAATTTATCCTGGCACGCCGAAACCGCCTTTCGTGCCGGGATTCGAAGTTTCCGGCGTCGTGGAGAAAATTGCCGAAGGGGGCAAGGCTAGCGACGGTGAACCGTTGCACGTGGGCGATGCCGTGGCGGCGCTTACCCAGTTCAATGCGTACGCGGAGTGGGTGGCGGCCCCTGCGGGGCGCGTTTATCGCCTGCCGGCGGGCATGCCGTTCGACGACGCGGCAGCGATTCCGGTTAACTATCTCACCGCTTATCACTCGATGTTCGCGATGGGCAATCTGCAGTCCGGCGACCGGATATTGATTCACGGCGCGGCGGGCGGCGTGGGCATTGCCGCGGTGCAGCTGGCGCGGGCGCGCGGCCTGGAAATCTACGGGACGGCTGGACCCACGAAACAGGAATATTTGCGCAAGATCGGCGTGGACCACGCGATTGATTACGAGAAAAGCAATTTCGTGGACGTGGTGCAGAAATTCGCGCCCGACGGAATTGAAATGGTGATGGACGCGATCGGCGGGAAATCTTTTG
>Ga0070761_10000429_pt1 | contig 27585 bp, 25 predicted proteins | sample HubBroMetageREF1_FD_66724 | JGI IMG/M metagenome (GOLD analysis project Ga0070761, IMG submission 66724) | Reference soil microbial communities from the Hubbard Brook experimental Forest, New Hampshire, USA - Hubbard Brook CCASE Soil... | ecosystem: Environmental > Terrestrial > Soil >... | reverse complement strand
CTCTGGGATCTCCTCCCCTCCGGCAAGCAACTCGGCGGAGCCCCAGCCAACTTCGCCTACATCACAAGCATTCTCGGCGATAATGGAATTCCGGCCAGTCGCATCGGCCATGACCCTCTCGGCGACGAAGCTCTCCAGCATTTATCTCACCTCAATCTCAGCCCAGCCTTCGTTCAGCAAGATCCCATCCATCCCACCGGAACCGTGAAGGTCGCAATCGACGCCACCGGCCAGCCCCACTTCGACATCTCGGAGTCAGTCGCCTGGGATTTTCTAGAGTGGACCCCATCATGGCAGCAGCTAGCCACAGAAGCCGACGCGGTCTGCTTCGGATCGCTGGCGCAACGCTCCAAACTAAGCCGCACCACGATCCGCAACTTCCAGCGCGCCACTCGCCCCGAGTCTGTCCGCATCTTCGACGTCAACCTCCGCCAGAACTTCTACTCCGAGCCAGTCCTGGTGGAATCGATGAAGCTAGCAACCATCCTCAAACTCAACCACGAAGAACTCCCCAAGGTGATGCCTCTGCTCAACCTCGACCATCGCAGCGAGGAAGACTCGGCGCGGCGTCTGCTGTCCTCAAGTAATCTAAAGCTGGTTTGCATCACGCGCGGCAGTAGCGGCAGCCTATTGGTGTCTCCCGACGAGCGCAGCGAACATCCCGGTTTCAAAGTAAAGGTCGCCGACACCGTCGGCGCAGGCGATGCCTTCACTGCAGCCCTGGTGCATGGATATCTCCGCGGCACATCGCTGGCTCAGATCAACGAAACCGCGAACCGCGTCGGCGCCTGGGTCGCCAGCCAGTCCGGCGCAACCCCCGATCCAAAAGCCGGTGGCATGGAGCAAACCTTGGCCGAGATTGGCTAGAACCGGCCAGTTCGCTCTGTTCATATCCATAACAGTCGTTTTAGTTTATTCTCTCTACTTTGGCTTTAAGCGTCAGGGGGCCCAGTGAGCATATCGAAGGCAGTCCTTCGTCTATTCGTCAGCATTTCAATTTTCTTCTCCATCGCATCAATCACCGCACAGCAAGTTCCCGAAAACACTTATCAGGATTTGCACTGGCGCATGATCGGCCCGTTTCGCGGCGGTCGCACCCGCGCCGCCACCGGCGTCCCCAGCCAACCTAACGTTTTCTACGTAGGCCAGGTCAACGGCGGCGTATGGAAGTCGGACGACTCCGGCCGCACCTGGAATCCCATTTTCGACCACGAATCCACGCAGTCGATCGGCGCCATAGCCATTTCGCCTTCGAATCCCAACATTATTTACATAGCCAGCGGCGAAGGCCTGCATCGTCCGGACCTCTCCATCGGCAACGGAATCTACAAATCCACCGACGCCGGAAAAACCTGGATTCATCTCGGTCTGAACGATGGTTTCCAGATTCCCGCGCTAGCCATCGATCCCCGCGACCCCAATAAAGTTTTCGCTGCGGTCCTGGGCCATCCCTACGGCCCCAACGAAGAGCGCGGCCTCTTCCGTTCCACTGACGGTGGCCAGACCTGGCAAAAAGTCATTTACAAAGACGAAAACACCGGAGCCTCCGACGTAGAGATCGATCCCTCCAATCCCGATGTGATCTACGCTTCGATGTGGGAAGCCCGCGAAGGCCCCTGGGAAGACGGCAACGAAGTCAACGGCACCGGCGGCGGCCTGTTCAAGTCGACAGATGGCGGCAGCACCTGGCATCCTCTCACCAACGGCCTGCCAAAAGATCTCTCGCAAATCTACGTAGCCGTTGCTCCCACCGATCCGAAGCGCCTCTACGCCACAATCGCCATCTCCAGCGGCCCGCTAGCCTTCTACCGTTCCGACGACGCCGGAGAAACCTGGTCCAAAGCCACCGATGATCCCCGCCCCTCAGGCCGCATCGGCGGCGGCGACCTAGCCATCCCTCGAGTCGACACAAAGAATGAAGACATCGTCTATTGCGCCAGCACCGTAACCATGCGATCGACCGACGGCGGCAAAACCTGGGCCGGATTCCGTGGTGCCCCCGGCGGCGACGACTACCAGAATCTCTGGATCAATCCCAACGACCCCAACATTATTCTTATCGTCAGTGATCAGGGCGCGATCATAACCGTCAACGGCGGAGCCTCCTGGAGCTCCTGGTACAACCAGCCCACCGCGCAGATTTACCACGTCTCCGTAACCAATACTTTCCCCTATCGCGTCTGCGGAGGCCAGCAGGAGAGCGGTTCCGTCTGCATCTCCAGCCGCGGCAACGACGGAGCAGTCACCTACCGCGAATGGCATCCCGTAGGCGTGATCGAATACGGCTACGTAGCGCCCGATCCCCTCGACCCTGACATAATCTACGGCGGCGGCCGAAGCGAAGTCTCAAAGTTTCACTGGTCCACCGGCCAGGTGCAGAACGTCACGCCCATCCCGCTTCGCAACCCCAAATACCGCACCGACCGCACTGAACCCACGATGTTCTCGCCGCTAGACCCGCACACTCTCTATTTCGCCAGCAACGTGCTGTTCAAAACCACCGACGGCGGAAACTCCTGGCAAACCATCAGCACCGATCTAACGCGCGAGAATCCCGGAATTCCAGCGAACGTTGGCGCTCTAGTCCCCAAGAACGCTGACAAACAGCGCGGAGTAATCTACGCGCTAGCTCCGTCATTCAAGAACATCAACACACTCTGGGCCGGCACCGATGACGGCCTGATCTGGCAAACGCATGACGGCGGCAAGAAATGGAATGACATCACTCCCAAGGAACTGACGCCCTGGAGCAAGGTCACGCAAATCAGCGCCTCGCATTTCGACGACGACACCGCCTACGCCTCGGTCAGCCGCTTCCGCATCAACGACGAGCAGCCCTACATCTACCGCACGCACGACAGCGGCAAAACCTGGAAGGTGATCACCACCGGACTTCCCGAAATCGGCCCCGTCGACACAGTCCGCGAAGATCCCGTGCGCAAAGGCCTGTTATTCGCCGGCACAGAGAACGCCGTCTGGGTCTCATTCGACGACGGCGATCACTGGCAGTCTCTGCAACTGAATCTGCCCCGCACCTCCATGCGCGATCTCTGGATTCAAGACAACGACCTCATCGTAGCCACGCACGGCCGCTCCTTCTGGATTCTCGATGACATCGCCTCGCTGCGCGAAGCATCCGCCACGCTAGCTGCCGCGGATGCTCATCTCTTCACCCCAGCGCCCGCCTACCGCGTGCAGCGCGATACCTACACTGACACGCCGCTTCCTCCCGACGAACCCTTTGCCGCCAACCCACCCGACGGCGCAATCATCGATTACTACCTGGGTCACGCCGCCTCAGCTCCGGTCACTCTCGAAATCCTCGACGCTCAAGGCAAACTCGTGCGCAAGTTTTCCAGCGCCGACAGGCCCGATGTCTCCGAAGCCGACCTGAAGAAGCAACTCATTCCTCTCTACTGGCCGCGCCCGTTCCGCGCACTGTCCGCCGACGCCGGCATGCACCGCTGGGTCTGGGATCTACACCACCCCGCGCCCGATTCCATGAGCCACGGCTATCCCATCTCCGCCATCCCCGGCGACACGCCCCGTTATCCGCTCGGCCCCACGGTTCTGCCCGGCTCCTATACTGCGCGGCTAACCGCAAACGGCAAAAGTTATACCGCGCCCTTCACAGTGAAGATGGATCCGCGCGTAAAGACCTCCGCCGCCGGCCTCGAGAAAAAATTCCAGCTTGAGATGCATCTGGCATCGCTCGTGAGCCAGACTTCCAAAGCACTGAGTCAAGCCGGATCGATTCGCGACCCGCTGCAAAAACTAACCGAGCAAGCCACCGGGGCAACCCTCGATTCCGTGAAAGCTTTCCAGACCAAATTCGCAGCGGTTCTCGGAGCCTCCGGTTTCGGAGCACCGCCTTCCAAAGAAGTCACCCTCGCGCAACTAAACGGCCAGTTCGCAACTTTGTATGGCCAGGTGTGGCAAGCCGATGCCGAACCAACCGCAGCCCAGTCCGAAGCCGCCGCAGCCGCCGAACATAATGCGCCGGACGTATTGAAGCGCTGGAACGACCTAAAAACCACAGACCTAGCCGCGCTCAATCAAGCGCTCCACACCGCAAAGTTGCCAGAATTACACGTGCAAGCAGACGCTCACGAAGAAGAAGAGTCAGACGACTTAGAATAAGGCGCGATCGCGGCTCAAACTCTACAAAGCCTCCACCGCGCTCTGCAGTTCCTCGGCAATCCGCTCCGGCGCCGACCCCGCCGGAAATGTCATCGGCTGGCCAATCCGCACACAAATCTTTCCCGGCGGAGCAAACTTCTTGCCCGCCTTCTTCAATTCGAACAGTCCACAAATCCGCACCGGCAGCACCGGAATCCCGAGATTATTCGCCAGCAACCCAATCCCTGCCCGAAACGGATTCATCTTGCCATCCACAGTGTGCCGTCCCTCGGGAAACACCAGCACGCTATACCCCCGGTCGACAGCCTCACCCGCGTAAGCAAAACTCTGCCGGAACCCAGCCTCGCGCGGCAGCGGAAACAGATTCAGCAGCGAAACCCCCAGCACCCATACCGTCCGATCGTAGACCCTGCCGAAAAAACCTCGGCTCGCAGCCGGTGTATGCAGCGCCTCGAGATCTTCTCCCCGAGTCGCGGTCGCAATCCGGTTCCGCAGCCACGCCGGCAAAGCCGCCTGCACGAATGCGAAATCAACATCCGTAATATGATTGCAAACCACCAGCAGCGGCCCGCTCCACCCGCGCAAATTTTCCCGCCCTTCAATCCGTGGCCAGCCCCGCAGCATCATGGCCGGCCTCCCCAGCAAATAGTGGACCAGGAATCGCACCCAAGTCACCGGCCACCGCAACACCCACCGCGGATAGTGGTACTCCGCGCGTTCCCGAGTCTCACCGCTCAACATACGCTCCACATCACGCACCGTCCGTGCCGCGCCGAAACGCGTCTCGCCCAGGTCTACTTGATATCGATCTTCCAGCGCGCTGATCAACTCCACCCGGTCCAATGAACTCAATCCCAGCTCCGAATCGAGCGCGGCATCAGCATTCAACCCACTAACCCTTCGTCCCGTAATCCGCCCGATCAACTCCATCACCGGACTCTCCCCAGCACTAGCAACATCCTTCCGCCCAGTTCCCAGAATCTCTCCAGCCGCAAATTCAGCGATCACATTTCGCCGCGGCTTCTGTGTATTCGTGCGCGGAAAATCCTCCTGCGGCCACTGCACCCACATCCGCATCCGCTGAAACTCCGCCAGCGATTGGTTCGCGCGTTCCACCACGCCGGCCAGCCGCGCACCATCGCGCGCGTCCTCGCGTAAAATCACCACCGCACAAGGCTCCGCATTTCCCCCGCCTTCAATCCCCACCACCACGCAATCTTTCGCTTCCGGCTGCCGCCGCAACGCCGCCTCCAAATCCTCCGGATAAATATTCAACCCGCCCGGCGTCACGATCACATCTTTCTTGCGCCCCTTAAAATAAAGGTTCCCAGCCTCGTCGAGCGCGCCTACATCGCCAGTGCGATACCACCCGTCTTTATCCGTAACCTCGCCAACTTCCGTAACCGCGCCAACCTCCGCAACCTCGCCAGCCGCTCGCCCGCGTCCACCCTTATCCCAATACCCCGCCGCCACTCCGCCCCCGCGAATCAAAATCTCGCCATCCTCCGCCAGCTTCACTTCCCGCCCCGGCAGCACCTTCCCGATCGATCCCTTCCCCAACTTGAACGGATGATTCACGCTGATCAGCGAAGTAGTCTCAGTCAGCCCATAACCCTGAATCGCGGCGTAGCCCAGCCGTCCCCAGAATTCCTCAGTCTCGGCATCCAAAGCCGCCCCTCCGCAAATAAAAGCCCAAAACTTCCATCCAAACTGCCGCCGAATCGAACGGAAAATCCACCACCGATGCAGAAAGTGTTTCCCCTCAGATTCTCGGAACCGCCGCCGAAAATCCTCAATCTTTCCACGATCCTCCAGGTCGCGCTCAATCTTCTGTTTCAAAGACTGCAAGACTCGAGGCACACTAACCAGCACCGAAACCCGTTCCCGCCGAATCGTGCTAACAATCTCCGAAGGCCTCAGCTCCTCCTGAAAAATCACCGTCCCACCCAGCAGCGGAGGCAGAAACAACCCGAGAAACTGCCCAAACACATGGCTAAGCGGCAGCAAATTCAAAAACCGCACCGGATGCACCCACCGCTCATACCTCAAGTAAGCCCGCATCTCCCGCGACAGCGGCTCAATATTAGCCAGCACATTCCCATGCGTAATAACGACGCCCTTAGGCTCAGCAGTAGTCCCCGAAGTAAAAACAATCTGCAAAATGTCCTCGCGTCCCACCGGAACGGATGATTGGACGCGGGTGCCCCGTCCTTCTCCCTGCGCCTTTTGCAGGGAGAGGGCGGGGACTTTGACCTCCTCAAGGATCACCACAGGAACCGCGCCCGCAATCCCAGCAGCACGACGCCGCGAACAAACCCAAAGCTTCGCCCCGACCTGCCCCGCAACCCGCCCAGCAAAATCCGCCGAAGCGCCATCATCCATCGGAACCACCACAACCCCGCGCAAAGTGCACCCAAAAAACGCAGCAACCCACTCCGCCGAGTTCTCCCCCCAAAGCATCACCCGCTCGCCTTTGCCGATCCCCCGCGTCTCCAAATCACCGGCGAACGAAGACGCCATCTCCAAAACCTGACCGTAAGTAAACCACTGCATCCGGTACCCACACCGCTGCCCGTAAGCGCGTTCCTCGCGGTGCGTTCGAAAGTTCGTCAGGAAAAACTCTGCTAAGGATTCGGCCATGGAGTACAGAGTGGAGGTGGCAGAGAAACGAAACCGCAGCCTTGCCTCTAGGCAAGTTTAGTAGCAGATGGGAAGAACCGCACGTGCCCCGTGCTAAAACGCAGAAGCCATGACCTACAGTGCTCACCCTCTGCGCCGAAATAGGTTTGTGATGGTCGGTTTCCGTCGGCTATCATAGGGCTCACGCGATGAATCCCGACGCCACAGAAAATGAGTATCTATCGCAACTGCGCCACAAGGTAGAGGAGGACATTCGCAGCTATGTCTATGTCTTTCCCGACAACGCGATAGGCAATCGCTGGACCGACGCTAATGTCGCGGAAGGCCTCGCCCAGATGCGAGCCTCGCTCATCGATCCTTATTGGGCTGTAGTCGAGCTTCGCGACACGTTTGACCAGGTCAGAACGAGCAACTCAGACCATCGGAAGTGTGCGGCGGTTGCTGACGACGGCAAAGGGATGGTGCTGCTGTTTGACCCTGTCGAGGAGTCATTCGTCCTTGCTCAACGGACGGCAACAGGGCTAACAACATTCGGCGTCCGGGGCGGGATGTTTCTTGGCGCGATGAGCGGCGTAAAATCGCCACAATCTCGGCCTCACCCCCGCCCCACCCCCAGCGCATCCGCCACCCGATTAATGTAATTAAACCAGGAAGCAATCAAAGTAATCTGCAAGATCCCGCGATCATCAAACCCCGCTGCCCGCAGCCCTTCAATATCATCCTTCCAGCACTTGGTAGCATCCTTCGTCAGCTTCACCACATAATCCAACATCACCCGCTCCTGCGGCGTGATCGCAGCAGTCGTGTAATCCTTCTCCAGCGCCTCCACGAAACCCGGATCCAACGTCACCCTACGCAGAAACTCTGCGTGTGACTCGATTCAATACTTGCACCGGTTGGTCACCGAGACCATGGTGGTAATCATTTCCTGCTGCCGCCGGCTCAGCGGCAATTCCGGCGACATCATCGCCCCAAACGCTGCAAACGAGTGATAAAGCACCTCCGGCATCAGCGTGTGCGACCCCACAATCGACGACCCGCCCGACTCATCCGGATGCACCGGCTCGAAATACTCCTTGGGATAAAGCCCCTTCTGCCCCTCAACCGCCTGGCGCAGCTTCTCATCCGCCTCCGCCATCGGCACCGTTCGAATCCAAGTCATAATCGCGATTCCCCTTCAACCAGAGATTCCCGCACGTTCGCATCGGCAAGACTACACTGCGCCGCCGCCCCGCCACATACCACATTTCCACTAGCATCCTTGCCTATATCAGCCGTTCCGCCGTACCCCGCCCCCTGATTCCCAAGGTAACCCTTTCGTACACTCCCTTTCGGTAACCCTTGGTAACCATGCACTTCACCCCTTCCAGCCGTACAATTGCCCTTGTCCGACCGGCCATCTCCAAAACAGGAGTTTGGTCATATCGACGTTCTCCTGGACCAACATTTCCCAGGAGCCGTCATCAGTTTCCGGTTCGGAAGTTTTCAGTACAAAAGCTTTCTCGGTTAGACGTTTTTCGGTCAGACCAGGTTCTGGAGTTCGTACCCATATGGCGTTCGGTTTCGGGTTCAACAAACAAAAGGTCCTCAGCACTGCGGAGAAGTACGTCCAGCAGGGCAAGATGCAGAACGCCATCGCTGAGTACGAAAAGATCCTTAAAGCCGATCCCAAGGACCTCACCGTCACCAACACCGTCGGCGATCTCTACTCCCGCCTCGGCGAAGCCGACAAAGCCACCGAATGCTTCAAGACCGTAGGCGATGCCTATGCCACGCAGGGTTTCACGGTCAAAGCCATCGCCATGTACAAGAAGATCAGCAAGCTCAAGCCCTCGCTCGAGAGCGTGCTGAAGCTGGCCGAGCTCTACACCCAGCAGGGACTCTTCAACGATGCCCGCGCCCAGTATCTGCAAGTCGCCGACGAATTTCTGAAGTCCGGCGAACTGGAGAACGCCGTCCGCATCTTCCAGAAGATTCTGGAAATGGATCCGGAAAACACCACCATGCGCGTCCGCCTGGCGGAAGTCTATGTTCGCCTCGGCAAGAAGAATGACGCCTGGCAGATTTTCTCCGCCGCCGCCGAAACTTTGCGTGCCAAGGGTTCCACCAGCGCCGCCGAAGAAGTTCTGCAGCGCATGCTCACCCTCGATCCCGGCAATGGCTACGCGCTGCTCATGCAGGGCCGCAACCAGCTTGAGGCCGGCGACGCCGAAGCCGCCGTCGAATCGTTCCAGAAAGTCTCCGATCTCGATTCCAATCCTGATGGCCTCCGCGACCTGCTTAAGGCTTACCTGAAGACTGGCCGCCTCTCCGATGCCGGCACTCTGGCCAGCAAGCTCCTCACCGTCCACAACGACCTTGGCTCCATTTCCACTTTTGCCGATGCCCTCATGCAGGCCGGCCAGTTCGAGAACGCGCTCCAGGTTTACGATCAGCATGCCGAGCGCCTGCTGGGCGAAGATTCCGACAAGGTTCTAAAGAACCTGCATTCCATCATCGGGCACGTGCGCGACAATCCCGCCTCGCTCGAAAAACTTCTCGATCTTTTCCAGAAAGCTGGAGAGTCCACTCACATCACCGAAGTGATTGAGTTGCTGGCTCATGCTTCCGTCCAGGCCGGCGACCTGCTCCGCGCTCGCGATCTTTATCAGAAGCTGGCCACCATGGAACCTGGCAATCCCCTGCACATGGATAATTACCAGCAGGTGGTCAGCCAGATCGGCGGCGACTCCGGCGCGCGGCTCATTACCGCGGAGGAAGCGGCCGTCATCGTCGATGAACTGGAGGCCACTGCTCCCTCCATTCACCAGCACTACTCCGATGCCGTCGCTCTCGCGGTCCGCTCCGCTCTCACCGATGCTGAGCTTTTCAGTTCCTACAACATGCCCGCCAAGGCTCTCGGGCCGCTCATGGCAGCCTTGCCGGAGGCGCCCACTGATCTGCGCCTGAACCAGCGTCTTGCCGCTCTGCACACGCGTGCCGGACGTTTCGCCGAAGCCTGTCTCTGCTGCCGCACCTTACAAAGCGTCTATTCCGAAGCCGGATATCCCGACGAAGCTACCCGTTACGGCGAACTCGCCAACCGCTACGAAGAGCGCTCGGCAACTCCCGCTTTCGCCAATACCGTTATCGAGCACGCCGCTCCGGCCGAAGAGACTCCAGTTGCGTCCGCAGCTTCGGCTCCCTGGCCGGCCGCTCCGCCCCAAGCCGCAGAAGACCACGAATTCGCCATCGTTTCTGATCAGGATCAAGATCACCATCAGGACAGTCACGAAGTCCATGTCAGCGACCAGGATGCAGACCAGCCGCAGCCCGTCGCCGAATCTCAATCCGCGGAGATCGACCTGTCCTCCGAGTGGGACGATTCTGTCACCATCGAAATGGACACTCCGCCCAGCGCGGAAGCCGAGATCACCGAGGCCGTCGGCGCTCACGACGTGCCCGCAGCCGCCAAGCCGCCCCAACCAAAGCACCGCGGAGAAGAGGTCGACCAGGAAAAAGTCAACGAGACCATCGAAGAGATTCGTTTCTACCTCGAGCACGGCATGCCCGAGCAGGCCTCGGCAGCTTTCGAAAAGCTTCAAACCGTCACCACCGACGAAGCCGTCTTGTCGCCCATCGAGGCTGAAATCCTGGCCGCCGCGCAGCAGCCCGCGAAAGCCGAAGCCGACGAAGTAACCCCGGTTGAAACTGTCTCCGAATTCACCGTCGACGAACCTTCTGACGAAATCACCATCGAAGAAATTCCAGTCCCGGCCCCGGAAGCTCCGGCCGTAGAGGAAATTACTATCGAACCTCCGGCTCCCGTGGCCGAAATTGAAGCTCCGCCCGCACAGCACGCAGAGCCTCCCGCGGTCGAGCCTCCCGTAAGCGCCCCCGCCCCAGGCGTCCTTCAGGAGTTTGTCGCCGATCTCGAGTCTTCTCTGGGCGATAGCTTCCTACCCGGAACCATCTCACACCAGGCCGAACCCGCAGCCGAGCAAGCTTCCGCGGAAGCCTCTAAATCAGAGTTTGAACTCCAGTCTGACGAACATCATCCTGGCCATGTCCCCGAACTGGAACCGATCGGAAACGCCGCGCCCACTACCTTCGGCGTTCCTCAAGCCGAGCCCATGGGCGAATTTGTAGCCGATCTCGAAGCTTCCTTGGGGGATGACTTCCTCCAGGGTGCTCCCGTTCCCGAAGCTGAGCCCGCTGCTCCGGCTCAACCTGTATCTCAGATCGCGACCCCGGTCGCCGCCACTCCAGCGCAACACTTGCCCGCGCCAACACCCGCTCCACAGGCCAGCGCTCCGGTCGCCAGCGCCGCAGCCGCCGCGGCTTCGTCCAGCGCTCCTGTTCTTCCGCCGCAAGCGCCCGTCGCGCCCAAGCCCCAGACTTCTTCCATCGTTCCCGGTGCGCCGTCCGCGCCCAAAGCATCTCCTTTCACCGAAGACGCAGGCGTCGATCTCGCGGAAATGTTCGGCGAGCTTAAACACGATCTCGAAGTCGGCGCGTCCACCACCGAAGGAGACCCCGAAACTCATTACAACCTCGGCATCGCCTTCCGCGAAATGGGCCTGCTCGATGAAGCCATTGGCGAACTCCAGAAGACCTGCCAGGCCGTCGATCGCGGACATCCCTTCCCGCAAGTCATGCAAACCTACACCTGGCTGGCGCAATGCTTCCTCGACAAGGGCTTGCCCCAGGCCGCAATCCGCTGGTATGACAAGGCCCTCAACGCCCCCGGCATCGACGAAGAAACTCGCACCGCTCTCCACTACGAGCTCGCCGCCGCCTACGAGGCCGCCGGCGATAAACCCTCCGCCCTCAAACACTTCATGGAGGTTTACGGCCGCAACATCGATTATCGCGACGTAGCCGAGCGCATCAAGCCCCTGAAGTCGTAGAATAGGCCGATGGGTTTTTCCCCTCATACGTTTTTGGTTTGTCATCCCGACCCTGAGCGAAGTGATGGGGAGGGATCCTGGTTCTCGCCCCCACTATCACGGCAGCAACGGAGCACCCAGTGACTCCCGACCCCAAGCTGCCCACCCAAAACGCCGCACCCACTCAGCCCGCGCCCGCGCAAACTGAAACCAGCACCGCCGTGCTCGACGCGCCGCGTCCCACTTTGCCACCTCAGCCCCACGGCGCAATCCAACTCTGGCTGCACCGCACTTCAGTCTTTCTTTTCGTCCTGATCAGCGCCGTAGCCGGCGTCCTGCTCGTGATCCTGCCCTGGACCCCTGAGTGGACCGACAATTATCTCCTGCTCTCATTCCCCTGGCTTCGCACCTTCGTATCCACCGGCTTCTTTCGCGGCCTGTGCAGCGGCCTGGGATTACTCGACATCTGGATCGGCTTCTGGGAAGCCCTCCATTATCACGAACACCAATAGCACCTCGATTCAGAACGTGAGTCTCTAACATGGTCGACAAGCTTAACCCCGCGCCCCTCGCCTACCAGAACGAACCTTTCCTCAACAGTCCCGACGGACGTATTCTCCGCATCCTCTCCGAATATCAGGAACCGCTAGCCCGCTTCCGCCGCGAGCAGATTCAGGATACGGTCGTCTTCTTCGGCTCCGCCCGTTTCCAGGGAGGCGACGCTGCAAAGAAGAGTCTGGCAGCCGTAGAAAAAAACGCCGCGAAAGTGCCCCCCGAACAACACGAGAAAGACCTGAAGCGCGCTCGCGCCGCCGTAGACATGGCCCGTTACTACGAGGACGCCCGCCGCCTGGCCCACCTGCTAACCGAGTGGTCCATTCAAATTCCCGCCCGCCGCCGCCGCTTCGTAGTGACCACCGGCGGAGGTCCCGGCATCATGGAAGCCGCCAACCTGGGCGCCTACGAAGCCGGAGGCAAAAGCATCGGCCTCAACATCAATCTCCCGTTCGAGCAGAACCCGAACTCGTACATCACCCCCGCGCTCAACTTCGAGTTCCACTATTTCTTCATGCGCAAATTCTGGTTCGCCTACCTAGCCAAAGCCCTGGTGATTTTCCCCGGCGGCTTCGGCACCATCGACGAACTCTTCGAAATCCTGACCCTGGCCCAAACCGACAAGCTAGCCAAGAAAATTCTAGTAGTAATCTACGGCAGCGAATACTGGCACCGCATCATGAACTTCCAGGCCTTCGTCGACGCCGGCACCGTCTCTCCCGACGACCTCAACCTCTTCAAGTTCGTAGACACCCCCGAAGACGCCTTCACCTTCCTGCGCGACGGCCTGACCGAACACCATCTAGGCGGCGCCAAGAAAGAAAAAGAACAAGAAGTAGAACCCGAAATAGCCAAAACCCGCCCGTGAACAAGAGGAGGAATAAGAAACAAGAATTGGAAACGATCACCGAGAACGGTGACTCTCTATGAAGACGATAGCGGCGAGAGCCTTAGGCTCCTCCTTTGTGATCGTTGCCTTGCTGACGTTTTTCGAGTACAGGACAGCCTCGGCCGCATTTTTCTACCTGCTTTATCCGGGCTCCGTGTTGTCTATGCTCATAACAGGCGGACACGGAGGGACTAAGTTTGAGGAGGGGACGGCGCTGGTGGCTAGCCTCATCGTGAATACACTCGTATACGCTGTATTGTTTGCAGGCGTTCTTGCCTCCAGTAAACGGGCTGGCTTCCGGTAAAACCACATTTGCCTTCTGGTCCAAAACTGATGGCCGAAAGCTGATGCGCGACAGCCCACTCCTCTACTACATAACCGACCGCAAAGCCTTCCCCGGCGACGAGCGCACCCGCAGAAGCCGCGTCCTGGCCAAAATCGCCGAAGCCGCAACCCAAAACATCAACTACATCCAGCTCCGAGAAAAAGATCTCCCCACAAGCGAACTAGAATCACTAGCCCGCGAAGCGGTAAAGCTAATCCAAAAACTGAGAACTGAGAACCGAGAACTGACCACTGCCCTCCTGATCAACTCCCGCACCGACGTAGCCCGAGCCACAGCAGCCGACGGCGTCCACCTCCGAACCAACGACATCACCCCGCAAGAAGTAAGAACAGCCTGGAGAAGTGAAGCAACCAAATGTGGCGCGGGCGCCCTCGCCCGCGAAATCTCACCACGAAGCCCACTGATAGCAGTCTCCTGTCATTCCGCGGAAGAAGTAATTCAAGCCGCGAAAAATCAAGCCACCTTCGCCGTCTTCTCCCCAGTCTTCGAAAAAAAAGACGCAGTCCCGCAAGGCCTAAAAGCCCTAACCGAAGCCAGCCGAGCAAAAATCCCGGTCCTGGCCCTAGGCGGAATAACGCTGCAAAACGCCCCCTCCTGCCTGCAAGCCGGTGCCTCCGGTATCGCCGGAATCCGCCTCTTTCAGGAAAACGACATAGCCACAATCGTCCGCCAGCTCCGCAGCAGCGCCTGAAACCACACGACTTAGCAACGTCCCATTTTGGAACCGCCATCGAACCGGCCGTGAGATTTCTTACGATTTCGACTCCAGCCATCGCCCCGATCTGCCGATCTTCCAATGGGTAAGGGGAAAGGAAGCCTGTTATGACTATTTCCATCTCCAATGCGTTGTCCACCCCATCGCCCGCAGCCGCCAGCGCACCCTCACCTTCGGCAGCTGCTCACCGCTCGCCACCACCCACGAACAATCCCGCAGACAAGGTTGTATTGACCGAAGTGCAACAGGTCGTTCAACTCTATAACCAGGGCCAGAGCGTCCCGCAGATCGCGACCAGTCTGAGCCTGGCCGTCCAAGCCGTGAATAGCTATTTGGGCATCACCAGCTCCACCAGTTAAGCGGAGTGAGCCTGAGGCCAAATAAAAAGGCCACGTCACGACGTGGCCTTCTCAGTTCATAGCAGTGTCCGCCCCAATTCTCAGGCTGCCGCTTGTTCTCGATAGGCCGGGACGAAAGTCTCAGCCACAAACGTCTCGAATGAGGTTGGAGTCGTATTGCGAGCACTGCGTGGTTCCAGGGTCTGCATGTGTCCTCGGTTTAGCGCCCCCGCCATCTCGAGAATGAGTCCGGCGAAATTGTCAGACATCCCCGTCTGCACCAGGGCAGCGCGAACCTGATCGTCAGCCGCGTGAATATACCGCAGATCAGGCTTGCCAACAGCCTTGCCGATAATCGCAGCAGCCTCGGTGTAGTCCACATCGCGCTCGCCCTGCAGCTCGCGGGTCTGCTTCCCGCGAAAGTCCCGGCGAAGCAGCGCGTCAGCGGCCGCGGCCCCAATGTCGCGGGTAGCAATCATAGGAAGCTTAAGATCAGCACGAACCGGCCCCACCGCCGACCCCATCATGCGAATGGCGCCAACCTGCGGCAGCGCGTTTTCCATAAAGTACCCGGCGCGCAGGTGGAGAACATTAGCCGCGTCGATCTCATTGAGCTTCTGTTCCAGGCTGTAAAGGCCGACCACAGGCCCGGTTCCGCTAGCCTTGTCGGCTCCAAAGCTGCTAAGCGAAACCACATGCTTCACGCCGGCATTCTGCACCGCCGCCGTGATTGCATCGCTAACGCTCTCTTGATAATCACGAAAGTCTGTGCTGGTGGGGTTGGGCGGGATCAGCACGTAGGCTGAGTCTGCATGGTGAAAAGCTTTAGTGACGGCGAGTGCGTCGGTGATGTCGGCGACAAATATCTCCGCGCCTTCAACCGCCAGAGGTTGTAAGTGAGCCGCACTTCTGCCCACCACACGAACTTTCTCGCCGCGGGCAAGAAGGGTTTTCGCTACCACTCGTCCAGTGTGACCACTTGCTCCAAGAACTACGTACATAGGTGCCTCCATTCCTAACTTGGATGCGGGAGGCTCCGTTTCGGCTCGTGCCAAATTCGAGCACGGATCGGGAAGGGCACGAATTCATTCGTGCCGTAAACCGGTGAAAATGAACCCGCGCTTCAGCGCCTGAGGTACGCTTCTTGGGTGCGCGGCCAGTGTTTCCCCAGCCGTCTAGGACTTCTTCCGCGGCCTCAGCGATTCCCAATCTTCGTCAGTAAGCGCGCGCCCCAGGTTACTGAATTCCCCAGCCCCCTGCAGAAATTCCCCACCATCCATGCGGATCACTTCTCCATTGATGTAGGCCGACCCATCACTGATCAGAAACACCGCCAGATCCGCCACCTCTTCCGGCGTGCCGAAGCGGTGCATAGGGTTGTGGTCCAGCGCCAACGCCTCCAGATCAGGACGCGGCAACACGCGCGAAAACGCCCCCTGCGTAGGGATCGGCCCCGGAGCAATCGCGTTCATGCGAATCCCGCGATTGCCCCACTCCACCGCCAGACTGCGCATAAGCGCTTCAACTCCAGCCTTCGAAACCGCGGAAGGCACAACGTAAGCCGAGCCCACCGGAGCATAAGTTGCCGAGATACTGAGCACGATGCCTGAGCCACCGGCCTTAAGCCAGCGCCGTCCGCAAGCCATGGTGGCGTGCAGCGTACCCATCAACACGATGCCAATCACCGATTCGAACGCGCGCGGAGAAAGTTCCTCGGTGCGCGCAATAAAATTTCCCGCCGCGTTGTTAACCAGAACATCGAGGGGAGCAGTTTCCCAGATGGTGTCAATCATGGCCTCGACAGCATCTCGATTGCGCACGTCGCAAGGCAGCGCGTGGATGGACCCTTTGGTAGCAGCAGAAAGTTCGGCGGCAGTTTGTTCGAGCACCTCCTCGCGGCGTCCACAGATGTAAACGGTTGCGCCCAGTTGAAGAAAGCGCAGCGCCATGGCTTTGCCAAGCCCAGTGCCGCCGCCCGTAATCAGAATGCGCCTGCTGCTAAGCAAATCATTGCGAAACATCGCGGCCGCCCCCGTTCATAAATCTTGTCATTCCGAACCGGGCCTAAGCCCGGTGAGGAACCTGCTTATCTTGTCATTCCGAACCGGGCGTAAGCCCGGTGAGGAACCTGCTTGTGCCAGCATCCCCGCGGCCGAACGACAAATCACACTACGTCGCAAGCTACACGAAATCCATAGTCGGCATAATGAAACTCCGGAGGAATGCTCGAGCGCGCCGAGCAGCGCGACGCCTTCACATGATGCCGCCAAGATCCGCCCCGCGAGGCTTTACGCCCGCCGTCCGCAGGGCCCCGCGGATTGCGCTCAGGCGAGACCGCATAATAGCCGGGATCGTACCAGTCGCAGCACCACTCGTGCACGTTATCGCAGACGTTGTAAAGTCCGAACGCATTAGGAGCATAACGCGCAACGGATTCAGGTCCAGTTAGCCAGCGCGTGGCGTAGTCCGGAAGCGATTGCGGCGGATCGTTGCCCCAGGGAAACTCTTTTTGTTCGAAATCCCCGCGAGCAGCGCGCTCCCACTCAGCTTCGGTAGGCAAACGGTACGAGCGCCCGGTCTGCTCAGCCAGCCACTTGCAATAGCGATCGGCGTCAAACCATGAAACCCCGGTAACAGGCTGCCGTGGCTGATTGAGATTCGCATCAAGCCAGAACCGCGGCGCCTCAGCCGCAGCAGAGTTCACAAACAACGCGTATTCCGCGTTAGTGACCTGAGTGGCAGCCAGCAGAAAGGCATCAACCCAAACGCGGTGAACCGGCCGTTCACAATCCTGCCCAGACACCGAGCCCATCAGAAACCACGCTTCAGGAATGGCAACGAGGCTGGGCTCGATCGAGGATACAGCGCCGGGTCGGAAGCGGGAGTGAGCCGTTGCCATTGCTTTGTACCTCAGCTTGCCGCACGCCCCGGAGGGGCGTTTGAAAATAGCCCGGCGCATTCAGCGCCGGGTAGACCGGTAAATCGAGAAGCGTCCCGAAGGGACGCCTGAACTCTCACGCACGCCTAAAGCCCGCCTTCCTCTTGACCCGGCCGCACCGCCCGAGGCATTGTCCTTGCCGAAGCCCTTGCGGTTTTTACTCGCGGTCTCGCGAGGGATAAACCAGCCACTTCAACAGCATGTTCACCAGGCTGAGCAGGATCGCACCCAGAAACGCCGCCGTAAAATTCCGCACCTGAAACCCCGGCGCCATAAGCGCCGAAGCGAGTTCGAGCATCAGCGCGTTAATAACCAGCCAGAACACTCCCAGGGTAAGCAACGTCAGAGGAAACGTGAGCACCTTCAACACCGCTCCAATCGTGGCGTTGATGAAGCCAATCACCAGCGCGGCAATCAGCGCCGCGATCGGACCCGTAACCGAAATCCCAAGTTTCAGGTGTGCCACCACCCAAACCGCCAATGCACTCAGCACCCAATTCAATAGCAGCCGCATTTTCGCTCCTTGCACCGGATGACGCAGGCTAACCTTCTTCCGGAACTATATCAAGCACGCCCGCAAATCCTCCGCAGCGGGATGCAGCAACTCGTGTCCCTCGGTCACAGGCAGCAAATAATTCATTTCTGGTTCACCGTGTTTCGTCGCAGCCTGCGGTAAACTACACAATTCGACTTGTCCTCAGGAGGAATACCGTATGTCTGAAGCCGCTTTGAGCGGTTCCGAATTCAAGCAGCAACTGCACCAGGGCATTCCAAAGATGGGATTGTTCATCAACTCCCATAGTCCCACAGTCGTAGAGCAGCTTGCCCACAGCGGTTACGACTGGTTGCTGGTCGATACCCAGCACGGGCCCATGCACAACGAAAAACTTTCCGCCATGCTGAGCGGCATTGCCAATGGTGGCGCTAAGTCCCTGGTGCGCGTGGGAGCCTATAACGACCGTCCCGGAATTCAGCAGGCGCTCGATCTGGGTGCCGACGGCGTCCTCATTCCTTACATCAATACCGCCGAAGAAGCGCGCCAGGCGGTCAGTTGCACCAAGTATCCCACCGTAGGAACGCGCTCAGTTTATTTTCCCCAGCGCAGCATGAACAAGGCCGGCTTGCTAGGCTACGCCGGCAACTTCAACAACAATGGCATAGTTGCTCTGCAAGTGGAAACGGCTTCCTGCATCGAGAATATGGCCGAGATTGCCGCCGTACCGGGAGTCGATATTCTCTTCCTTGGCCAGAACGATCTCTGCATGTCGATGGGCCTCTACAATAAGTACCAGTTCCCTCTCATGTACACTTCGCCGGAGCTCGATGCAGCCACGAAGAAACTGATTGAACACGCGCGCAAGAATAACGTAATCCTGGGCCTGTTTTTGTTTGGCACGGCTCGCGTCGGCGAGTTTCTGGAGAAAGGTTTCACATTCATCAGCGTGGGAAACGATTTGCACCACGTGCTCACCCAGACAGGTGCCTATGTCAACGACATGGAGAATGTCTCCAAGGAGAAGGGAAAGCCCTGGAAGCGGCGTCCAACAGCGTTGTTCTAGGACGGATGGTGAGGCATGGATCTTCTGAGTGATGTCGAAGTACGAGTGCTGGGAGCACTGATCGAAAAAGACATCACCACTCCCGATTACTATCCGTTGTCTCTAAACGCGCTGGTCAACGCCTGCAACCAGAAAAATAACCGCGATCCGGTAATGACGCTGGACGAAGATGCCGCGCGCGCAGCCCTGGAGTCGCTGCAGAAGCACAGACTAGCAGGGCCGGCAAGCGGCGCCGACGGCCGCGTAACAAAGTACGAGCACCGCTTGCAGGAAGTTTTTAATTTCGATCGCCGCGAGACCGCAATCCTGTGCGTACTCCTGCTGCGCGGCGCGCAAACTCCCGGCGAGCTGCGTGGACGAGCCGAGCGCATGTATCGCTTCGAGGAGTTGGAAGACGTCCACGCCACGCTCGACCGCCTAAGCCAGCGTGAACCCCCGCTGGTAGCCGTGCTGCCGCGCCAGCCCGGAACCAAAGAATCCCGCTACCTGCATCTCCTCTCCGACGCGCCTCCAACCGAGCCGCCGCCCACGCGCACATCGCCCAGTTCTTCTGCCGCCGATGATCGCATCGCCCAACTCGAAAACGAAGTCGCAGATCTGAAAAAGGAAGTCGCAGAAATGCGAGAGCAGTTGGCAGCATTTCGCAAGCAGTTCGAATAATGTCCTCAAAGAGCTCTTCTTCTCCGTGCCGGAGCCTGCCCTGAGCAACGCCGAAGGGTGACTCCATGGTGAAGACTCGACATTGGGTCTTAAACTGAACCCCGCCGTGTCCCGCGCCCCACACGGTGTCCCGCCCGCCACGATCACTCGCATCCCGCATAGCTCTAACCCCAGCAAAATCAACATCCCGCTCATTGGCCCCCTCCCTGCAATCTCCCTTGTGCTGCTCAGCAGCAGGAGGTGACAACCATGAACCACATCAATCTGTTTCGCACCAAGGCATTTAGCAAGACATTTAGCAACGCCCCGGCAAAGCTCGATTCCATCACCTGGGGCAAGACCAACTTCGCTACCACCGCCAGCCCGCTGGCATTCGCCGCGCTTCTGATCGTTTGTTCGATCGCCGTGGGATGCTCCGGCGACAAACCCAAAACCGAAAGCTCCAGCCAGCCCGCGATGACTCAGCCAACGTCGCCCGCTGCAACCACTGCAACCAGCGTTCCGCCCGCGCCTGCGCTGCAAGCAGCCGCCAAGCCAGTCCACAAGAAGATTGTGCACAAGGCGCCCGTAATGCTGGCATATGTCGATAAAACCACCGGCGTCTCCTTCCAATATCCGCGCAAGTACGAATTAAAAACTGGCGATGACGCCGACAAGTTCGTCTCCTCTGATGCCTTGCCCATGGACTTCGTGCAGACCGGCGGAATTACACTGGCCGCAGTAGCAGTGCCCGACACTGCCTATCCCAAGTCGGATCTGGCGACGGCATTTTTCAACGTCAGCCTGAACAAATCTCTGACGGAGGAGCAGTGCAACAAATTCTCCACCGCGCAGGCGACGCCCGAAAAGCCGGTTGACCCCGCGACGCCCGTGGATCCTGCAACCACCACTCAGCCCGCGAAGCTGATGATTGGCGACATGGAACTGCAGTCCGCCGAAACCCTTGCCAGTCAAGGCACACGCGAGGAAGCCTCGAAGTACTATCACGTCTTCGAAAACGGAGGTTGCTATGAGTTCGCGCTCAAGGTTGCGACCACCGGAGTCGAAACCGACGGCGGCAAGCCCGTCGATCGCAACGAAGTCTTCAAAGGCCTGGAGAAAATCCTGGCCACGGTGAAGATCAATCCCGCGCCCGAAGTCACTGCCAGCACGCCGGCAGCAACTCCAGTAACCCCAGCCCAGTAGCTAAGCCAAGCCATGGTGGGTGCCCCGTCCTTGTCTCTGCGTTCTTCGCAGAGACAGGGCGGGGATTTTGATCTCCCAAGCAAATCTTCCCTGCGCGACCGCGCGATAGACCCTCTCAAGCGACCCAGTCCTTATCCCAGAATCGCGTGCGTGATCCCTTGCCACCAGGAAGGATCGCTCCGCCACAGGTAGACCGCAAGGCTTTGCCCCACGATCAATAACGGCAGCGCATACAGATACACCTTGTGCACGCGCCGGTCCACCAGCAGGTCGCGAGTCACGCCGAAAAGTATCAGCAGATCCAGGCAGGGAAAGAAGAGACTATTGTTGAATAAATAGTCAAAGCGGCCAAAGGGCGCCTCCATGAGCCCGCAGCTTGCGATCAGGATCAGCCGCCGATGCACATCTGGCTTGGTGCGCCAATAAATTGCAAGCCCAATGCACACACCGAAGGCGATCATGTCGTAGAACGGGATGCTTAGAAAAGCGTACGCGTCCTTGTAATGGAGTTGCATCGCGTCGAAGCGGCCCATGATGATCGCGGTAGTAAACCCGAGCGGAACCATCACAGTGGCCAGCCCGGCGCCAAACCAACCGATGGAGCGATGCCAACTTACTTTATGTACGCGGACCAGCGCGGACTGCAAAATGAAGAAGATCACCCACGAAGCAAAAACCGAGCCATGAATCCAGAGCATGAAAGGCCGCGGCAGCGCGGGATGGAACAGGTTGTCGTTGATCGTGCGCTTGAAGCCGGAGACCACAATCGCCGTCACCAGCAGCGACATGGCGAAGTAGAAATATCGATTCAGAATCCCGTTCCGAGTCAAAATCCCGCTTCGAGCGGTCAATGTCATTGTGCTCATTATTTTTTCCGAGCCGCTCCCTGAGGAGCGACCCACGAACCATCGAGCCAGGACCTCCGTTCCGTGTGCCCGGCCACGCGGGGATACACGCCAGGCGCCCGGCTCACCATCTTTTTCGGCTTTGCGCAAAGAGATCATCCGCAAATCGCCTTTGTCATTCCGACGCGCGAGCGAAGCAAGACAGGAGAAACCCGCTGCCTGCCAGCAGCGGACCATCTGCGGGCACCCGCCGCGATTCCCGCTCGATCTCATGCAACTGGCTGCAAAATGATCCGTGGAGCTGTAAGATTCTGTGCGAGAGGAGCAAGTCACAATGGACATGACGCGCCGGCAATTCACCCTGGCTCTGGCCGCAGCCACCTACCTGCGGCCCTCCTTGTTCGAACCGCTTTCCCCGTCCGGAGTTCCCCGCGGCGTCATTCCCGGCCGAGTCACTTGGGCACATGATCCGGCGGCCGTGACCTGGGATGGCACCGGCTCGTGGTGGACCGATGCCCACAATGACCAGTCGGTAATCGACCTTATGGTTTCCCTGTCCATCTGCGGTCTTACCGATCAGAAAAGCGATGCCCACGCATGGAACTCCATCTTTCAATACTTCAATCGCACGCATGGTCGCGGCAAAGCCGGATACAAAGCTGGCGAGAAGATTGCGATCAAAGCGAACCTGAACAACACAACCGACCATGGCACCATCGAACGCCTGAACTCCTCGCCCCATTTGATCCTTTCGCTCGTCCGCCAGTTGACCGGCCCGGCACGAGTACCGGAATCATCGATCACCGTCTTCGATTCCAGCCGCTGGATCCCCGGCAATCTCTACGACAAGATTCACCATGAATTTCCCGGCGTCACCTTTGTGGACCACATCGGAGGGGATGGACGAGTAAAGGCCGAGTTCAAACCCAATGCGATTCCTTTCTCAGTTGAAACCAAAAACGCCACGGGACTCGATACCACGGTGGTCGAAGCCTCCTATTTAATCGATGCCGCCGTGTTGAGAGCTCATGTGAGTTCAGGGGTAACACTCTGCGCCAAGAATCTGTTCGGCGCCACCAGCATTAACACCGACTGGCGCAAGAACGCGCACGACGGTTTCCATCACAACACCGACGGCTCGGCAAGTTACTCCGCGTTCACAGATTATCTGGGTCATAAAGACCTCGGCGAGAAAACCATCCTTTTTATAGTCGACGGGCTCTATGGAAACGACAACGTCGATGGTCCGCCGCATCGCAAGTGGAAGATGGCGCCCTTCAACGATGCCTGGCCGAACAGCATTTTCATGTCGCTCGACGGCGTAGCCATCGATTCCGTCGGCTTCGATTTTCTAACTTCGGAATGGCCCGATCTTCCCGATATCAAGAATGCCGATAACTATCTCCGCGAATCTGCCTTGGCGAATGATCCGCCTTCGAAAACTTTCTATGATCCTGAACGCGACGGCATCCGATGCCGCAGCCTGGGCGTACACGAACATTGGAACAATGGGGCAGACAAGAAGTACTCGCGCAATCTCGGAAAATCGCACGGCATCGAGCTTTTCCAGGTCTGAAGAGTTGGGAGAAGAGAAAAAGGCCAATCTGATTTCTCAGACTGGCCTTTATTTATGCCGGCAACAACCGTAGTTGATCCTGAGCCCGTCGAAGGCCCTGCGAAGCTTAACTTAGGGTTTGATTTGAAACACCGTGCCGTTGCCGACTTCGCCTCCACCGATGGAGGTGCCATAGATATTTCCCACCGGGTCGAAAATCAAGCCCGACATCGGATATCCCGCATCATCATTGGTGCCACCAAAATTAAAGAGTTTCGCTTCGGACCAAATTCCAACCGTCTGGCTCAGCTCGTAAAACGTCCCAACGCCACCGTAACTGTCGCCGTACTTGCCTCCGTCATAGGTGGTGCCGTAGACATTTCCGGCCGCGTCGAGCAGCACCTCACCCTCAGGATTAGCTCCGTCCAGCCCGTTGCCAAAGGCATGCAGACCTTTTTCCAGCCACACGCCGCCGCCCTGTGGAACCAACTCAAACGCAACTCCGCGCGCGTAAGGACCGCCGCCATAAGTGGTGCCATAGACGTTTCCCGCGGCGTCCAGTGTCACGCCGGCCATGGGTAGCCTCCCATCAGCGGTTCCGCCGGAGAAGTTATGCACGATCGTCTCCGTCCAGGTGCCGCCGATTTGCGGCGAGAGTTCATAAATGATCCCGTCGTTGTGAGTGCCGCCAACAAAGGTTGCGCCATAAAGATTGCCCACGGAATCGAAAGCGACCCCGCCGGAAACCTGCACTCCATCCTCGCCCGAGGCGAAGCTGTGCAGCACTTGCTCGGACCAAAGCCCTCCGCCCTGTGGCGAAATTTCAAACACCGTTCCGCCGCCCTCTTCGCCGGTGCCAAACGCGCCGCCATACGCGGTGGTTCCATATAAGTTACCCGCCGCGTCGAAGATCATCTGAGCATAGGGAAAGATTCCGTCGCCCGTGCTCCCAAAACTGTGAATCACCGTCTCGCGATAGCTGCCGCCGGCCTGCCGTGAGAGTTCGAATGCCGTGCCCAGACCAAACGCGCCACCGCTGACGGTGGTTCCATAAACATTGCCGGCCGCATCCAAAACCACCCCGCCAGTCGGTCCGATTCCATCGGCAAGGCTATCGAAGCTGTGGATCGTTTCTTCCGTCCACACGCCGTCGCCATGCGGAGTGACTCTGAAGACCAGGCCGGCGTTGCTATTGCCGCCAGTCGCAGTGGTGCCGTAGAGGTTGCCGTGAGCATCCATCGCCAGAAGGCATTGCGGTCTGGAACCGTTCTCCGTACCAGAAAAGCTGGCGAGAACTCTGTCCTGAGAGTGAGCCAAAGATGCGGTGAACAGCAGCGCCAAAGTAAGGATTGACTGGGGAGCGTGGAACGCAGCGAGCGAGACTCTTCGATGCGACACAGTGACACCTCAATTCCGAAGTCTAGTGCATTGGAAGTATCCGGAAGCGGCTCTGCACCAGCCTGTTCTCTGATGCCTTACCGAGGGGAGGCGACCATCCTAGCCCCGGGGAAAAAGAGCTGTCAAGCAGCTCACCGCTTTCCCCGTGAGCGCCGCCGCACCGCCCGCCGCAAAACCTCCCAAGCCTCTCTCCACCGCTCAAACCGCGACCGCTTCCCCCGGCTCTCCGGATAAAGCATCAACGACTTCAACTCCTCCACCACCCGCACCGGCATCACATACCACGCATTCATCGGACGCGCATATGCAACCAGAGCATCAATATCCCGCGCCGTATAAGACCTCTGCTGATGATCATGCGCCCGAAAGCTGCACCCACCATCCGCCCCAATCGTATGCGCCGACTTAACCTGCACCCGCCAAAAAATAAAACTCTTCTTCGGATTCACAATGAAATCATAAGGCTCACTATCCCCCCAAGGCCGAGCCACCACAAACCCAAGCCCAACAGCCTTAGCAATAAACTCCGCCTCCGCAATCTCCCCCAACTGCTTAGGATTAAGCCGCTCCGGCCTCTCCTCCGCCATACCCCAAATCGTGATCCCACCCATGTCGATCAATCCCCTATGCAGATTTGTCATCCTGAAGCGACAGCCTTATCGTCGCTGAAGGACGCCTTGCCTTACGTTTGTCATCCTGAAGCGACGGCTTCATCGTCGCTGAAGGACCCGGGCGAGCCGCGCGATGCGTCGCGTTCTTTGCGACGCAATACTCGCGCGTCTGGCTCGCATCCATTTCGCCGTCTGCCGACAACGCCCACCCCCCACACCCCCAAAACGCAAAAACCCCTTCCGACCATCCGGTCGGAAGGGGCTAAATCAGCCACTTCGGCTCTATCAAAATCATTTCACCCCAGCCCATCTCAGTCAACAAAATTGTGCCAATCCGGAAAGACAGCACATCCACGAAGGCAGACCCCCGAAAGTAGCAATCGCCGCCCCACAACCCTTGTCATTCCGACACGCGAGCGAAGCGAGACAGGAGGAATCTGCTCTAAGCGTGCAGCGCCCAAACGGGGGTGCCCCACTTCTCGCGTCCTTTGCGAGAAGTGGGATTCACCACCGCAACCCGCATAGGATTTCGATTCCGAAACCCGCGAACTACCCCACCCCACAACCCTTGTCATTCCGACGCGCGAGCGAAGCGAGGCAGGAGGAATCTGCTGTCCGCCAGCAGCGGACCAGCCGCGCGTGCCCCATCCTTGCCGCGATCTGTGCGGCAGGGTGGGGATTTTGACTTCCTCTCCAACTACGGAAAACCGGGGACAGTCCCGTCTGTCCCCGGCTTATTTGAGGCGCTCAGAAGGCGTGAGCGCGCGTCCTTTGCGCGCGGGAGCCTTCTGCCGAAATCCTGAGCGTTTTTTTGCGAAGGATCTCCCGCTGTTATTTCTGCCCGCTTCGCCTTCGTTCCAACTCCGCCTCTAGACGAGTCAAGGTATTGTGCGCGTCCGCGACAGTTGACCCGCCTTGGCGAACTCGCTCGCCAGCGTAGAGCATGAAGGAAGCAAGCTGATCGGAGGGTATTTCATAGACGGCCCTGCGGATAGCTTCCTCGATTCGGCCCTTCTCAAGGCCATCGCGGGCCGAGTCGTACGCTGATCCAAGAGACTCAATGACTGCAAGAGCTTGCGCGAATTCTGTCGAGGCCAGATCGGCCATTGCGACACTCCGTCAAAAAATTCAAAGGGCCCCAAAGAGGCCCTCTGGCGACTTTCCATCCTGGTTTGTGTCGGGACAGTCAGGTTGTCGCACCTGAGGTGTCGGGGATGCTTAGCGAGTTCAGAGGTCTGGCGGCCCGAACGGCTGCTGATTGGAAGCAGCCTCGACCGACAGGCGTTGGCAGTCCAATCGCTGCCCCTCTAACACCCGACCCAACTTCCGGCAAGCATTATAGACCAAAAGGAAAAGGCTACCAACATTTCTGCTGGTAGCCTTTATTTATGCCGGCAACGACCTACGCTCCCACAGGTGTGGCGCGGGCGCCCTCGCCCGCGACTGCGTCGGGAGGCACTCGTCTGTCTCTTCTTCTCGCAGAATCCACAGGCCGGCGATGTTTATCCGTCACAGACGGAAACCGCGCTTTCCACTATGCTGCGCGCAGTTGGCGGGCGTGGGCGCCCGCCCCACACGATGTCTAGCGGCGCTTCACCGCTTGCCAAGTTTCGATACCGACGGCGCCTTCCGCATCTGCAGAAGGCCGACGCGGATATCTTTGTCACCTTTTGCACCGGAGGGCCGCTCGTGCTGTCGTCTGCCGCGCGCGACCTTGTTCTGGAACACTGCTTGCGGGAAGATTCGTCAAATGTGGCGCGGGCGCCCTCGCCCGCGAACTGCCCACGGCCAAGAATTAACCTGTGGGCCGCCGTTATTATGCCCGATCACGTACACCTGCTACCTTCCCCGTTGCGGGATGGCAGCGGCTGGCCGTTCCCTTTGGTGGACATTCTGCAGTGCCTGAAGAGCGCGACGGCGCACCGGATTAACAAGTTCCTGCATCACTCGGGGCCTGTGTGGGAAGAAGAGTCGTTTGATCACGTGCTGCGATCGGATGAGAGCCTGAAAGAGAAATGCGAGTACATCCGGCAGAATCCGGTGAAGGCAGGACTGGTTGGGCGGCCGGAGGAGTATCCGTGGCTATGGGTAAACCCGGAATTCCAGAAGAGAAACCTTGTGGGTGAGGGAGGATGAAAGTCAAAAGCCGCGGGCGGGGGCGCCCGCGCCACATTCACACCAAAAGGAAAAGGCCAATCTGATTTCTCAGACTGGCCTTTATTTATGCCGGCAACGACCTACGCTCCCACACACTTGGCGCGTGCAGTACCATCGGCCCTGCGGGGCTTAACTTCCGTGTTCGGGATGGGAACGGGTGGATCCCCCGCGGTAAGATCACCGACA
>Ga0070761_10000428_pt1 | contig 27613 bp, 22 predicted proteins | sample HubBroMetageREF1_FD_66724 | JGI IMG/M metagenome (GOLD analysis project Ga0070761, IMG submission 66724) | Reference soil microbial communities from the Hubbard Brook experimental Forest, New Hampshire, USA - Hubbard Brook CCASE Soil... | ecosystem: Environmental > Terrestrial > Soil >... | reverse complement strand
GTCCGTTGACGGGAAGCGCGATCTCAACGGCGAGTACTTCATTCTGCGGCCACGAACTTCAGGCACACTGGCGAGGGGACGTGGAGGGTTTGGCCGGTGGGGGTCAGTCTGCCGCTGTCGGGGTCGATTCGAAAAATCACGATGTTGTCGGTGCCTTGGTTGGCGACGAACAGAAGCTTCCCGTTGGGATCAATCTCGAAGTTGCGTGGCGTCTTGCCTTGTGTCGGAAAGTGATCCACCAGCGTCAGGGCTCCGCTGTGGCTGTCGATGGAGTAGACGGCGATGCTGTCGTGTCCGCGATTGGAGGCGTATAGAAACTTGCCGTTGGGATGAACCCGGATTTCGGCGGCATCGTTGTTCCCGGAAAATCCTTTTGGGAGCGTCGAAACTGTCCTTAGCTTCTCGAAAGCGCCGCGGCTCGGATCGAAGCCGAAGGCCGTGATGCTGGATTGCAATTCATTGACGACGTAGGCGAACTTTCCGTCGGGACGAAACGCCAGGTGGCGCGGTCCCGCTCCGGGATCGAGGCTGGCATAAGGAGGATCATTTGGAGTTAGCGAGCCTTTACTTGCATCGAAGTGGTAGACGAGTAACTTGTCCAGGCCCAGATCGACTGCTATCGCGAAACGATTGTCGGGTGTGGTTTCGATCCAATGAGCGTGCGCACTCTCCTGGCGTGCTTTATTGACGCTCGACCCTCGATGCTGAACGAACGCGGAGGGCTCGCCGATGCGGCCGTCCGGCTGAACCGGGAACACAGCGACGCTCCCTCCGGTGTAGTTGGCCACCAGGGCATACTTTCCCCTCTTGTCGAATGCGATGTAACACGGGTCGGCGCCGCGCGATGGGACTTGGTCCAGAAGTGATAGCTTGCTGGTCTGTGGGTCGATGGCGAAGGCGCTTACCGCTCCGCCGCTGGCGCCTTTATAGTTCTGGACTTCATTCACCGCATACAGGAAGCGGCGGCTTGGGTCGATCGCCAGGAACGAGGGATTGGTAGTTTCTGCCGCGACACCGAACGGAGTTAGTTTGGAGGATACGGCATCGAAACGATAGGCATAAATGCCCTTGCTCTCCTTCTCAGTGTAAGTGCCGACGAAAAGGATGTATTTGTTCTTTGAGGATTCCTTGGCGGCGGTTGCGCTGACTAACGACAAAATGAGGATGAGGACGAGCCACTGCAGGCATCGGCGGAGCGAGATGGTCATACGGATTATCAAAGCGTATTTGGAGGCGGAGTGCAAGGCGCGCTTAAGAAACGCCGAAGTGTTTTTTCGTCTAATGTCCCTGGTTCCGCCGTTTTGCTTTGATCAGCACGTCTACCGGGTCCGGACGTCCATTCCAGAAGTCCAGTCGAATGCGGCCGTCCGCCATCTGCGTGACGGTTGCGGGAATTGAGCTGGCGGTTAGGTACCATCCTTCGGGCAGGACCACGGCGTTGCGCGGACGTCCCAGGCTCCGGTCAAAGACCAGTTCATCTCCTTCTACGCGGTAGTTCGCCGGCGCGGTGTAGGTTTCCGAAATCCTTACCCGTATGTTCTGGCCTGCCTTCACGGGAGAAAAAGGAACCACAACCACCTCTGCGGCCGCGTCTACCGGTTCTCCCGCGTCGATTTTTGCGGCGGCCAGTTCTGCTCCGGTCATGATCTTGGTTGCTAGCTTTTCGCCCGTGTCCAAGACGTAGGCGGACGGATCGGATACTTTGCTGCCGCTGCGGACGACGTTGAAGTATCTATCGGCGCCCGGTTTCGACTCGGTGTAATCGTGATACAGGCGGAAGGCGTGGGTTTCCGGCTGCTGCAGAAAGTAAACAATCTCGCGGTCCTGATGCGCGCGCTCGGCAAGGCGCTCCTGCTCGGTTTCGCCCTCGAACGGGGCTTCCAAACTCTTCGCTGAACCTGGCGTTCGGGGTGCGGCTGAGGCGCCGGTCTGCGCGCCCGGCTTAGCTTTCACTACCAGAGGAGCTTCCGATCCGCTGCCATTCATGAAGCTGATGTCGATTCGTCCGTCGGGCTCGGCGAGAACTTGCGATGGTATGTTGCACGAAACCAATTCATATCCCACCGGCAACACAACGCTATTGCGCGGAATGCTGAGCGGCCGATCGAAGACGATTGCGTCATCTTTGCGATAGTAACTCTTCGCATCTTTGTAGGTTTTCAGGATCAGCAGGCGAGCTTGTCCGTCGCGCGGCACCGGACGCGCCAGAGATACCTTGATGTAATCTACCGACGTGTCCTCTCCTTTCATGAGTGGATCGGTTACTGCCTGCTCACCACTCACCACTTCAAATCGCATTGGCTGTCCGGTCATGACATCCATCACCGACTCGCCGCTGGCCACGCTGCCCTTGCGGATCGGATTGAAGAAATACTTCGCTCCGGCGGTGGTGGCCGTTACCTCGTAGTGGATGGCGAAGCTCGCGCTTTCCGGCGACAGCAGTTCGTAGCGGGTGTACTCGTCGGTTTCGGTTTGCTGAGGCACGGCCTGCGCACGTATGCATCTTGCCGCGCACAACATAACGAGCAGACATGCAAGGAACTCGGACATTCGCATCTCTTGTTTCATGGCAAGCACTTTATCATCGATGGTTGCGGTATTCTTTCGGGATGCCCTTGCGACGACTGCCAGCTGCAGATTCGACCCTGATCCAGATCGTCGACGCTGCTCTGGCCGATGCCACGCGCCGCAGCGGCGAGTGGCTGGTGTGTCGTCCGGGATGCACGCAGTGCTGCGTGGGTGTGTTTGCTATCAGTCAACTGGATGCGGTGCGTTTGCAGCGCGGATTGGCTGACCTGGAGAAGACGGACCCGCGCCGGGCAGGCCGAATTCGGGAGCGGGCGCGAGATTCGATTCAGCGCTTGTCGGCGGAGTTTCCCGGTAACGCGAAAACAGGCGTGCTCGACGAAAGTCCCGTGGCGGAAGAACGCTTCGCGGAATTCGCCAACGACGAACCCTGTCCGGTGCTGGATCCGGAGACCGGATTGTGCGACCTCTACGATGCCAGGCCGATGACTTGCCGCACGTTTGGTCCTCCCGTGCGATCAGAAGGTGGCCTGGGAGTTTGCGAACTTTGTTATCACGGCGCGACTGATGAACAGATTGCTGGCTGCGAGATGGTGGTCGACTCCGATGACTTGGAATCGAAGCTGCTGAGGAAGTTGGAGAAGATGCGAGGTCCGCACGGGCAGACGGTGGTTGCGTTCTGCGTGAAGTAACCTCGCAGATCAATGGGTCCCGCGCCGCACGTCACAAATTATTAAAGAATTCTTAATTCTCGGCTCGATACCAAAGATGACTTCCGCGTGGAGATAGAAAATGGTAGCTTCGTGCTGCAGCGAGTCGCAATATGCAGGCTAACGAATACGATCTGGTTGTTATCGGAAGCGGTCCGGCGGGGCAAAAAGGCGCGATTTGCGCGGCGAAGATGCGCAAGAAAGTCGCGATCATCGACCGGCGCCTCACCATGGGCGGGGTTTGCGTTCATACCGGGACGATCCCGAGCAAAGTCATGCGGGAGGCTGTGCTCTACCTGAGCGGCTTGCGGCAGCGATCGTTCTATGGCCGCGGCTACGTGGTGAAAGACCGGATCATGATGTCGGACCTGGTGCTGCGGGCGCAAGCGGTGATGACGCGGGAAGTGGACGTGATCAAAGCGCAACTGCGGCGGAATTACGTAACCGCGCTCGAAGGTGACGCGCACTTTGCCGATCCCCATGCCATTGAGATCGTGTCCGACGACGGAGTGCAACAGGTTCGAGGTGAGAAGATCCTGATTGCCTGCGGCACGCGCCCCGCCCACATTGACGGGATTCCGGTGGACGGGAAGCGCATCTTCGATTCCGATCAGGTGCATTGCCTGGAGGAGATACCGCGCGAGTTGATTGTGGTAGGCGCGGGCATTATCGGGCTGGAATATGCCTCGATGTTCGCGGCGCTGGGTGTTAAGGTGACGCTGATTGACCAGTGTCCGACGCTGCTGAATTTTGTCGACCGGGAGATTATCGAAAGCCTGTGCTTTCAGTTGCGGCAACTGGGAACGGTTTTCCGGGTCGGAGAGAAAGTGGTTGCGGTGGGCTTCGACGAAGAGCGCGATAAAGTTTTTGCGACACTGGAGAGTGGGAAGAAGATTCGCGGGCAGGCGCTGCTCTACACCATTGGACGAAAAGCCAACAGCGACAAACTGAAAATCGAGGCGGCAGGGCTCACCGCGGAAGCGCGCGGCAAACTGGCGGTGAACGAGCATTTTCAGACCGCGGTGCCGCACATTTACGCGGCGGGCGACGTGATTGGCTTTCCCGCGCTGGCCAGCACTTCGATGGAGCAGGGCCGGCTGGCGGGATGTCACATGTTCGGCAAGCCCAGCCGGATGCTGCCGCATCTGATTCCGTATGGCATCTACACCATTCCGGAAATTTCCATGGTAGGTTCCACCGAGGAAGAGCTGACGCTCAGCAAGACCGCGTATGAGAGCGGTCTGGCGCGCTATTCGGAACTGGCGAAAGGGCAGATGCTCGGCGACGATCAGGGACTGCTGAAGATTCTGTTCGATCCGGACTCGCTCAAATTGCTGGGAGTGCACATTATCGGAGATCGCGCGGCGGAGATTGTGCACATCGGACAAGCGGTGCTGACTATGGGAGCGACCATCGAATATTTTCGCGATACCGTGTTCAACTATCCGACGCTGGCGGAAGCTTACAAAGTGGCGGCACTCGACGGGCTGAACAAACTCTGAAACAATCCCACTCCCACCCAGGGACAGCCGCGCCCCGGCTGTCCGGCCGGGCGAAGCCCCGCCACTCTAGGCGAACTGCGATCTCATCGCTTTGCCTGATACCAGCGCCGCACGGCCACGACCGACCAGATAGCCTCGACCACTCCAAAAGGCCAGGCGCCCTGCAAGAAACCATACGCAGAACCAAGCGCGCAGGAAAAGGCGAACGCCAGGATGAACCACGTGCTGCGGCGCTCCAGCGCATAAGTGACCAGCATCGCGGTCACCGCGAACAATCCGAATAGCGTGAGCATATTCCCGTTGCTGCTTGCTCCGTTTGCGGCGTGCGCATTCGCGCAGTGACTCATCCTACCAATTCTTGCGGACCCAGATTTGCGGTACCCTCGAATTTCACGCTTCGGCGGCGAGTCGCGGGCGAGGGCGCCCGCGTCACACAGGCAATGGCTGATTCCACGGAGATCCGGGAGGCGTCGCTGGGGGAGATTGCCCTGGTGTTCTTGAAGCTGGGCACGATTGCGTTTGGCGGGCCGGCGGCGCATCTGGCGATGATGGAAGAAGAATTCGTGCGGCGTCGCCACTGGATCACCCACACCGAATTTCTCGACCGGCTGGCCACGGCAAATTTGATTCCGGGGCCGAGTTCGACCGAAGTCGCAATCTTTCTCGGGCTACTGAAACGCGGCTGGCGCGGACTGATTGTAGCGGGCTTTTGCTTCATCATTCCGGCAGCTGCAATTGTGTCGGTGATCGCATGGGCCTATGTGCGCTTTGGCTCGCTGCCCAGGGTCGAAGGCGTACTGTCGGCGATCAAACCGGCGGTGGTTGCGATCGTGATCCAGGCACTGGGGAATCTGGGACGGACGGGACTGCGGACGGCTCTGCTGGCGGTGATTGCCGTGCTCGCGGCGGGGCTGAGTTTGCTGGGGGTCAGTCCGGTGCTGGTGTTGGTGTTTGCCGGGTTGGTCTCGGCGGCGCCTTTGGCGATGAAGAACCGGTTGTTGGGTGGGGTTGGTTTTCCGAAGATCATTGGACTTAAGAAAGTTGTGGCCGGGGCGATGGCGGTTGCGGCTGTGGGCGCGGCGTTTCCGCTTGGGCTGACTCGCCTGTTCTTGTCGTTCCTGAAAATTGGAGCGGTAGTATTCGGCAGCGGATATGTGCTGCTCGCATTTCTTCAGACCGAATTTGTGCAGCGTTTGCACTGGCTGACCGAGAAGCAGTTGATTGACGCGGTCGCGGTGGGGCAGTTTACGCCCGGTCCGGTGTTTACGACCGCGACGTTTATCGGGTACATCGTGGCGGGCTGGGCGGGCGCGGTGGTGGCAACGGTTGGAGTTTTCTTGCCGGGGTTCGTGCTGGTGGCGGTGAGTGGACCGCTGATTCCGCGGCTGCGAAAATCGGCATCGGCGTCGGCAGCGCTCGATGGCGTTGTCGCGGGTTCGCTCGCGTTGATGGCGGTGGTGGCGTGGCAGTTGGGCAAGGCGTCCGTTGTGGACCGGACAACACTGGCGGTGTTCGCCGGGAGCTTGATTGCACTGCTTCGGTTTCGGGTGAACTCCGCCTGGCTGATTGTGGCAGCGGCAGTTGTCGGGTGGTTCATCCGGTAATGTGCAGATTTTCAGACTTGAGGGCGGCTATGAGCGAGATCATGATTCGGATGGCGGAGCGCAGGGATCTGGCGCGGATCACTGAAATTTATAACCATTACGTTCTGAATACTGCGGTGACGTTCGACGTTGACGCTTACACGGTGGAGCGGCGGGAGGCATGGTTCGCGCAGTTTGGCGCGACCGGCCGACATCGGCTATGGGTGGCGGAAGAAAATGCGGTGGTTGTAGGGTACGCGGGGACGACGCGGTTTCGCCCAAAAGCAGCGTACGAGACGACGGTGGAGACGACGATCTATTGCGCGCCGGGGGCAGTGGGGAAGGGAATTGGGAAACGGCTGTACGCGGAGTTATTTGGTTTACTCAGAGGCGAGGATATTCACCGCTTCGTGGCGGGATACGCGCTGCCGAATGCGGCGACCGAGGCGCTGCATCGGAGATTCGGCTTCAAGGTGGTGGGCGTCTTCACCGAGAATGGCCGGAAGTTCGGGGAGTACTGGGACGTGTGCTGGGTGGAACGGGCAGTGTGAAAGTTGCATACTGTCATGGCCTAGGTGTTACTAATTCGACGTTGCTCAGTCGTGGAGGCGAGTTGTGGGAGAACGCTTAAGAGAGATAAAGGCGTTGTCATGGTTGACGTTATGTGCGGCCTTAATGGCGGTTGGTTTGAGTCCGTCGCTGTGTGCGGAAACTGTTTCGCTGCAGGCGTTGGTTACTCCTTCAGCCATGATTATGAAGAATGGCGGTCCGGTGACGTTCGCGCTGCATGGCTTCATCGAGTTCAAGTCGCTGGCCGAGTTATTCCCGTACATCGAGTCGCAAACGCAGCGCTGGAATGTTCGGGGCGGCCTGGATGAAGAGCAGCGGAGGCAACTAGCCGGCGAACTGCTGCGGCGCGGAATCGAAAGCCGTGTGATCTCAATGGAAGACGAGCGTCCGCTGGAGACGCTGATGACACATACCAGGGAAGAATTGCGGCAGGCGCTTACGCGCGTATCCGAGCCGGTCCCGCCAGGATATGGCGAGGCGTTTCTGGCGGTGCAGGAGAAATGGAAGCATTCGCTGAACTGCTGGAGCGCGTCGCCGTCGATTTCCGGGCGCGTGCTGTCGAACTGGTATCCGATTGAAGAAGGAATCCAGCTTTACGGCGCGACTTACGATTCGACCGAACATTTCTGGCAGTCGGTGAAGTATCACCCCGAGGTTACATTAGCGGATGTGAAGGAGTTACTCGACTTACTGGAGCAGAAGGACTGGGGTCCGTGGCTGGCGCGCCTGGATGGCGATCCCAAGATTTATCTGCCGAATGCTTACGCGGTGGAGTTCCTGCGGCACAACCTTACCTCGGAGCGATTGCAATGGTTTCATGCGGAACTGGGGAGTCACGGGCTGAGCCCGAGCGATCACGCGCGGGCGGTTCAGCAGCGTGGTGCGACCTCGCTCCGCTTCAGTGCGTTCGAAGAAAAGACGCTGTGGGGCGATCTGGCGGATGTGTTTCACCTCGTGTATGCGTTCGCTTCGCCCGACGACCCCGTTCGGAAGGCGCTTTCGGCACGACACTTCGACGCTGTTTATCTGGAAGATCGCAGGATGGGTTTTATCAGCGAAGAGTTTCGCTCGTTGATGCTCGAGATCTGGCGAGTGAAATATTTGAAGATGGCGCGGTTTCGCGAAGTCATCAGTTCCATTCCCATGGAGATTCGGCTTTCTCATTTTCTGAATGATGGGGACTCGCCGGATATTCCGATCCCGGTGTATGTGGTGTATCTGAATCAGATTCGGGAACTGGCGCGGGCGAAGTGAGGCGTTGCTGCGGTCCACCGTCAGACCTCCGACCATTGCCGAAACCCGTGCGGAGATGGCCTTGCGGTTATTCTTCGTGCTTTAGGAAGGAGAGGTTAGAATAGGTGATCCTGCCCTTTTCCCGGGGCACTGTGAGCCGGGAGAAAGTTATCTCGGAAAGGTGTCTCCGAACAAAGCGGAGCCGGATATTGATTCGTGGAACCTGTGAACAATCTCGAAAGAGAACGAGAACGGGCGGGCACGTCGCCTGACCCGAGCGCGCCGGCAGCAGCGCTGGGGTCGGCCTCGGGAGTCGTTTCGCCGACGCCTCGTTCGCGGCCCTTGTCGCCCGTTTACTGGCGTGTCGAAGGAAGTCTGCTGGAGCTGACCACGGTTCGTCCGATCGCTTTTTTCACCTGGAACAGCCAGACATTTATCGCGCGGGCTGTGCGCCGGAGCCTGGTCCTCGTGATGGCGTTGCTGCGGCCATTTTTGTATGCGGCGAACCGCGTCGCCGCGACTCGGATCGTTCACGCCGTGCTGCGCGGGGTCACTCGCGACCGGCTCGATCTTCTGGGGGAAGAAGAATTCGAATACAAGCTGAAGCCGCTGCTCAAAGAACAAGGAGTGCGGCACCTCAAGGCGCTGCAGGGCACGGGCGTCGATGTGGTGCTGGTGAGCCAGGGGCTGGAGCACGTGATGCGGCCGCTGGCGCGGCATCTGGGAGTGCGGTGGATCATTGCAAACCGTCTCGATTTCCGCGATGGCGTTGCCACCGGACGGCTGCTGAGTCCGGTGATCCGGCCGCGGGGATTGTTCGCGCGGATTCGTGAAGACGGTCCGGACGGACAGCAGAGTCCGGCACGATGGGTGCGTGCTCTCGGGCTGCGTGGTCCGAAGGCGCTGGCATCGGCGATTGTGCCGGCGGTGCGGGTGGAAGCGCCGCGGGTCCGTCCAATCGTATATTTCAACGAAAAGCGGCATCGGAAACCGTTTTCGGTGCGCAAGGCGCTGGGCGGCAAGCGCGTGATGCTGATCGGCGTCACCGGATTTATCGGCAAGGTGTGGCTGGCGAACACGTTGATGGATTTGCCGGAGATTGGAAAGCTCTATCTGCTGATCCGGCGGCAGAAGTCGAGTCCGGCGCAGAAGCGCTTCGAGAAGATGATCGAAGGCTCGCCGGTTTTCGATCCCGTGTTTGAGAAGTACGGCGACCGTCTGGGTGCGCTGCTCGCGGAAAAAATTGAAGTGGTGGAGGGCGACGTTTCACAGCCCGGCGTGGGCTTGGACTCTGAGACTGCGGCGCGTCTGCGCACGGATCTGGATCTGATCATCAACAGCTCCGGGTTGACGGATTTCAATCCTGACTTGCGGGACGCGTTAGCGGTGAACGTGGATTCGACGTCTCACCTGATCGAATTTATTCGCGCTTCCGATCACGCAGCGCTGCTGCATCTTTCGACTTGCTACGTAGCAGGGCAGCGCGATGGGCGGGTGAGTGAGCGAGTTCGGCTGAATTACACTCCGGCGCATTTGAAGATCTTCGATTCGGAAAAAGAGTGGCGTCGTCTGCATGAACTGGTGAAGTCGGCGGAGGCGCGGGCGGAAGGCCCGGAAGTTACAGAGGAACTGAAGAAGCAGGCGCTCGGGAAAGAGCATGCCTCGAAAGGGCTGAGCGGGCTCGCGCTGGAAAACCAGGTCCGCAAGAACCGGGTCCGCTGGCTGAAGAATTACCTTACGGAAGAAGGCACGCGGCGCGCCAAGGAGTTGGGCTGGCCGAATACTTACACCTTCACCAAGAGCCTGGCGGAATCGCTGATTGCAAAATATGGCGCGGGGCTGCCGATTGCGATCGTGCGCCCGGCCATTGTCGAGACCTCGGTGGCGAAGCCGTTTCGCGGATGGAATGAGGGGATCAACACTTCCGCGTCGTTGTCGTATCTGCTGGGCACGTCGTTCCGGCAGTTGCCATCGAACGAGCGCAAAAGGCTCGACATTATTCCGGTGGATGCGGTGTGCGCCGGGATGACGCTGATTGGCGCGGCACTGGTGGAGCGTCGGCACGATCCCATGTATCAACTGGCGACGTCGGTCACCAATCCCTGCGACATGGGGCGGTCGATCGAGTTGACCAGCCTGGGTCACCGGCGTCACTATCGCGCCCAGGAAGGCCTTGAATACTGGCTGCGGCTGCGCATGGATGCGATTCCGGTTTCCAAAGAGCGTTATAACCGTATGTCGGCGCCAGCGCAGATGGCGATCATCAAGTCGATTCAACGCGTGATGGCTCCGCTGCCATCCGCCATGAAGAAACCGCTGGCGAAGACTGAACGCAACTTGGAGCGCGTGGAAAAATTGGTGGATCTGTTCGAGCCGTTCATTCTGCAAAACGAACATGATTTTGTCGCGGATAATGTGGAAAAGCTGTCGCAGGCTCTGGCGCCCGAAGAAAAGGAAATTTTCGGATATAACACGGCGGGGCTGGACTGGTGGGAGTATTGGATCGACATTCATATTCCGGCATTGCGGCGGTGGACGTATCCGCTGATTGAAGGGCGACCGCTGGAAGCGCGCGCACCGCGGGTTTTGCGCATGCCGCCTTCGCCGACGCCAACGCCGACAACCTCAACGCACGAAAATGTCGATGCCGTGAAGACGGGGACAAACGGAGCAACGTGGCAATATTCCTGACCGGTGGGACCGGGTACATCGGCGCGCATGTCGCCGCTAATCTTCTCGAAGACCATGACGCGTCGGTGAATCTGCTGGTGCGGGGCCGCGATCCGCGTGACGCGGAGTTGCGCCTTTGGAACGCCCTCCAGTTACACATGGCGTTTCCCAAATTCTACGAATACCTGCAGGCGAAGATCCGAATTTTTCGCGGCGATCTGACGTCGCCGCAGTTCGGGCTGGAACCGGGCGATTACGACCGGCTCGTGCACACCACGGATTCGGTCATCCACTGTGCGGCTTCGCTCAATCGGAAGTCGGAAAAAAGCTGTCTGAATGTGAATCTGCGCGGGACGCTCGAAGTGCTGCAATTGGCGCGGCGATCGCAGTATTATCACGGGCTGCGGCGGTTTTCGAATGTGAGCACGGTGGCGGTGGCGGGAAAGCGCAGCCACGAAGTTGTGGTGGAGGACCGGTCGATTGAGTGGGATCGCTCGGATTACGATCCTTACGCGCGCACGAAAAAATTCTGCGAGCACATGGTACGCGAGTTGCTCCCGGAAGTGCCGCTCACGATCTTCCGGCCGAGCATCGTGCTCGGAGACAGCCGCTATCCGCAGACCACGCAGTTCGATATGGTGCGATCGTTCGTGTTTCTAGCCGGATTGCCGGTGCTCCCGTTCCGTCCGCATGACAAAATTGACATTGTGAATGTGGATTTCGTGGCCGACGCGATTTCGACCTTGCACATGAAGGCGAATCCCGAGCACGATACCTATCATCTTTCTTCGGGCAACAGTTCTCAGTCGTTCCAGGAATTGACCCAGGCGCTTGCTGCCGAGCAGAACAAGCGCGGGCCGGTGTTTCTGCCGATCGTCGAAAAGCCGTTCGGCTCCATCGTCAGCACGCTGGCCAATCGTAAAGGGCCGGTGGGGCACGGCGCGGCGCTGATGAAAGTCTTCCTGCCGTATTTGACCTGGAACACCGTGTTCGACAACACCCGCGTCACCACAGAAATGGGGCGCGAGCCCGTGCCATTTTCGCGATACAGTTTTCCGCTGCTCCGCTTCAGCCGCGAGCACAATTTCACGTACCCTTATCAAGCCTGGCCCGAGAACACCAGGGCGGGAGGGTCCGCCGCATGATGGACTTCGTTCTGGAAGCGTGGGTATCGAGCATCATCGAGGGTAAGAAAATTCAGTGGATGATGGGCAAACGCGAGCCGTGGCAGCCGGGCGATAAACTGAAGCTGCTGTTTGCCGGCTACAACGGGACGCGCAATACCGGCTCCGATGTGCGCGTGGAAGAGATGCTGCGGCAGATCCGGCGGATCCTTGGACCGGAAAATGTCGACTTCAGCATGATGACATTTAATTTTGACCGGTCGCGCGGATATTTCGAAGGCACGTCGCAGGTGCGGCTGCCGGATATTTTTCCGCCCTTCCTGGCGAGTGAAGTGCCCAAGCATCATGGCGTGGTGGCGTGTGAAGGTTCGGCTTTCAAATCGAAATTCGCGAATGCGCTGACGACCATGATGATCGGGTCGCTCGGCATTGCGGCCGCGGAGAACAAGTTGTCGGTCGGCTATGGCTCCGAGGCCGGACCCATGGATCCCGTGGTAGCGAAGATGTGCGGACGCTATTGTAAGAACTCGCTGGTGATCACGCGCAACAACGAATCGCGAAAAATCCTGCGCGAGTTAGGCGTCCCGACGGAATTGGGAACCGACACGGCGTGGACCTTTGAGCCGCTGGGCGCGGAATATGGGCAGAAGGCGCTGCGCGACGTCGGTTGGGATGGGAAGACACCCGTGCTCGTGGTGTGTCCGATCAATCCGTTTGAGTGGCCGGTGAAGGCGTCGGTGGCGAAAGCCGCGCTGCACAGCCTGACCGGCGCGTACCGAGAGACCCACTACCGCGGCCCCTACTTTCATAATGCCGGGCCCGAGGCGGATCGGGCTTACGAGCATTATTTGAATTCGATCGCAAATGCGGTGGCTGCGTTTCGTGAAAAGAAGAAGAATGTCTTCGTGATCATGACCGCGACCGAACGCATGGATGCCCGCCCTTGCCGGCGCATCTCGGAGAAGCTGGGAGGAGTCCCGATCATTTCATCTGACGATCACAACATGTACGAACTGGTCAGCATCCTCCGCGCTTGCCGCATGATGCTGTCGTCGCGCTATCACGGGATTGTGACTTCCATGCCGGCGCTGGTGCCGTCGGCGGGCATCACCATGGATGAGCGCATCCGCAATCTGATGAACGAGCGCGAGCATCAGGAGTTGCTGATGAATGTGGATGATCCCGATCTTGAGGCGCGAACTCTGACGGCGCTCGAAGTTCTGGATCGCGACGGCGAGCGGATTGCCGACGGAATTGCGCGGACTGTGGTGAGGAATTTGAAATTGATGGCGCGCATGGGCGTGTATTTCGAAGAAGAAGTGCAGCGACGGTATCCGGAATTTCCCACCCGGCGCGGCGAATGGAGCTGGGAGGATTATTTGCCGCCGATGAGCGAGGGTTTGAAGCAACTGGTGGCGGCCTACGGGTAGCCGCATTTGTAGAATCTCCACTTCAGGGCAAGCGACCTCATATCAACATGGGATTCCTCGAACAAATTCTAGCCAACCTGGGGCGCAGCGGCGATGCCGTGGTGTTGCAGGAACTCCGCGATGGGCAGGCGGTTCCGCTTACCGCGCGACAGTTGCTGGCTCAGGTGCAGGTGGCGCGCGCGTATCTGCGGCGCCTGCGCTTGAAGAAGGGTGATCGCTGCGCGCTGCTGGCGTCGAACTCGATGCAGTGGGTAGCGATGGATCTGGCCATCATGGCGGAGGGGCTGACGGTGGTGCCGTTGTACGCGCGGCAAGCGCCCGCCGAACTGGTCGCGATGATGAAAGATTGCTGGCCGGCGGTAATCGCCTGCGGCGAGAAGTCGCTGGCCGACGCGATCCTGGACGTGTGGCCCGACGCCCCGCCGACGTTTCGCTTCGAAAATGTTTTTACGCCGGCGCGCGAGCCGGTCGAGAATCCGCTGCTGGCGGTGGCGGATGAAGACGTCGTGACCATCATCTACACCTCGGGTACCTCGGGCGAGGCGAAGGGCGTGATGCTGAACGCGGGCAACGTCGGGCACATGCTGGGTTGTGCCTCGGGGCGGCTGGATCAGCTTATGCGGAGTCAACCGACTCCGGCTGACTCGGGCAACACGCGTGCGCGGCAGGACGCCGTCTTTCATTATCTCCCCCTGAGCTTCGCGGGCTCGTGGATCATGATGCTGACTTGTCTTCTGCGCGGCAGCAAGCTGACCCTGAATACGGATCTCGGCAAGATTGCCGCTGAGATGCGGCTGGCAGCGCCCGATTATTTCCTGAATGTTCCCGCGCTTCTCGAACGCATGCGCCGCGCGGTCGACGAGCAGCTCTGGAAGACGGGTGGACTTCCCCTGCAGGTGTACACCAGGGCGAAGGGCGCGTGGGTGCGGCGGCAGGAGGGCAAAGCGCGCACCGGAGACGGACTTTGGCTGGGGCTCGCGAATCGGCTCGTATTTCCGACGATTCGAAAAAAGATGATCGGCGGCAAGCTGCGCGCGTTGATCTGCGGCTCCGCTCCGCTGAGTGTGGAAACCCAGCTCTTTTTCATGATGCTCGGCATTCCGGTGCTCCAGGGATATGGACTCACCGAGACGACCGGGCTTTGTACCCTCGACGATCCGGACGGTGCGGTGGTGGCGGGACGCGTGGGCCCGGCAATTTCGGGCGTGGAGATGAAGGTCGCGGAGAATGAAGAGATCGTGGCGCGCGGGCCCAATATTTTTCCGGGATACTGGAATCGTCCGGAGGAGACGGCAAAGGTGCTGCGCGATGGCTGGTTTCATACTGGCGATCAAGGGGAAGCGGACGCGAACGGAAACTGGAGGATTATCGGCCGCATCAAGAACCTGATTATTCTTGGCTCCGGGCATAACATTGCCCCGGAGCCGATCGAGGATAAGATTCTCCACGAGTTGCCGGACGCGAGTCAGGTGGTGCTCGTGGGCAATGCGCGCGGATATCTGGCGGCGCTGGTCACCGGCAAAGTAAGCGCGGAGAAAACGCAGGCAGCGCTGGACGTCGTGAATCCAGGCCTTCCGCATTACCGGCAGGTGCGGGCATTTCATTTGCTGGAGGAAGCGTTCGGCATCGAGGGCGGGTTGCTGACGGCGAACGGCAAGCTGAAGCGCGACCTGATTGCCGAGCGCTTTCGCGACGAGATCGACGCGATGTATCAGGCTTCACGGGATCGGGCCCCGCAGAGTCAGGCCTCGAATGACGAGGCGGCGAAAACGGCATGAACGAATTCAAAGGGGGGGCGCTTTCGTGGCAGATCGTGAATGGAGCGATTGAGCTAGCGCTGCATCGCGATCCCTGCAACGAGATCGGTTCGCTCACGTTGGAAGAGTTGGAGAAATTTGCGGTGGCTCTGCCCGGGCTGGCGAAGGAAGCGCATGCGTTGATAATCCACTCGACGTTGAGCGCCGGATTTTCGGCGGGCGCGGACTTGCGCGAGCTGTTTCAGCGCGGACAAGACTTGGAAAAGGCCGCGGCCCTCCGTGGAGTGCGAGAGTTTCTAGAGCGCATTCATGCCGTGATGAACGCTCTCGATGCGGCGCCGTTGACGACGATCGCCGCGGTACATGGGGTGACTTTTGGCGGCGGGTTCGAGCTGGCGCTGGTTTGCGACATTATTATTGCCGACCGCATGGCTCGCTTTTGCTTTCCGGAACTGCGCCTCGGGCTGATCCCCGGATTCGGCGGGATTCCGCGGCTGAAGCGGGATTTGGGCAATGCGATCGTGCGTGATCTCCTGCTCACCGGGCGCAGTTTCAACGTGATGAAGGCGCAGCAGATTGGACTGGTCAGCCAGATTGCCGCCGAAGGCGAAGCGCTGCGGTTGGCGCGCGCCACGGCCAGCCAGGTGGGAAAATTCGACCGACGGACGGCGGCGGCGGCGAAGCAGTTTGCGAAGCCGATTCCCTACGAAGAGCTGAAGCGGGAGATTGACATTTTCTGCGACCTTTATTCGCGTCCGGCCGTCGAAGAAGGCCTGCGCAAGTTTGTCGAGAATGAAGGAGTGCAGCCGTACTTGCCCTAATTGGTAATTTGCATTTTCAAGGACGTCACGCTTATGCCAGTTCCTGCTGTGGATCACACGCTCGACGAAATCATGAATCTTGCGGCTGCGCATTTCAAAGTGCCGCGGGAAAAGCTCACTCCCGACGACGATTTTTTCAAGACGCTCGGGATCGACAGCTTGCAGGCGCTCGACTTGCTGACGCGACTCGAGCATCACTTCCGCATCGAACTGCCGGACTATGAACTGCAGGGAGTATCGGATTTCCGTACGCTGGCAAATCGGATCCAAGCGCGGCTCTAGAATCACTTCCTATCGTTACATTCTGATAAACTCAGGTTTTTCTGCGTGTCTCCGTGGTGAGATAACGACCTGAATGCTTGATCTCCGACAATATGCCAGCCTGGGTGCAGCGCTCCAAGATGCGCTGGAACGCTGGCCCAACGAAACCTGCCTGATTGAAGCCGATCGCGACCGCGAAAAAATGCGGCTTACCTACTCCGACTTTAGGGAAATGGCACGTCCGCTTTGCCGCGCACTTGAAGATGCCGATTTCAAGCCGGGCGACCGCGCGGCAATCATCATGACCAATCAATCGAAGTGGCTAATCTCAGCCTATTCGATTTTTTTCTGCGGGGGCGTGCTGGTTCCGCTGGATTACAAATTGACCGCGGCCGAGCATCTGCAATTGCTGGCGCATTCGAAGGCGCGGTTTCTGGTGGTCGAATACTACTTGTGGCGCGCGATGACGCAGTCACCGGAGTTTCCGAAACTGACGGTAGAGATTGCGCTGGTGACCGAAGCCCCCGCGGGAGCGGACTTGCGCGGCGCTTACCGCTGGGAGGAATTCAAGAGAAAGGGCGAACCCCAGTTTGTGGCACGGCAGCGCGAAGACACGGCCTGCATCGTGTATTCGTCGGGGACAGGCGGGCGTCCGAAGGGATGCGTGCTCACGCACGACAGTTATCTGGAGCAGTGCACTTCGCTGACCGCGTGGTATCCATTTTGGCCGGGCGTGCGCTATTTGAGCATTCTGCCCACCAATCACGCGATTGATTTCATGGTGGGATTTATCGGGCCGTTCGTCTGCGGAGCCTGCGTGGTTCATCTGCGCACTCTGCGTCCGGAGTTTGTGCGCGACGCGTTTGTTCGCTATCGCATCACCTATGTGAGTCTGGTTCCGATGGTGCTGAAGAATCTGGAACGCGCACTGCGCGCCAAGTTCGACGAAATGAAACCCGGCGAGCGGTGGATGCTCGACCGCTTGATCGGGCTGAATCGAACGCTGACCCGACGACGTCCGCGGGTGAACATCAGCCGGCGTCTGCTGCCGCAAGTCCACAAGGCGTTTGGTGGCGAACTGCTGGCGTTGTTCGTTGGCGGAGCCTATACCGATCCTGGAACGCTGCAGTTCTTCTACGATCTGGGAATCCCGGTGGCTTGCGGTTATGGACTGACCGAAGCATGCACGGTCGTGACGCTCAACGATTTGAAACCGTTTCGCCCCGATACGGTGGGCAAGCCCTTGCCCGGAAGCGAGGTGCGCGTGCTGAATCCGGATGGCGACGGGATCGGGGAAGTGGCGGTGCGAAGCCCCGCGGTCATGTCGCACTACCTGAATGATCCGGAACAGACGGCGCAGACGATTGTTGAAGGCTGGCTGCTGACCGGCGATCTGGGGCGCTTTGACGCTGACGGGCAGGGACACCTGCAGCTCGTCGGGCGCAGGAAAAATATGATCGTCACCGCGGGCGGGAAAAATATCTATCCCGAAGACATCGAAGCGGTGTTTGATGGTCTGCCGGTGAAGGAATTCTGCGTATTTGCTGAGAATTACCTGTGGCCGCAGAAGACGCTCGGTGACGAGGTGCTGGTGCTGGTGGCGCGACTGGAACAGAATCAGCAGTTGGACGATCGTTTTTTCGAAGAGTTGGTTGCGCGAAACCGGCGGCTGGCCGACTTCAAGCGCGTGGGCGGGTATCTGCTATGGGAAAAAGATTTCCCGAGGACGGCCTCGCTGAAGATCAAGCGCGGAGAATTGGCCGCGGAGATCGGGGCGGGCGCGGAGCGGAAATCGGTCGTAGAGATTTAGGCAGAAAATCCCCTGAGAACTGACTCGTGAACGAAACTTTTCTTGCGATTATCAATCCGGCGGCGGGAGGCGGTGGTTGCGGCGAGCGCGTGGGCTCGGCACTGGTTCGCTTGCGGGCCGCGGGCATCGTGCTGGAAACGGCGAAGACTCGCGCCGCCGGCGAGGCCACCGAGATCGCGCGCGCGGCTTATGGACACGGATATCGGAAGTTTCTGGCCGTGGGTGGGGACGGGACGTCCTATGAGATCGTCAACGGGCTGTTTCCCGATTCGCTGTCTGCAGGAGCGAGCAAGCCCGAGGATGAAATCGCGACGCTGGCATTTCTGCCTCTGGGGACGGGCAATTCGTTTCTGCGGGACTTCACGGGTGAAGTCTCCGGCAAGGACGCTTTGGAGCACGCGATGCAGGCGCTGGAGGCGCGACGATCGCGGCCTTGCGATGTTCTGAGACTCACACACAAAGATGGAGCGATCTATTACACGAATCTTCTGAGTGTGGGGTTTGCGGCGGACGTGGCGGCGCTGCGGCATCGTCGGTTTCTCGGGATGGGGCAGTTTGGTTATCTGCTGTCGATCTTTTTTTGCCTGGCGCGGCTCGATCGGCGCCCGTTTCCCGTGCGGTGGGAAGGACCGCAAGACGGGCCGCGAGCCGGGCAGCAAGAGTTCGACTCGCGGCCGTGCTTGTTTCTGACATTTAACAACAGCAAGTTCACCGGCGGCACCATGATGATCGCGCCCGATGCGGTCACCGATGACGGATTGATCGAGTATGTGCGCTGGGGGCCGATTGGGCGACTGGGGCTGATCTGGAACCTGGCGACGCTTTATGATGGCACGCACACTCGGCATCCGCTGGCGGAGCGCCACGCGGTTCGGCGCGTCGAGTTTCACCTCGACCGGCCGGTCGATGTAATGGTGGACGGCGAGGTGCTGACGCTGGAGTGCCGGACGATCGACGTGCTGCCCGCCGCGCTCCGGGTCGTGGTCTGAAGTATCCCTTGTGCTTTTGTGTAGAGACGCGCCTTGCCGCATCTTGCGCGCCCCGTCACCGTTTACGTCCAAGCAAGATGGGGAAGCCTCGTCGGGCGGGTCGTGATATAAAAACTCCATGTCGCAAGAGCGAAGAGAACGGCAGAAGGAAAAGCTAGGAATGCCGAGGTCGGCGAGCCGGAAATGGCGGCGCATTGCCATCTATGCTCCGCTGGTCGTGGCCGCGTTCGGGTTGGCTTTCTATTTCGGCAACCGCATGCAGCACAAGCACGATGCTTTCGCTCGCTGTCTGACCGATCGCGGCGTGAAGATGTACGGGGCATGGTGGTGTCCGCATTGTGTGGAGCAAAAAGAAAAGTTTGGCGCGTCGTTCGAGTACGCTACGTACGTGGAGTGCGGCATCAAAGGTCAAACATACGGCAGATCGCAGGCGTGTAAAGATGCGAACATCGAGCACTATCCCACTTGGCAGTTTCCGCCGACCGGCGAACGAGTGGAGCGCGTTTTCACTCTGGAAGCACTGAGCGACCGGACGGGGTGTCCACTCCAATGACGACTCCAATGACCGAACCAACGGCCGATTTTTCACAGCGTCTCATGAACGTCGTCGCCCTTCTGGCCGTGTGCGGAGTCGCGGTCTCGTCGGTTTCCCTGCAGCATCATTACGCGACCTCAAAAACGGCCTACTGCGAAATTGGAGCAACGTTCAACTGCGACATCGTGAACCGCAGCGAATATTCGTCGATCTTTGGAATCCCGGTCGCGCTGATTGGGATGCTCGGGTATGCCGCGTTGGCGGGATTGGCGACGGTGTATCGCGAGCGGCGCGAGACTCCGGCAATGCTTTTCGGCGCCGCCGCCGCGGGTCTGGCGTTTGCTTTGTACCTGACCTACATCGAAGGCCACGTGCTCGGAGTCTGGTGCATTTTATGTTTGGGTTCACTGGCGTTGATCGCGGCTACGACCGTGTTGACGGCGGTGATCTGGTGGAAGCGAGACGAAGGCCAGTAAGAATACCGAGCACTCCAGCGCCCGCCCCAATGTTTTTCCTGAAACCTGAAAGCCGTTCACCCCATGTCCCGGCCCACGACGCGAAAACTAAGACTACGAACGAAGACGAAGCCCGCCGCCGCGGCCTTGCCGGTTTCGACCGGGAATCTGTGGCTGCATGAGCTCCGCAGTCAAGTCTTCGGAAACACTCGACTGGTGCGGGTTTGGCTGCCTCCGGATTACGACGGCTGGGGTGCGACGCGCTATCCGGTCCTTTACTTGAATGACGGGCAGAATCTCTTCGATCCACGGACCGCTTTTGCGGGAGTCGACTGGCAGGTGGGCGAAACCGCGGCGCGGCTGATCGCCGAACGCAAAATTCCGCCGCTCATTATTGTCGGCATCGACAACACGAAAAACCGGGCGAACGAATACATCCCGTACAAATCAAAAGATCCCAGAGTCCTCGACGCAAAGGGGAAATGCTATCCCGAGTTTCTGCGGCGCGACGTGCTGCCATTGATCGAAGAGCGTTATTCGGTATTGACGGGGCCGGAAAATACGGGGTTGGGCGGCTCTTCTCTCGGAGGTCTGATCACGCTGTACACGCAACTGGCGGCGCCCGGAGTGTTTGGACGACTGCTCATCGAGAGCCCGTCTCTGTTTGTGGCGAACCGGAAAATTCTGGAAGAGAGTCGTCGCTTCCACAGTTGGCCGGCGCGCATGTACCTGTCGATGGGAACGCGGGAGACGGGGAATGCCGAGAAAGATGCAAGGATTGTCGACGACGTGCGCGAACTGGAAGCGATTCTGCGCGAGGCCGGCCTTGACGAACAACGGCTGAAGGTGCGCATCGAAGAAGGCGCCGTCCACAACGAATCGGCTTGGGCAGCGCGTTTCCCGGAGGCGCTCGAGTTTCTATATTCCACATAAGCGGACAGAACGCGTAGGGACGGCCGCCCTCGGCTGTCCCTACCTTCGTGTCGCTCAACGATGGGGTATTATTAACGGTCTTCTACTATTTAAGGTCGTAATGCAGGAGTGATCCATGAAGTTTCGCCGTCTGATGGTGTGGTGTGTTCTGGTCGCTACGCTCGGGATCTCTGCGGCGGCGCAACCGTATAACGAAACGCAGTTCAAGGGAATGAAGTGGCGTGACATTGGGCCGTTTCGTGGCGGCCGCGTGCTGGCTGTAACCGGGATTCCCGGCAGTCCCTTTACCTACTACTTCGGCGGAGTCGCGGGAGGCGTGTGGCGCACCACCGATGGCGGCGTAAGCTGGCAGCCGATTTCTGACGGCAGCGTGATCTCGTCGATCGGCGCGATCGCCGTGTCGGAATCGAATCCAAACGTGATTTATGTAGGCACGGGCGAGTCCTGCCTGCGCGGCGATATCTCGTATGGCGATGGAGTCTACAAGACGAGCGACGGCGGCAAGACCTGGCAGCACATCGGATTGAAAGACACGCAGCACATTGCGCGCGTCTGGATCGATCCGCGCAACCCCGACCACGTGCTGATCGCCGCGCTCGGCCACGCCTACGGGCCGAATACCGAGCGCGGAATTTTTCGCACCACCGACGGCGGCAGGACCTGGGATAAGGTCCTCTATAAGGACGACAAGTCAGGCGCCATCGATCTCGCGGTCGATCCACATAATTCCAACGTGATGTTCGCCGCCCTGTACCAGATTCAGCGCACGCCCTGGAGCCTTGAAAGCGGAGGCCCGGGCAGCGGCTTGTACCGCTCAACCGATGGCGGAAACTCATGGAAACATCTCGAGGCGAAAGGCCTGCCGGAGGGCATTCTGGGGCGCATCGGAGTAAGCGTTTCGGGCGCGGATTCGAATCGCGTCTATGCGCTCATCGAGTCGAAACAGAGCGGGCTGTATCGTTCCGATGACGGCGGCGAGACCTGGTCTCGCGTAAACGATGACCAGCGGCTCACGCAGCGCGCGTGGTACTTCACGCATATTTTTGCCGATCCCAAGAGCGCGGACACGGTTTACATGCTGAACACCGGCGCGTTTCGCTCGACCGATGGCGGCAAGACGTTGAGCCTTCTGCCGGCGCCGCATGGCGATCATCATGGTTTCTGGATCGATCCGCTGAATCCGAATCGCATGATCAACGGAAACGACGGCGGGGCGACCATCTCGGTCGATGGCGGCAAAAACTGGTCCACTGAATACAACCAGCCCACGGCGCAGTTCTATCACGTGGCGGCGGACAACGACTTTCTCTACAAGGTCTACGGTGCGCAGCAGGACAACACAACCATCGGAATCCTCAGCCGCACCGACGAAGGCTATATCGGCCGTCAGCACTGGTTCGATGCGGGCGGCGGCGAGAGCGGCTACCTTCAGCCCGATCCGCGAGATTCGAACATTATTTATGCGGGTTCGGGAGGAGGCGCGGTTACTCGCCTCGATCGCCGCAGCAACCAAGAGCAGGATATAACGGTCTGGCCGGAGGATACTTCCGGACACGGCGTTGGCGATCTGAAATTTCGCCTCGCGTGGACCATGCCCATCGAGATCTCCCCGCACGATCCCAATGTGATCTACACCACCGCCGAGCGTGTTTTTAAAACTACCGACGAAGGCAAGAGCTGGACCGCGATCAGTTCAGATCTGACGCGCAACGATAAAAGCAAGCAGGTTTCTTCTGGCGGCCCGCTGACCAAGGACAACACCTCGGTCGAGTATTACGACACGGTGTTCACCATCGCCGAGTCGCCCGTGCAGAAAGACCTGTTATGGGCAGGAACCGACGATGGATTGATTCAAGTTTCGCGCGATGGTGGCAAGAACTGGAGCAACGTAACGCCCAAGGGAATTCCAGAGTGGAGTCTGGTGAGTCTCATCGAAGCTTCGCCACACGATGCGGGCACGGCGTACGCAGCGGTCGACACGCATAAGCTCGATGACCTGAAACCTTGCATTTTCAAGACGACGGATTTCGGCAAGACGTGGACCAGGATCAGCAATGGCATTCCGGATGGCGCTTACACCCACGCCGTGCGCGAAGACCCGGTGCGGAAGAATCTGCTGTACGCAGGCACCGAGACGGGGATGTACGTTTCATTCGACGGCGGAGCGAACTGGCAATCCCTGCAGTTGAATTTGCCGAACACTCCGATCCACGACCTGATCGTGAAGAATGACGATCTGGTGGTGGCGACACACGGTCGCTCGTTCTGGATTCTCGACGACCTCACGCCGTTGCGTGCGGCGAGTACGCAAGCCGCGACCGCAGCCGTACTCTACCCGCCGCGACTGACCTATCGCATGCGTTGGCCCGATTTCTTCGAGCGGCGCCAACCCGTGGGTGAGAATCCGCCGACCGGCGCGATTGTTTATTACTATCTTCCGGCCACGCCGAAAGGCGTCGTTGCGCTCGAGTTTCTGGACGCGTCGGGAAAAGTCGTACGGCGCTATTCGAACGAAGAAAAGAAGGACGCGGAAACGCCGCCCGAGTGGCCAGATCAGACGCCTCCCGACGAGAAGATTCCGACCGATGTGGGCGTGAACCGTTTTGCCTGGGATCTGCGTTTGCAGGGGCCGACTCCACTCGCTGGAGAACCCGGCGCGGAATTCCGCAATCGTGGGCCGATGGTTGCGCCCGGCGCGTATCAGGTACGGCTGACGGCGGACGGAAAATCCTACACGGCGCCGCTGGAACTGAAGCTGGATCCGCGCGTCAAAGCATCGAACGAAGACGTGCAGAAGCAGGTCGAGTTGGGACGCAAGATCGTGGTGCAGGTGTCGGAGATCCACGACGCGATCATGACGATTCGCGAAGTGCGAACCGAGACGCGCGAGTTGGCCCGGCGTTTAGGAGACGACTCGCGCTACGCATCGCTCGTCTCGGCAACCAAGGACTTCGACAAGAAGAGCTACGATCTGGAGTCGCAGCTGCTCCAGGTGAACTCGAAGAGTTCGGAGTCCAATTTGAACTATCCGGTGCTGATTGACGAGCGGCTGCACTCGCTGCTCGGCAGCGTCGAGTCCGCCGATGCTTTGCCCACGAAGCAGCAGTACGAGGTTTTCGAGGATTTGGAAAAGCAAGCGCAACCGCTGCTGACGCAATATCGCGAGTTGATATCGAAAGACCTGCCAGCGTTGAACGAGATGGTGAATAAACAGAACATCCCCGCGCTCTACGTGCCGGCCGGGAAGTAAGAACAGGAACGCGGGAACAATGAAAATGCCGGGCGTTCGCGCCCGGCATTTCACGTTGCCGAAGGTTCTCCGCGGATGGCTGCTAGGGCGATGCAACCATGATCGATAGAGTGGTTCCGAGTCCTCCCATCGTTTCGATTTCCCTCCCGTCAGGCAGACGCAGCGCCCGGACCGTTCCGCCTTTGGTCTCCACTCCCAGCAGATAGAGCCGTCGGCCGCCATCCCCAATCGCACCGTCCCAGAAGAGATTCCAGCCGGAATGCCACAAAGGATTCCTACGACGAGGGTCACGACGACCCCTCCGGCCATTACTCAGGCATTGCCCCGGTGAATTTCCCGCATCTAATTTTGAAGTGACACCAACAGGGGCGATAATGTTTCCCGGCATGAAGTCCGGAATTCACAACGCGGGAACCATCCTCGGCGTCGGTTTGGCGGCACTCTGTCTTATTCTGCCCTTTGCGAGTTTCGCCCAGCCCCAGGCCCGCCGCCTCATTCTGAAAGATGGCTCTTACCAGTCCGTCACCAAGTATGAGGTTCACGGCGAGCGCGTCCGTTATTTCAGCGCTGAGCGCGGCGAATGGGAGGAAGTCCCGAACTCGCTGATTGACTGGGACGCAACCGAGAAGTTTGAGCAAGGACGCGAGCCGGGCAAGCTCGCTCCGGAAGCGGTCGAGCTCGACAAGGAACTGGAAGCGGAACGGAAAGCCGAACAAGCCCGTTCACCGCAGGTCGCGCCCGGTCTGCGCCTCCCGGATGAGGGTGGCATTTTCCTCCTCGACACCTACGAAAATCAGCCCCAGTTGGCCGAGCTGCACCAATCGGGGGGCGACCTGGAGAAGAACACCAAAACGAATATTCTGCGGACAGCAGTCAATCCGCTGACCGGCGCCAAGAGAACGATTGAACTTCCCGACGCGCACGCCAAGATTCAGTCGCACACCGCTGTGCCTTCGCTCTATGTCAATATCGACTTGAATAATCACGAGGCCGCAGCCGCGACCGCGCAGGCCGCTCCGAGCGATTCTCCGCCGCTCGCACTCACCGACCGCTTCAAGATCATTCGTGTCGACATCAAAGGCAACAAGCGCGTTGCCGGCGCGGTCAAGATCGCGGTCACGGGAAAAACGAAAACCGACGAGCGTTTTGTCGCAGCCACGGCCGCGGCGATGACCGGGGGCTGGGTCAAGCTCACCCCCACCGATCCTCTGGTGGCGGGCGAATACGCCGTCGCCGAGATGCTGGGAAAAGAAGGAATGAATCTCTATGTGTGGGACTTCGGGGTGAACCCATCCGCGCCCGCAAACGCGTTTACCTGGAAACCCGACCAAGCGCAGCCGAAAACAGATCAGCCTACGGAACTTCAGAAACGAGAAAAGCAGTGACGTAGGAACAGCCGCCCTCGGCTGTCCCCGCGTAATCCTACGACTCCATCAACCCGCGCGACGCCACACCGATATTGTCGCGGGTCGTGTTCTTCACCATATACATCATCTCGTCCGCCTGGCGGATGATGTCATGCGGGGTTTGCGCATCGTGCGGAAAGGTCGCCAGTCCCATACTGGCGCGCAGGTTCAGGTTCAAGCCCACCTCGCTGCAGAATGTTCCGGTGCGCAGGGAATCCTGCAGACGTTTCGCGACCACCACGGCCTGATCTTTGCTGGTTTGCGGCAGCAGCACTACAAACTCGTCTCCCCCGTAGCGGAAAGCAAAGTCAATCAACCGCAACTGCGCTTTGACCAGGTATCCGACTTCGGCCAGCAGACGGCTTCCCACCAGATGTCCATGCGTGTCGTTTACTTGCTTGAAATGATCGAGGTCAATGAAAATCACGCTGAACTGGTAGCCGAAGCGCGCCGAGCGGTAGACCTCGGTTTCGAGCGTTTTGTGCAGATGGCGCGCATTAAACAGGCCCGTGCAATCGTCGGTGATGGTCAGTTCCTGAATCTTCTCGACCGCCCTCGCATTCTCGATCGCAATCGCGGCGTAATCGCACAGCGCCTGCAGGAAGAACAACTCCTGTTCACTCATTTCCGCGTTTGCGTTCACCAGCTGGATCACACCCAGCACGCGGTGTCTCGAGCGCAACGGCACGCAGATTACCGAGCGCGTCTGCAACCGCGTCATCTCGTCCAGCCGGGATGAGAAACGCGGATCGTTCTGCACATCGGGCACGATCAACGCCTCTCCGTGTTTCGCCACCCAACCGGCGATTCCCTCACCCACCTTCAAACGCACTTTCGACAGAACCTCCGCCGCCGCTCCCACCGCGATGGCGAAATAGAGTTCATCTTTTTCCTCATCCACCATCAGCAGCGACCAGGTATCCGGACGGAAGTATTCCGCCATTTTTTCCATGATGGTCTGCAGGATCGAATCGAGATTCAGCGACGATGTCAGCGCCTTGGCGACATCGTGGAAGATGGTCAACTCCTGCGATAGGCGAATTGGCGACGTGCCCGCTGCCTCCGACATGAACTCCCCGTTCGAGTGGATGGATACAAAATTATAGGTTTGGTCGCACTACCCGGGCAACGTACGATGGTAACCGGTATCCAACACGGTAACTCGCCGCTCCCACAAACCCTGCTACCAGTCTTACCACATCATGACCAGTTTGTCGGGAGGGGCTGGAATGCCCTATGATCTTGCTTCTCGACAGAGTAAAATCTCGTTCGCCATCCATCGAAAGCGGGAGACTGGTTTGCCTTCCTTTGGCGAAAAACTGAAATTGGAGCGCGAAAAGCGCAAGATCACGCTGGAGCAGATTTCCGTCTCCACCAAGATCGGGACCCGCATGCTGCAGGCACTGGAAGAGGATAAGTTCAACCAGTTGCCCGGAGGTATCTTCAACAAAGGCTTCGTCCGCGCCTATTCCCGCGTCGTCGGCCTCGACGAAGATCAAACCGTCGCTGAATACCTGCAAGCGTCCGGCGACGCCGCGTCGGTTCGGACAGAAATCGCAGCGCTGGACGCCGATGACGGCGCAAGCGAACAGGCTGAAAACGTCAGCCGCCTGGACGCCAGCGCCCCCGCCCCCACTCATCAACTGCCCTGGGGCGTGTTCGCCGCCGTCCTGCTTGCAATCGCACTGGCGCTCTCCCTCTGGAGCCATCGCCAGCGGCAGCACACAAAGCAGCCCGTTCGGCCAACTCCAACCACACCCGCAGCGCAGGCGCCAGCGGAGGGCTCATCAGGTCAAGCGCCCGGCCAAGAACCGGGCCAAGCATCAAGCGAAGTCTCGAGCAAAGCTGGTGGCGCCAGTTCGGCCGCCTATGGGTCGTCGCCGACAGTGGACTCGCGCACTGGGGCCCTCAAAACCTCTCAGACCTTGGCTCCCGCCGCTCTGGCCGCAACTCCCGGCCAGTTTGCCGTCGTCATCCAGGCCCGCGAAGACTCATGGATCTCGATCACCGTCGACGGCAGAACGGTCTCATCCGAACTCATGGCCGCA
>Ga0070761_10000425_pt1 | contig 27628 bp, 23 predicted proteins | sample HubBroMetageREF1_FD_66724 | JGI IMG/M metagenome (GOLD analysis project Ga0070761, IMG submission 66724) | Reference soil microbial communities from the Hubbard Brook experimental Forest, New Hampshire, USA - Hubbard Brook CCASE Soil... | ecosystem: Environmental > Terrestrial > Soil >... | reverse complement strand
TCTCACACTCGTAGACGCCCTCGCTTCCGAACCCTCTCTCGCGCGCTACCATCTTCTCCCCAGCGTCCGCGCCGACCTCCTCTACAAACTAGGCCGCCACCCCGAGGCCCGCACCGAGTTCGAACGCGCGGCCGCCCTTACCCGCAACACCCGCGAACGCGATCTCCTCCTCACCCGCGCCGCATCCTGCGAGACCGACCCAACTAACCCTTAGGAAAAATAGCAAACGGCTCATCCCGCAGAAATGTCGGCCAATTTCCAGTCGCCGCAAACTGCAGCTCCCACACTGGAGAAAGCAGCTGCTGCATCGGCCTCGCTGCAAACGGCTTCCTGCCAATACGTCTATAAGCGATATGGAGAACTTGGCGCTGCCAAGATGCCGGCGCCCCGGCCGATCTCAAGAAACGGGGCTACATGACCACTCCCGTGATCGTCATGGACGGCGCAGTGTTTGTTGGCTTTGATTGAGCCAAGATTGATGGGTACGTAGTTGGGTTACTATCATGGAATTCCGATGAGGAGGCCGCCGCTCATACCGATGGAGTGCTGGTGACCTCCGGCAAAACTGTCGTCGTGAAGCCGGTTCGAGGAACCAGCCGAAACCGTGTTTGCCGGTTGGCCAGAACATGAAGTCTCCCGCTATCTCCCCGGAGATGGAGTTGGTAACTTCCCCATTCTGTCTGAGGTGGACCCATTCGGGACCGACGCCCACCATGAACTCTGCCTTCCGTGATATGGTCCACGGCTTCTTGAAACGTAGGTCGGTTCAGTGCGACGGAGGCACTATCCGCGTAACTGACTGAGGTAGATGAAGATATTACTTAGATGGTATGCCAGGGCAGCGTTCTAACCAACGGAACCACGTCCCCCGCTTGTCTTTCAAACCAGAGCATCTGTCATCGGGCACATTGCCCTGATCGGTGAATGAATTGTAGCCGACCGAATTCAGATCGGGACGGGTTCCGACCCAGATGGGCGCGAAGGCTGGAGAGGCGTCTGACCGGGCAAATGGGTCGGGGCACTCCGGCCCAAACATCATCTTATTTTCGCGATCTTGTTACCCCGGACACTTCCCTTCCGCGCCGGTTTCGCCAAGAATAGAAGCTGATCGTGACGGATGCCCACAACAACCCCGCTGGAATTACCACGCCGACGACCACCATGGCCAAAGCGATCGAGCGCTACTTTAATGTTGCGCTTTATTCGCTCGTGCTCAGTGGTTTCCTCACTCTGGCCTCGACCGGAGGGCTGGATCTGCCGGCTGTGGTTCTGGTGGGTGTGGCGCTGGCGCTTCGCGGATTCCAGTTGCTGACTCGGCGTGAGTTTGTCGTCGTGGAACGCTGGACCAATATCCTCACGCTGATTTACGTATTCATCTACCTCGGCGACTATTTCTTCGTATCGCGCGGCTTTCTGGGAGCGACGATTCACCTTGTGCTCTTCCTGATCGTCGTCCGGCTATTCTCGCTGCAGAAGACGCGCGACCATTACATGCTGGCAGCGCTTTCGTTTGGGATGGTGCTGGCGGCCGCTGTGCTCACCGTCGGCAGCGTCTTTTTGTTTTCTTTTGCCCTTTTTCTGCTGGTGGCGGTCATCACTTTTGTGCTGATGGAGATGCGGCACTCGGTCGCCGCCGAGCCAACGCATGCACAGGATCCACGCGTCGCCTCTCCGAGCGCGATTGCTCCGGGCATTGTTTACTCAGGCGGCATTTCTCCAAATCGGCGCATGGCCTATGCACTGCTGGCGATCGCCCCGGCGCTCATGCTGATGATCCTGGCTGGCAGCTTCCTGATCTTCTTTTTTCTTCCGCGAATTTCTTCACGCTATCTCAGCGCTTACACACCGACGAGCGATGTCTCGACCGGCTTCACGGATCGCGTACAACTGGGGCGCATCGGCCAGATTCAGCAGTCCAGTGCGGTCGTCATGCACGTCGAGATTCAGAACGATCTGCAGGGTGCTTACGACTTGAAATGGCGCGGGGTCGCGCTGAGCAATTTTGACGGCACGACCTGGTCGAATTCGTTTGGGCAGGCCCTGCTGCGGCCGGCCGGAGATGGGAGTTATCGTCTCGCGCCGGCAGACCCGCGGGGACGAGCGGTGGTCGCAAGCCGATCCATTCATTACCGCGTCATCATGGAGCCGATCGGAACCAATGTTTTTTTTCTGGCCGACCGGCCGCGGAGTCTCACGGGAAATTTCCGGCTGGTGAGTATGGACGCGGGGGGGGCTGTCTACGATCTCGATGCCGACCATCCCATCAATCGGTATGAAGCCGAGTCGCAATTGGCCGAGGTCGACAGCGACGAACTTCGCCTGGCGGCGAACACCGCGCCCGGAGGCATGGACCAGTACCTGAAACTGCCTCCGCTTGATATCCGCATTGCGAAGTTGGCGGAGGAAATCACTGCGCCAGCTCCCAGCAACTACGAAAAGGCTGCTGCGGTGGAGCGGTATTTATCCACTCACTTCGGTTACACGCTGGAACTGCCTCGCACTCTGGCGCGGGACCCAGTGGCTGATTTCCTGTTCGAGAGAAAGCACGGGCACTGCGAATATTTCGCCAGTTCGATGGCGGTGATGCTGCGCTCGCTGCACATCCCGTCGCGAATGGTTACGGGGTTCCGCGGGGGCGAGTACAACGACCTCACCGGCCAATATGTGATACGAGCCAGTGACGCCCATTCATGGGTTGAGGCTTATTTCCCGGGCTCGGGCTGGATCAGTTTTGATCCGACTCCGGCAGGCAGCGCGTCGACGCGGACCGGTTGGTCGCGGATGCAACTCTACGTCGATGCGGCGGCATCGTTCTGGCGGGAATGGATCATCAACTACGACGTCAGCCATCAGCGCTCCTTGGGGAAGGATGCGGCTACCCGCAGCCGGCAATTCTATGACGAAGCTCGCCGGTGGATTTGGCGGTGGCATCGTGCCATGCTCCGGTCGGCGCGGCGCGCCCACGACCACTTTACGAATTTCCCGCTGCAATGGATGGGCGGAGTGGTCGCGTTGACGGCCTTGGTGATCACACTGTTGAATCTGGGGCGGCTGATCGGCGGGCTGCGTGCCCGCGGGCTGCGAGCACATCCGGAACGCTCGCCGCGCGAATCCTCTGCTCTTTGGTATGACCGGATGGTGGTCCGCATGGCGCGGCTGGGCTGGCGCAAGTCGCCTTCGCAAACTCCGCTGGATTTTGTCGCGGCGATTCAGGAAGTGAACCTGCAGGAGAAGGTGGGACGGTTTACGCGCGCTTATGAGTCCGCACGCTTTGGCAAGTCGGTGGACGACGCTCGAAGTTTGCCGGAGCTTTTCCGGGACATTGCAGACGCCGAGTCTCCCGGGCCGGGGAAGACGACTGGCCGCGTGGCCGCGGGCTAGCGAAAGAACTCAGGATTGCCGCGACTGCGTGAGTTGCCAAGCTGCGCTCGGTTTGGACCGCCGAGGACGGCTGTCCCTCCGCGTGCCTGGAAGCCGAGATGCCCTTGGGTTGGACGGGACAGAGCCCCGTCACCATCCGTGCTAGAAGCGGTAGGCTGCGCCTACTCCTACGTTGTAGTTGTGCTGGCGGCTGCGGCCGGTGTCAACATTCAGGTCGGGCGTTCCAGAGTAGAAATCGCGGGCTTCGAACCGCACACCCCACCGATGCCAAAACCATACATCCAGTCCCTCCCCGACCTGAAGCACGCCGGTATTTGTGCCGGTGGACCCGGGGTTGGGCCGCCGAAAACCAGAGTTGAGGATTGGCTAAAACGACCATAGCCGCCGCCCGCGCTCACGCACGGCGTAACCGAGTCGGAGGAGAAAATGTTCAAACGCACGGAGGGAGTGACGAAGAGGGCTCGGAAGTCCTTGGGAATCTGATTCTGGTCGTAATTCAGATCCAGGGGAGGAACGATCGCCACCGGCACTTCCGCGTAAAGGCCGAAAATCTTGCGGGTCAGGAGGCGGCGGGAATAATCGGCCACGACCGTACCCGACGCGTTTCCGAAATGAATCGACATACCGCTGCTCGCACGGTCTGCGTGCTCACGAAAGTTAGCCCTACCGTGGCGGAAAGCTCATTCACTTGCGCGAAGGCGCTGGACAAGCGGAAAAAAACTGGCACAACTAGAATCACAAGGCGTTTAGCCCTCATCTCTCCTCCAGAGTGTTGAGGGATGTAGTGTTGTTTCCAGAAGATTAGCACGGGCCGCCTGATCGACGGAAAACATAAGATATCGCTTTTGGTGCCCAGGTTCCGTCGTCCGCGGGCGGGGGCACGGCAACGCCAGATGTTAGAATTGGATCGACCTGTTTCCCGCTGATCATTTCTGATCTGCCTGTTAAAGATGCCCGTAAAGAAAACTATACCCGAGACCGCGGGGCCAACTGTCCCGGCTAAAGTAGGCTTTGTCAGCCTTGGCTGCCCCAAGAACCTCGTCGACAGCGAGGTGATGATGGGCATGCTGGCCCAGGCTGGCGCCGAACTTACTAGCGACGCGGAAACAGCCGACGTCATCGTGGTGAATACCTGCTCGTTTATCGGCAGCGCGCAGCAGGAATCGATCGATACGATCCTCGAAATGGCCCGTCACAAGACGGGCGGCAAGGCGCGGCGGCTGGTGGTTGCCGGCTGTCTGGTCGAGCGTTTTCGCGATGAGATTCGAAAGAATATTCCGGAAGTGGACGCGGTGGTCGGCACGGGCGAGCTGGAGAAAATTCTCGCGGCGGCCGGAGTGGCGGAAACGCCGCGCCCATCGTCTCCTTTCAATATTCTGAGTTCGAGCGCTTTAACCTCGAACCCGTTAACCTCGAGGCCCGAGGGCGATCATCGCCGTGGACAGGGACGCTTCGCGCGCGATTCGTGGGACGGCGCTGTTGCCGATCTGCCCAACTATCTTTACGACGACCACACGCCGCGCGTTCTGACCACGCCTCGATCCTCGGCCTATATCAAAATCGCCGAGGGCTGCGATCACCCCTGCAGCTTCTGCATCATTCCCCAGCTTCGAGGGCAGTTCCGGTCGCGACGTTTCGAATCTGTGATTGCCGAGGCCGAGCGGCTGGCGCAATCGGGCGTGCGCGAAATCACGCTTATCGGACAAGACACCACCTGCTACGGCGAGGATTTCGGACTGAAAGACGGCCTCGCCCTGCTGCTGGAAAAACTTGCAGGGGTTGAAGGACTGCAGTGGATTCGTTTCCTCTACGCCTATCCGAACAAAATCACCGGGCGGCTGCTGGCGACCATCGCGGCTCACGACAATATTTGTTCGTACATGGATGTGCCTTTGCAGCACGCCTCGGCTACGGTCCTGAAGCGCATGAAGCGTGGCGGCGGCGCTGACCTCTTCCTGCGCTCCATCGAGAAAATGCGCCGCGTCATTCCGGACGTTACTTTGCGGACTTCATTCATCGTCGGCTTCCCGGGGGAGACCGAAAAAGAATTCGGAGAGCTTTGCGGCTTCGTGAACGAGGCGGCCTTCGACTGGATGGGCGCTTTTGGCTACTCGGACCAGGAAGGTGCGGGCGCGTTCGATCATGGCAAGAAACTTTCCGCGGGCGAGATCGAGAGCCGCCGCAAGTCGCTGATGTCGATCCAGAAGAAGATCAGCCGGACCAAGAAGAAGTCGCTGATCGGACGAGAATTCGATTTGCTGCTGGAAGGCGCTTCGACGGAATCGGACCTGCTGCTCGAAGGCCGCACGGCGATGCACGCGCCGGAGATTGATGGCAAGGTTTTCGTAAACGATTATCCCCAGGGGAACGAGCCGAAAGAGGGAGAGTTCTACCGCTGCCGCATCACGGCGGCACACGATTATGATTTAGTCGCGGAAATCGTTTAAGCCAAGAGGAATCGAGACGGTGACAGCTGCGACAAGAATCGGTCCTCCAAACTCAAAGCTTATCGCGTCGCGGCGGCACACGGCGTTGCTCGTCGCATTATTCCTGGGGTTGGCGGTAGGTGGGGCGTTCTTTCAGCGACGCGCTCGCTCGGAACCCGGGATGTTCGAACACCACCCGCAGGTCGTGCCCCTCTACCTTTCGCTCATCGCAATGGAGTGGGGGCTCTTCGTCTGGGTATGGAGAGGAGGCCTTCGCGAGACCGGGACGACGGTGAGCGAACTGATGGGGGGAAGGTGGGCCAGCGTTAAGGATGTGTCGGTGGATTGCGGGTTGGCACTCGGTTTATGGGCCGTCTGGTCACTGATCGAGAGGACGTGGGATCGCTGGCTCGGGCCGGGCCGGGCTGCTTCCATCCAGAATTTCTTGCCACAGCGAGGATTGGAAATTGCCCTCTGGATTGGCGTTTCCGTCAGCGCTGGATTTTGCGAAGAGCTGGTGTTTCGCGGTTACTTCCAGAAGCAATTCGAGGTTTTTACACACAGCCGGTGGATTGCATTGTTTCTGCAGGCGGTGCTGTTCGGGGTTTCGCACGGTTACCAGGGAATCGAAGCGGGAGTGAAGATCGCATGCTATGGCGCCCTGTTCGGGTTGCTCGCAGTTTGGCGCGGGAGCCTGCGGCCCGGCATGATCGCGCATGCGTCGTCAGACATTGTTAGTGGGATCTTTCGAATCTAATATGCCGCGCCAGCGTACCATCAAACTCCGCTGCCCGATCTGCAAGAAGCCGACAAGGGCTGCTGACACGGACTTCCCTTTTTGCAGCGATCGCTGCCGCCTGATCGATCTCGGCAAGTGGGCCAGCGGCGGGTACGTGATTTCGTCGCCGGTTGCTGACGCCGACGAAGCGGTCCGGCAAGATGGCCCCGATGACGAGGACGGAGACTGATGAATCCTCCGCCTGCCGTGGCCGCCGGTGCTCCGCTTAGGGCGGCTCCGTTGTGGGCCAATCTGGTCGCGACGTTCTTCGGCGCGGGACGCCTCAGACCCGGCCCCGGCACCTGGGGATCGTTGGCCGCGGTCGTCGTGTGGGCTTTGGCAAGTTCGCGCATCCCGGTCGCGAACCGCACCTGGGCGACGATCATCGCGGCCATCGTTGTGAGCCTCATCGGAATTCCTGCCGCAACGCTGGTGGCACGATCCTGTGGGTTGAAGGACCCGCAATTCGTCGTTGTCGATGAAGTTGCGGGGCAACTGGTTGCACTCATCGCCGTGCCGCTGGCTTGGAAAACTTTTCTCGCGGGCCTTATACTCTTCCGTATCTTCGATATTTGGAAGCCGTTTCCGATTCGGCGACTGGAGCGGCTGCCTGAGGGCACTGGCATTGTGGTGGACGATCTGGGGGCGGGTCTTTATGCGCTCGCGGTTATGCATCTTCTGTTGCACTTTGGACTTCTAACTAAGTAGCGGTTAATCAAGTTATCGGGTTCCCGCCGGAACAAACTCATGAGCATCTCCGACCGCCTGCTGGGAAAGAAGAACGTTAACGGCAAACCGCACATCGAGGCGGTCACGCCGAGTTTCGCTTTGCCCGGAGGCGAGGTTCGTATTAGTGGAAAGGGCCTGCGCCCGCCCGAGTTGCGACGGCCGAGCGTGCACTTCGGCGAAATCGAAGGCTCGGTGCTGATTGGTTCCGACGATTTTGTGGTGGCTCGCGTTCCCGACGGAGCGATCTCCGGTCCGATCACGGTGAGCACGGACGGGAGTACCGGCCACGTCAGCAATCCGCATTCCATCAACGTTGCGGTCGCGGTTGCCGACAATCTTCACCCGGTTACCAATCCCGCGCTTGATCGCGAAGGCAACATCTATGTGACGTTCTCTGGATCACGCGGGCAAAAAGTTCCGGTCGCGATCTTCAAGATCGACACGAACTACAACGTGAAGCCGTTTCTCAGCGACATGATGAACGCCACCTCGATTGCCTTCGACCGCGAAGGACAGATGTACGTTTCTTCGCGGCATGACGAGACCGTGTACCAGGTGGCGCCGAACGGCACCGTCTCGACCTACGCCGAAGGCATGGGGGTCGCGACCGGCATCGCCTTCGACGCGGCGGAGAATCTCTACGTCGGCGACCGCAGCGGAACCATCTTCAAGATCGCTCGGGACCGGCAGATTTTTGTCTTCGCCACGCTGGAACCGAGCGTTTCCGCTTATCACCTTGCATTCGGTCCGCGCGGCGATATGTTCGTCACCGGCCCCAGCACCTCCAGCTTCGATTGCGTTTATAAAGTCGACCCGCACGGGACCGTGTCATTGTTCTACCGTGGCCTGGGACGTCCGCAAGGGCTGGCTCTTGATGTCGAGGGCAATCTATACGTCGCCGCCTCTCTTGCCGGCAAACGCGGCATCGTCAAGATCACTCCCCAGGGCAAGGCGAACCTCGAGGTTTCGGGCAACGGCCTGGTCGGGCTCGCGTTCGCCCCCGGCAAGTCGGCGATCCTCGCCACCAACGGCGCCGTGCACCACATCTCCTGGAATATCCAGGGACGGCCGCTGTTGCCGGAGTAACCGGATAGTGTTAAGAGGCTACGCGGTTCCGCCCCTGCCCCCAGCCTGCAGGCGGGCGCGAATTACTCCCAGCAATTCCTCGTTGTCGGCGGCCTCCTGGAAACAGGCGATGGCGCCCGATTCGAGAGTGCGTGTTTCGTTGGCGTCGGGATCGCGAGCCGTGAGAACGATCACCGGAATGGCTGAAAACGCCGGATACTCCTGCAAGGTGAGCGCGGCAATTCCATCGCCGGCGGGCAGCCCGAGATCGAGAATAATGAGGTGGGGATGCTCCTTCTGAGCCATGGCGATGGCGGAATAACCTTCGCAGACGTTGATGGTGTCGAAGTGATTGGCCCGCAAACGCAAACTGAGCGCCTGTCTGAGATCTGGATCGTCATCCACGACCATGATCTTCGCTCGCTTCGTGGATGGCTCGGGGTTGCAACTCTCAGTTATCATTTTTCGGTTCTCCTTTCCGATCGATTGTTTTCGCTCCACAAAGGGAAGGCTTTCGACCGAAGCTCTGCAGCTCTGAACCCTGCCCCCGGCCAACGCCTCCCGCGCTGGAATAGCGTCGGCCGGCTTGCCATCCGCGAGAAAGACCCGACGCATCTGTTTCATCGCGGGCCCCCTTCCCTTTCGTGATGACCGGCTGGCGAAGTGAAGAGAAAGGCGCGCAGCCATCCTCTGGCACGCACCTACTGCCCATGACATCAGATATCGGCTGAACTCTGCTGCCTCTAGACCTTAGAGCAAGGCAGATATTGCAAGAGAACCGATTGGGCCTTCTTTTCGGACATAACCGCACGGACGTACTTAAGGGAAGGAGCGGGAAATTACAGTGACTGGACTGGCTTTCCGCCAGCCACAACCGGCCAGACGACGGCCCGGAAGCTGAGCCACTATCGGTTTGACCGCGAATTAACCAGTTCGTACACTGTTTCTAGCTCCTCGGTCTATGCCTGAGATAAGAAGGACATTCCTGTCACAACTCGTGCGACCGGCGTTCGCGCTGAGCCTGGCGGTGATGTTGGGTGTGGCGTCCAGCTGGGCGCAGGACCGGCCACAGGTTTCGTTGGAAACCAGCGAGACGCTTTTTACAGTGCTGACCGTGATCAACACATGTGGCTATGACCAGGAACTGAGTATTTCCGATCCGCTGCGCACCCAGATCCGGTCGGAAGTCGCCAAGGCGGTGGGGAATACGGCGGGCGCTCAGGAAGTGATCGCTCCGATGTGCTTGTTCTACCGGCAACACCAGGCGTCGGAGCCGGCGCGCGACCTGTCGCAGTATGTGTCGCTGGCGCTTTATGTGGAGGAGCCGCCGACCTTCGCGCTCAAAGTGAAGCTGGCCGAGATGCCGCCCGATGCGCAAACGGTGGCGGGCATGGCTCCGCTGATGCAGGCCTTCTACCAGAAGATCGGACTGCATGCCATCTGGGAACGGCACCGAGCGCGCTATCGGGAGTTGACCGAGGTCTATCACGATCCGCTGGCGAAAATGACGTTCGACACTGAGATCTATTTGAGGTATCCGTCGGCGGGCTACCTGGGACGGCAGTTCACGGTGTATCTGGATGCGATGGGAGCGCCGGGGCAGACGAACGCGCGCAACTACGCGGATAGTTACTACGTCGTGATTTCACCGACCGCGGGAACGGCGATCAAGCTGCAGCAGATCCGGCACACGTACCTGCATTACCTTCTGGATCCGCTGGCGCTGAAAAACGGCGACTCATTCAAACGGCTGGAACCGTTGCTCGGCACCGTGGAGAACGCTCCGATGGATGACGCGTTCAAAAGCAATATTTCTCTGTTGGTAACGGAATGCCTAGTGCGAGCGATTGAAGAGCGTTTAACCAAGATTCCGGAGGCGGAGCGAGCCAAGGGCATCGAGGAAGCGGACAAGGAGGGGTACATCCTGACGCGCTATTTCTACGATGCGCTGGGCAGGTTCGAAAGAGACCCGGCGGGCATGCGGAATGCTTATCCGGACCTGGTGGGCTCGATTGAGGTGGCGAAGGAAATGAAGCGGGCGTCGCAGGTCCAGTTTGCAGCGGTGGCAGCTCCGGAGCTATTGCACCAGGGCAGCAAAAACGAGCACTTGCTGCTGAACGCGGAGCGGCGGCTGGCGGCGGGAGATGCGGAAACCGCGCAGAAGCTGGCGCAGCAGGCGCTCGATGGTCAGGAAGAAGACTCGGGCCGCGCGCTCTTCATTTTGGCGGAAGTCGCCACCCAGAACCGGGATATGGAAGGGGCGCGCAAGTACTTTGAACAAGCGTTGCAGACGGCGCATGAACCGAAGGTGATCGCGTGGTCGCATATTTATCTGGGCCGCATTTTCGATTTGCGGGAGGACCGGTTCGCGGCGGTCGATCAGTATCGCGCGGCATTGAATGTGGCCGGGGGAGAGCTGCCGGAGGCAAAGCTGGCGGCGCAAAAGGGGCTGGAACGGCCGTATGAGCCTCCGGTGGCGAAGCAGCCGGAATAGGGGCATGGTTTCAAAGTTGCAATGTTTCAAGCTTTCCGGGAAGGCCAACTTAATCATAGTTTCGCTTAACGCTTGAGATATTATTGCGTGTTTGAAAGTTGGAATCCGACGTCTAAAATTTTGCATTGCGGGAGACAGGCATGAAGCGAGTAGCAGTCATTCTAGGAATAGCGAGTCTCGGGATCGGGATAATGAGCGTCGCGGTCTCGGCCGGGGCGCAGACGAGCGGACAGCCGGCACAGCAGACCCCGCCGGCAGCGGGGCAGGCAGCACCTGCGCAGGGTGCGGCACCGGGCGCCGCGGCGGTACCGCCGGGAAAGCGTCCACCGCAAACCAAGACGCAGCAGGAGTATGACGCTTGGAAGGCGGCTTCAGGCAGCCCGGACGCGGCCACCATGGAGAAGGCAGCGGACGACTTTGCCACCAAGTTCCCCGACAGCGAAGTGCGCGTGCTCCTCTATAAGAACGTGATGCGCCTTTACCAGAACAGCAATAACGCTGAGAAAACCGAGGCCATGGGACGCAAGGTGCTCAGCTTTGACGCGGATGATCCCGAGGCTCTGGTGATCGTTGCCGAGGTGGTCGCCGAGAAAACGCACGACACGGATATCGACAAGGATCAGCGCTATGGCGAAGCGACCACGATGGCGCAGAAGGCCACCCAGACGGTGAACACGGATATCCAAGTGCCAGCTGGAACACCGCAGGAGAAGATCGACGCCTACAAGGGGCTGCTGCTCTCGCAGGCGTATTCGATCATCGGCACCATCGAGTTCAAGAAAGAGAATTACGCCGCCGCGCAGGAGGATCTGCAGAAGTCCATCGACGCGTACCCCAGCGACCCGGATAAAGTGGTGATTCTCCGTCTGGCGCTGACGCTCGACAAAGAGCAGAAATATATGGAAGCGCTCAAGGTGGCCAACCGCGCCGTGGAACTGACGCAAAAAGAGGAAACCGGCGTGATTGGAAGTGCGGCGCGCCGGGAACGCGACCGCTTGCAACAGCTCACCGGAGGCACACCCCCGGCCCCGGCGGCGGCTCCGGCTCCGCCCCCAGCAGCGGCTCCGCAACCGCAGGCTCCTCCGAATCCGAAGAACTAGCCGCCGTTACTGGAGGGACGAGGCTCCCGTCGCCTCTCAGGCGCGGCAAGCCGCGTCTTTACAGAAATAAAAATACAAAATGAAGTCACGCGAAATCATGGCGCTGGAAGAAGGTTTGGGTTACCGCTTCCAGCGCCGGGAACTGATCGAGCAGGCGCTTACCCACAGCTCGCAAGCGCGCGAGGTGGAGGCGCAAATCGCGGACGGCGGTTCATCCAACCTCAGATCGAGCGGCGATAACGAAAATCTCGAGTTTCTAGGAGACGCCGTGCTGGGGCTGGTCACCAGTGAGGCGCTGTTCCACCGCTTCCCTGAATTCCAGGAAGGGCATCTTTCGAAGCTCCGCGCGCATCTGGTCGGGCAACGGCATCTGCTGCGGGTGGCCGAGCAGCTTGAGATTGGTACCTACATGCGGCTCGGCCGCGGTGAAGAAAAAAGCGGCGGCCGCAACAAGGCGAGTCTGCTGGTGGACGCGCTCGAAGCGATCCTGGCGGCGCTCTATCTCGACGGCGGGTGGGCGGTGGCGCGGGACTTTATCGTACGCGTGATCGTGGAGCCGGAACTGGCCCACATGAAGCTGGAAACCAGCGCGATACCGGTAATGGACTTCAAGTCCGCGTTGCAGGAGGCGCTGCAGGCCCGAGGAGGACCGCAGCCGGTTTACGCTCTGGTGAAGGAGGAAGGTCCTGAACACAAAAAGACCTTCACCGTTGAGGTGCGACTGCCGGAGCCGGCGCTGGGACAATTCGTGGGACGCGCCCAGGGCGCAACCAAGAAGCGGGCCGAACAGGAAGCTGCCAGGCAAGTGCTGGAGCATCTGGCCGGTTTGCCGGGCGCGCGGCCGTCGAACGGCGAGAGAGATGCCGGCGGGTCGTCGTAAGGCATCTAATTTCTTGTAGAGAGGCGGCTTGCCGCGCCTCCGACCGACCGCAATATTCGGGGCGCGCAGGAGACGGGGCAAGCCCTGTCTCTGCAGAAGAATTATTATGTCGTGGAGCGAGACCGTTTCCGTGGGCGATTGGCCCGCCGCCGTTCAGTCGGTCGCGGGAGCGATTGTGACCGCTGTTTTCGTGGTTACCTTCCTGCTGCAGGCGTTCACGATTCCTTCGGGATCCATGGAGCACACGCTGCTGGTCGGTGACTACCTGCTGGTGGATAAATTTTGCTATGGCGGCAACACAGGGTGGAATCGTCTGATGCCCTATCGCAAGATTCGCCGCGGTGACATTGTCGTCTTCCATTATCCGGTGAATCCCGCGCAGGACTTCGTGAAGCGGGTGGTGGCCGTGCCCGGGGATCGGTTGCGCCTCATCAACAAGCGCGTTTACATCAACGGCGCCGCGGTCGAGGAGCCTTATGCGCAGTACATCACAGCGATGCGCAATCCCTATCGCGATGACTTTCCGCGCACCGAATCTCCCGACTACGCAGTGGATGCGAAATGGTGGAAAGAAATGCCGAAACTGGTGGAAGACCACCAGTTGATTATTCCCGAGAGCCACTATTTTGTTCTGGGCGACAATCGCGATGATAGCCAGGACAGCCGGTACTGGGGATTCGTCCCGCGAGAAAATATTATCGGGCGCCCGCTTTTGATTTACTGGTCGTCGGGAGATTTGAACAGTGATCTTCCCGGATCGCCGACCGTGGGTGATAGACTTTATCACCTTGCGTACGCGGTGACGCATGTGTTCCAGATCACGCGCTGGGAACGTACTTTCAGGCTGGTCCGCTGAAAGTCGGTTGTCGCTGGTCGTTGGTCGTGAATCGTTAGCAACGGCAAGCAGGGCTCGCAGACGGCGAACGACACGGGAAGATACTGGCTAGAAAATCCTCTTGAACGGATACGAAACGTGCCGACAAAAGAAAAAGTCATGGTTAACAAAGACGTTGACAAAAACGGCAGGGAAAAGCCGGTAGATGAAAAGCCGCGTGAGACGACGGTGGAATTTCTGGCGTCGTTGGCGGAAGTCCTGGTCACCGGCCTGTTCATCATCACATTTATTCTGCAGGCGTTTGAGATTCCCTCCAGTTCGATGGAGGACACGCTGCTGATCGGCGACCATCTGTTCGTGAATCGGGAGCAGTTCGCCGCGCCCACGCGCTGGATGGGGCCACTGATGCCTTATCGGGACGTCGGTCGCGACGAAATTGCGGTGTTCATGTCGCCCGAGCAACCGGGGCTGTTCCTGGTGAAACGGATCATCGGCGTTCCCGGCGACCGCATCCACTTGCGCGATGATGTCGTTTACCGCAACGGTGAGAAACTGGTTGAGCCGTTCGTCCGCCACAAACGGGACGAGCGCAATCCTTACACCGATAATTTTCCCGCCTTGCCCCCCATGGAGGAATACGGAGTGCGGAACGAAAAATGGGCGCAGGAACTGCCGAAGCATATCGTGGGAGACGACATCGTCGTGCCTCCGGACAGCTACTTTGCCATGGGCGATAACCGGGACGTCAGTTACGACAGTCGCTTCTGGGGCTTTATCCCGCGCAAGAACCTGATCGGCCGTCCCATGTTCATCTACTGGTCATTTGTCACTCCCGAAGACCAGTACCAGAAGAGTGAGTGGGGTGACCGGGTGGGGTACTTTCTGAAAAACATCGTCTGGCACTTCTTTGATCAAACGCGCTGGTCGCGCACGCTCAGGATCGTGCGGTGAAGTTTCTGCGGCCCAATTTTTTGCGGCCGAATTTTCTGCGATCGAGGCGCGGGGTGGTTGCGATCGCGGCTCTGGTGCTGATCCTGTTTCTCTTCCGGCCTGGGGTCTACAGGTTGCGAATCCGTATTGCCGGTTCCATCGAAAGCGCTGTCGGCCGCAGGGTCGTAATTGACAACGTCAGCCTGCATTTCCTGCCGCGACCGGGCTTTGATCTTGAGGGACTCGTCATTTACGATGATCCCACATTTAGCGCGGAGCCCATGATCCGTGCGCAAGAGGTTTCCGCCGCCATACGGTTTCGTTCCCTGCTCCGCGGCCGACTCGAGATCGCAACCCTGAGCGCGACCGAGCCCAGCATCAACCTGGTGCGCGATGATCAAGGCCGATGGAACCTGGCAAGCCTGCTGGAGCGCAATGCGCGGATTCCCGCGGCTCCGACCGGAAAACCCGCCTCCGAACGCCGCCCGGCATTCCCCTATCTTGAAGCCAGCAATGCTCGCGTCAATTTCAAGCTGGGACAGACGAAGAAGTCCTACGCTCTGATGAATGCGGACGTGGCGCTGTGGCAGGATTCCGAGAATTCATGGGCCGCGCGCATCAAGGCCGAGCCCGTGCGCACTGATTTTAATCTCACCGATACCGGTCTCGTCCAGATCAACGCCACGTGGCAGCGCTCTGTGAGCTTGCGGTTGACACCGGTGCGGGTCACCGTGCAGTGGCGGAACGGGCAACTCGGACAGATCACGCAATTGCTGAGTGGAAAAGACCGGGGATGGCGTGGCGAGGTGAATTTTACAGCGAACGGATCGGGCACTCCGGAGGCGCTGCGGATCGAGAGTCAGACAGCAATCGAAGATTTCCATCGCTACGACATTCCTGGCAGCGAGAACGTGCGTCTCGGGGCTGCTTGCTCGGGACAGTACAACGCGGTCGAGGGTTATCTTGACGACCTGCTGTGCGAGTCGCCGGTAAATGGCGGCTTATTCCGCCTACGTGGTGGCGTTATCCTGAGCGCACAACCACCTACTTACAATTTGACGATCGAGGCCGAGGACGTACCGCTAACCTCGGTGGTTCGATTGCTGCGTCAGACTAAGAAGCAGATCCCTGGCGATCTCACAGCGAGCGGATTGCTGAATGCGAGATTCCGCGCGAGGAGCAACGCTAAGAGCGTTCTCGAATCTGCCATAAACGGGAGGCTCGACGTTCTGCCGCTATGGAGTGGAACGGGGTCTGCGACCGACGTAAACCTGATGTCGAATGCCCGAAAGGACGAAGTTGCATTCGGTACGATTCCGCTGGCACTGATTTCACAGAGCAGAGTGGCTGGCGCTGTGCGTCGGACTGGACCCGGTCACGCAGCGACCGAGGAACAGGCACAACCAAAAGATCAGGAGCCCTCTGAGCCTCACTTGCGGATTGGGCCGGCCGCACTGGCGATGAACGGCTCCGCGCCGGTGAATGCCGGCGGGTGGATTTCCGCTTCCGGTTATCGTTTTTTTCTGCGCGGCGACGTGGAACTGAAAGACTTGTTTCGGCTGGAGGACATTCTGGGCTTGCCCGTAGCACGCCCGGCGGCGGAAGGGGAGGCCAAGCTGGATGTGAGTATTTCCGGGACCTGGCAGGGATTTGCGGCTCCGACCGCCTTGGGAAGCGCTCAGCTGCGGAACGTGCGCGCCGAGATGCGCGGCCTGAACGCACCGCTTGAGATTGGTTCGGCGATCATGTCTCTCACTCCAGACGCGGTGTTGATGCAGAAGATTTCTGCGCGCGTTGGGAGCACGCATTGGAGCGGCGCGATTACGACGCCGCGGCATTGCGTGGCTTCAGGCGTCCCTCCGGCTTGCCTGTTTCAGTTCGATCTCGCGGCCGACCAGCTTTCCGCGGGAGATCTTGCCGAATGGTTCACGCCGCATCCCGCCAAACGTCCGTGGTACGGCATCTTGAACTCCAATCCTGGTTCGGACACGCCGGGCCTCTCGCCACTGCTTGCGCTTCAGGCGCACGGCAATTTGCACGTCGGCCGGTTCGGATTGAAAAAGGCGGTCGCCACACAAGTAGCGACGCTCGTCGAAGTGGATCGCGGGAAGATCACGCTGACTGGCCTGCGCACGCAACTGCTGCAGGGTACACATCAGGGAAACTGGATCATTGATGTGTCGAATCGCGCCGCATCGACCGATGACGCCTCGGCTCACGATGCCTCCACGCCGGACGTATCCGCTCCGATGCTGCGGTATCGCGGTACCGGCACGTTGCAAGACATTTCGCTGGCGCAGGTGGGCACGTTATCGAGCGCCGCAGTGAGCGATACGTCGAGTGCTACAACCAGCGAGGCGACGAACGACGCGATGAACGGCGCCTGGATTGCCGGAACGGGCGACGGCAAGTTCGAGGTCGAGGGATCCAGCGACAGCTTTCGCGATCTGCTGGCGCGCTCCGATGGCAAGTTGCAGTTCGTGATGCGAAACGGCAGCCTCCCACATATCGAGATCCCGGGCTCGCCCGTGCCTCTGCCGGTGCACCGATTCGCGGGAGAACTGCGTCTGAAAAAAGGAGCCTGGGAACTTGCGGAAGGCAGACTGGAATCGCGCGATGGCATTTATCAAGTGAGCGGAACTGCTTCCCCGGGCAGCGGCCTAGACTTCAGGCTGACGCGTGGTGATGAGCAATCGTGGACGCTCACCGGCACGCTCGCCAAGCCGCACGTCGCGCCGGGCAGTCGAACCGTAGCCAGGCGTGCGGAAACGGACGCGAAGACGGTTAAGCCGTAGAGGCAGCTTTCAGCTGTCAACCCTCAGCGCGCGCGGGCGGCCAACCAATGCACCCAGGATGAGCCAGAGTCCGAGCACGAGCCACTCCCAGCCGGAGAAGTGTCCGGGCACAAAGGGCACAAGCTTCATCAGTATCATCGCCAAGCCAACCGACGCTCCCAGCAAAGCGATCAGGCGGTCTGCGATGCGTGGCCCCATCCCCAGGGGCTTCATCCAAACATAGGCGGCGCACACCGCGAACCATCCGGTCGCGCTAGCGACGGATCCAACCTCAGAGATCGGAACCAGAATCGCGCTGCCGAGAAACATGCACAACGCGGTTGCGAGGCCAACCGAGACGACGGCGGCAGCCGGTGTTTGATTCCGCGGATGCACGCTGCCCAGTCGCGCATCCACTAGCCCGCGGCGTCCCATGGCGAACAGCAGACGGCTTGCGGCGATGAAATTTCCGTTGAATACTTTGAAGAGCGAAAGCAACGCGGCGCTCAGGATAATGCTCACGATCCAGCGCGCGCCGACGGCATGTTCGAAAGCGACCGCGGTCATGAATGGCACACCGGTCAGCGTATGCCACGGCGCCACGAAGCCGACCGCCGCGATCACGATCATGTAAAACACGGCGCCCACGATGATCGCCGAAAAGATGGCACGAGAGAATCCTTGGGCGCGAAATTGGGGATTGGCTTCCTCGGCCGCTTTGGTCACCGATTCAAACCCCGTCATGAAATAGGGGACGATTTGCAGAACCAGCAGGATGGACACGAACGGAGTATGCGTGAACAAAGGCGGGAAATTGGCGGGCGATCCGCGGGTAACGCCAATGGCGACGAAAACCACGAAAAGCGCGAGCGTGCCGAAGGTGGTCCAATTTTGAAACGTGGCGCTCAGACGAATGCCGCGATAGTTCACCGTCGTCACCAGCGCCGTGAGCGCGAGGCCGATGGCCAGGTGCGGCAGGTATACCGGCTTCTCCGCTACTTGGTATAACTCAATCGAATCGAGCGCGGGAAAGATGTAGCCGGCGATGCGGCCGACAGCCACGGCTTCCCACGGACAGACAATGAAGTATGCGAGCATCATCATCCATCCGGTATAAAAGCTGACCGGTCGCGGGAAAACCTTCGCGGTGTAGGCCACCTCGCCGCCTGCGTCGGGCAGGGCCATTACCCATTTGCCGTACACGAAACCGATGGGCAGCAGAAGAATGCTGCCAATCGCGAAACCGAGAATGCCGCCGAGCGGACCTCCGCGCAGCAGCCAATCGTCCATGACCACCAACCAGCCGACGCCAACCATCGTTCCCCAGCCGAGGGAGAAGTAATCGGTCACGCGCAATTTGCGGGCGAGTTGGGTCATCAGGAGGGTGACGACGCTGCCGAACTTCGCTCGGCTGGACAGTCGAGGCGGCTGTCCCTACGCGTTACGTCTAGGGTACGTGTAACTTGGGCGGGACGGGTCATGGGCGCGAATTATATCGCATCGCGCCCTTGAGACCGATTGCTTCAGGCCACCGCGAAACGCGGTGGACAATCCTTCGACCGCAAGATGCAAATGGCTTCTCGCAGGGACGAAATCTCAAACACCGAGTTCAGGTGCGTGGCTTCCAACACTCGGCGGAAGAAAACCGGAGGATTCACCAGCTTCAGCTTTGCCGAGTTCTGCGTTGCCCAACGGCGCACCAGCAGCAGGGTTCCCAAACCACCGGCATCCAGTTGGTCGACTTCAGAAACATCAAGCACCAGCACGCGGACACGCTCGAGTTGCTCGATCCGGCGCCGAAGTTCGTCGAGCGCTGCTCCGCGGACCATGCGTCCCGAGCAGTTCACGATCGCTACGTCATGCAAGCATTCGACTTGAAATTTGAGTTCCATATGTCTAGTCATACGAACCAGCCTCGGAAAAAGTTCCGTAATCTCGTCTCGTTGATTTAGACGCGGTGGCGGGAGAAAAGTAATCGCGGAAAGGCGGCTAGCGGGGATCGCACCTTTGAATGTTACAGATATGTAAAATTCCGTCTCCTCGTAGAATTGGACGGGGCGAGCAACGTCTCTACCGGTGTTCTGTTGTGAAGCACTTACAATCCCGCCTCGATACGGGATCTTGGGTCGAGAAGATCACGCAAGGCATCGCCGATAAAGTTGAAGGCGAGGACCGCTAACATCACCGTCACCGCCGGGAAGAGCACGAGATGCGGCGCGTCGAACAGGTGCGAGCGTGCGTCATTCAGCATCGATCCCCAACTTGCGGTCGGCGGCGGCACGCCCAGTCCCAAGAAACTCATCGTCGCTTCGGCCAGAACTGCACCCGCCATGCCAATCGCCGCCTGCACAATCACCGGCTGAATAATGTTAGGCAGAATGTGCCGGGTGATGATGTGGAAATCTCCGGCGCCCAGCGCCCGCGCCGCTTCGACAAATTCGCGTTCGCGGACGGCGAGCACCTGCGCGCGTACCAGGCGAGCGTAGCCGACCCATCCTCCGATGGACAGCGCGAGAATGAGGTTGAAAATGCCGGGGCCGCGGAAGGCCACGAAAGCGATCGCGATGAGAATTCCGGGGAACGAAAGAAACGCATTCATCAACACGACATTGACGAAGCGGTCGATGCCGCCGCCGTAGTATCCGGCAAGGCTGCCAATGATGAGGCCGAGCAGAAGCGAACACACCACCACGCTGCTGCCGACGAACAAAGAAATTCGCGCGCCCCAGATGAGGCGAGAGAGGATGTCGCGTCCGAGTTCATCGGTGCCGCACCAATGCTGCGCCGAGGGCGATTGCAGGCGGTTGGGGAGATCGATGTGCGCGGGATCTTGCGGGGCGATCCAGGGTGCGAAGAGGGCGGAGAAGGCAAAGATGGTGACCAGCACAACTCCGACGGCCGCCAGCGGATTGTGGCGGGCGACGCGCGGGAGCGAGATGGCAACGCTTGACATGGTCGGAGAGGACTTGTGGTTTCACTTATATAGAAAACGGAGGCGCGGGACAATGTTGAGTTGGCGACTGCGGTTCGCGCGTTGTCGATCATTCATGATTGATCATTCCATGCCGGGATGGCATGAACCCATGTTTAACTACCCCCCCGATTTCTTGCTAAAATATAGAATACAAAAGACTTACTTGCAACATATTCAAGAATAACGACTTAGCTCGCCTCTTTGATTCGTTCTCCGTAAATTTGTGGTTCAGTTGCGAGCGCAGTGGCGTTGGCCGGTGGTATGCCGCTATGCCGTCCCATGGGGAAGGGTCGGTGGGAAGTAAGAACCGATCTCCCTGGCAACCGTACTTCGCGTGTGCTGATCTGTTTTTATGAGGGCTGTTGAGTGGCGCTGCGCGGTTTCATCAAGAAAACACGCGCCACCCCCGAGGACGATCTGACGCTGGCGCGTAAGCGCCAGCACAGGGGCAGGCCGTTAAGGAGGTTGAAGCCTGGCAACTGGCCAAGGCCATGAAGAAGAAAAAGATCTCCAAGGCGCGCACGGCGGTCTTGCTAAAGACGAGCCGCTCCCCGGTCGATCGCATTCTCGATCCGAAACGCGATATTACGCTGTCGAGTTTCGAACCGGCGGCGGCGCTGCTGGGTCAGCGGGTTGTGATCGAGTTGGGTTGACTGGCTGGCAGCCCACGTCTCGACGCGAGACGTGGCGCACCCGGCAAAGTCAAAAGGCGGCGGACAGGAGTGTCCGCCCCACACGAGCTTACTGCCTTATCCTCGGGTTCACCGCCGAATACAGTAAGTCAGTCAGAAAGTTCACCGCTACATACGTCAACCCTATCGCCAGAATGCATCCCTGCACCAGGTTGTAGTCGCGGTTGCCTATGGCTTGGATGGTCAGGCGTCCGATTCCGGGCCACGAGAATATTGTTTCGGTTACGATTGCTCCGGCCAACAGGGCGCCGAATTGTAATCCGAGTACGGTCAGGATTGGGATCATGGCGTTGCGCAGGGCGTGACGATAGACTACGGTGCGCTCCGGCAGGCCCTTGGCGCGCGCGGTGCGAATGTAGTCTTGGCCTAACTCCTCTAACATTGAAGTCCGCACCATGCGGGTCAGGATCGCGGCTAACGCTCCGCCCATGGTGATCGCGGGGAGCACTAGATGCGCTAGGCTGCCGGAACCGGAGACGGGGAGCCATCCTAGCTTGACGGCGAAGAACAGGATCAGCACCGGGCCCAGCGCGAAGTTTGGGAACGACAGGCCGAAGAGGCTGACTACGCTTAGGGCGCGGTCATCCCATTGATTGCGTCTTTGCGCTGAGCGCACTCCTGCTGGAATGGCCAGCACAATCGCTACGAATAATGATGCCAGAGTCAGTTGCAGGGTGAAGGGATAGCGCTCGGCTATCAGGCTTGTAACTCCCTGGTTGAAGCGCAGCGATTTGCCTAGATCTCCGTGGAGCACTCCTCGCCAGTAGTTCAGGTATTGCTCGCCTAGGGGGACGTCGAGTCCGTAGGCGTGTCTTGCGGACTGGATGTCTCCGGCGGCGGCGCCTTCTCCTAGCATTTGCAGGATTGGATCGCCGGGGACGAAGTGGATTAGCAGGAAGACGGTGGAGACTACTAGCCAGATGACGGGGAGAGTGTAGAGGACTCGGGAGATGATGTAGCGCGGCATCGGGATTGAGGCTATCTCGCGAATAATTTTGCGGTCATCCAGTTTAGCGCGAGAACTGGGTCGTCCCTCCGGGACTTTTGTCGTTTCGCTCCGCTTACCGAGCGCTGAAGCGCTGGGCTAAACTGGGTCGCCCCTTCGGGGCTGGATTCACTTGTACCATGGGCTGTTGATCTCCGGAATTTTCTTCGCCGCACGCAAGACGGGGCAAGCTCCGTCTCTACACAAATCTTGCTGCTCGGCCTGCGGCAAGGCTTCTCCCGCCCCGACAGCCGAGGGCGGCTGTCCTTCTACGCGCTCGGGCGCTAGTCTCCGGCACGCTGCGCGGAAGCTGGCGACGGCGTTGCTGCCTGCACGCCTGGCTTGGGCTCGATCCTCACGGTCGCTATGCGATGGCCGTCCATTTTTTCTACTGCATAACGGCGGCCTTCGTACTCGAACGCCTCGCCGCCAGCGGGCATTTTTTGCAGCCTTGACAGCAGAAAACCGGCTAGAGTTTCGAAGCCTTCGTCTTGTGGGAGTTTCAGTTCGTATTGAGCTTCGAGGTCGCGAATGTTGACCGCTCCGTCGAGCACCAGCGGCGCATTCGCGTCGGTCACCGCTGGCTGCGCGGAAGCAACGTCGAATTCGTCTTCCAGTTCGCCCACCAACTGCTCGAGCACATCCTCCACGCTGATCACTCCCGCGGTGGACCCGAATTCATCGACTACGACTGCCAGGTGCCGTTTGCGCTGCTGGAATTCGCCGAGCAGTTCCAGCAACGACTTGGTTTCGGGAACCACCAATACATCGTGCATGACTTGCCCGATTTTCACCTGGGAGATGCGCTGGGCCGCAAAGGGAGCAGCGACCAGGCCGGGGCGAAGCTGCGTCCAGCGCACCAGGTCTTTAGCGTAGAGCACGCCGATGATATGTTCGGGGCCGCGCTGCGGATCATACACGGGGACGCGCGAATGCTGATCGTCGATCACGCGCGACAAGGCTTCCTCCAGGGTGAGGTCAGAGGGCAGGGAAAAAATCTTGGTGCGCGGCACCATCACCTGGCGCGCGGTAATACTGTCCAGTTCGAGCGCATTCAGCAGCATCTCTTCCTGGGCGGAGGACAGCTGTCCGGAGGTATGGGCCGCGGTCACGATGAGCTTGAGTTCGTCGGGGGAGTGAACCGAGCCGTGGCGGATCTCGCGGGTGCCGAAGGCGCGCAGAACGAAGCCTGCTACGCGGCTCATGCCGATGGTGAGGGGGCCGCTGACGGTCAGAAAAACATCCATGGGCGCAGCGACGGCCAGCGCGACGCTCTCGGCGCGTTGCAAGGCGAGCGATTTGGGAACCAGTTCTCCGAGGATGACGTGCAGGCTGGTGATCATCACAAAGGCCACGGCGACGGCGATGGCGTGAGCATAGAGGGTGGCATGCGGGATACTTCCGATCCAGCCCTCAAACAATCGCGCCAGAACGGGCTCACCCAGCCAGCCTAGGGTCAGGCTGGTAACGGTGATTCCCAGTTGAACGCCGTTCACGACGCGGCCGAGTTGCTGGTGAAGTTTGAGGACGGTGCGAGCGCCGGCGCGATGGGCTTCGATCAGTTGCTGGATGCGCGTTTCGCGCACGCTGACGAGCGCGAACTCGGCTGCGGCGAAGAAGGCATTGACCGCCACCAGCAGCAGGACGACGAACACCCGCAGCAGCACGGATGCAATCATGGAACTCTAATATTAACATTCCAAAGGGATAATGGGTTGGCGGTCACTGGCTAGCTGTACAATTAAGCTTTGCCGTCGATGCTAGCGCATCTCATCGCTTTCTTTTTCGTTGCCCGGCGGTCTAAGTACGAGTAGGACGGCGCAGTTGGGGCAGCGCATGAGGACTCGGTCGTCCCTCCGGGACTTGAATTGTTACCTCGACTTTTCGCAGCGCTGAAGCGCCGGGCTAGGCTGGTTCGTCCCTTCGGGACTTTGGTTAAAGCGATGCCCGATTGTGAAGCTCAAAACAATTTGAGGAACTATTTCAATGGTTCCGGCGTAACAACAGGTGAATGCCAGTTCTGAGATTTGAAATCAAGCAGGAGGCGGTCGTGGAAGGCAACGGCAACGGCACTGTCAAGAAGAAGCGGCGTAAGCGAATCATTATTATCTGGAGTTCGATAGCGGCAGCCGTTGTGGTTCTGCTCGCGGCGGGCGCGCTGATTGCATACAGCGGCGGCACCAAGATCGATCCCTCGAAGCTGGCCAAGGTCGAGAAGGGCGACTTGGCGAAAAGCGTGGTGGCGACCGGCAAGATCGAGCCCATCACCAAGGTTGAGGTCAAATCCAAGGCCAGCGGCATTGTGAAAAAACTCTACGTTGACTACGGCGACAAAGTTAAGAAGGGGCAGGTGCTTGCGGAACTCGACCGGGACGAGATTCAGGCACGGGTCGATCAGGCGCGGGCGCAACTGGAGGCTTCGACGGCCAGTTTGAACGGCACGCGCGCCGATCTGGAGCGCGCGAAAGTCGATGCCGAGGGACCTGACGTTCCTCTGCTGAAGCGAGCCTATGACCGTGCCCAAAATATGGCGAAGGACGGCGTGGTTTCCGCTTCCGCGCTCGACGACGCGGAAAAAAATTACGAGATGTCGCTCAACAAGCAAAATGTGTCGAAGGCGCAATTGCAGGTTTTGCAGGCCAAGATCGGCCAGGCACAGGGGCAGATGGCGCAAGACCGTGCCAACCTCAAGCAACTGGAGGAGCAACTGGGGTACACCACGATCGAATCTCCGCTGGATGGAATTGTGTTGTCGCGCGACGTGGAGATTGGCGATGCGGTGAGTTCGATTCTGGTGCTGGGTTCCACGGCAACGCTGGTGATGACGCTCGGCGACACCAGCGAGGTCTACGTCAAGGGCAAAGTGGACGAGAGCGATATCGGCAAGGTTTATTTGGGACAACCGGCGCGGATTAAAGTCGAGTCGTTCAAGGACAAAACTTTTACTGGCAAGGTGACGAAGATTTCTCCCATGGGCGTCGAGAAAGACAACGTTACGACTTTTGAGGTGCGTGTCTCGATCAACAACCCCGAGGGCGTGCTGAAAGCCATGATGACGGCCAACGCCGAGATCATTCTGGAAGAGCACAAGAACGTGCTGCAGATTCCGGAAGGCTCGATCATTTACGACAAGGACAAGAAGGCATCGGTGGAAATACCGGATCCGAAAGCCAAAGAGGGCAAGAGAAAGATTGCCGTCAACATTGGCATATCGAATGGCGCCAAGACTGAGTTGTTGCAAGGGCTGAAGGAAGGCGACCAGGTGGTGCTGCAGTAGGAAAAGCTGTCAGCGCCATCCGCTGTCAGCTCTTGAGAACGAACACGAAACCGGAATTAGGGAGCCGAACTGCTATGACTAACACCTCGTTGTTTCGTCATCAAGCAATCCGCACGCTGGTCTTTGTTCTGGCTGCTTCGCTGGCCGGCTTCGCCTCGGTGATTGGAACCTTTGATCGCTCGTTTCAGGTCAGTGGCCCGGTTGACCTGGAAGTGCTGACTCGTTCTGGCGACATCACCGTCCGGAACGGTGCCGCGGGCACGGTTTCGATTCATGCCAAGATTGTCAACGGCAATTCGTGGTTTGGCGGCGATCACGCGGCGGAGGTGCAGGAGTTGCAGAGTAATCCTCCGATTCACCAGAACGGCAACAACATCCGCATCGACTACGTAAACCTCACCAACATTTCCATCGACTACGAAATCACCGTCCCCGAGGACACCGCGATTAGGGCCCACACCGGCAGCGGCGATCAGAAGGTCGAAGGCCTGAAGGGCAATGTCGATCTGGAGAGCGGATCGGGCGACCTGCGACTGGCGCGTCTGACCGGCGAAATGCATTTCCAGACGGGGTCGGGAAATGTTAAGGGGCACGAATTGGCTGGACCCCTAAAAATCAAAGCGGGCAGCGGCGACATCGACGTCGAAGAAACGGGAGCGGGCGACGTGGACATCCGCACCGGGTCCGGCAACATCACGGTAAACGGCATTAATGGCGGATTTCGAGCTGACGCCGGGAGCGGCGACATTCACGGCAAAGGCCTGCCCAAGAATATGTGGAGCGTTCGTACGGGCTCGGGAAACGTCACCCTTAATTTGCCCTCGGACGCCGCGTTCGACGTCGACATCTCCTCAAATTCCGGAACCGTGACGCTAGGCCATCCGGTGACTACGACCGTACAAGGCCGCATCCGAGAGAACAGGAAGAGTGTGGTCGGTAAAGTGGGCGGCGGCGGTCCCATGGTTTCCGTGCACACCGGTTCCGGCGACGTGCAAGTGGAATAAAGCAGCATTCAGCACTTCAGCACGCATCATTCGGCTAAACCTAGAAGCCTTCTCGCATTGAGCCGTTAAAAGTGTGTATCCCTCAGGGCTAAAGCCCGCGTCGTTTTGGCTCAGGCGGCACGGCTGAAGCCGTGCCCTACACCAAGAGCTGAATTCGCTGAATGCTGAGCGCTGTTCTGCCTTGACTCGCGATTGCGCTACATCCGATACTTCGTTGGGGTTCCTGAAAACTTCCTGGCTTAACGAGGTCACAGATTGGCACGCACCGCGATTATCACGATCACCTCCGATTTCGGACTCAACGATCATTTCATCGGCGCCATGAAAGGCGTCATCCTCGAGATTGCTCCCGAGGCACAGATCATTGACATCAGCCATGCCGTGCAGCCCTTCGACATTCTGGATGGCGCCCTGACTATTTCGCAGGCCTACTCCTACTTCCCTTCCGGCACCGTGCACATGGTGATCGTCGATCCCGGAGTGGGTTCGGCGCGACGGCCGGTGATTATGACCGGCGACCGGCACCTGTTCGTGGCTCCTGATAATGGTGTGCTCTCGCTGGTCTACGATCGCCAGGAACGCATCTCCGTCCGGCATGTCACCGCCGAACATTATTTCCTGCAGCCGCGCAGCAACACCTTCCACGCGCGCGATATTTTCTCGCCGGTCGCGGCTCAACTTGCGAAGGGAGTCCAAGCCGATCGCTTTGGCGAAGAGATTACCGATTATGTCCGCTTCGGCGCGCCACGGCCGAAGCCGGTCGATGAGCGCACCCTGCGCGGAGTCGTGTTGAAGGTCGATCGTTTTGGCAATCTCATCACCAACATCACGCCGAAGGATGCGCCACAGCTTTTCGTGGCGGCGCCGCCCGCTTTCAAGATCGCGATTGGAAACAAGGGGCAGGCGACGCGCATGTGCGCGAATTATGCGGAAGGCTCTCCGGGCGAGGTCTTCGGAATCCTGGGCAGCATGGGTTTTCTGGAGGTGGCCGCCAACCGCGGATCAGCGTTTCAGTTGCTGGGCGCGGGCAAGGGCAGCGAAGTGAATGTGGTGATGGGGTAGGGCAGCAATTAGCACCCAGCCGTCAGCAATCGGCTCAATGGGGTGAGGGGGCAATCAGCCATCGGCACTCTGCTCAAGAACACATAGTCGGAAAAAGAGAAGCGGCGAAGCGCTCTTGACTGAGTGCTGAGTTGCTGAATGCTAAGTGCTGCTCTTGGGGTGTACGTAGTGATCCATCTCGCCGGTCCACTTCAGGAAGCGCCAGAGACTGGTTCGCTCCGTCCACAAGAATTCCCAGAATT
>Ga0070761_10000424_pt1 | contig 27642 bp, 17 predicted proteins | sample HubBroMetageREF1_FD_66724 | JGI IMG/M metagenome (GOLD analysis project Ga0070761, IMG submission 66724) | Reference soil microbial communities from the Hubbard Brook experimental Forest, New Hampshire, USA - Hubbard Brook CCASE Soil... | ecosystem: Environmental > Terrestrial > Soil >... | reverse complement strand
GCTGGGGAGAATAGGACTCGAGTACTATTCTACCCCCAGTCGTGCTGAAAGCGATAACCCAAGCACTGGGGGTTCCTAGAAGGTTAGCCCTTCGGCGGATTCGTTGCGAAGCGTCCACCCACATGGCGGCTCCCATGCATTAATCTAACCCGGCTGGGGGGATCAGTTGCGAATTTTAACGATTCAATGTGACGTAAGTAAAGGGGCATGACTGTGGCCAGCCATGCCCCGCACTTACCGTGTTTTTGTTGAGCCGATGCAGCTTAGTGCGGCTGCACGACTGAATATCCCGTCACTCCACCATGATTCACCAGCAATAACAAGGGCTGGTTTGCTGCTGCCGCCACCGCCTGCTTGTAATCGCTGACGCTGCGGATCGGTTTGTGATTGATCTCCGCGATCACGTCGCCGCGACCGATAGGAGGCTGCGCCGCCGCTGCCGGGCTGGAAGGATCCACGGATGTAACAACTACTCCGTGAGCTCCCGCGCCCAGGTTAAGCTGCTGCGCGATCTCCGGCGTCAGCTCGTCCACTTCCACTCCTTCGAGTCCGCCGCCGCTCTCGGTACCGCTGCTCTCTTCGGCTTCTGCTTTTTCCGGCAGTTCACCTAGCGCCACCGTGTAGTCCTGAGCTTTCCCATCGCGCCAGACGTCCAGCTTTACCGAAGTGCCCGGTGCCATCTGCGAAATTCGCAGGCGCAGGTCTACATAGTCGCTCACCGGTTGCCCGTTGAGCTTGACGATCACATCACCCTTCTGCAATCCGGCCTTCGATGCCGGAGTATTCGGAGAGACGTCGCCAATCAGCGCGCCGCCACTCATGTTGTAGTTGAAGGCCTTGGCGATTTCCGGCGACAGGTCCTGGATGTGCACGCCCAAGTAGCCGCGCACTACTTTGCCGTGCGATAGAATTTGATCCATCACCGGCTTCGCCATGCTCATCGGAATCGCAAAACCCACGCCTTCGTTGCCGCCCGAACCGTGGGAGAGAATGGCGGTGTTGATGCCGACCAGATTGCCATGGATATCAATCATTGCGCCGCCGGAATTTCCCGGATTAATCGCCGCATCGGTCTGGATGAAGTTCTCGTAGTCCTCAATTCCCAGTTGTCCGCGGCCGGTGGCGCTGACGATTCCCATCGTGGCCGTCTCGCCGATTCCAAACGGATCGCCGATGGCGAAGATCAAATCTCCGACATTGAGCTGTGAAGAATCGCCCAGCGGAAGCGTGGGCAAACTACTCGCGTCGATTTTCAGGACCGCGATGTCCGTCTTGGGATCTGCGCCGACGAGCTTGGCTTTAAATTCGCGCTTGTCGCTCAAATACACTTTGATGTCCGAAGCGCCGTCAATAACGTGGTTGTTGGTCAGAATCGTTCCATCCGGTGTGACGATTACGCCCGAACCCAGAGCCTGCTCGCGCTCCGCGTGCGGTTTGCCTCCGCCAAACTGATCGCCAAAAAATTGGCGGAACATTGGATCGTTAAAAAACGGCGACGACTGATTGGCCTGCGCCTTCACCATTTTTGATGTGCGGATGTTTACGACCGCAGGCAGCGCGGGCTTGATCACTGCGGAAAATCCATTTGCAAAATTTCCCAAGCTGACCGGCAGCGCGTTTTGCGCGATGGCGATCGGCTCTCTGGGCGAGCCCAGGACGGTGTGACCCGCCCAGTCCCGGAATCCCTGCGAGAGGAGGGCTCCGCCCGCAAATGCCGCGATCACCACGACTGTGGCGACCCAGCGGCGAATACTGAAGCTACTGCGTTCCATGGCTGTCTCTCCTTGATATCATCTTCTTTTAGGCTCTCGATTATATCGCGTGGAGCGCTACGTTGGCGCTACTGCGAATACGGTATTTGACGTATCAGCCGGGAATAAGTGTTTCTGCCGTCCCGACGGGAAGCACGGTTTCCTCCCCGCTATATAGATGCAAAGAATGAGTTTGGGGTTCTCTGAGCGATTTTGTTCGCCGTCCGTCTAAGGGCACAGTTCTGGTACTCTACACGGTTTGATGTATCTTGCTGCGCCGCATGGCTCGCATTTGGACGTGTCTTCGCAGCTGCCGTTTTTTCTTTCTCGGGATTTTCCCGGCATCGAATATGAATATGAAAAGGAGCTTTTGCATGACTCGAAAAATTCTCGCGCTCCTGTCCAGCGCGGCTTTCCTGTTGCTGGCTGCGCGGCCGGCAATCTCCGCCGCAGGCGAACGGAATCGAGCCGCCGCGACGGACGACGGCGCTACGTCGAAAGCTCTCGTCGCCATTGCCGGTGCCGGCGACATGGAGGCGCACACTTACCAGGACCTCGAAGAATTAAGTGACGACATCGGCGCGCGCGTTACCGGGTCACCTGACGCGGCTCGCGCCATCGCTTGGGGCGTCGTGAAAATGAAAGCGATCGGCTTGGAAAATGTCCACACTGAACCCTGGAAAATTTCGCGTGGCTGGACGCGCATTTCCGCCGACGCCGAACTGGTCGCTCCCATCCACCGCAAGCTGATGGTTGATTCGATGGGCTGGGTCGGTTCCACTCCGGCTGGAGGCGCCGAAGCCGACGTCGTTGCCGTGAATGCCTACCAGCTTGACGACGAGCTAAAGAATAATTCCGGCAACTGGCGCGGAAAAATTCTGCTAATGGTGCAAAAAGGCGAAGCACCCAAAGATCGCATGGGCGCTTTCGTCAAGTTCGGCGGTTTTTTGATCGCTGCTCATAAAGCCGGAGCCATCGCCGTCATCGGCGGGCAGGGCGGCCGCAAAAGCACCGGCATGCACCTTACTCACACCGGCGCTCTGGGCTTCGACGCTTACTACGATATTCCCGTCGTCAGCATGTCGGCGGAAGATCAGGAACAACTCGAACGCTATCTCGATCGCGGCCAGTTCGTGCGCCTGAAAGTGAATGTGCAGAATCGCGCCACCGACGGTCCTGTGGATTCCGCGAATGTCGTCGGCGAAATTCGCGGCACGCAAAATCCGGAGCAAGTGATTGTGGTCGGCGGGCACTTGGACTCCTGGGACCTCGCTTCCGGCACCACCGACAATGGCTGCGGAACCGCGGTGACGCTCGGCGCTGCCGAAGCCATCGTCAATTCAGGATTCAAACCGCGCCGCACCATTCGCTTCGTGCTCTTCACCGGCGAAGAAGAAGGATTGCTCGGTTCGCTCGCCTACGTGAAGGCGCATCAGAGCGAAATGCACAATTACGTCGCGGCGCTGATTCTCGATGCTGGACAGGGCGCAGTGACTGGCTTCCAGGTCGGTGGCCATGACGAGTTGATTCCCGCCGTGCAAAAATTCGCAGCGTCTCTGACGGCGTTCGGTGATTTGCAAGTGGATGACGACGTGGAATTCGGCACTGATACTGGCCCGTTCACTCTCGCAGGACTTCCCGGCATCAACCTCAATCAGGACACTTCAGATTACAAATACACGCACCATTCCGCCGTGGACACTTTCGATAAAGTGAAAGCGGATGTTCTGGATCGCAACGCGACGGTGATGGCTCTTGCCGCATTCTGGATTGCCGACCGGCCCGAGCGTCTTGCCAGTCCGTGGCCGCGGGAAAAAACAGCGCAAATGCTAATCGAAAAACACGAGGATGGAATGCTGAAAGCGTTCAATCTCTGGCCGTTCGGCAATCTGGGCGGCGCGCCGGCGACACAGTAGCGACGACCGGCCTGCGCGCGGGTTTTTTTATTTCTCGCTGCGTCGCGAAGTGGACTCGCGTCGGCGATACTAACTGATGCGTCGCGCGAGCCAGTATGCCGCCGCGGCAGCCAGGCCGCCCACCATCACCGTCTGCATCCCGCCGCGCAACGGTTGCACGCCGGTGAAATGCCCTTTGATCGCGCCAAATCCAAACAGCGCTATCAGCGTCACGATCACGGAATAGATCAGCGCCAAATTTACATCCTGGCGTATTAAGATATACGGCGCCAGCGGTACGAACCCTCCGGCAATGTACGCCGCGGCAATCGTTACTGCGCTACGGGCTGCTCTCGCGGGGTCCGGCGGTTCCAATCCCAATTCGAACCGCATCATGAAATCCACCCACTTTTTCTGGTTCGCGGTGATCGTCGAAACGATCGGCGCCATCTGCTCTTCTGTAAGTCCGTAATCACGAAAAACTTTTGCGACTTCTTCGGTTTCGATTTCCGGCAGTTCCACCGTCTCGCGATATTCTCTGTCAAGTTCCGATGCGTAGTGTTCCGTGTCCGTCTTCGCGGCCAGATAGCCACCCAATCCCATGGCGATCGAACCAGCGGCGATTTCGGCCAGTCCAGCCGTAACCACAATATGCGTCGAGTTCGTCGACGCGACCACTCCGGTGATGCCGGCGGCTAACGCGAATGGAACCGTTAGTCCATCCGCCATTCCAATGACGATGTCGCGCACCGCGGCCGTCGCGGTGAAATGTTTTTCCACATGTTCAACGGATGGCATCCTCGGCTCCCTTACCTCATCCAATATTTCCAGCTGCCCGTACCCCTGTTCCCCGGCAGGCGCGTATAATTATGGGGCAGGATCTTCAAATCAGGAGGTACATTATGACCGCAACTTCTACAGGACAAGGAGCCGCTCCTCAGATGACTTTTACACTTCCGCCTTTGCCGTATGCCTTCGATGCTCTGGAACCCCACATTGACGCGAAGACCATGGAAATCCATCACGACAAACACCACGGCGCCTACGTCACCAACCTTAATAAGGCGCTCGAGGGCCACGCCGACCTGCAGAAACTTTCCATCGAAGAACTACTGGCGCAGATCAATAAAGTGCCGGAAGCGATTCGCACCGCCGTGCGCAACAATGGCGGCGGCCACATGAACCATTCCATGTTCTGGAAGATTATGAAGAAGGGCGGAGGCGGTGAACCTGGCGGCGAACTGGGCAAAGCCATCAGCGCCGCATTCGGCAGCTTCGCGGACTTCAAAGCGAAGATTAACGATGCGGGCGTCAAGCGCTTCGGCTCCGGCTGGGCCTGGCTTCTGTTCCGCGACGGAAAACTCGTGATCGAATCTTCCGCGAATCAGGACAATCCCGTCATGGATGGCGGCAAGGCCTTCTTCGGTGTGGACGTCTGGGAACATGCCTACTACTTGAAGTATCAGAACCGCCGGCCCGATTACCTCGAGGCTTGGTGGAACACCATCAACTGGGCGCAAGTGGAAGAAAATTTCGCCCACGCCAAGAAGTAAATCCGTTCTCCATCACGTTCCGATTTGCAGGGGCGGGTCGTGCATCCGTCCCTGCAAATTTTCCCGGCTTGGTTATGTTCCCGGCAACAACCGATGCTCCACCGCGAGAATTGCAATCGCCGCGAGCGTGGTGATCAGGGTCACGATCAATCCTACGCGCGCAAACTCCCAGAACGTAATTTTCACTTTCTTGCCCGCCTGCTGCAGCACGATCAAGTTCGCCACGGAACTGAACGGCGTCGCATTCCCCGCGAGGGTGCTGGTGCAGGCCACCGCCAGCCAGATGTAATGCGTATTCGGAAGCGCCTGCACCAGCGGACGGAAAAGCAGCACCGCCGGCAGATTGCTCACCAGGTTCGATAGAATCAGCATCACGCCGCTTACCGCGAACAATTGCGAAATCATGCCGCCCTGCAAGCCGGTCTGAAAGTATCCGATCAGGCGTTCCAGCGCGCCCGACGCCTCAAATCCCTTGATCACCACAAACAGCGACGCGAAAAACAGCAGCAGCTCCCAATCCAGGCGATGATAAATATTCTGCGCCTTCACCCGTCCGATGATCAGGATGAATGCACCCACGGAAATCGCCACCAGTGGAAACGAATAGCCCAGAATCCACAGCACAATCACCAGCGCAGCCGCGATGCAGCATTTAATCAGCAAGCCGCGCTCCAGCTTCACCGGCAGCGACGGCGGATGGCGTTTCAGCGGGTGGTGAAAAATCTCACGGTGGAAGAAAAGCGCAAGCACCGCTACGTTGATTGCCATACCCAGGAGCGATACGGGCGTCAGATGCGCCAGAAATCCCAGAAACGAAAAATGCGCCGAAACTCCGATCACCGCATTCTGCGGATTTCCTGTGACGGACATCACCGACCCGATATTCGCGGACGTGGCCACTGCGATGATGTACGGAATCGGGGGAACTTCCAGCCGTTGCGTCACCACGAGCACGATGGGCGTGAAAATCAGGCAAATCGTATCGTTCACGAAAAATGCCGCCAGAATTCCCGTGGCGAATACCAGCAATACCAGCAACTGGAAACGCGTGCGTGCAATTGCCGCGACGTGCACCGCAATCCAATCGAAGAATCCCGAAATCTGGAAATGTGCCACCAGAATCATGATGCCCAGCAGAAAAATCAGCGTGTTCCAGTCAATCGTCTGGTACGCCTGCGTCAACGGCACCGCGCCCACCAGCACCATCGCCACCGCGCCGCAAAAAGCCGCCGCCGTGCGGTCCAGATGGCTGCCGCGTCCGCTTTCGACCGCGATCAAAATGTAAGTGGCCAGAAAAATCGCGACGGGAATCCAGTGGCTTTGCGCGAGAGTGGAAGCGACGTGATTCATTTTCTGAAAGATCGAGCAGTGAGCTCGACGGTGGTGAGCTTAACGTGTCTCTGCCTCGGCTGAAAAGTGATTGTTTGCTTTCTGCAGTATTTTTCGGCGACGGCAAGGGGGAAAATCGCGCGGCGGCGCTATTCCGAGCCAAGAAATGCGAAGCGCAGCAGGAAAATCGCTGACAGCACCCAGATCAGCGGGCTGATGTCGCGGTATTTTCCCGCGCCGATCTTCAGGCACGTGAAAGAGAGCAGGCCCAAGCTCAGCCCCGTGGCGATGCTGAACGTCAGCGGTGTAGCCACCAGCGTGAGGAACGCCGGAAACGCCTCGCTGAAATCGTTCCAGCGAACTTTGGCAATCGAACTGCACATCAGAGCGCCCACCAGAATCAGCGCCGGCGCCGTCGCATACGTGGGAATTGCGGCAACCAGCGGCGCGCAGAAGATCGCCACAAAAAAAAGCCCTGCGATCACCAGATTTCCCAGCCCCGTCCGCGCGCCCGCCGCTACGCCCGCGGCGCTCTCGATGTAACTCGTCACCGTGGATGTCCCAGTGAGAGCGCCGACGATCGTTCCGAACGCATCCGCCAACAATGCGCGGCTGGCGCGGGGCAATTTCCCGTCGCGCAAAAATCCGCCCTGCTCGCACACGCCCACCAAAGTGCCGACGTTGTCGAACAAATCCACGAAGAAAAAAACGAAGATCAATTCACCCAGGCCCAGCCGCGTGGCCGAGCGCAAATCCAGTTTCAGAAATGTGCCCGCTGGATGCGGCCACGAAAATAGTTGTCCGGGCCAGTGCGCCAGTCCCAGCGGGATGCCCGCCAGCGCGATAGCCACAATGCCCAGCAAAATTGCGCTGCCCACTTTCCGAATCATGAGAATCGCGATCAGGATCAGCCCAGCCGCCGCCAGCAACACTTGCGGATCGTTGGTTTTTCCAAACGCGACAAACGTGGCCGGATTCGCCACGATAATTTTTGCATTGCGCAATCCCACAAACGCGATGAACAGCCCGATGCCCGCCGCCGTTCCGTGTTTCAGGCAATCCGGAATGCCATTCACGATGTGTTCGCGAACATTCGTCAGCGTCAGCAGCAGGAACAACAGCCCGGACAGAAAGACAACGCCCAGCGCCGTCTGCCACGGCACGCCGCGCCCAATCACGATCGAATATGTGAAATACGCGTTCAACGACATTCCCGGCGCCAGCGCGATGGGATAGTTCGCCCACAGTCCCATCACCAGCGTCGCCAGCGCCGCCGAAATGCAGGTCGCGAACAGCACGCCTTCCACCGGCATGCCGCCCTCCGCCAGAATTCGTGGATTCACCACGACCACGTACGCCATGGTCATAAACGTCGTCAAACCAGCCAGCAGTTCGCGGCGTACTGTAGTTTGGTTTTCTGCGAGGTGAAAGACGCGCTCCAGCAAGATGCTTCTCCCAGGCTAAAAGTGCGCCACTATAGGCCGCAGGCCGTCTGCCGTCAATGCCATAAGATGTATGGAACGAATTCAGAATGTAGCGTCGCTCGGTTGCAAGATGAATTCACAACGCCACGTGTCGCCACGTGTCGCTTGCGCGCTCGCCCATCAGCCTGTATGGTACGCCATGCACGCGCCCGCAAATTCTGCAGCCGCTGGTTACGGCCTGCGCCGCGGCGCGCTCTCCCCGCTCGAAACTCTGGCACAATCCGTCTCGACGATCGCGCCGACCACAACTCCCGCCGCCACCATTCCTCTGGTCTGTGCACTCGCCGGCAACGGCACGTGGCTCGCGTATTTGCTCGCGACAATCGCCGTGTTACTCGTCGCGTTGTGTATCGCTCGTTTCGCGCGCTACTCTGCCTCGCCAGGTTCTCTTTATACCTACGCATCCATGATTCTGCCGCCGTGGCTGGGCGCCACCGCCGCTTGGAGTTTGCTGCTCGCTTACGTAGCGACGGGCTCGAGCGTCATCGGCGGTTTTTATCACTTTGCGAATCTTCTGCTGCGCGACGCCACCGGCCACGAAATCCCCGCCGTGATTCTCGTCCTCCTCGGCACCGGCATCTCGGTATGGATCGCCTGGCGCGACGTAAAAATCTCCGCGCGGATGATGTTGTGGATGGAGGCGGTTTCGGTCGCAGTGATCGTCATCGTGATTGCGCTGGTGCTCGTGCGCCACGGCTTTCATCTGGATTGGGAACAATTGAAATTGCGCGGCATGACGGGCAGTGGGTTGCGCCTCGGCCTGGTGCTGGCGCTCTTCAGCTTCGTCGGCTTTGAAAGCGCCACCACGCTGGGCGCCGAGGCACGCAATCCGTTGAAAACGATTCCGCGCGCCGTGATTCAATCCGCGATCATCGGCGGAGCGTTCTTCACGGTCTGCGCATACACCGAAGTCCTCGGATTCCGCACCGCCGGCCAGGATTTAGGAAGCAGTCCGGCGCCAATGCACGTGGTTGCAGCGGTGGGCGGCGTTCCTTTGTTCGGATTGTTGATTGATATCGGCGCACTGGTGAGTATGTTCGCCGGGACTCTGGCGTGCATCACCGCGGCCGCGCGCGTATTGCTGCTGATGGCGCACAACGGTCTGGCGCACGGCTCCCTACGCACCACGCATGTGCGCAACCAGACTCCCAGCCACGCAGTCGTCGTCACCGGAATCGCTGCGGTTTTACCGGTGGTCGTGTTAGCGGCGCGCGGCGCGAGTGGCCTCGAGGTTTATGGTTGGTTGGGTTCGCTCGCGACGTACGGTTTCATCGTGGCCTATGCGCTGGTCTGCATCGCGCTGCCGCGCTATTTGCACAACCACGGCGCGTACACCCCCGGCGCGCAAATACTTTCCTGGCTTGCAGGGCTCGCCATGCTGCTCGCGCTTGCCGGTAACCTCTATCCAGTGCCCGAAGGCCCGTATGGCAAGCTTCCCTACATTTATCTGGTGTATCTCGCCGCCGGACTGCTCTGGTTCCTGCTAAACGGCCGCCGCCAAAATGCGCCGGAGCAAAAAATCTAGGACTGTTCTTCTGTATCGGGCAGGGCTACCAGCAGGAGCACGATGCCAATTACCAGAAACATGCGAGCTGCCTCTTCCTGGCCGTTCCACACTTTCGACTGCCACATCAGAAACCATTCCCCGCCGACAGTCAGGAAAGCGACGAGCCACATCAGCAGGGCAAGCGTCAGCCCGATGATGGAAACTGTTTTAGCGCGATGAAAGGCTGCCGCGCCTCCACGCAACGCCCGCGCCAGCCGCAATCCGCCCCACCAACACAAAATCATCGTCACGAATTCCCACGCAATGATCGACAAATAAAAGATGGTGTGCGCAGCCGGCTGGTTCAGCGCCCGCCACATTCCGTGGTTGCCCGGGAATGTGGAGTCCATCATTAGCACGTGGCGGACAAATTGGTAGTTCGAGTTGTAGTCCGCGATGTTGTTGAACACCAGCAGCGTGTAATACAGGGCGACGGCAAAAACCATCGCCACTTTGGCTGCGCGCAGCGTCATCCGATTCTCCCGCGAGCACGGATGGTAGCGCATCGCGGCCGCGCACACGCAAGAATCTCCGCAGCGAGAGGCAACAAATCGCCAAGCATGCGCCGCCCGTCGATGCTCCCTGTGGAAATCTGCCATAGAAATAATTGATATCTGCCATAGATTAAAAATACTTCGCACCGCGTCGAAAAAAGCGTAACTTCCGTGCATCCTCGGGGTGAAGTAAAGAATCTGGGCAACGTCTTTTATAGAGAGCAAGTATTTACCGTGCGAGTTTTCGCGCGGTATTCCCGTTTGGAACTCTTACCGCATCGATCGGAGGAACGAATGTTTGAGAGAATCCGGCTCTCGATTTTCTCGCTGGCGTTGTGCATTTGCGCAGCTCTGGCGTTCGCGCCGCGTGCTCGCTCGCAGCAAACTTTGGGCGGCATCGCCGGCACGGTGACGGATACATCCGGGGGTGTGCTGGCGGACACATCGGTGACCCTCGTCGGCGATCAGACGACGCTAACGAGAACACAAAAAACGAATTCTAGCGGCTCCTACGAATTTGTGAACTTGCCGATCGGCACCTACACCCTCACTTTCAGCCACGACGGCTTTGAAACGCAGAAGATTCCATCGATCCTGGTGCAAGCCGATCGCACCGTGAGCCTGAACCCTGCGATGAAAGTGGGCCAGGTCGGGACCACCATCACCGTGGAAGAAACTCCGCTGCTCAACGCGGTGGATACGACGAACGGCTACGTCCTGGATAAAGCGGAACTCGAAGCGATCCCGCTGCCGACGGGAAGTTTCACCGGACTCGCGATTCTCTCTCCCGGAGTGAGCGCGGAGCTTCCTGCAGGGACGGGTGCCAACGCCGGCCTCGGCAACCAGCCCATCTGGGCCAACGGCCAGCGCGATACCAGCAATACATTTTTGTTGAACGGCGTGGACGCGAAAAGTTTGTTCAACGGCAAGAGCACCAGTCAGGTGGCTTCGGCGCGCATCGTGAACAACACGGGAGTCAGCGGCGCTGCCAGCGGCAACGGCGGAGTGATTCAGAGCACCGCGTCGCCCTATCTTGCCGTCGGCCAGTCTCTGCCCACTCCCGCGCCGGAAACGATTCAGGAAGTTCGCGTCAACACTTCCATGTACGACGCGCAGCAGGGTTCCACCAGCGGCGCACACATTGATATGAGCACCGCTTCCGGCACCAACGCCATGCACGGCTCCACGTACGCGCATCGCGGAACCAACGAGCTGAATGCCGTGCCTTTTTTCTTCAACCAGGACCCTAATATTCCCGCCGACGAGAAAAATCCGGAGCTGCATCGCTACACGGCGGGCGGCACCTTTGGCGCGCCGATCATCAAGAACAAGCTGTTCGGTTATCTCTCCTACCAGCATGTGCACAGTTCCGATCAGGAGATCGGCATCGGGCGCGCGACTGTGCCGTTCGACTTTACGGCCGACGGAAATGCCGCGGATGGTGTTCCAGGCTGCGGAGCCACTCGCGCAACTGCGACGCTCGCTCCGTGCCTCGCCGCGATTTCCAATAATAGTTTCTTCTCCACGCTAGATGGAACCGTCGGCACCGGTCCCAACCAGATTAATCCGATCGCGCTGGCGATGTTCCAGTACAAGCTTCCGAACGGCCAATTCCTGGTCCCGTGGAATGACGGCCACGTCCCCACGATCAACTTCCCGGAAAACGCTCTGATTCCTGGCACCGCGTATTTCATAGCCGATCAAGCGGTGAGCAATCTCGATTGGATCGTCAACTCCAAGGACACCTTGGCGCTGAAGTATTACTACCAGCACGATCCCAGCACCGTGCCCTACGCTTACTCCACGGTGCCCGGATTTACGCAGCGCCTGGATGCCGGCAGCCAGGTCGCCTCCATCACCAACACGCAAATGGTGACGCCCAATCTCAGCGTTGCCGAAGTGTTCGGCTTCATTCGCGAGAAAATCTTCAGCACGATCGGGCAACCGTTCACTCCGGCGCAATTCGCCAGCTTCGTCGAGTCGTCCACGGGAGCAACCCCCGCGCAATCCACCATCAATACATTCGGCTCCAATTTCTTTCCGGGCATAAGCATCGTCAACATGCTGGGTTATGGGACGAATAATGACGGGTGCGCGCCGACCGATAAGGCTTGCATTCCGACGCCCGTCAACGAATCGCCGATGACCATCGGCCAGGGAGCGGCGTCGCAGGGAGCTAACACCGGGATTTTCCAGAATCGCTTCATGCCCTCGGCCAACGCCATCTGGAATCACGGAAAGCACACTGTTTCCTTCGGCGGCACATATTCCTACACCCAGCTGAATACCATTGACCTCAGACCCGGAACCGGCATGATCGGCACGGCGGATCTCTCGCAGTTTCTGCAGGGATTCGTCACGCCCTATACGACGGATGGATACGTCACCACCAACGTGTTGCAGGGCAATGCAAATCGCTATTTGCGCGCCAATGAATGGGGCCTTTACGTTCAGGATAAATTCCAGTTCCGGCCGAACCTGACCTTCACACTTGGATTGCGCTTCGACGACGACGGTGGCATGTCGGAAAAGTACGGTCGTCTCTATAATTTCGATCCCGCCGATTACGACTACGACCCTACGTCGGACACGTTGGTCTCGAATGGCATCATTGTCGCCGGCAACAACAAGCAATTTGCGAGCAAAGGGGTCAGCCCTTCCACTCTCACCGGGCGCCAATGGGGACTTGCTCCGCGCTTGGGTGTGGCCTGGAGTCCCAGCCGGTTTAGCAACAAGCTGGTCGTTCGCGCGGGCTGGGGGCTGTACTACGACCGCGGGGAGCTCTTTACTTATCTTTCGCCGGGATTTGCGGCTGGCGTCGTTACCGGCGGGCCGTTCGGCGTCAATCAGGCGCCGCCATTCGTAAGCGCGCAGGAGTGCACGGCGTCCAGTTTCTATCAATTCTATATTCCCACTTGCGATCCCGGCACGTACGGCCTCACCAATCCTTGGGGAACTACACTGGGTCCGCCTCCAACGGGCAATCCTGCGTCCATTGATAATTACCTGCCGAATACGGGTGTTCCGGGAACTGGCATTGCCGCCGGCATTCTCGACGGGCAGCCGCTCTTCCCCTTCGGCGTTTACAACAGAAAGAACAAGCTCCCTTACACCATGAACCAGACTCTGGATATTCAATGGCAGCCGCGCCGTGATTTGGCGATAGACATTGGCTATGTCGGAAACTTCGGGCGGCACGAGGTGATTCCCGTGCCGTTCAACCAGGCACAGATCGCTTCTCCGACCAACCCCACCCTCAAGGGCACGCCGTTTCAGCAGAACTACACCTACGGTTACACCGTACAGGGACCAGCGGGCTGCACCGTGTGCGCTCCGATAACTCTTCCTGACGGGACCACGATGCTCAACAACTACGAAGGAGGCAATGCGGACCTTCGTGTTCCGTACATTGGCTATTCGTCCGAGGCGCTTTCGTACACCGCTGCGGGCGTCTCTGCTTACAACGCGTTGCAGGTCCACGTGGAAAAACGCATGAACCACGGATTGCAGCTGGGCTTCTCCTACACCTATTCGCACGCGTTGGACGAACAGAGCGCGATGGGATTGTTTTACAATGGAAATAACCCGCTCGATTTGCGCTCCGGATACGGCAACTCCGATTTTGACCGCACCCACGTCCTTAATTTCTCGTACCTTTATCAATTCCCGAACAAGTTCGGCGAATCTTCGTGGAAGGGCAAGGTTGCGGACGGATGGGCCGTTGAGGGCATCGGGGTTTTTCAGAGCGGCCAGCCCTACAGCATCGTTGATTACACAGGAGCAGTGGGCAGCATCTTCTACGGAGTCAATGATGGCATCACCAACCCGATTGTGCCGCTGGCGCCGGGGTGCACACCGAAGAACGCGCTCACCGGCGTGTCGGGTGCATTCGGTACTCCGGACAATCCACAGTACGCGCTTAAGTCGCAGTGCTTCACGCTGCCGCTGCTTGCTCCCGGGGACCTAAATGGCGCCATTCCACCGGGTGATACCTTCGAGACCAACTTCACCACCGGCCAGCGCAACATCTTCCGGCAAGCCTGGCAAAAGCGCGCCGACATATCCATCGTGAAGAACACGCAGATCACCGAACGAGTCAACTTGAAGTACAGCTTTGACGTGTTCAACCTGACCAACACGCCGAGCTTCGACCTTCCGCTCGATGACGTCTCGCAGAACCAGTTTTACGACAACGTGCCCGTGGAAGGAACACCTGCACTGCCGACTGGATGCGGCACGGCGAGCGAAACGTCTGGCTTTTACAACTGCCCGTTCGGCCTGGGCGTCGTGAACAAAACCATTGGCAGCCCACGGCAGATTCAGATGTCTCTCAGTCTTCAGTTCTAATCCAGCCCATGCGAGCGGGGACGGCGGCCATCCCGGCCGCTGTTCCTGCTCTCTTCCGCAAAGCCGGAATTTCGGCGCGTCGCTCCGCGATGGATGCGGTTAAAATTCGGTCCATGTCCATGGCCACCGCGCGCGGTCCCGTGCAACAGCTCTGCGAGCAGCTCGTTCGCGGAGAGATCACGCCGCTGGCTGCGGCTGAAGAGGCGCTCGCGCGCGCGAATAGCAACGCCGGCCACAACGTCTACATCGCGCTCGACGCTGAGCGAGTGCGCGAAGAAGCGGATGCGTTGCCGTCGCGATTCCCGCACGCTGCCAAGCCGCATCTCTACGGCCTACCTGTTTCGATTAAGGACTGCTTCGACTTGGCGGGATTTCCGACGACTTTGGGTTCGCGTTTTTGCGCTGAACGAAATGGCGTGGCACGCGAAGATTCCGCCGTCGCGGCTCGTCTGCGTTCGCAGGGCGCCATCATCATGGGCAAGACGCACATGCACCCGCTCGCGTACGGAATCACCGGAGAGAATCCGGATTATGGCGACTGCGCGCAGCCGAGAGATGCGGGGCGGCTTACCGGCGGGTCGTCGAGCGGCGCTGCGGCGAGCGTGAAGGAGCAGTCGGCTGTGGCGGCAATTGGGACGGACACGGGAGGTTCGGTGCGCGTGCCTGCGGCGCTGTGCGGACTTGCCGGTTACCGCGCGTCGGTGGATCTGGCGCAGCAGCGCGGATTGTGGCGCGGAGGCGTGCATCTGGCTGCAACGTTCGACACGCTGGGATGGTTGTTCCAGGATCTACGCGACGCGCCGCTGCTGGCGGAGGCGCTGTTTGGGCTGCACGTGCCGGACGTGACGCAAACGCGCTTCCGCGTCGGCTGCGTGAGCGACGAGTTTCTCCACGATTGCGATGCGCAGGTGCTTGCCGGCTTTGCGGACTGGAAGCAAAGAATCAGTGACAGCGGCGCGACCATGATTCCGACGGACACGGGATACTGGGAAGAGGCGTTCGAGATTTATGCCGCGATCACAGCGCACGAGGCCGCCGCGATTCACGGGGCGAAAACCGGCGGTGATTTTTCGCACTTCCCTGCAGCGATTGCAGAAAGGCTGACTTGGGGCGCCTCCATTTCAGCCGCGGATATCGCGCAATTCCGCGCGCGGCACTCGGATTTCCGCGCGCGCGCGGATGCGCAACTTCGGGAGGTCGATTTTTTCCTCGCGCCTTGCGCCGCGCTGCACGCACTCGCCGTTGGCACCGATCACACGGAATCGCGGCGCGCAATTCTGCGCTACACCACGCCGATGAGTTTGGTGGGTGCGCCGGTGGTGACGCTGCCGAGCGCGAGCGGCGCGGGAGTTCAACTGATTGCGCCTCGCAGTTCGGATGCTCGACTGCTGGCGTATGCGCGGGCCGTGGGAACGCGCCTGGCGTAATGGCTCGGCGCGCGCGGTAACGAACCTTCACTACGCGCTGTACGCTGATCTTCTTCACGTCGTGGCCCGCGTTGGTCATCTACTCCTCGCCAATGTCTTCATTCCATATGGCGGGGTGCGCGCGAATGTAATCCGCGAGGAGCGACGCGCATTCGCCGGAATCCAGGTCAATCACGTTGATGCCGACAGAGCGCAGCCAGTCCATACCGCCCTGAAAATTGCGGCTTTCGCCGACAACCACAGCGCCGAAGCCAAACTGGCGCACCAGCCCGCTGCAATACCAGCAGGGCGCCAGGGTGGTAACCATAATAAGGTTGCGATAACTGCGCTGGCGGCCGGCGTTGCGGAAGGCGTCGGTCTCGCCGTGGACCGAGGGATCGCCCTGCTGCACGCGGCGGTTGTGTCCGGCGCCGATGAGCTTCCCGGTGCTGGAATCGAATATGGCAGCGCCGATGGGTATGCCACCTTCGGCGAGGCCGGTGCGCGCTTCTTGCAGGGCTACGGCGAGCATGGCGGGGTAATCGAGTTGAGCTGTCATGGACATCTTATACTCGTTGCGGCGCCGCTCTGAAAAGCGCGAATTGCGTGCTTGCATAGCCACGAGCCGCTCGGTGGTACCGTTGACATGTGTTGCACATGCAAGTATGCTGATCGCATGTCTGTCATGGTTCAGATCCGCAATGTACCTTCCGACTTGCATCGGGAGCTGAAGGCGCGTGCAGCGCTGGAAGGCATGTCTCTTTCGGATTACCTGCTCCGCGAGCTGCGCCACGTGCTCGACCGCCCTACTCTCGCTGAAATTCGCAAACGGCTTTCGCGCCGCCAGCCCGTGCAGCCGCATCCCGCGCCGGCAGCCGCAGTGCGTGCCGAGAGGAATAGCCGCTGATCGTTGTAGATGCTTCCGCGATTCTGGAGGTTCTGCTCCAGACGCCTGCGGCTCAGCGTGTGAGCCGCGTCCTGTTTGCCGCCAGCCAGACGCTGCATGCTCCTGATCTCATTGATCTGGATATCGCGCAGGTTTTGCGGCGCTATGTGCGCTCAGCGAGCATCTCCGCTGATCGGGGCGCCGAAGCTCTCAGCGATTTCCTCGATCTTCCGCTCACCCGCTATCCGCATTTCGCTCTGCTCACACGCGTCTGGCAAATGCGGCACAATGTGACGGCTTACGACGCCACCTACCTGGCTCTTGCTGAAGCGCTGGATGCTCCGCTTGTTACGCGAGACCGCGCGCTGGCCAGAACCGGTAGCGGGGCGCAAGTTGAGTTGATATAAGCGGACGGATACCTTCGCGAATCGCGGTTCGGATGAGCCTGGTGTTTGCGGCCGATATGTTTCGACTATCTTCGCCGCAGGATCGGACCGATCTGCCCTATGGGGTTCCTTTTTTGAGCCAATGACATTCCTGCCAGAGGTGTGACTGCCATGCTCAAGAAAATCGCCGAGAAGGAACGAACCTGCCGCATCGCCTTGCGCAAATGCGACACGAATCACATTCACGGAGGAAAGACGATTGCGTATTGGGTCATCATCCGGCTGAAGAAATAGAACCTGCGGCTACGTCAACGTCGCGCGGTGCAGGCCTGCGATCAGTTGTGGCCGTGCTTGTTGATTTTGGCGGCGGCGCGGAGGATCAGCCAGCGCTGTTTGCCGTCCATGCGGGCGAATTGCTTGGCGAAGAGGCGGAGCTGGCGGGTGGTTTTCTTGTCGAGGCCCCAGATGGAGTCGGGTTGCTGTTTGGGGACGCGCAGCTTTTTGACGGGAGCTTCATCGTCGGTGAAAAGTTGGTGGAGAGGAACGTCCAGGGCGCGCGCGAGTTTTTCCAGCGTTTCGATAGAAGGAACGGTGCGGCCATTTTCGAGGCGCGAAAGGTAACAGCGAAACAGGCCGGTGCGCTCCTGGATGTCGCCTTGCGAGAGGTTTTGCGCTTCGCGAAGCCGCCTAAGCCTTTCGCTGATGACCATGGCGAGAGCTTACAATATCTTGCCTTACCGACTCAATTATTGTTGAAGTAGAGATACCGTGAGAATTACAAGGCGGGTGAGCCGGCGCGAGGCCGTTCTGCGTTGGCACATCCGTATTGGCGCATCCCTGCAACCTCGTTCGCTGTCTGCGTGGCTAGGGGCGTTTTGGGCGACGTGCGAAAAGTGACTCATATTGAACAGATTTGAAAAAGCGCTTGAGTCATTATTCGCGAGTCAAGCAGTGCCTCCATCCGCGCAACCCGCAGCAGCCAAGCCAGACCGGGCAATCGAAGGATGATCAGGAAAGGCAACGAAAAATGCGTACGCTCCGCTCGATACAATATTTTTTGCTCGCGCTGGTAATTTTGGCAGTGCCGGTGACGTCCCGCGCGCAGTTCAGCGCGTCCATCACCATCGCACCGCCCGCACTGGTCGTTTACTCGCAACCGATCTGCCCGCAAGAAGGCTATCTGTGGACGCCTGGCTACTGGGCGTATGGCGATGAGGGCTATTTCTGGGTGCCGGGCACCTGGGTTGAGCCGCCCAGCGAAGGATTGCTGTGGACTCCGGGATATTGGGGATGGAACAACGGTTTGTACGCCTGGAACGGCGGTTATTGGGGCAATGAAGTGGGATTCTACGGCGGCGTCAACTATGGATACGGCTACGGCGGCTCTGGATATCAAGGCGGCTACTGGCGCAACAATCGCTTCAGCTACAACCGGTCGGTAAACAATTTCGGCGGCAGGAATTTCACCAACACTTATAACAAGAGAGTGAGCGTCAGCACCTCCAGCCACGTCAGCTATAACGGCGGACATGGCGGAATCAGCGTGCGGCCCACACGCGCGCAAGAAACATTTGCTCACGCGGAACACACTCGGGCGACTGCAGCGCAAACAAGCCACCAACAGGCGGCGGGTGGAAATCATGAAATGCTCGCGTCGGTGAATCACGGGCGTCCGGCAGTGGCGGCAACAGGAAAGCCGGGAGAGTTTTCCGGCAAGGACGTGGTAGCGGCGCGCGGAGCTCCGGCGGCGAGTCGCGCGAGCGAGACGAAGGCCAACGAGAATAAGGCCGAAGCGAATAAGACAGCCGAGACGAAGGCGACTGAGAACAAGGCCGCTGAGAATAGAGCCGCTGAGAATCGAACGGTTGAGTCTAAGGCGACCGAGAACAAAGCTGAAGCGAACAAGGCGACCGAGACGAAGGCGACCGAGAACAGAACCGCTGAGAATAAAGCTGCTGAGAATCGAACGGCTGAGAACAAAGCGAACGCGAACAAGGCAGAAGCGAACAAGGCAGCCGAGACGAAGGCCACTGAGAACAGAGCCGCCGAGAGCAAGGCGGCTGAGAACAAAACCGCAGAAAACAAGGCTGCTGCGAGCCGCGCGGCGGCGAGTAAAACCAGGGAAAACAACGCCGCAGCGGCGCGATCCAACGAAAACAAGGCTGCGGAAAATCGCGCAGCTGCAAAACCGGCGGCCAAGCCCGAACGTGTGGATGCCACGCCAGCGACGCATAATGCGACACGTCCCGCACAACCTGCCGCGAAATCCGCGTCGCCTCGCACGGAGGCCAAACCCGCGCCTGCTGCCAAACCAGCTCCGGCTGCAAGGCCAGAGCGTCAGCCTGCTCCTGCGCGCACAGAGAGTGCGCCGAAACAGGCCGCTCCGCAACAGCATCAACCAGCGCCGCAACAACATCAAGCTGCGCCCAAGCAGGAAGCGGCTCCGAAGGCCCAAGCGGCGCGCCCGGCCGAAGAGAAACCAAAATAAGCCATGCCTGCTAAGCCGTAAAGGTCCCGCAGTACCAAGAGCCTCATCCTCGTGAGCGGTTCGTGGCGCAACACGGGCCGCTCATTTTTTTGCGTGGTCGAATCCACCGCGACATGGAGCGGCGATTATTCAGCAAAAAGATCTCTCATTCGTAGCGCAGCGCGACCATGGGATCAACGTGCATGGCGCGGCGCGCGGGGATGTAGCACGCGAGGATAGACACGCCAGTCAGGACCAGCGAGACGACGAAGAACGTCACCGGATCGCTTGCGCCAACGCCGTAGAGCAGGTGCGAGAAACTCGAAAGCAGCCGCGCGAGAATGAGGGCGGTCGCGGCGCCGATCCCGACTCCAGCCAGAGCCAGCCGGAGGCCCTGTCCGATCACCGCGCGAAAAACGTCGCGCTTCTCTGCGCCCAGCGCCATGCGAATCCCAATCTCATGCACACGCCGGACGACTGAATAGGAAATCACGCCGTAGGTTCCGATGGACGCCAGGAGCAATGCCAGGCCCGCGAAGACGCCCAATAGGATCATGGGAAATCGTTGCGATGACAGAGACTGCGAAAGAGCCTGCTGCATGACCTGGACTCCAAAAACAGTCTGGTCGTCACTGGCGCCGTAAACGGCGGCCTTGATTGCGGGCATCGCGGCTGCTGCGTCGAGCGGCGTGCTAACAACTACTGTCAGTCTTCGATAGAAGATCGGCGCCCAGTCGTCCGGAAATTGATTTATAGAAGCGTAGATCTGATTTTGCGTGTACGCGTCGCGTTCATCCAGTCCCCAATGTCTGACGTGGCCGACCACGCCGATTATCCGGACGGGTCCCCAATGCGGAATGGTCATCGCTTGGCCAACAGCGTCTCTGCCTGGGAAGTAGGCGCGCGCCAGAACGCTATCAATCAAGATGACTGGCTGGGAACTCGCGGTGTCTGCCGCCGTGAAATAGCGGCCTTGCAGGAGCGGTATTTCCATTGTGCGGAGGTAGTCCGGCCCCGTCCAATAGAAAAGCGCCCGTGGCGCCTGCGCACTGGACGCGGGTTCTTGCGAACTGACCCAAAAGGGCCCGATATTTTGGTGCTCACTCAGCGGAGACAGGACGGTGAGCTCCGCAGCGTCTACGCCGGGAATACTGCGAATGCGTTCGATCAACTGCTGGTAAGCAACGCGCATGCCTGAAGTAGTTTTGGTTGCCGAAGGTGAAAGCCCCACGTTGAAAGCGATTACGTGCCGTGCGTCGAAGCCCGGATTGACTTCCCATAATTGGCGGATAGTGCGGAACAGCAGGCCCGCGCCAACCAATAAGACCAAGGTTAGCGCCATCTGGATGATTACCAGGCTGCTTTGCGCGAGATAATGCCGGCTGGCGGAGCCGCGGCCTCCTGCTTTCAGGGAGGCTTGCAGGTCTGTCCGCGAACTCTGCAACGCGGGCGCGAGACCAAACAGAATCCCAACGGCGACACTTAAGAGCAGCGCGAATAAAAGCACGGAGACATTGACGCCAATGTTCTCACTACGAGGCAGACTAACCGGCAGCGTCGCGAGCACCGGACGGACTCCCCATTTTGCCAGCGCGAGGCCCAGCGTTCCGCCCGCGAGCGAAAGCAGCACGCTTTCCGTAACCAACTGCCGCACGATCCGCGCGCCACTGGCTCCCAGCGCCGAGCGAATGGCAAACTCGCGGGTGCGCGCCGCCGATCGCACAAGTAAGAGGTTCGCGACGTTTGCGCAGGCGATCAGCAGGACAATCCCCACAGCCCCTAGCAGCATCAGGAGTGTTCCGCTCACATCTGCAACGAATTCGTGTTTAAGAGGCTTGACGTTCGCTCCCAGGCCTTGATCGGCGGAAGGATAGAGCCGATCCAAGTGCTCCTGAATCGCGCCCATCTCCTCTTCTGATTGCGCGATTGTAATTCCAGGTTTAAGGCGAGCAACACAGAGGATCGGATGAATTGTCCGATCGCCGAAGATCAGCGGATCACCCTGTCCGGGCGGGACGTACACATCCGCTACCTCTCCGACAATACGAAAGTCTTCGGGAAGGACTCCGACAACTGTGTAGTCCACACCGTCCAAAGTTACGGACTTGCCCAAGGCCGCCGTGCTAGCGGCGAAACGATTTCTCCATAGACGACTGCTAATAATGACGACCGGCGGGCCACCGTGCTTGTCTTCCTCGGGAGAAAATTCTCGGCCGAGGATTGGTTTTACGCCAAGGGTGCTGAGAAAGCCCGAGGAGATCTCCTTGCCGGCCAAATGTTCGGGCCTCCCGGGACTGGTCAGGTCACGGTCCTGCCAATCGAACGCCGCCATTTGCTCGAATAAGCGAGCATCACGTTGCCAGTCAAGAAAGTCAGGGTATGAGACGGAGATCGGGTGCTTCAGCGTCTGATTGTACTGCCACACCACGACCAAGCGTTCGGGCTCGCTGTATGGCAACGGAGCCAGGAGGACGCCTTGCACGACACTGAAGATGGCAGTATTGGCGCCGATGCCGAGGGCGAGGGTGAGGACGGCGACGGTGGTGAAGCCGGGAGATTTGCGCAGGATGCGAAGGCCGTAGTGAATGTCTTGCAGGAGATCTTGCAGCCAGTTGATTTGGCGGGCGTCGCGGCATTCTTCTTTGCGTTTTTCTAGGCCGCCCATTTCGAGTAACGCTGCGCGCCGAGCTTCTAGCGGGGCTCGGCCTTGAACAATGAATTGCTGGGTTTTTTGCTCGACATGCTCGCGGAGTTCTTCGTCGAGTTCGTGGTCCGCGGCTTCGCGGCGCAAGAGCGAGCGCAGTCGCAGCGGCAGCTTGTAAATCCAACGTTCTGGCGGCATCGTTTGTTCTCCTGAGCGCTCGCCGCGCTCGCCTCCTTATTCGTAGCGCAGGGCGACCATGGGATCCACACGCATGGCACGGAGGGCGGGGATGTAGCACGCGAGGAGCGCTACGGCTGCGAGCAGAATTGCGACACCTATATAGGTTACGGGATCGCTGGCGCTGACTTCGGTGAGCAAGTGCGCGATCGCGCGAGTGAGCGTCCACGCTGCGGCCGTGCCGATGGCGATACCGGCGATTACCAGGCGCACGCCTTGCAGCCAAACGAGATTGAGGATATCGCGTGCGCTGGCCCCAAGGGCAATGCGGATGCCCATCTCGCGGGTGCGCTGGCTTGCGGCGAACGATACGACGCCGTAAACGCCGACGATCGCGAGAATTAGCCCGATGACTCCGAGCGCGACAGCGAGAGTGGCGGCGAGGCGGAACGCGAAGAAACCGAAGGCGCCTGCGAGCAATTGATTCATGGATTCGATATCCACGATCGCGAGGTCTGGCGCCAGTTGGGTGATTTGCGCTTTTACTGGCGCGGCGAGTTGCTCGGGCGGGCCGAGGGTGCGAATTTGCAGAGCGAGCTTCGACGCGAAATTCTGCGCGAGCGGAACGTAGAAGAATGGTTCGGCATCTTCGCCGACGGTTTTGTATTTGCCGTTAGCGGTGACGCCGACGACTTCCATGAACGGGGCTGTATCACCATCCATGCTGAAGCGTTTGCCGATGGGGTCTTCGCGCGGCCAGAAGCGGGCGCCCATTGTTTGATTAATGATGGCGACGCGCGGCGCTGTTTCGTTGTCCGAGTCCGTGAAGATGCGGCCGCGGAGAAGGGTGATGCGCATGGTTTCGAAGTACGGCGGATCAACAGAGTTGGAAAGGACGCTCGGGGCTTGACGGCCGGGAGGCGTGGGATGGCCCTCGAACGAAACCGGCCTGCCATCAGGCCAGCCGCCCATTGGCACGTAAGAAGCAAGGCTGACGAATTGCACGCCGGGGAGAGAGCGCACACGAGACTCGAGCTCGCGATAGAAAGCAGCGGCGCGCGGCTCGTCGTAGCCGGCCTGGTGGGGGTCCATCACTACGTTGAGCACATGGCTCGGATCGAACCCGAGATCGAAAGCTTGAACTTTTTGCACGCTGCGGACGAAAAGCCCGGCAACGACCAGCAGCGTGAATGAGCCCGCCACTTGCGCGACGACGAGGAAATTGCGAAAGCCAGGATGAGGGATACCGAAAGAATCGCGTTGGCCGCCTTCGTGCAGGACGGAATTCACGTCTGCAGCAGAAGCGCGAAACGCAGGGAGCAAGCCGACAACGAAACCTGCGAGCAGAGCGGATGCGGCGGCGAAAGCGAAGACGCGCCAATCGAAAGAAGCGTCCACATGCATTGGGAGGCTTTGCAGATGAATCGAGCTGGTCAGGCGGCTGGCCCACATTCCGAGGAGCATTCCAGCGGCGCCGCCGAGAATTGCGAGCAGGATACTTTCGGTGAGCATCTGGCGGATGAGCCGCGCGCGTCCTGCACCCAGAGCGGCGCGAATAGCCATTTCGCGTTGGCGTGCCGAGCCGCGCGCGAGCAGGATATTTTCCACGTTCATGCAAGCGAGCAGCAGGACGAAGGCGGCGAGAACCAGGAACAGGCCCGAAACCGCCACGAAGAAATTGTTGGCATAGGCGATGGGACGCGCGGATTTTTCCGGGATAGCGCGGACGGTGAACCATTTGTCCGTCGCGGGATATTGGCGGGCGAGGCGCGCCATGATTACGTCGAGGGAACTTTGCGCTTCGCTGACGGTGATTCCGGGTCGGAGGCGGCCGAAGGCCAGGATTCTGCGGCGATCGCGATTGTCCCAAAAAAGGCTTGCGGATTCTTCTTGAATCATCGCGCTCATGGGGAGATAGACGTGCGTTTCGAAGATGGAATACATGCCCTGGAATTCGCGCGGCGCCACGCCGATGATGGTGGCGGATTTTCCGTTGATGACGATTTGTTTTCCAACGGCGCGCGGATCGCCATGGAATATTTTCTGCCAGTAACCGTAGCCGAGAATTACGAGGAGTGGTTCGCCGGGCGTTTCGGCTTCACTGGGGCGATAGAGACGGCCCGCAGCGGGTTGCAGACCCAGTGCCGAGAAAAAATTTCCGGAGACGTAGTTTGCGGAACATGCCTCCGACTGATCGTTTGCGGTGAACTGTACGGTGCCGAGGACCATTCCGAATATATTGGAAACTGTGCCGGCTTGTTTGCGGAAATCAACGAATTCGGGATAAGAAAATCCCGAGGAGCCGACGGGCGCGTCTTTCTGTTGAATGGCGAGCACCGTGATTTGCTCGGGCGAGGGGACCGGCAATGGGCGCAGTATGAACCCATTCACTACGCTGAAGATGGCTGTGTTCGCTCCAACGCCGAGTGCGAGGGCGATCACGACTACCACGGTTACGCCGGGCGATTTGCGCAACATGCGAAAGCCGAAGCGAATATCACGGGCGAAAGTTTCCAGCCGATGCACTTGGCGGGCGTCGCGGCATTCCTCTTTGCGTTTTTCCAGGCCGCCCATTTCTAGCAAGGCTGCGCGGCGGGCTTCTGCCAGCGGCATTCCCTGCGTGATAAATTGCTGGGATTTTTGCTCGAGGTGATAGCGGAGTTCTTCGTCTAGCTCATGGTCGGCGGCTGCGCGGCGCAAGAGTGAGCGCAGTCGCAGCGGCAGCGTGTACATCCAGTGTTCCGGTCGCATTGTTTGTTCACGTGAGCGCTTGCGGCGCTCGACGGTCCTCGACGGGAGCGGTTACTGCGCTCCGGATATCTAATCGCAGCGCAGGGCGGCGATGGGATCCACACGGGCGCCGCGGCGCGCGGGGATGTAGCACGCGGCTACGGCTACCAGCGCGAAGAATGCGGCAACCGCTGCGTACGTCAGCGGATCATTTGATTTTACGGTGCTGAGGATTGCGGCCATGCCGCGGGTCACTGCTGCGGCGGCGAGTAAGCCGCAGGCGATGCCCGTCAACGCTAGCTTCAATCCTTGCGCGAGAATCATCCGGATGACATCGGACGAACTTGCGCCGAGTGCCATGCGGATGCCGATTTCGTGAACCCGCTGCTGGACCGATTGCGCGGTCACTCCGTAAATTCCGATGGCGCCGAGCAGCAGCGCGAGAACGCCGAAGAAAGTGAGCAGCTGAGTGAGAATGCGGTTGGGCGTGTTGCGCTCGGTGATTAGGTCGTCCATGGTGCGAACCGTGGAGACGGGCTGGTCGGCGTCCACGGACCACACCGCGCTGCGAATGGCGGAGGCTGCCTTTGTGGTGGGGCGCGCAGTGCGCGTGGCGATGGACATGTACGCGCTCGGGAATTGCGCGGCCGGGACGTAGATCTGGCGCACGGGCCGGTCGGTGAGAGTAAACAACTTGGTGTCGCGTACGACGCCGACGATCGTGCAGACGTCAAGCGTATCGCCGACTTCCAGCTGCTGGCCGATGGGATCTACGTTTGAAAATTGCTGACGCGACAGTGTTTCGTTGATGACGACAACTTTGCGGGCGTCCGGGCCATCGCCCGGTTCTAGCGTGCGCCCACGAAGCAGCACCATCTGCATTGTTTGAAAATATCCAGGAGTGATTGCGGAATATTCGGCGCCGAGGACCTCGCCCGGTTCCGCAGGCGGACGTCCGACGATGTGAATCATCTTTACCTGGTTCGAATCGCTGAAGGGTATGTACTCGCTGGCGTCGGCCGAGACGATTTCGGGAAGAGCGCGCACGCGAGCGAGGACTTGATCGTAGAAGCCGCGAACCTGCGCGTCCGTTTTATATTTCGCCGGTGGCAGCACCAGTTGCGTGACCATCAGGTTGCGCGACTGGAATCCGATATCACCATAAACCATATGCGCGAAATCTTGTACCAGCAGTAGGGTGCAGACCAGCACGACTACGGCGAGCGAAATTTCACCGGCTACGAACACATTGCGCAAACGGCGAGTCACGCGGCTGCCCGAGATTTGTCCGGCCGATTCCTTGAGTGAACGACTTACATCGAGGCCGGAACTTCCGAAAGCGGGCGCGAGTCCGAAGACGACGCCGCACAGGATCGCGACGCTGAAGGTGTAGGCAAAGGTCTGCGCGTCGAGGGTTCCACGCCCGTAGTTGACGATGTAGCCGCGAATGCGATCGGGAACGGCGTTCTCAATCCAGTGCACGCCCCAAATTCCGAAAAGCGCGCCGGCTGCGCCACCAAACGTAAACAGCAGCAGCGATTCAGTGAGCAATTGTCGCGCGAGTCGCCAGCGCCCAGCGCCCAGTGCTCCGCGCACGGCGAATTCTTTGGTGCGACGGCTGGCGCGCGCAAGCATCAGGTTGGCGACGTTGGCGCAGGCGATCAGCAGCACAAAGCCGACGAGGCAGAAACAAATCATGATCTGCTGCGTGCCTTCGTTCTTGCCGATTTCAAAAAGCACGGAGCTGAGCAGCGTGGTTGCGTTGGTGTTGGTTTGCGGGTAGAGCTTTTCCAGGCGTGAGGAGATTGCTGCCAGGTCCGCACCGGCTTGTTGCTGCGTGACGCCGGGCCTCAGCCGGCCGAAAGCTGAAAACCACGAAGCGCCGCGATCGTTGCGCTGCTTGTCGTCCATGGCGAGCGGCGCCCACATGTTGGAAATTCCCATCAGCGAAAACTGAAAATTGGCGGGCATCACGCCGACGATGGTGTAGGTCTCGCCCTGCACCGTGACAACGCGGCCGATGATACGCGGATCGGCAGCAAAACGGCCTTCCCACAGGCCGCGACTGATGATGGCCACGTGGCTCGAGGCCGGCTGGGATTCCTGCGGCAAGAAAGTTCGGCCAAGAAGTGGCTGCGCGCCGAGCGTCTGGAAGAAATTCCATCCCACCAGGCCGCCCAGGACGCGGTCCGGGGGCCCGTCGCTGGTGAGATTGAAATACCAACTGGTCCACGGAACCAGTTGTTCGAAGGAAGAGTTTTGTTTTTCGTAGTCGAAGTAATCGGCGCTGGAGGTGACGCCATTGCTGGTCCAGCCCTTTTTTGTGTCGTGTGAGAGCAGAACCATCAGGCGATCAGCTTGTGGAAACGGCAGCGGCTTGATGAGCCACGCATTTACGTAACTGAAAATGGCGGTGTTCGCGCCGATGCCGAGAGCGAGGGTGACGATAGCGATCGCGGCGAAGCCCGGAGATTTTCGGAGCATGCGGAAACCGTAGCGCAGATCCTGGACGAAAGTTTCGAGGAAGTGGACGCCACGCGCGTCGCG
>Ga0070761_10000423_pt1 | contig 27677 bp, 23 predicted proteins | sample HubBroMetageREF1_FD_66724 | JGI IMG/M metagenome (GOLD analysis project Ga0070761, IMG submission 66724) | Reference soil microbial communities from the Hubbard Brook experimental Forest, New Hampshire, USA - Hubbard Brook CCASE Soil... | ecosystem: Environmental > Terrestrial > Soil >... | reverse complement strand
GGAAACCTTCACGCAAGAAGGCATCGTATATCAAATCGGAGTAGCTCCTGTCCGAATAGATATCCTGACGCAAATCGCCGGAGTCGAATTCGGCGGGGCATGGCGAAACCAGGTCGCGAGCGCCGTCTTCGGCGTGCCGGTCCACTTCATTTCGTTGGAAGATCTCATTGCCAACAAACAGGCGGCCGGGCGCGGCGCCGATTTTGAAGACCTGAAGCGCATTCGACAAGCAAAAGAAGATGCGGATTAGCTCTTAGCCGATGAATGCTTCTGTAACACTTACACAAAAGCAGCTTAGCGATTTTCTGCTGAACGTCGCGGTAGTACGTCCGGTTTTCATTTGGGGTCCGCCCGGCGCCGGGAAATCCGCGCTGGTGCAGCATTTCGCCGCGGAGGTCGGATTGCCCTGCGTGTCCTTGCTGGGCAGTCAGCTTGCGCCCGAAGATCTGATTGGCGTGCCGCAAATCGTCGACGGCTGCAGCCGCTTCTGTCCACCCGTGTCAATCGCCCGGAGTGCGCCCTATTGCCTGTTCCTCGACGAGTTGAACGCCTGTTCGCACGAAGTGCAAAAGGCCTTCTACAGCCTGATTCATGAGAGGCGCATAGGCGAATACCGTCTTCCGGAGGGCTCCGTGGTTATCGGCGCCGGCAATCGCGCGCAAGACAGCGCCATCGTCAAGCCGATGTCGTCCGCACTGATCAATCGCATGATCCACGTGCATCTGAAGGTATCTCACCGGGACTGGCTGGAGTGGGCGGGCGCCAATAATATCCATCCTCTGGTGGTCCAGTATATTCAGAACCGGCCGGACCATCTCTGGGTCCAGCCGCCGAAGCACGAAGAGACTTTTTCCAGCCCGCGTTCCTGGCACATGCTCAGCGACGCGATGTACGAATATGGGGACGCTCTGAACGATCAGACCCTCGAAGTCCTTGCCTTCGGCTGCGTCTCGGCCGAACATGCCGGGCAGTTCAAGGCGTTTGCCAAGCAAATCCGCAGCCGGTACAAACTCAAGTCCATCCTGGACGGCGATACGGCGTGGCCGGCCGAACCGCAGGACCGTGACATCCTCTATTTTCTGGCGCAGTCGTTTCGCGCGCACCTGGTGAAAGAGTTACCGGTCGACCGCTCGACTCTGAGCGCGGCCGACAAGGAGCTGGCGCATCGCGGAAAGGCGCTGCTGAAGGAATTGGCGTCCATCAGCCTGGAGATGGCTCAAATGGTGGCCGGCGATGGCGAAGGCGAATCTCTGCCCAACTGGTTGTTGGTGGAGATCGTGCGCGATCTGCCGCGGTTGGTCATGAAGAAAGCCAACTGACATGGCGCGCCAGAAGCAGCGCCAGCCGGTGAAATCGCGCGCCTTGGAGAACTTCCAACAGGGCTACAATCTGGCGCGGGAACATCCGCTGTTCGGTCCGTTGCTGCTGCGCGCTTCCGTGTCGCGGAGCGAGCAGGGTCCCTACCCGCGGGAGGGTTGGGCGAGGGTTGAACCCAGTGGCACGATCCACGTGCATCCGACGCGCGTGGCTGAGCCGGAGGAGTGGCTGTACGTGCTGGCCCACTGCTTGCTGCACCTCGGCTTCGGGCATTTCCAGCAGCGGTTCCAGCAAAGGGAGTGGGAAATGGCCTGCGAGTGCGTGGTCTGGCAATTTCTCTCCGCGCTGAAACTCGGCACGCCGCCCGAACCTCTGCGGAACCTGCCCGAACTGGGCGGTCCGGAATTGCCGGCGCGTACCGAGGAAACGCTGTTTCGCTACTTCTGCGAAGAGGGGATGGCGGCCGATCTTGCTTCGTACAGCGTCACGGGGACCTCGTTCACGGATATGATCGAGGGCGCCCGGAAGCCTCCCAAATACAGCTACGGAACGACGGCGGAAACCTGGCAGCAGATCTTCGGACAGGCGCTCGTGCAAGCCGTTTCCTGTGCGGTCGGGGTGGCCGGCGGCGCCGCGCTCGACGCCCGGAGCGGGAAACGGGCGACACCCGCACAGCGGGCGCGCGACTGGTTTGTCGGCAGCTATCCACTGCTTGGAGCACTGGCAGCCACTTTCTCACTGATCGAAGAACCGGCGATTTGCGGCCGCCTCCAAATCTCGATCGCCGCGGTCACCGACTATGCAAAGGAACTCTACTTTAACCCGGCGGCGGGACTGACGGAACCCGAATGCCGCTTCGTGATGGCGCACGAATTGTTGCACGTGGCTTTGCGCCACTCGACGCGCTGCCGCGGGCGCGATCCCTACTTATGGAACGTGGCGTGCGACTTTGTAATCAACGAATGGCTTGCCGAGATGCGCATCGGCTCCGTCCCGCAAGTTGGCCTGCTTCTGGATGCCACCCTCAAGGGACTATCGGCGGAGGCGGTCTACGACCGAATCGTGACGGATCTGCGGCGGTTCCGCCGCATGGGCACGTTCCGCGGCGTCGGCCTGGGCGATATCCTCGACGCTCCGTCCGCGAACTGGTGGGCTACGCAGTCCGGGGTGGACCTCGACGCCTTCTACCGCAATTGCCTGGCCCAGGGACTGCTCTATCACCATGAGCAGGGGCGCGGATTACTCCCCGCCTCCCTCATCGAAGAGATCCGGGCGCTGAGTCAACCGCCGATCCCTTGGGAGGTGGAACTCGCCCGGTGGTTCGACGACCGCTTTCCGCCGCTCGAAAAAGTGCGGAGCTATGCGCGGCCCAGCCGCCGCCAGAGCAGCACGCCCGATATCCCACGCCCCAGTTACGTAGCGGCGCCGCTCGCGCTGGACGGGCGGACCTTCGGTGTGGTGCTCGACACGTCTGGTTCCATGGACCGACTGCTGCTCGGCGATTGCCTGGGCGCGATCGCCAGCTACAGCGAGTCACGCGACGTGCCGGCCGCACGAGTGGTATTCTGCGATGCCCTTGCCTACGACGCCGGGTATATGCGGCCCGACCATATCGCGGGCACAGTGAAGGTTAGGGGACGGGGCGGCACGGTTCTGCAGCCCGGCATCGATCTGCTGGAACGCGCAGACGATTTTCCGGAATCCGGGCCGATTCTGATCGTTACCGACGGGTTCTGCGATCACTTCCATGTGCGGCGGGAGCACGCCATCTTGCTGCCGGAAGGGCGCGCTCTACCGTTCGCGCCGAGAGGGAAGGTGTTTCGTATTCGAAGGCCATGAGAAATGAGCCACGCGAATCGGCCCAAAACGTGAAACGCGATAATAAATGCACGACGGGGTTGCCCATAGATTTCGGATGCTACCATAGTGTTAGTTCTTGGAGGTGGAAATGGCCCCACGCTTCCTGCTGTTGTCGCTCTGGCTGTTGACCGGCCAGGCAGTCCCCGCAGACGCAGACCTCAAGTTCACGACCCGAGAGGGCGCCCAGAGGCAGACGCAATTCATGCGGGGCCGCAGTCATCGCATGGAGATTGGCGACGCATTTGGCCCGCGCCAAGTCTTCATATACAATGCGGATCGCCAGCTCGAGTATAAGCTCGATCCTGCGACGCGCGCCTATACTGTGCGCCGCGTGGAGCCATGGAAACCCGACCCTTTGCTGCGCGCGCGAATGTCCGGCAAGACCATCGACATCTACCGCGATTACGTGGATACTGGCGAACGTCGCTGGATGTTCGGCCATTTGGCGCGGCACGTGATCCAATCCGAGCGGCGCGTTCCCGAGCCCGGCTCCTGCTCCGCCCGAGAAGGCGAACGGCGCATGAAGACCGACGGCTGGTACATCGATCTGCCCGCTGCCTACCCGCAAGGCCGCGGATACCTGATGGACGGCGGCGCGGCCTGCCCCGACGGCGCGCTGGACCGCACCGAAATCCACACCACCGGTCACTGCGAAAATGGATTCCCCCTCATCGAAATAGTCACCTTACCGGCTTGGCCCCGCGCCACCTCCCAAACGAGGGTCGTTGTATTGGATGAATCGCCGCTCGGTCCGAAAACGTTCCTGCCGCCAGCGAACTTCCATGAGGTGCCGTCCCTGCCAAATCAAAGGCGCGACAGTTTCCTCGACACTTTGCGATACCGGTTATCATTCTGGGTTAGCGATGCCGAGGACTGGCTCGACTGATGTTGCACGATCTCCGCTACGGCCTGCGCATGCTGCGCAAGACTCCCGGCTTCACCGCCGTAGCCGTGGTCACCCTGGCGCTGGGCATCGGCGCGAATACCGCCATCTTCAGCGTGGTGCGCGCGGTGCTGCTGCCGCCGCTGCCGTTTGCGAATTCCGGCAGGCTGGTTGAAATCCAGCTCCGCAATCGCAAGACCGGCGAACTCGCGAATTGGGTCGCGATTCGCGATGTGGCCGACTGGCGCACCCAGAACCGCAGTTTCGAAAGCATCGGCGCGCACCGATTCTCGCTGATGAGTATGACCGCAGCAGGCCAGGCCGATGCGCTCTACGGCGCAAGCGTGTCGGCAGACCTGCTGCCGCTGCTCGGTGTGCCGCCGCTCAGGGGCCGCTACTTCCTGCCCGCGGAAGATCAGCCGGATCGCGATCGGGTGGTCATCCTGAGCTATGATTTGTGGCAGCGCCAGTTCGCCGCCGATCCGGCTATCCTAGGCCGAACGATTCGCCTTACTGGAGTACACTCGCAAGACTACACAGTCGTCGGCGTGATGCCGCCAGGCTTCAATTTTCCGTTCAATATCCCCAGCGCCGTGAAGGTGCCGACGCACCAGATGGCCTTTTGGGTTCCCCTCGGCATCGATCCGCTGCGCCAGAGCCGGGATGGTAAGCGGTGCCTTGTTGTGGGACGCCTTAGGCCGGGTGTTTCAGTTGGGCAAGCGCAGGCCGATTTGGACGCCGTTGCCGCCCGGATCGAGCGGGAATCGCCGCAAACCAATGCGGGCGTCGGAGTGCGAGTCCTGCCCCTGGCGCACTATGTGTTGGGCCGCGCGCGCCCCGCCATGCTGATTATGTTAGCCGCGGTGGGCCTGCTGGTGCTGCTCGCCTGCGCCAACATTGCCAACCTGCTGCTGGCTCGCGCGACCAGCCGCCGGCGCGAGACCGGCATTCGCCTGGCCTTGGGCGCCGATCGCCGCCGTCTGCTGCGGCAATGGATCACGGAGAGCCTGCTGCTGGCGGTGGTGGGCGGATCGGTGGGTTTCTTCCTGGCCGCGGCCAGCCTGCCCTTCCTGATCCGTCTCGCGCCGCAGGATATCCCGCGGCTGGCGGAGACACGTCCGGATAGCACCGTGCTGATGTTCACCGTGGGGCTGTCGCTAGTGGCTGGGCTATTGTTCGGCGTGTTTCCCGCGTGGCTTGCGGCGGGCACCGATCCACAGGAAGCCCTGGCCGAAGGCGGCGCGCGCAGTACCACGGGGCCGGTACGCAGCCGCGCGCGCGATCTGCTGATCGTGGGAGAAGTAGCGGTGTCCGTGCTGCTGACCATCGGCGCGGGGCTGTTAGTCAAGAGCTTCGTCCGCCTGCTCGATGAAGACCCCGGATTCCGCCCCAGTCGCCTGGTCACCGCTATTGTGGTTCTGCCGCCATCGCGTTATCCGGATATCCCGTCAAATGTCGCCTTCTACCGCAAACTGCTCGACGGTCTGCACAGCCTTCCCGGCGTGGAATCGGCGGGAGCGGTCAACGGCGTGCCGCTCTCAGGCAACATCACGGGAGCCTACGTGACCGTGGAAGGGCATCCCTCGACGGCCACGGGAAACGGCCGGCCATCCGCGGAAGTGTTTGCGGCCAGTCCGGATTACCTGCCCACCATGGGGATCGCGCTCCTCGCAGGCCGCGAATTGACGCCACAAGATGCCACGAACGGTTCCAATCCGGCACTAATCAACGACCTCGCCGCGCGGCGTTTCTGGCCGCGCGAAGACCCGCTCGGCAAACGCATCAGCGTGAATAGCGACCGCGGCCAGACAGTCTGGCGCCAGGTGGTGGGCGTCGTCAAAACGACCCACGACCAGTCGCTCGATCTGCCCGCGCAGCCGGCCGTTTATCTCCCGATGGAGCAGGCGTTCGAGCCGCCCCAGTTTTTGGCCGTGCGCACCAGTTTGCCCATTGCGGAAATCGGCGCGCGCTTGCGGCAGGCGGTGGCGGCCGTCGATAAGGAGCAGCCCGTGTTTGTGGTCAACGCCATGCAGGAATTGCTGGACAACTCCGTCGGTCCCCGCCGCTTCGCCGCAGTCGTGCTCGCGCTGTTTGGCGCGTTGGCGCTGGTGCTCGCCGCGGCAGGCATCTATGGAGTGGCTTCTTATTCCGTGAGCCGCCGCAGGCCGGAAATCGGGCTGCGGGTGGCATTGGGAGCACAGCGTGGCGACGTGCTGCGGCTCATCGTCGGGCAAGGCATCCGGCTCACCGCGATAGGCATCGCCCTCGGATTGGCGGCTGCATCGATCCTCACGCGTTACCTCGCCAGCTTGCTCTATGGAGTCGGGGCCACCGATCCCGCCACGTTCGTCGGCGTGCCGCTGGTGCTGGCCGCGGTGGGCCTGACGGCCTGTTACATCCCCGCGCGGCGGGCGGCCAAAGTGGATCCGATCGTGGCCCTGCGCTGCGAGTGAATCGGCGCCCAGCGAGTTGCCAGCCAGGATCATAACGAGGATGGCCAACACCCCACCAGTCCGAACGTACTTAGGCACCCGAACGTCAAGAACTAGGGTATGACAGCGGCCACTTCTGCGATTTTCTTGGCGTAACCTTTTTAATCCGCGGCGCGCCTCCCGTGCTGTGGCCCCCCTGGCGCGCATCGCGGCTCCAATAGTATTGGTGTGGCTCGTGGCGGGCGCCGCCGCCCGTGGCCAATCGTCCGATGGCCTCAATCACGACCGCATTCTGGGCGTCATCCCCGACTATCAGACGGTCAACAATTCGACCCCGGAAACACCGCCCCTCACGCCGAAGCAGAAATGGCTTTTCTTCGTGGAAGAAAGCCGCGATCCGTTCAACATCGCCGCAGCGGCGGCCAGCGCCGGGCTTTCGCAAGCGGATAACCAGACGCCCAAGTTTGGCGAAGGCGGTGTGGCTTACAGCGAGCGATTTGGCGCGGCGCTGGGCGATTTCACTTCCCAGAATCTCTTTAGCGACGCCATACTCGCCTGCCTGCTTCATCAGGACCCCAGGTATTTCCGCGCAGGTCCCAAGTCGCGGATTCTGCCGCGCATCGCCTACTCGTTGAGCCGCATCGCGGTGGCCCGCCAGGATTCCGGCCGGCAGACCTTCAACGCCTCCGGCGTTTTCGGCATGATGCTGGGCATCGGCGCCTCGAATCTTTACTATCCGTCAATTAGCCGCACCGGAACGGTTATGGCGACCCGCGTGGGCACCAGTCTGGCTGGCTGGGGGCTCGGCAATGTCGCTGCGGAATTCTGGCCCGACATTCGCCAGAAGTTTTTCGCGAACGGCTTCCTGCACCGGAAGGCTCCGCAACCGCCGGCGCTACCGCATCGGTAGCGGTGAGTCACGGTTCAGCAGCGTTAATAACAAATGCCCGATAACCGGCGCTACCCCAAACGCCCCGTCCTCGGAGTCGGCGCGCTAATCTTCAATCGCGGCAAGATCCTCCTCGTCGAACGCGGCAGGGAACCGCTTAAAGGTTACTGGTCCCTCCCCGGCGGAGTGCTCGAAACCGGCGAAACACTGGAACAAGGCATCATCCGGGAGGTGCGCGAAGAAACCGGCCTGGAAGTTAAGCCGCTCAAGGTGCTCGAAATCTTCGAGCGCATCGTCCACGACGCTCAGGGCGCGCCAGAGTATCACTACGTCCTGATCGACTACATCTGCCGCGTCACCGGCGGATCCCTCCGCGCCGCCGACGATGCCAGCCGCGCCGCATGGGTCGCCCGAAACGAGCTGTCCAATTACCAGATCACCACCGGCACCGTGCCTGTAATCGAGAAAGGCTTCCGTGAGCGCCGGAAATCTCGGGCGGTGGCCTGATACGTCCGCCAAAGGGCTGTTATTATTGAGATCGGGAGCTTTCTTGGGACTCCGACCGATGGCACGAACCAGGAGTCCGCTGTGATCCGGGATCCAGCCGGTAACGTCTATGGCGATCACGCCGTCGGAGACGGACGGTGCGGAAAGGCTGGCCTGTCGGCTCTTAGTTGGTGCTGACGTGCAGCCGGGCCGCAGGAGCCATACCAGTACAAGCCGGAGACGACCCGCCCGGAGATACACTGCAACAGGGGATCCTGCACCGAGATGAGAAGCGCGCGATCCGGTCGAGGGTGCAAAAACGGACCCGCTGGGAGTAACTGGTTCGATAGCCCAACTCCTTCAGCTTTCGAAACACGGTGGGCGGAACCTGGGATCCCAGAGCGCGCTGCAAATCCGGCAGGCTGGCAATTTTGTTTACCCGGAGGAAGCGCAAAAGCGGATCGGTGGAAAAGGAGGGGCGTCTCATAATGTTATAGTTCCGTTTAATGTGTCCCGACAATACCTAACTGTAACAAAATAAATCAATTCCCCGGCAAAAGCAGTCAATCGTGCAACGCCAACAGCATTCTTCAAAGGGTTCAAGCATTCGGCGTTGAGCGAGCAAAGCCGAAAAAGCCACTCCGCAAAGATCAAAATACGCTTCGATCTGCTATTCCATTTCTGCGGTAACGCTTAGCTCGCGCCTCTTCACACTCGGGAAGCGCCTACGTGCACCGACAGCGGCACGAGTTCGATCAGATCGGCCGTGGATGCGTTCGGGTCCGGCGTCGGCAAAGGCTCGCCCTCCTCCAGCAATAATTCGGCTAGATCCCCATGGCACTGGCGATCGTCAACCGGGCGTCCGGAACCTTGACTGACCGCCCCGGGGAATGCGTGGGCGTTCCGGGCCATGCTCTGTGTATCAGCCCGGGCGCAGAACTTATCTCTGTTCTCCATCGCCATCTCGGCGGCGCGCATCGTCGCGGAGTCGAATGGCAAATCACAGCAGTCCAGTTGAAGCGCGCCCCTTGCGGAGCATTGGCACGACGGCGTTGAACGCGGTAGACTCTTGGTAAGCGAATATGTCCATTAGACCCGTTCGGCGGCTCATCAAATCGAAGCCGACGCTGGAAGGCGCGGGCGTACACCTGCGCCGCGCGTTCGGTTTCGGTAACACTTCCGACTTTGACCCATTCCTCCTGCTCGACGACTTCCGCAACGACGTTCCCGAGGATTACCTGGCGGGATTCCCGTGGCACCCCCACCGCGGCATCGAGACCATCACCTATGTTCTCGCCGGGACCGTCGAGCATGGCGACAGCATGGGGAACCACGGCGCCATCGCGTCCGGCGACGTGCAGTGGATGACGGCGGGCAGCGGCATCATCCACCAGGAGATGCCTAAGGGCGACCATACCGGCCGTATGCACGGCTTCCAACTGTGGGCCAACCTTCCGTCCGCGCTGAAAATGACGCCGCCGCATTATCAGGAGGTGAAAGCCGCCGATATCCCCGAGATCACGGACGACGACGGCACCCACGTGCGCGTCGTCTGCGGCAACTTTTGGGGGCAGGCCGGGCCCGTGGATGGGATCGCCGCCGACCCCATGTACCTGGACGTTTCAGTGGCTCCTGGCCGCCGGAAGACCCTCCCGGTGGAGACCACGCGCCACGCCTTCGCATACGTTTTCGCGGGTAGCGGGAAGTTTTGCAACGCCTCCGGCCCCCTGGCCGTGCCGACCGAGGCAGTCGGCTGGGCGGACACCGCGCCTCCCTCGGAAGCGGACAACCGGTCGCTGGTGCTCTTCGACCGCGGCGACGAACTAACTGTGCAGGCCGGGGAGGAGGGGATACGGTTTCTGCTGGTTTCAGGTCAGCCGCTGGAGGAGCCCGTGGCGTGGTACGGGCCGATCGTGATGAATACGCAGGAGCAACTCCAGCAGGCGTTCCGGGAGTTGCGCGAGGGGACGTTCCTGCAAGCGGAAACGCGGAAGTAAACGTAAAGTAAAACTAAAGGCGGCCGGATTATCGTCACCGGTCGTATTTTCCGTCTGGCTGATCGGTGCGGACGGGCGCCGCAGTGAAACGCCGCATTGTTTTCTGAGAAATCTCCCCCCCGGCTCGCACCAAAATGTTATGAGCCCCAGTCTTTCACTCTTGCCCGCACCCAACACCGACTTGATCGCTAACGTTTTCGACGTGTTGCCGCTGCCGGCGTTCGTCGTGGACCACGATTTCAATGTAATTGACTTCAACCTTGCCGGAGCCCGATTGTTGGATCGGGTCCCATTCGCCGTGCTCCGTCTGCGTGGCGGCGATCGACTGCAATGCATTCATTCGATCGAAACCGGGGAGGGGGCAGCCACGCAAGCCTGCCAGGAGTGCATCGTCAAGAACTTCGTCAAAGAAGTTTTCGATGAAGCCAAATCCTGCCGCAGGACCCAGCGGATGCGCCTCACCAGAGAGGGAAAGGCGGCAGCCGACGTGGACTTCCTGATCACCGTTGTGCCGATTCCCGATGAGTCCGAGCCGCTTGCGCTGTTGATCCTGGACGATGTCGGCGAATTGTCCTCGCTGCTCCAAGCGAAGGACCACCCCGCTACCCCTGCTTCTTCTTCTCCAGATTCCAAAGCCCGCGCGACAGCACCCGGCCGCAAAAGGGGCAATAGTTGATCCCCACGAAACTGTGCCGCTCCTCGCCAAAGACAAAGTAGTATTCCGTGTCGATCTCGGTGATGATTCTGCCGTTGGTGAGTTGGTAGGGCTGCGCGTGGCGCGCGAGTTCCAGATCCATAAGCTTGTCGAAATCGGAGCAGCAGGTCATGTGGGTTACATTCTACCGCACGCGCAGCCTGCCCCTCAGGTAGTTGTACACTAATGGTTTGGCAGCCGCCGCACAAGCCGCACCGCAGCCCGTATTTCCGCCACCCGCGCCAGGTGTGGCGCGGGTGGCGCACCGCTGGATCATCACGCGCGGCATAGACCTGGCTTTTGTGATCGGCAGCGCGTTGGCCGGATACGCATACCTGGTGGCGAACGTGGCGCTGCACGTCCCGATATCGCTGCTGTGGTGGTTCTGGTCCGTGGGCTTCGACGGCACCCACATCTTCGGCACGGCCTCGCGCACGTTCTTCGATAGCGAGGCGCGCCACAGCCGCCGGACTCTGTTGTTCGGCAGCGCGGCGTTCTTCTTTGCTCTGGGACCCGTGCTGGTGCTGCTGGGCGGCAAGGCCCTGCTCGCCATGATTGTGGCCGTGTGGGCCTACTACCACGTGATCCGCCAGCACTACGGCTTCATGGTGCTGTACAAAGTGAAGAACCGCGACCTCGCCAAGCCGGACAACTTCCTCGACCGCTGGTTTCTGGGCGTGATGACGGTTTTTCCCCCGTTCCACCGCTTCTTCATTCATCACCCCGAGGAACTGGGATTGCATTTCTCGTTCCCGCGCCTGGAGCCGTTTCTGTGGACGCTGGTGGCGGCCACGGTAGTGGTGTATCTGGGCCGGCAGTTCGTGCGCATCCGCCGCGGCGACCCCGTGAACTTGCCGAAGTTTCTGCTTTTCGCCGGCGTGATCCCGCTGCACTGGCTGACCTTCGCCTACATGAGTTGGATCGGCGCAGTACCAACGGTTACCATCGTGCACAACCTGCAATATCACGCGTTGATCTGGTTTCACAATCGCAACCGCTATGGCGCTGCGTCCCAACCTGGAAATCACGGCCCGATCCCGCGGGCAGTCTCGCGTAGCCTGCTGAATTATGTGCTGGTGGCGTTGGTCTTCAGCGCGCTCTATCGTGTGCCCGGTTTCCACCTTGGCCAGGCGTCCGACTTGGCCTTCGGCTTCTTTTGCGGTTTCGGCCTGACCCACTACTACCTCGATAGCAAGATCTGGCGCGTGCGTAGCGACCCGGCCCTTCGGCAGGTGCTGCAGCTAGGGTAGCTGGTCGAGGCGGGCTAGACCCGCGCGGACCCGGGAGTCCGCCCCGCAATTAATTAATGTAGATTCCCGATATTCGAAAAGTAAGTGGCATGGGCAATTCTGCCCGCAGCCACAGCCCATCCCGACAGAGCTGGAGATCCGCATTACTATTCGTACTAAGTATGCCGCTCGATTTTGATGCTGCGATACTATTGCCGCGCAGCAAGCCAGGCCGCATTATAAGCTCATGACCGACAAATACAAGAAACTCGACTCCGCGGCGGAACGGCGCGCGGCGATGCGATTTGCGATCGAGCAGGACGTGGCCTACAAAATACTGGATCACAGAGCCACGGCCCCCGAAAGCGGCGTCGGAAAAACGTTGGATATCAGCAGCGGCGGCGTGCGTTTCGAAACCCAGCAGCGCTTGCGCCCCGGTAAGCGGATAGAGGTGGCGGTGAACTGGCCAGCCCAATTAGATGGAGGATGCCCGCTCAAATTCGTGGCGGTTGGCCGCGTGGTGCGGGCCGAGGAGACCAGCGCGGCGATGCACATCGAACAACACGAATTTCGCACCCGCCGCACCAAGGAACTGCCCCCAATTGAACCCGAGAAGCTATCCCGCAACCGTGTACCGTATTATTGAGGTTGGACCTCACACCCGATGCCGATGCCACTGTAGACCAGTACCGCGCCCTGCTGGACGTTTCCGAGTCGATCTCGCGGAACCGGGACTTGGCCGCGCTGTTCGAAGATCTCGCGCTACGCTTGCATCGCGTGGTGCGTTTCGATTACCTCAATCTGGTGCTGCACGTTCCAGAGCGCAATACCATGCGCCTGCGGGTGCTCACATCCACGCGGCCGGCGGATTCCTCTGTTTCGGAAACGCCGGTGGATGAGACGCCCTCCGGCCTGGTTTGGCAGACGCAGCAGCCGTTGGTCATCGACGATATCGACCAGGAGGCGCGCTACCCAAAGATCATGCAGTTGCTGCGGGGGCATGGCGTGCGTTCCTGCTGCGTGCTGCCGCTGACCACCGCGCAACGGCGATTGGGGGCCATGGGACTGGGCGGCGCGGAGCCTTTCGCCTTCGACCACGCGGACCTTGAATTCCTGGCGCAAGTCGCCCGGCAGGTGGCGGTAGCGGTCGAGAACGTTCTCAATTACGAGGCCGCCCAATGTTATCAGGGTGAGTTGGCACGCCAGCGCGACCGGCTGCAAGTGGTGCTCGACGTTACCAATGCCATGGTGGCGAGCCTGAATTTGCGCGAGTTGTTCCGCGCAGTCTCGGAGCTATTGCGCCGCCTGATCCGGCACGAGTACGCCAGCCTGGTGCTGGTCGATCCAGCCAAAGGACAAGTGCGTCTGGAAGCGCTCGATTTTCCCGGCGGCAATAGCCGGATCCACGAGGCGCAAGGGGCCTCGCCCGACGAAGATTCCCCCGCCGCCGAAGCCATGCGGACGCGGCAGCCGCTGCTGTGGAATCGCGTGGATGCCGAGCATTTTCCATCCGAGATCGTGCGCCGTCTGTTGGCTGAGGGTTTGCAATCGGCTGTCTGCATCCCGCTTCTGCGCGGTGACCGGGTGCTGGGCACGCTCAACGTCGCCAGCATGCGCGATGCGAACTTTGCTCCCGAGGACGTCGAACTGCTTACGCAGATCGGCAATGAACTGGCCATCGCGGTCGAAAACGCGCTCGCCTTCCGCCAGATTGAGGAGCTCAAGGACAAGCTGGCGGAGGAGAAGCTGTATCTGGAAGACGAGATCCGTACGGAATACGATTTCGAGGAAATCGTGGGCGATAGCCAATCGCTGAAGCGCGCACTGCGCGACGTGGAAACCGTGGCGCCTACCGATTCGACCGTGCTCATACTGGGTGAAAGCGGCACGGGCAAGGAACTGATCGCGCGCGCCATCCACAATCTGAGCGCACGGCGCCAGCGCACGTTTGTCAAGGTGAACTGCGCCGCTATTCCGACGGGCTTGATCGAGAGCGAATTGTTCGGCCACGAGAAAGGCGCGTTCACCGGCGCTATCAGCCAGAAAATCGGGCGTTTCGAATTGGCCGACAAGGGCACGCTGTTTCTGGACGAGATCGGCGACATCCCGCTGGAGTTACAGCCCAAGTTGCTGCGGGTTTTGCAGGAGCGGGAGTTTGAAAGGCTGGGCAGCACGCGGACGGTGAAGGTGGATATCCGCCTGGTGACCGCCACCAATCGCGACCTGAGCCAGATGATCGCCAGCCGCGAATTTCGCGAGGACCTGTTCTACAGGCTCAACGTGTTCCCCATACCGCTGCCGCCGTTGCGCGACCGCCGGGAAGATATTCCGCTGCTGGTCCGGTATTTTACCCAGAAATACGCACGGCGCATGAACCGGCGCATCGAGACGATTCCGAGCGAGGCCATGGAAGCGCTGACCAACTGGAACTGGCCGGGCAATGTGCGGGAGTTGGAGAACTTCATCGAGCGGGCCGTGATTCTGACGCGCGGGTCGGCGCTGCATGTCCTGCTGGCGGAACTGCGCAACGGCGGCGATGCGGCGGCGCCCACGGCCCTGACCACGCTGGAGGAGGCCGAGCGCGCACACATTCTGCGCGCCTTGCAGGAATGCAAATGGGTGGTCGGTGGACCAGCGGGTGCGGCGGCGCGGTTGGGGCTGAAGCGGACCACGCTGCAATCGCGCATGCTGAAACTGGGCATCCAGCGCGCCTGAGCGATCAAACAGCGGGCCTCCCGGCCTGCCGCTTCCGCTCGAAGAATTCCTGGAGCAGTTCCACGCACTCCACCGCCAGCACGCCTTCCACGATCTCCACGCGATGGTTGAGCAGTTCGGAATCGGCAATGCGGAACTTGCTGCGCACGCCGCCGAAACGCAAGTCGCGCGCACCGAAGACCAGGCGCTCGACGCGCGCCGCCACCAGCGCGCCCGCGCACATCGCGCAAGGCTCCAGGGTCGCGTAGACCGTGGTGCGCTCCAGCCGGTAATTCCCGATAGCCAATGCTGCCGCGCGTAACGCCAGCATCTCGGCGTGCGCGGTCGGATCGTGCAGCCCTACGGCCGAATTACGGCCGCGCCCCAAGATCTCACCCCCCGCCACCACCACCGCTCCGACGGGGACCTCGCCGGCCGCCTCGGCCTCCCGCGCCAGCGCCAAGGCTTCGTGCATGAAGCTTTCCCGAACCAAAGTATCAGCCATGCCGTTATTAGCTTAGAATAGGAAGATCCCCATATGTTCCGATACTTCCCATTGATCGTCAAGAACTGTTGGCGTAACCGCCGGCGCACGACGCTCACCATCGTCAGCATCGGGGTCTCCATGTGCCTGCTGGGCGTGCTCATCGCCGTCTATCACGCCCTGTACCTGAGCGACGCGACTCCCGACCAGGCGCTACGGCTAGTGACCCGCAACCGAGTATCGCTGACCGTCCCCATCCCGCTGTTTTACCGGGAACGCATCCGCCAGGTGCCCGGCGTCAAGGAAATTATGTACTCGCAGTGGTTCGGCGGTGTCTATAAGGACGCGCGCGATCCCAAGAACTTCTTTGCCCGCTTCGGCGTCCAGCCGGACAAGCTCTTTACCATTTTCAGCGAGCTGAAAATTCCCGAAGACCAGAAGCAGGCTTTCATCCGCGACCGCACCGGCGCCGTGATCGGCCGCGATCTCGCCAAGAAGTTCAATTTCAAGGTGGGCGATCGCATTACTTTGATCGGCGACATCTATCCCGGCAACCTGGAACTCACTGTGCGCGGCATCTTCGACAGTCCGCGCCAAAGCGAATTGCTCTACTTCGATTGGGCCTACGTCCGCGAAGGCTTGCCGGAGAGCCGCAAAGGCGAAGTGGGAACCTTCGACATTCTTTGCGACGACGCGGGCGTGGTCCCGCGCATTGCTAAAACCATCGACGACGAATTCCACAACGCACCGGTGCAGACCCGCACGGAGACCGAGCAGGCATTCTTGCTCAGCTTCGTCGGCATGCTGGGCAATGTAAAGCTGTTCCTGGCGAGTATCTGCGCCGCGGTGATGTTTACCATCCTGCTGGTTTCCGGCAATACCATGGCCATGTCGGTACGCGAGCGCGTGCGCGAAGTGGGCGTGCTGAAAACCCTGGGTTTCACCGGCGGGAACATCCTGTTCATCATTCTCGGCGAAGCCTGCGCCATCTCCATCGCGGGCGGGGTGATCGGGTTCCTGCTCTCGACTTTATTGACCGGCGGAGTCCAGTCGAGCCCCGCCGGCATGTTCCTCCCGCCCATCCAACGCTTCGATCCGTCCGTAGCGTCTGTTTGCATTCTGGTGGCTTTGGGCATCGGCCTCGTGAGTTCTTTCATCCCTGCCTGGAACGCCTCCCGTACCAATATCGTGGAGGCCCTGCGCAGCACCGACTGAGACACGCCCATGGCCATCCCCGTCACTTATAATCTTCGCAACCTGGTGGTTCGCAAGACCACAACGCTGATGACCGCGTTGGGTATCGCGCTTACCGTGGCCGTTCTGCTGGCTATGATGGCGCTGTTGACCGGCCTGCGCGCCACGCTCTCCTCCAGCGGCGATCCGCTGCAAATCATTGTGATGCGCAAGGGCTCGGAGACGGAACTGGTCTCCAACTTCACCCGCGAACAGTTTCAGGATCTGAAATTCAAGGCGGGCATCGCGCGCGCTCAAAACGGCGATCCCCTGGCATCGCTCGAAATTGTGACCGTGATCAACTTGGCGAGCGTGGACGCGCCGGAAGGCGCGAACGTGACGGTGCGCGGTCTTTTGCCCATTGGCTTGGAGATGCGCCAGGGTCTCAAGATCTCGAGCGGCCACTGGTTCAACGCCGGCAAGCGCGAGTTGGTCGTAGGCAAGTCGATCGCCCAGCGTTACCCGGGCGCAGCGTTGGGTAAACGCATCACGTTCGGTCGCGGCGAATGGGAAGTGGTGGGCGTGATGGACGCCGGCAAAAGCGCGCAAAACAGCGAAATCTTCGGCGATCTCAACCAGGTGAGCACCGATCTGGATCGCACCGAGGTGCTCAGTTCGGCCCTGGTACGCGCCGCCGATGCGATCACAGCCGCCGCACTGCTGAAGAGCATCAACGACGATCAGCGCCTGAACATGAACGCCGTCTCCGAAAAGGAATATTACGCGCTGCAAACCCAATCGGCTGCGCCGATCGAATTTCTCGGAATCTTCGTATGCATCATTATGGCCATCGGAAGCAGTTTTGCGGCGATGAATACCATGTACGCGGCCGTCGCACGCCGCGCGCGGGAGATCGGCACATTGCGCGTGCTGGGCTTCTCGCGTGGGAGCATTCTAGTCAGCTTTTTCATTGAATCCGTGCTGCTGGCCGGCCTCGGCGGAGTTCTGGGCTGTCTGCTGGTGTTTCCTTTGAATGGCGTGACGACCGGGATTGGCAGCACCACTTTCAGCGAGCTGGCCTTTTCCTTCCGCGTGACGCCGCAGATCATGCTCGCCGGAATCGTATTCGCGGCTTTACTAGGAGCCTTTGGCGGCGTGTTCCCGGCCAGCAGTGCTGCGCGCAAGGAAATCCTGGTGGCCCTCCGTGAGGTTTAATGGAGGGCGGGCTTTAGCCGGCGCGGGGCTTCAGCCCCACTCTTCTTAGTTATATGGATGCTGAACTAAAATCTCTCCAGATCGATCGCGGCAAAAAGCGCTCCACCGAGCCATCCAAATGGGCCACGCGCTGGATTATCGGCGGCATTCTGCTATTCCTGCTCCTGGGCGCCGGCCGCTTCGCCTACAGCCGCCTCAACGCCTCTACCGAAGTCGAAGTCCAGCGAGTCAAAGCCATCAACTCGGGCCATGCCGAGCAAGGTGTCATACTGAACGCCACCGGGTACATCGTCGCCGCGCACAAGATCGAACTGGCCGCCAAGGTAATCGGCAAGGTCAAGTGGATCGGCGTGGACAAAGCAGACAAGGTAAAGGAAGGCCAAGTGCTCGTCCGCCTTGAAGACGACGAATACCGCGCGCAGCTCGACCAGGCCAAGGGGAATCTGGCCAATTTGCAAGCCCACTTGGCCGAGTTGGAACATGGCTCGCGGCCGGAGGAAATCGCGCAGGCGCTGGCCAATCTGAACTCATCGAAAGCCGACCTGGAAAACGCCCGCGTCAGCCTGGAGCGCACCCGCAAGCTGGTTTCTCAGGCGGTGATGTCGCAACAGAATCTGGACGACGCCCAAGCCCGCTACGACTCCGCCGTAGCCAAAGTGAATTCGCTGCAGAAGGCTTACGACCTGGTGAAGATCGGCCCGCGGCAGGAGCAGATCGATGCCATGCGCGGCCAGGTGGAGCAGGCCCGCGGCGCAGTGGCTTACGCGGAAACCAATCTGGCAAACACCATCATCCGCTCTCCGGTGACCGGCACCATTCTGGAGCGCGCCGTCGAGATCGGTGAATTCGTGACCACCAGCTTCGTGGGCGACCGCGGGGCAAAAGGCTACGTGGTTTCGCTGGCAGACCTCAACGATCTGGAGGTGGAACTGGACATCAGCCAGAACGATTTCGCCAAGCTGCACATGGCGCAGAAAGGCGTCATCACCACCGATGCCTTTCCCGACCGTAAGTACGACGGCTTCATCCGGGAAGTCTCGCCCGAGGCAAATCGCCAGAAAGCCACCGTGCAGGTAAAAGTGAAGGTCGCCCATCCCGATGATTACCTGCGGCCCGAGATGAATGCCAGCGTGGCCTTCCTCTCCGATGAGAAGAACGCGGCCGCCACGCCGTCGCAGCCGATCGTGGTGGTGCCGGCGTCCGCCATCAGGGATAACAAGGTTTTCGTGATGCTGGAAGGCCGGGCCGTAACGCGTCCAGTTAAACCGGGATCCACCAATAGCCAGGGTGTCCGCATCGAACAGGGACTCATCGGCGGGGAAGACCTGATCGTCAATCCGCCTGCCACGCTGAAGGACGGGGATAGGGTGCGTCAAAAAGTCTAATGACATCAAGCCTCGTTATCGCTACCGCCTTCCTCACAAGCGTTTCCTGCGCTATGGCGCAGACCGAACGAGTGATCTATTCGTTCGACGGCGTGCCCGATGGAGCCTACCCATGGGGAAGTCTGATTGAACACGGGCAGGGAAGTTTCTACGGCACAGCAATAGAAGGCGGAGGGTTCAACTGCGGGACGGTCTTTGAACTAAAGCGCGATAGCAGCGCTGTTTCGATGTCGGTAATCTGGGCGTTTGGCAACGCTGGCGCTTCGGACGGGTGCAATCCTAACGCTGGCGTAATCGTCGATGCAGCCGGGAATCTTTACGGGACGACCTACGGCGGCGGGTCCGAGGGATACGGTACGGCTTTCGAACTCTCGCCGGATGGCACTGGCGGCTGGGCCGAGAAGATAATGTGGAACTTTGGCGCCGTCAACGGTAACGTGCAAGACGGATTAACCCCCACGGCGGGCCTGGCCATGGATCCGGCGGGCAATCTCTACGGCACGACGCTCTATGGGACCGGCGACGCATGCGGGACAGTATTCGAACTCTCGCCAAATGGGGATGGAAACTGGTCCGAGGCTGTACTGCACACGTTTGATTCCTGTGGAGGAGGCCCAGATGGCCTGCAACCCTTCGCTGGCGTGACGTTGGACTCTGCCGGGAACATTTATGGCACTACCGCGCAGGGCGGCTCCTCGGGCTGCGGTACCGTTTTTGCGCTGGAGAAGGCTTCTGGCTGGAAGGAAAACCAGATTTATATATTCAAGTGCGGTAACGATGGGGAGCTTTCCGAGACGCCCGTCATTTTTACCAAAGCGGGGCATCTCCTCGGTACGGCGAGCGAGGGCGGCGATTTTGCTGGCGGCGTGGCTTTCGAGTTGGTCAAAACAGCTAGCGGGTGGCAACAAACCGTGCTGCATGCGTTTGGCAGCGTTCCGAACGACGGCGTCCACCCCAACAGCGGTCTCACGGCAAGGGGAAACCACTACTACGGCGCGACAATGGGCCTTCCGTCGGAGTTGTATTCCAACTGTGGATACTACACTTGTGGAATCGTCTACGAATTGACCCAGACTGCGGCCGGCTGGAGCTACAGCATTCTTCATTCATTTGTAAACCCCGATGACGGAACCTTCGACGGGTGGTACGGTGACGGTCTGACAGAAACTGAAGATGGCCATATTTATGGCGCGACTGGCGCAGGCGGCACCCACGGTCTCGGAACAGTCTTCGAAATAACGCCATAACGGAACGGACATGAGCGAAACTATCATCGAAACGCGCCAACTGACCAAAGAGTTTATCCGCGACGAGTTCCATGTTGTGGCGCTCAAGAACATCGACATCCAAATTGGTAAGGGCGAATTCGTGGCGTTGATGGGTCCTTCCGGCTCGGGCAAGTCCACGCTGCTGCACCTGATCGCCGCCATGGATAAGGCAACTGGCGGAGAGATTCGCGTGTTGGGTCACAACCTGCGCGAGTTGAGCGACCGCGAGATCGCGCACTGGCGCAACGAACACGTGGGCTTCATCTTTCAGCAGTTCAACCTGATCCCGGTGCTCACCGCGCTGGAGAACGTGGAGTTGCCGCTGAAGCTGACCAATTTGAAGAAACAGGAGCGCCTGGAGCATGCCGCCACGGCGTTGAAGCTGGTGGGTCTGGGCGACCGCTTGGGCCATTATCCGCGGCAGCTTTCCGGCGGGCAGGAGCAGCGCGTGGCCATCGCGCGCGCCATCGTTACCGACCCCGCCCTGATCCTCGCGGATGAGCCTACCGGCAACCTGGATGCGGCATCCGCCGACGATGTGCTCACGATTCTTTCGAAATTAAATAAGGAGTACGGCAAGACTGTGGTGATGGTGACGCACGATCCGCACGCGGCACGATTTGCCACCAAGGTGCGGCATTTGGAAAAGGGAGAGCTGTTGGCGGAGGTGGGACAGGCTTCCCAGCCTGTCTAAGCTACTGGGGAGATCACAGCACAAATATGGCGGAACTGGAAATCCATCACGAAGGATCGGAGCACGACCCCGTCGGCAAGCAGGTGGGAGTCATGGCCGCGCTGCTGGCCGTTTTTCTGGCAGTAGTCACAATCATGTCGCATCGCGCGCATACCGAGGCCATTATCAAGAAGACCGACTCAAACGACCAATGGCAATATTACCAGGCTAACAAATTGAAACAGCACAATCTGGAACTAGGTGCGCGTTTGATTGGAATCCTGGGGCCCAACAATCCCGGCGCCAAAGAGGCATTGGTTCAATTCGACAAGGATAAGCAGAAGTACATCAGCCAAGCCAACGAACAGAAAGAAAAGGCGACGAGTCAGTCGGAACAATCGGAAGCCGCCGAGCACCGCGGGCTGCGGTTTGATCTCGGCGAGGGGCTGCTGGAGATCGCGCTGGTGCTGAGCTCGCTCTATTTCATCTCGCGCAAGATGTTGTTTCCGGTGGTCGGTATCATCGCCGGTATCGCGGGGTTGATCGTGGCGATTACGGGGTTGTTGGTCTGAAGCGGGGCGGTAGCCCCGCGCGGGCTAAAGCCCGCCCCCCCATTTGCTACTTCTGCGACGTCGCGCTGATGAAGTTGTCCACGTTGCTCTTGTCCACCAGCAGCTCGCCGGTGCCGATGAAAGTCGCCACGGGCGATAGTGGGTCTTGAGCCCAAGGCTTATCCAGCGGATTCGGCGGATAGTGGTGCAGCGTGTCCAGTGCCGCCACTCCCACGAAGCCCATGGTGAAGGGCTTCTGCGCAATTGTGCCGGCGATGCGGTCCTTCTTGATCCAATCCAGCGTGCGCTGATCCGTGTCCATCGCCACCACCACCTTGCCATCGATCTTGTTCCGGTCGAGCACGTCTGCCACTTCCGGGCAAGCGATGGCTTCCAGGCAAATGAACCCGTCGATCTTGGTTATGCCCTTCTTGTCGACCAGATCCTGTGTGTGGTCGAAGGCGATACGCGGGTCGCCCTTGATGTCCACCGTGTCCACGATCTTGATGCCGGGGTGGCCTTCCAAACCGTCGTGGTACCCGCGTAACCGGTCTTTCAGGTTGGCTTGTTCGGGCATGGTGAAGATCACCACGTTGCCTTTGCCCTGCAACTGCTTGGCGGCCAATTGCGCCCCCATCAGACCGGCTCTGTAATTATCCGTCCCGATGAAGGAGAGCCGCTTGCTCGCGGCCGCGTCGGAATCCACGGTGAGCACCGGGACGCCTTGGCCGATAGCGGCATCGATATCCGGCTGCATCACCGCTGGATTCGCGACCGAAACCATGATGCCGGCCGGTTTGATCTTCTCGGCCAGCACCCGCTGGAAGAATTCGTGCTCGGCATTGGGATCGAACGTGTCCGGCCCCACCATCTCGGCCTTTACGCCGATCTGATTGGCCGCGCGCAACAGTCCCGCATTGGCGCTCTGCCAGTAGGGAATCTTGATGTTGGTTGCCACCAGCCAATATTTTTCGGTCGGGGAGTGCGGGGAGCCGCCGCATCCTGCCAGCCACGTCAGCGCGCCGCCGCAAAAACCGATCAGAATCTTTTTCCGCATTCGCATGTCAGGCCTCCGCACTTGACAGTATATGTCACGGCAGGCGTTCCAGCGTCAACATAGTGCTGTCGAAATCGCCGGTTAGCGCGAGTTCGAGCCCGTGGTGCATCAAGTAGGAGCCGCCTGCGGTTTCGAGCCGGGTGGCCAGCTTGTCGTCGATGGGCTTGATCCGATAGACGGCGCGCTCGTCCAACCCGCGGAAATAGACGATGGGCGCCGGGCGCAGATACTGCTGCGAGTGCAGAAACGCGAACAGCACGGCCTGCTTGCCGTCCTGCGCCACGTACTGGTTTGCGGTGAACTCCCCTTCGCGCGGCGAGAAAAGCCGGTAAAGACTGCCCTGTTGGACCGTGGCGCGGATCTCTTTGTCGATGCCCACCATGCGCGAAGCCAGCGCGAAGTCCGCGGCCGACCAGTGGTTCAGGTTCGAGCCGATGCCCAGCGATCCCTGCATTGCCACCAGAAACCGGTATTTCAGCGGAGTGCTGCGGCCGTTGAGGTTGGGGACATCGGTCACCCAAGCCATCATGACTTTGGGCGCATAGGCGTTGGTAAAGCCCTCCTGGATACGCAGCCGGTCGAAAGCCTCGGTATTGTCCGAGGTCCAGACTTCATCCACGCGCTTCAAGATGCCCAGGTCCACGCGGCCGCCGCCTCCGGAGCATGATTCGATCTCAAGCCCGGGATGCGCGGCGCGCAAACGGTCGATGATGTTGTAGACATTTTGGACGTACTTGACCCAGATCTGCTTCTGCTCCGCGGCGGGCGCTTCCGGCCAGCCGGGCTCGCCAAAATTGCGGTTCATGTCCCACTTCAGAAACTCGATGTGGTTTTCCGACACCAGCTTGTCGAGCACCGTGAATATGTGCTCGCGCACATCGTCGCGCGCCATATTCAGTATGAGCTGATTGCGGGCCTCCGAGCGCGGCCGGTCGTTGAAGTGCATGGCCCAATCGGGATGCGCGCGGTACAGATCGCTATTGGGGTTCACCATTTCCGGCTCGACCCACAAGCCGAACTTCATGCCCAGGCCGTTGACATAGCCGATCAGCCCTTTGAGACCGTTAGGAAACTTCTGTGGGTTGACGGTCCAATCGCCCAGGCCGGCGTGATCGTCGTTGCGCTGGCCGAACCAGCCATCATCCATAACGAACAACTCCACGCCGATCTTGGCGGCCTTATCGGCAAGCTGCTTCTGGCCGGCTTCGTTGACGTCGAACGTAGTGGCCTCCCAGGAGTTGTAGAGCACCGGGCGGGGATGTGGCGCCGCGCGGTCGGGCAACACCTCCTCGCGCTCGAAGGCGTGCAGGATGCGTGAGCTTTCGCCGAAACCCTGGTCGGTAAAGCCGCCGTAGAAAGCCGGCGTTTCCAAGCTTTCGCCGGGCTTGAGCAGATAGCCGAAATCGAAATCGTTGAAACCGCCAGTGACCCGGACTTGCTGGGCGGGCGTCTCCTCGACCGCGAGCTTCCAGTTACCGCTCCAGCCGATGGCGCCGAACCAGACGCGCCCGTGCTCTTCATCCGCGGCGCCCTGATAATCCAGGGCAAACCACGGATTCAGAAAATGACTGGTATTGCCGCGGCGGCTTTCCAGCACCTTCTTGCCGGGCTCGACCGGCTCGCGATGAAGCTGCGTTTCGCCCGCCCAGCGCCCGGTCAGATAGCTGAGACGGTAGCCTTCGCCGGGGGGCATGTACCATACGCCGGACTGGGCGCTTTCGACTGCCACCGGCTGGCTGGTCCGATTGCGGATTACGGAGTGCTTCTCGACGACGCCCGAGCGGGGGTAGACGCGGTAGAGCAGATCGACGGTGAGCGCGTAGCGGATATCCTTGGTGTGGATTTCCAGCGTATCGCCGCGGATTTCATGGGAAACATAGGCCAGCACCAAGTCGCGGGTTCCATCGGCCAGCGTGACTTTTACGCACGGCTCGTTGTAACGGATGCCACCCCAGCCGGGATATTCTTCGTTGGTCATGGTTTCGCGCGAGTCGAAAGAGGCGTGCTCCGGCGCGGTGTGGGCGGGCGCAAGATCGTCGTCGCGCAGCAGTTTGGCGCCCCAGTAGACGTTCTGGAGGCTGTTCTGTTCGTTGACGCCGAGTACATAAGATGTGCGGCCGGTCTCCAGCACCCACAGTTTCTTGGCGGGAAGGAAGCGCACCTCGGCGAGCATGGGGAGTGCGAGGAAGAGCGCGATAAGGGGCTTCATCAACGCTCAACGTAGCATTTTGGCGGGGGAAGCGTGGGAAGCGCTGCCGGGGGGCCGACAATCGCCGAGTGGAGAAAAAACCGGCTTCACGCCGGCCGCGAGCACAACGGAAAAAGCGCTCGAAGTGGCGCCCAACCTGATCCTAGCAACCAATATGAATTGCTGCTGCGGCTTCACTGGATCGCGGTGCTCTACGGCAACATCAAAGCCTGACCTGGCGCTGACCGGCGGCGTCCACACCGCCACGGATGTAATGAAAGCTATGATGGCCGGCGCAAAGGTCGCGACGATGACGTCCGCGCTGCTGAAGGAAGGTATCGGTTATTTGGATACTGCCGACCGAGTTACTCATCTGGCTGGGCGACCACGAATGCGATTCCATCCGCCAGATGCAGGGCAGCATGAGCCGCAACGCCGTGCCCATCCGGGCGCGTTTGAGCGCGCAAATTATATGAAAGTGCTGATCTCGTACGCCATGCAATAGTGGGCGAGATAGTTTAGCGCATCATCCTTCGCCGCAAGTTTCTCGAGGTTGCGTTCGGGGAACCCGCGGCCAAGCTGGGCCGTGAGGTGCTGGGCCAGTTGCTTGAGCAATGCTTGTCCATACGCGGCGCACTCTGATCCGGACTGTTCGTGTTCAACGGTCCTTTGCCCAACCAACCAGCAGGTGGATGTGAGCACGACATTGACGGACCGCACGGCCGCGAGCCGTGGCTGCTCGATCGGGCGGGCCAAAGCGCTCGCCGTTCCACCTTGCCCGAATCTTAGCGGAGCCTCTTCACGAGCGAGTGGCCAATCACGCTCGACCATCACCATAACATGATAATTAAGGCCACGTACTTGCGTCGGCCCACCATGGCGCTAACGCCGCGTGCCACCCGCGCGTCTGTTCATTTGGGATCAATCCGGGTATCCTAATAGGTATCTGCCATGATGCGACGCTCCGCATTCCTCCTCGTCTGCTTTTCATCAGTTACGCTCGCCCAGCAAACCGGCGCGGTGGGCGACTGGCCGGACTGGCGCGGGCCCGACCGCGACGGTATCTCCCGCGAAAAAGGCCTGCCCGAAAAATGGTCGCTCGATGGCCAAGGCTTGGCCTGGAAGGCGCCCTACGGCGGCCGTTCTACTCCCGTAGTGCTGGGCGATCACCTGTACCTCGAAAACACAGCCGGTGCACGCGAGACCGAGCAGGAGCGCCTCATGTGCTTCAACGCCGACACCGGCAAGCTGCTCTGGGAATACAAGTTCAACCTGTATCAAAGCGACGTGCCCGCGCACCGGGTAGGGTGGGCTTCGCCCGTTGCCGATCCGGAAACCGGCAACGTCTACAGCTTCGGCGTCAACAACCTGGTCACCGCGCTCACTAAAGACGGGCAGAAGTTGTGGGAGCATTCCATCACCGAAGAGTTCGCGCCTTTCACCACGCACGGCGGTCGCACGGTTTCCCCGATGATCGACGGCAACCTAGTGATCGTCTCCACTCCCACATCCACCTGGGGCACGCAAGCCAACCGCACACAGCGCTTTATCGCGATGAACAAGCGCAGCGGCGAGATTGTGTGGATCAGTACACCCGGCGGGCGTCCGTACGACACCAGTTATGGGCCGATGAATATCGCCACGATCGACGGAACCCGGCTGCTGTTGGCTGGCGGATCCGACGGCTCCGTGATGGGCATGAAGCCGCAGACCGGCGAACCGGTCTTCAATCTGGTGGTCGCCAAGCGCGGGCTCAACACGGGCATCGTGGTGAATGGCAAATACGCCATCGCATCGCATGGCGACGAAAACCTGGACACCAATGAAATGGGTAATCTCCTGGCGTTCGACGCCACGCGCAAAGGCAAACTCGACAAGTCCGCCATCAAATGGCAGGTGCCCGGATTCCTGGGCGGCTTCTCGTCGCCGGTGATAGATGGCGACCGCATTTATCAGGCCGATAACAACGGGAATCTTTTCGCTTTCGATGTCGAAACGGGCCATGAGCTCTGGAAGCAGACCATCGGCACCGTGCAGAAAGCGTCGACGGTATTCGCGGATGGCAAGATCTACATTGGCAGCGAGAGCGGCAAGTTTTACATCGTGCGTCCGCACGCCGACCACTGCGAGGTCTTGAGCGAGGTCGAGATGCCGCTCAGCGAAACCGGCATTACTTCGCAGAAGATTCCGGAGCCGGTGGTGGCCGCGGCGGCGGTGGCGCGCGGGCGCGTCTACTTCGTTTCAAGTGACGAGTTGTATGCCATCGGTCCGAAGAAAACGGCGGGACATCCGTGGAAGCCCGTGGTGCAAACCATGGAACCCGGGCAAGGCGATCCGGCCTGGGTGCAGGTGGAGCCGACCGAATTGGTGCTGAAGCCGGGACAGACCATCGAGTTGCATGCGCGCCTGTTCGACGCCGCCGGCCGCTTCCTGCGCGAGGAGAAGGCGGCCACCTGGTCGCTCGATCATTTGAAGGGAACGGTCACCGATGGCAAGTTCGAAGTCGCGGCCGATCCTGCCGGTCAGGCGGGGCTGATCAAGGCCACGGTGGGAAGCCTTACCGGCGAGGCCCGCGCCCGCGTGATCCCGCCGCTGCCTTGGAACGAGACCTTCGCAGAGTATCCTGTCGGCAGCCTGCCGCCGAACTGGGTAAGCGCGCAGGCCGGCCAGTTCCAAGTGACGGAGCTGGATGGCCAGAAGGTGCTCGAAAAGAAACCCACCGACACGCTATTCAAACGCATGCGCGTCTTCATGGGACCGTCCGATTGGTCCAACTACACCGTCCAGGCCGACATCCGCATCCCCGAAAAGCGCCGTCAGATGGGCGATGCCGGCATTATCGCGCAACGCTACACGCTCTTCGCCTTCGGCAACAACCAGAATATCGAGATGAACGCCTGGCAGCCGGAAGTGGCGCGCCGTGTCTCCGCCCCGTTCGAGTTGAAGCCGGATACCTGGTATCGCCTGAAGCTGCGCGTGGAAAATACCCCCGACGGCAAGACGCGCATCCGCGGCAAAGCCTGGGCCGTCGCCGATCCCGAGCCGGACGCCTGGCTTATCGACCGCATCGATCCGATTCCCAACAAACAGGGCAGTCCCGGCCTCTTCGCCGACGCCCAGTTTGGAGTGTATTTCGCCAACTTTAAAGTGACCCCAAACCAATGAAACGCGCCATCCTGCTCGCTCTGATCTGTCTCCCGAT
>Ga0070761_10000421_pt1 | contig 27716 bp, 27 predicted proteins | sample HubBroMetageREF1_FD_66724 | JGI IMG/M metagenome (GOLD analysis project Ga0070761, IMG submission 66724) | Reference soil microbial communities from the Hubbard Brook experimental Forest, New Hampshire, USA - Hubbard Brook CCASE Soil... | ecosystem: Environmental > Terrestrial > Soil >... | reverse complement strand
CTCAAGCCTAAGTTGTTAAGCAAGATGTGATTTTTGAAATGGACCGCGGGCGGGTACGTCTTCGAACCAGCCTACTCTGTCCAGCCTAAAAACGGGACGGTACAGACAATGAAAATCCTCGGTCGCGGGTCGAGCCTGCTGAGAGGCATGAGAGGACCGAAGGGTTCAATTGTACAGCTTCAATTGGTCAATTCGTTGTCCTGCGCGACGTCCGCGCCGAACTTTGGGTCGACTTCCACCGGCGGGAGGCCGGGAACCGGCAGCGGCTTCTCCAGTGCGAATTGCAGGACTTCGTCCATCGATTCGACGAAATGAATGGTCATCTGCGCCTGGATCTCTGGCGGGATATCCGCCAGGTCCTTCTCGTTATCCTTCGGGAGAAGCACCGTGTGCAATCCCAGGCGGTGCGCCGCAAGCAGCTTTTCCTTCACGCCGCCGATCGGGAGCACTTTGCCGCGCAACGTGATCTCGCCGGTCATCGCGATGTCGCAGCGAACCGGGATGCGCGTGAGGGCGCTGACGATAGACGTACAGATCGTGATTCCGGCCGACGGGCCGTCCTTGGGGATGGCGCCTTCGGGCACGTGTACGTGAATATCGAGATGACGGTAAAAATCCTTCGGCAGGCTGAATAGGTGGCTGCGCGAACGCACGTAGCTCATGCCGGCCTGCGCTGATTCCTGCATCACGTCGCCGAGCTTGCCGGTGAGCGTCAACCGGCCCTTACCCTGCATGAGGGTTGCTTCGGTGGAGAGCACCTCGCCGCCCACTTCCGTCCAGGCGAGCCCCGTGGTGAGACCGATTTCATTCTTCTTCTCGGCCAGGAAATCGCGGAACTTGACGATGCCAAGATATTCGTTCAGGTTCGCCAGGGTGATCTCGGCGGTAAATTTCTTGCCTTCGGCGACAACCTTGCGCGCCACTTTGCGGCAAATGTTCGCGATTTCGCGATCGAGGTTGCGAACGCCGGCTTCATGCGTGTAGTGGCGAATGATATGGGTTAGCGAGTCGCCGGAGAATTTCAGGTTGTCCTTGGCGAGACCCGTGGCTTCGAACTGCTTGGGAACCAGAAAGCGCTGCGCGATTTGATGCTTTTCCTGTTCCGTGTAACCGGGAATGCGCAGCACTTCCATGCGGTCCTGCAGGGGCTGCGGAATGGTATGCAGCACGTTCGCGGTGCAGACGAACATCACCTTTGAGAGATCGTATTCGACGTCGAGATAGTGATCGGTGAAGGAATGGTTCAGCTCGGGGTCGAGCACTTCCATCAGTGCCGCGGAGGGATCACCGCGGAAATCCATCGACATCTTGTCCACTTCGTCGAGCACAAAGACGGGGTTCACGGTGCCGGCCTTGCGCATCATCTGGATGATCTGGCCGGGCAGCGCGCCGATGTAGGTGCGGCGATGGCCGCGAATTTCCGCTTCGTCGCGAACGCCGCCGAGCGAGACGCGGACGAACTTGCGTCCGGTGGCGCGGCCTATGGACATCGCGAGCGACGTTTTACCGACGCCCGGAGGCCCGAGGAAGCAGAGAATGGAGCCTTTCGGATTCTTGACGAGCTGGCGGACGGCGAGATATTCGAGGATGCGCTCCTTGATTTTCTCGAGGCCGTAGTGATCTTCCGTGAGGATGACCTCGGCCTTCTTGATATCGCGGATTTCCTTGGAGCGCTTCTTCCACGGCACAGCCAGCAGCCAATCGAGATAGTTGCGCGAAACAGTGGATTCGGCCGACATCGGCGGCATCATTTCCAGCCGCTTCAGCTCCTGCATGGCCTTTTCCTGCGGACCTTCGGGCATGCCGGACGTTTCGATCTTCTTCTTAAGCTGCTCGATCTCGTTGGCTTCGCCGCGCCCGAGCTCCTTCTGAATGGCCTTCATCTTCTCGTTGAGGTAGTACTCTTTTTGGGCGCGTTCCATCTGGCGCTTCACGCGCGTGTTGATGGAGCGGTCGACGTTGAGCTTTTCGATTTCCGTTTCGAGGATGTCGCCTATTCGCGTGAGACGCTCGAGGGGATCGAAAATTTCGAGGAGTTCCTGCTTTTCCTCGACGGGAATCTGGAGGTTCGCGGCGATTGCGTCGGCCAGTTTGCTGGCATCCTCGACGCGGACGGCGGCGATCATCGTGTCGTAGTTCAGGCTCTGCGAGAGCTTGACGTACTGCTCGAAGAGGTTCGTCACGCGCTCCTGGGCCTGCTGAAGCTGCGGGCCCGGCTCAGCTTTAACGGGGACCACGCGAATCGCGGCGCGGAAGAAGCCTTCCTCGCTGGTCACCTGAACGATCTTGGCGCGCTCGGAGCCTTCCACCAGAACCTTGATATTGCCGTCCGGGAGCTTCACGCTCTGAACGATATTCGCGAGGGTCCCGACCTGATAGATCTCTTCCGGTTTCGGATCGTCCACCGAGGCGTCGTGCTGCGTGACGAGAAAGATCTTCTTGTCGCCCGCCAGCGCTTCTTCCAGCGCGCGCACCGACGCTTCGCGCCCCACGATGAACGGGTGCATCATTTCCGGGAAAATTACCATTTCCCGCACCGGCATCATCGGAACGCGTTTTATATCCATTTTTTCCCTGTTAAACATCGAGGTCCTTGGCCCGGGTTCTTATCCGGCTTTCTCAAGCAGGCTCCAGTTGATTTCGCGTCCTTTCACCATGTCTCCGGTCACGACGAAGTCGCGAAGCTTTCGCTGCGCCGGCAGGTGGTACATCATTTCGAGCATCAGATCCTCGAGAATCATTCGCAGGCCGCGCGCACCCACCTTGCGCTGCAGCGCGAGTTCCGCCACCGTTTCGAGTGCATCGTCCGTGAAGCGGAGGCGCACGTTTTCAAATTCGAAGAGCCGCTGGTACTGCCGCACGAGAGCGTTCTTCGGTTCCGTGAGAATGCGGACCAAGGCGCTCTTGTCCAGGTCGCTAAGCACGCCGACGACGGGCAAGCGGCCGACAAACTCAGGAATCAGGCCATAGCGAATCAGGTCCGTCGGTTGCGCCTGTTCGAGCAACTCGATATTGCGGCGCGTGGCCGTCGTAGGCTGCGCGTCGGCGCTGAACCCGAGCGATTTCTGTCCCACGCGGCGCTCGATAATCTTCTCGAGGCCTACGAAAGCGCCGCCGCAAACGAACAGGATGTTCGTGGTGTCCACCGGCGTAAATTCCTGGTGCGGATGCTTCCGGCCGCCCTGCGGCGGAACGTTGGCGACGGTGCCTTCCAAAATCTTCAGCAGCGCCTGCTGCACGCCTTCGCCTGAAACATCGCGCGTGATCGACGGGTTTTCGTCCTTTTTGGAGATCTTGTCGATCTCGTCGATATATATGATGCCTTGCTGAGCCTTTTGGACGTCGCCGTCCGCGGCTTGCAGGAGTTTCAGGATGATATTTTCAACGTCTTCGCCGACGTAGCCCGCTTCGGTGAGGGTCGTCGCGTCCACAATCGCGAAAGGCACCTCCAGCATGCGCGACAAAGTCTGCGCCAGAAGCGTCTTGCCGGTCCCCGTAGGCCCAATCAGGAGAATGTTGGACTTCGTCAACTCGACATCGCCGGGCTGCCGGTTGAGGAAGATGCGCTTGTAGTGGTTGTAGACCGCCACCGCCAGCTTCTTCTTCGTTTTCTCCTGCCCGATCACGTAGCCGTCGAGGAACGCCTTGATTTCCGGCGGGCGCGGCAGCCGCTTATTTGCCGGCGTCGTCTGTTCGCGCTTTTCGTCCTCAAGAATCTGCTGGCAAACGCCCACGCATTCATTGCAGATGTACGAGCGGGGATACTCGGAGGGAGAGCTGATGAGCTTCTCCACCTGCTCCTGCGTCTTGTGACAGAAAGAGCAGCGTAACGGCTCTTCTGGAGTAAACCGCTTCACCAGTGGCGACCCCCCTCGAACAGAACCACACCCACGATGAACGTATGATCCATTGTAAGGCGCAAAGCGCGAGCCAGCGAGAGATTCTTCGCTCTTATTACTAACCCTTTGGAACTCGCGCGGGTAACGATTCTACCGGTGCTTCGTGATGATTTCATCCACGATGCCATACGCCTTCGCCTGCTCCGCGGTCATGATGAAATCGCGTTCGACGTCCTTTTCGATTTTCTCGATCGACTGGCCCGTATGACCTGCGAGGAGCTTGTTGAGGGCCTGGCGCGTGCGAATGATTTCCTTGGCATGAATGTCGATGTCCGTGGCCTGGCCTGAGAGGCCGGACATCCAGGGCTGGTGAATGAGTACGCGGGAATTCGGCAGAGCATACCGTTTCTTGGGCGTGCCCGCCGCAAGCAACACGGCTGCGACCGATGCCGATTGGCCAATGCAATAGGTGACGACATCGGGCCGCACGAATTGCATGGTGTCGTAAATGGCCATTCCGGCGGAAATCGAGCCGCCGGGAGAATTTATATACAGCGCGATGTCTTTCTCCGGATCTTCCGATTCGAGGAAGAGGAGTTGCGCGGTCACGAGATTGGCCACGTGATCGTCGATCGGGGTTCCGATGAAGATGATGTGGTCTTTCAGGAGCCGCGAGTAGATATCGTAAGCGCGTTCGCCGCGGTTCGTCTGCTCGACGACCATGGGAACGAGAGTTGTGGCACGCGGATTCGCGTCGTCTGTTTGTCTCATGTGGAAACTTTTTCGCGCGTTGAGGAGCCCACGTCGAGGTTACTTTTCACTTTTGGCTGTCGTCTCGATATGGGCAGTGCGGTAGAGCCACTCGATTGTTTTGTCGCTTCGCAACTTCGATTTCATCCTATCGAGGGCTCCCTGCTTTGTCAAGCGAGCGCGCAAGGCGGTTGCGGATTCGCCACTGCGTTCCGCAACGGCGGCAATCTCTTTTTCGACGTCTTCGTCGGTGGATTCGATCTTTTCGGCTGTGGCGATGCGATCAATAAGCAGTTCAGCCTTCACGTCGTCCACGGCCCGGTCGTGCTGGCGCCGCCGAAGCGATACCCAGTCGACGTCCACCGCTCTCGGGTCCACTCCCTGGGCCACCAGCGAGCGCACAACGCGCTCGAGGCGCACGTCGAGCTGATTTTCGATCAGCGCTTCGGGCACCGGAAAGTCGTGGCGCTTCACAAGCAGCTCGAGAATTTTCTCGCGGGCCTGCGCGGACTCGCGCTGCTCCTTCGCGGCGTCTAGATTCTGCCGGATCTTCTGCCGCAGCTCGGCGAGAGTGGTGATTCCACTTGCTTCGGAACCTTGACCCTGGCCTGCCATGGCGTCCTTCACGAATTCGTCGTTCAGTTCGGGGAGCTTCTTCTCTTTGATGCCCAAAACTTCGATTGCGTAGTCGTAAGTTTTTCCGGCGAGCTTGGCATCTGGATAATCCTTGGGATATTCCGAGCGGAAGCGCTTGGTTTCGCCCGTGCTCGCGCCGCGAAGGTTTTCCGTGAAGCTTTCGAGCGTTTCTTCGGCTCCGATGTGGCAGAGGATGCCGTCCGCTTGCACGGGATCGCCGCCGCCCACCGGCGTGCCCATCAATTTGATGAGGGCGTAGTCGCCATCTTTGGCGGCGCGGCCCTCGACGGGTACAAAGGTGGCGGCACGATCGCGCATTTCGTCGAGAGCCTTGTCCACTTGCGCGTCGCCTACTTCAACGGCTTCGACGTTGACTTCGAGATTCTTGTAATCGCCGAGCTCGAATTCGGGAAGAACTTCGAATACGGCACGGAATTTCAGCGGCTCGCCTTCCTTGAATTCAACTTTGTCCACTTCCGGGCGCGTGACCGGAACCAGTTTTTTCTCGTCGAGCGCTTTTTCGAGATATTCCGGGACGAGCGACTGGACCACTTCGCCTTGAATGTCGTCCGCGAAGCGGCGACGAATCAACGTCACGGGCGCCTTGCCCGGACGGAATCCGGGAATGCGCGCCACGCGCGCGATGTCGCGAGCGACCTTTTCAGTGGCTTTCTGAACGTTCTCGGCTGGAATTTCCAGCTCGATTTCACGTTTGCAAGTAGCTTCTGTCATGGAGAATCTGTGCGCGGATGAAACACGACCGCACGTTCGTTCTGCCTTTCACCTGTTCAAATCGAGAAGGAGCAGGGCAGGAAGCGTGGCCCGCATTGCGCCGCAGTGAATTCACAGTATAGGGAATCTGGTATCAGGCGTCAACTCGCGTTCGGCTTTCCCCAAGAGCGTTTTCATGCGGAAGAAGGGACTCGAACCCCTACGGCCTTTCGGCCACCAGCTCCTAAGGCTGGCGCGTCTGCCAATTCCGCCACTTCCGCATAGCCGATCGAGTATAGCATCGCTCATTCCAGTTGTTTGCCCCTCGTCTCCGGCAACGCGAGAGCGAGCATCCCCGCGACAAGGAAGGCGCCGGCGAGCAGCAGGAATGACGGGCCGAGGCCGAAGTAACGCGCCAGCAGGCCAATCGCAAACGGCGCCGCGGCGGAGGTTCCGCGGCCGATGTTGTAGCTGGCGCCCATGGCCGTGGCGCGAATCTCGGTGGGGAAAATCTCCGACACGATGGCGGCGAAACCCGAGAAGTGTCCCGTGCCAAAGAACGCGACGAACGGGCCAAGGAACAGGAGCCACGCGGGGCTGCTCGCGAATCCGTAAATCGGCACCAGCGCCGTTGCAACGAGAAGATACGTGACGTAGCTCTTGCGCCGGCCGAACGTATCGGCCGCGAAGCCAAACGAGGTGTATCCGAGGAATTTCCCCACACCCATCACGATCAGCCATCCGGTGGTCCTGACGAGGCTCAGCCCGCGCCCACCTTGTGCGACGGGCAGCGAGAGATACGCCGGAATCCACGTGAAGAGGCCCCAGTAGCCGAACATGGCGCAGGCGTTCATGGCCGTCGCGACCGCTCCCTTGCGCCGCAGGTCTTTGCGCCACAGAACCCGCAGCGAGTGCCTCACGCTCGTCGCGCCCGCGCGAACTTTCGCCTTCCAGATTTCCGGCTCGGGAACGTGTCGCTGAATCCAGAAGATCAAAAGCGCAGGCAGAATCCCTACGAAGAAGACAGTTCGCCACTCGAACCGAGGCAGGATGAATCCGACTACGCCCGCCGCGATCATTTCGCCGATTGCGAAGAACGACTGCATCAGGCCGAGGGCTTTGCCTCGATGTTCGGCTCGCCAAGTTTCGGCGATCAGGGCCGCGCCTGTGGTCCATTCGCCTCCCATGCCGAGTCCCAGGACGAACCGGAAAATCCCGAGCTGCAGCACGGTCTGCGACAGCCCGCAGGCGCCGCTCGCCAGCGAATAAATCAGAATCGTCGCCATTAGCGAACGCGTGCGGCCGATCCGGTCGGCCAGAAGACCGAACAGGAATCCGCCGAATGCCGACGCGACCAGCGTCAGCGAATTCAGCAGCCCGCCCAGCGCCTGGCTCATGCCGAAGTCGCGCATCAGGTGCGTGAGCACCAGCGAATACAGCGACACGTCGAATGCATCGAGCATCCAGCCGAGCCCACCGGCAAACAGGGTTTGGCGTTCCGCGGACGTGGTTCCGCGAGCCCATGAGAGGTCGAACATCCCTCGCGGCGGGCGAAGCGCGTTGCCCGAAATAGCCGGCTGCATCATGTCCCTTGCGCTCTAGTTCTTGCGCTCTCGGGACGCCATTCTAGTGCCGTTTGCATTTGGCGCGAGCCTCTTTCGGCTTCCGGCCATGGCAGGCAATTTCCGTGCTTGAAACGGCACAGCCGAAATAATCGAGCCCCAGCCGCCTGGGTGTCGGCCCTATCATTAACTCAGGGGTTGTACTCTAGCTACTGGACTCTGGGGACCGTCTACTTTTTCAACTTGCGCTTGAGGTGGGGGCGTCGGTATCCGTCGATTCTGCGGAGCCATGGGGGCTGTTCGCTTTCTGCGCGCTGTTCCTGTGCTGCGCCGGCCAGCGCAGGAAAACGCCCGATGCGAGGTCTTAGCTTGATCCTGAGGACCATCAAAATTGAACCATCACGATAAGGCCTTCCCCGTTCTCGGGGTTGACGATTCACCCGTTGCCCGCAAGCTTCTCGAGCACGCTCTTCCGCCCGATGAGTTCAAACTGATCCTCGCCAAGACGGGCCGCGAAGCCCTCGATCTTTTCTCCGAACATCGCCCCGGCCTCGTCATTACGGACTGGCTCATGCCCGACCTCACTGGAATTGAACTCTGCCAGCGTATTCGCACGGATTTCGGCGCTTTATCCACGTACATCATCCTGCTGACCGGTGTTTCCGAAAAAGACAAGATTGTAAGCGGCCTGCATGCCGGAGCCGACGAATACCTGACCAAGCCGTTTCATGCAGATGAGTTGCTCGCGCGCGTGGAGGTGGGACGCAGAATTGTCCTGCTTCACCGCGAACTCGAGGAAAAGAACCGGCTCCTCGAACAATTGGCGCTCACGGACGGTTTGACGGGATTGCCGAATCGCCGGGCCATAGAAGAGTGGGCCAACCGGCAACTGAAGGGCGCGATCCGGCACTCCTTCCCGTTCTGGGTGATCATGACGGACCTGGATACGTTCAAGCCGATCAACGATACATTCGGGCACGAGGCGGGTGACGCCGTCCTGGCGAAGTTTGCGGAAATTCTGCGGACCCAGATCCGCCAGTGCGACATTTGCGGCCGAATCGGCGGCGACGAGTTCCTGATCGTCATTACATACTCGGATGAGGCCGGCACCCGGCTGGCAATTGAGCGCATTCGCGAGCAAGTGATGAAACAGAGATTCACTTTTGGCGGCAAAGAGGTGGGCGTGACGGCGAGTTTCGGAATCGCGGGATTCCGGCGCAATGAGGACACGACTTTCGAACGCTTCGTCGCGCGCGCCGACGCCGCGCTGTATCACGCGAAACGCCAAGGCCGCAACCGCATTGAAATTGCCTCAGCGGTGGAGGTTCATTGATCGCCGCCAAAGTTGCCTCGCAAGTTGATCTGACCATTTGAGCTTGCTGAGCCTGCCCCGTTTTGCTAGGCTTCGCGCCCAACGGTCACCATTCTTCCCGGGGAGGCGCTCATGCCACACTGCACAAGATGCGGAGCCGCTGTCGCGGATAACGCGGGGTTTTGCCCAAGTTGCGGGGCGCCTCAGTCGAGCGGTGCTGCGGGATCGACCGCACCCGCCGTTAGCTCCCCGCCCGCATCGGCTGTGTCGGACACGGGCCTGCAGGAAAACGTTGCCGGCCTCCTTTGCTATGCGCTTGGCTGGATCACGGGACTGATTTTTTTTCTCATCGACAAGCGTCCTTTCGTGCGGTTCCACGCGAAGCAATCCATCGTGGTTTTCGGCGCGCTGAACATTCTCCACTTTGCGGTGGCGATGATTTTTGGTATCAGCTTCCTTACGGGCGGTTTGGGAGCGGCGTCGATAGGCTTGCTGCTGTCTCGCCTCATCAGCCTCGTCACGTTCGTTCTTTGGATTGTGCTGATGCTCAAGGCATACCAGGGGCAAAGATTCCGCGTGCCTGGAGCCGCCGACGTAGCCGAATCCATCTTCGGCAAATCGTGACGCCGTAGCGCCCTCAACCTGCAGGAAAGTGTACCGATTGAAATTTTTTTCGCGCCTTGTTCTCGTTGGGTTAGCGGGATTTCCGTTTGCAAAGTGTACCGATTGGAAGGGCGAAGCTCCTTCGCGCAAAGCGGTTCGGCGGTCGGAGGGAGGAAGCATGGCCCCTCGGCTCACGTTGTTCGCTCCCCTCGACTCCGCTCGGGATGCGGATCGCCGTCCGATCCGCAATACCCCCCACCCCTACGGTTATTAGAACGACCTCCGACTGAGTGTTTTCATAGGGTTATGGCGATTTCTAATCGCTTTCACGTCAGGGTTTGCAAGTACAAACCCTGAAACCCTGTTCCGGTTATTAGAATTTCCCCTTCTAATTTTCATTAGATTCGATCCTGGCCCCTTGGTTCGGCCCGTGTTGTCAATTTCGCAGCTCATAAAAACGGGTCATGGTAGCATGGAATTCGTCTGAAGGGTAGTTATAAAGTTACGGTAGTAGTTCTATAACTCACAGAACGAGGAGTTGGCCCGCCCGCCCCGATTCCGAGGGGCCGGAGACCCACGGTTCGGAAAACCGCGAACCGTGGGGCACCCCTGGGGGTGGAGTTGTCGGTCTCGGTTGATTGGGTGAGCTGGAGCTTGCGGTTCAGGCCTACGTCAAAAGCTAGTTCAAGAAGGAAAGCCCGAGGCACGCGACAGCACTCTTCAGCGGGCAGACTAAGAAACGCGCAAAGCGGTATTGAAGGTGGCGATGACCGCGTTCGTGGGCAAGTGAATCACGCGGACCTCATTGGCCGTCCGAAGGGATAATTCCCGCAACTTGAGAACTGCCTTCTCGCGGCCGGAGACTACGTCCCGCCAAAGCGGAGAGCCGTTGGGATCAATTTCGAAAAGGTCGTATTCGGAGTCCATTGTTAACTTCCCTCCGCGCACTCACGCGCGCCTCGCATTCTCTAGAAAAGCCAGAAGCTTCTGGTTGGGGTCAGCCAGCAATTCATGCACAAAGCGCACCAGCGAGGTCTAATCAGGCCACGCTGGCCCAGGGTGTTTCCTTCCAGTCCTTGATGACCGCTGCGAATTCCAAGCCCACGCAAAACTGCCCGTCAGCGAGTGGCTGACAGTAGATCACTCGCCCCAGCCGCTGAAATCCGCCTGCCAGGGAAGTAAGATCCACTTCCTCTTCGGGCTGCCAGCGCCGAGTGGCGAGTATCCGAGCACCACGCCGACTGATGTTGAGCGTCGTCGTAGTTTCGGCAATGAGCGCGTTGTCCAGATTCACGATGCGAACTGGCACCTTGACCGTAGCTCTTTTCTCAAATCGTCCATCTGATCGTTTCTCAGTTCGTCTAGTTGATGGCATAAAAGCTGATGACATAAACCAAGGCCCCTCCGCGGCGATGATTATTAGGGGGCTGGGATGGTTGTTCATGGGTTGCTCAAGCAAGCCTTGCATGCTTCCGTTTTTGCTCATACATATCCTTATCCGCCAGCTCCATGAGTTCTCCAAGCGAGACTGCGTTCTGGGGATCGAAGCGCGCCACCCCGACACTGAGGGACAGTTCGTAACGAGATTCGCCGGCATTGGACTTCTTGAGCGCCTTTTCCAAGCGGCTGAGGATCACCGCTTCATCTTCATTGGAAGCTTCCACCACCAAGACTGCGAATTCGTCGCCGGCCAGGCGGGCGAGGATGTCGGAATCGCGGAACGCCTCTTCCAGAGCGTCCGCAGTGCGAACAAGCGCCAGGTCCCCCTCTTTGTGCCCGAAGGAATCGTTGATTTTTTTTAGATTGTCAACGTCGCAAAACAACAGCAACGAGGATTGCGAGTTCCTGCGCGCCAGTTTTAATTGTTGCGTGGCCGCAGCAAAGAAACCGCGCCGGTTATAGAGACAGGTGAGATCGTCGGTGAGGGCCAGATAGCGGAGCTCTCGCTCTACGATCACATGCCGGACGGCGCTCCAGACTGCGGGGTGGACGGCGACACGAAGGGCCTGCGGATCCGCGGCCTGTAACCTGAGAGCCTTGGCAATCTCGTCTATCTCACGGACGATGCCACCGAGCTCTTTGTCGGAAGCCAGCAAAGCAGAGGAGAGCAATCCTTCGAGGTCTCTCTCTGAAAGGCCCTTCCCCTCATCGAGGGACGCACACTGGTGGTTCGACACCGTATTTGACACCTTATTTGACGGGGGATTTGGCGGGCATATCGTGAGGCTGCCCGCGCGTTTGCCGTTGTTCCGGTGGGACCGCCGTACTAGCATATCACCTCCCCAAGACAGCATTTCGACTCATTCACTCGTGCAACTAAATCGACGCCATCCTCACATGAGTTCAGTTCCGCGAAAATCGGGGGAATGCTCGAAAGTGGGTGCAGGTGATTGCCCTCATCCAGGGCCTGAGACGGGTGCAGATCTCGCCAGAAATGAGAAAGGGCCGTGCTGTTGCGGGGTGTCCGGGCATACGACTCAGGTCTTTACCCTAGGTAGTTGACCGGGGTTTACTTGCTTGAGGCATAGGGTGGGGCATGGTATTCCTCTGGGGCATTCAGGCGATTCTGCGGGTGTGTGACAGGAAGGTTCCGTCCTAGGAGATCACATTCATGGCCAAACGAGATGGTTCAACAAAAGACTTAGCAACACGAAACAATCAGGCTTCGGAACTGGTGCCAAGCGAAGCGCCATCCGAGCTTCTTCGAGAACTTGTGGCTCACCTTCGCCAGAACCGAACGCAACTCCGCGAGGAGTGGGTGGGACGTATTTCCGAGGCCCGATTGCTCACGGCGATGACCAAAGAGGAGATTTTCGCGGAAGCGACTTCCGTGTACGACAGTTACGTAGAGGCACTGGAAACCGAGACCTACGAGGACTTGCAGAACTATGCGCGAAATCTTTCCGAACGCATCATTCCTCGAGGCGTCGAGACACACGAAGTTGTGGGAATCGTCCTGCTGCTGCGAGACGTGCTGGCAAGGTCTCTCTTTGCGAAGTACCAGACCGATTTCAAGAAACTGAATCGCATTTTGGACGCGTACGAGCCCGCTGCGAATCGCATCGCGAACACCGTCGCCGTCGGCTTCGTGCAGGAACGCGAACGCGTAATCCGGCAGCAACAGGAAGCCATTCGAGAACTATCCACTCCGGTGCTTCAGGTTCGCGAGCGGCTGCTGATTCTTCCCATCATCGGAGTAATCGATCCCCAACGGGCGCGGCAGTTGACCGAACAGCTGTTGCGCGGTATCCGCACGAACCGTGCGAAAGTGGTGGTGATCGATATTACCGGCGTGGCGGCCATGGACGTTACCGTGGCGAATCACCTGGTACAAACGGTGGAAGCGTCGCGACTTCTTGGAGCAACGGTAATCGTCACTGGTCTCTCGCCGGAGATCGCGCAGACACTTGTGACAATTGGCGTCGACCTTGGCAAGATGAACACGGTGGGCGACCTGCAAGGCGGCATCGAGCAGGCGGAAAGATTGTTGGGATACAAGGTGATGGCGGTGGCAGAAGCGCGCTAAGCGAACCTGAGAAAGGGCCACGTGGAAGTTCCAATTCTCAAGCAGGGTGAAGTACTGATCGCCACGTTTCAGGCAGCACTGTCGGACGCAGACCTTGAAAATCTGCGCCGCGGACTGCTCCAACAGGTTGTCCGGTTTCGCTCGCGCGGGGTTATTGTGGACGTGACGGCGATGGACGTAATGGACTCCTTTGCGTCACGGACGCTCCGGGAGATCGCGCACATGATTCGCCTCCGCGGAGCGGAAACTGTCATAGTAGGGATTCAGCCGGAGGTCGCTTTCGCGATGGTCCAGCTCGGAATGACGCTCGAAGGCGTTGCGACAGCTCTGGACCTGGAAGAAGGTCTTGCGTATTTGATCGAAAAATTCAAGAGCATAGACTGAAAGAGGGCCGCTGTGCCGGCTGGGGACATTCGGGTGGCCATCAATTCGGACCAGGATATTGTCTTGGCCCGACAGAAGGGCCGGGGTCTAGCAACAGAGCTGGGGTTTTCCGCAGTAGATGCGACATTTATAGCCACGGCGGTCTCCGAACTCGCGCGTAACATTCTGGTCTACGCCCGGAAGGGCGAAATCACACTGCGGGCCATACACGGATCAAATCGTAAAGGCATCCAGGTGGTCGCTTCCGATGATGGCCCGGGCATCGTTGATATTCGCCAGGCGTTACGCGATGGCTTCTCAACTTCGGGGAGTCTCGGACTTGGGTTGCCGGGAGTACGACGTCTGATGGACGAGTTTGAAATCGCCTCGCAACCGGGACAAGGGACCATGGTAGCGGTGAAGAAATGGAGACAATGAAGGTGGCACTCGTCGAATGTGGTGTGGGCAAATTCGTCCTGCCCGGCCAAATCGAGTCGGGCGACCACCACTTGATTTGTCCTAGCCAGGACGGCGTTTTGATCGCAGCGATTGACGGGATTGGTCACGGAGAGGAGGCGGCCAACGCGGCGAAAGCGGCAAGTTCCGTTCTCAAGACCTATGTGGACGAACCGATCATCTCTCTGGTTGAGCGCTGCCACGACGAACTTCGATTGACGCGTGGCGTTGTTCTGAGCCTTGCTTTCATTGACGCGGCCCGAGGCATGATGACGTGGCTGGGTATAGGAAACATTCAGGGAGTGTTGATGCGCGCCGGAGCGAGGACGGGAACTGTGCAGGAGACGTTGCTTCTCCGAGGGGGCGTAGTTGGCTCCCAGTTACCCCCGCTTCAAGCTGCAGTGCTTCCGGTGGCTCGGGGAGACACTGTGCTTTTTGTCACCGATGGCGTGCGAGGCGAATTCATCGAGAGTCTGTCTGCGCTGGAGAGCCCACAGCGAGCGGCGGACAGAATTCTGGAGCGCTATCACAGCGGCAAGGACGACGCTCTCGTCCTGGTTGCGCGCCTGACTGGAATTCGTGCATGAGGATTGCGACGAAACCCAAGAGGAAGGCGGAAAGGACCTTTGAAGATCAGTATCGCTCCGCCCTTTGTGAATACTCAGGGGGTGGTGGTGAAGCAGCGCTGAGAAAGGCCTATGAACTGGGGCGCAGAGCTATTGATGACGGGAAAAGCCTGATCGAAATTGCTGGGCTCCACCATCAAGCGTTGATGGCGCTGGTGAAAGAAACGAAGGACAAAGAGCGGCATGGCAATGTGCTGAGAGCAGGCGCCGATTTTCTGGCGGAGAGCTTGTCGCCCTACGAAATGGCGCACCGAGGATTCCACGACGCTGTGAAGGCGCTACGGCAATTGAATGAAACCCTCGAGGAGGAGATCAAGCGCATCGCCTACGCGGTACACGATGAGGCGGGTCAGCTGCTTGTGGCCGTTCACCTGGCGCTGGCGGAAGTGTCGCGAGAGTTGCCCGCGGCCCAGCAAGACAGCCTCGGACGAATTGAACAATTGCTAAATCAAGTTGAAACGCAATTGCGGCGGTATTCTCATGAGCTTCGGCCGACGGTGCTGGATGATCTTGGCTGGATTCCAGCGATTCGCTTCCTTGCAGAGGGAGTCTCAAAGCGCACCAATGTTCCTATCCAAATCAAGACGACGTTTACCGGACGTCTTCCTGGCGCCGTTGAGATCGCCCTCTACCGCCTTGTGCAGGAGGCCCTCACCAATGCGACGAAACACGGCAAGGCCAGCCGAGTGTCGATTCAAGTGAGCCGGACAGGCCCGGCGTTGTGCTGTTCGATCCAGGACGACGGCACAGGCTTCGATGTTCGAGCCGTCGAGTCCGAACGGGGACGAAGAGGGCTGGGGTTGATCGGTATGCGGGAGCGATTGAGTGCGATTGGAGGCACGTTTTCGATCGACTCGGCTCCCGGGCACGGAACAAAACTCTCGATTCGGGTTCCGATGGCGTCGGAGTAATCGAATGGCGATTCGTGTTGTCCTTGCGGATGATCACGTTCTGGTGCGCCAGGGTCTAAAGTCGTTGCTGGAACGCGAAGGATTCCAAGTTGTTGCGGAAGCGTCCGATGGCCAAGAGGCTTTGCGTCACGCGCAATCACTGAAGCCGGATATCCTCGTGATGGACATATCGATGCCCATCTTGAATGGTCTCGAGGCCGCGCGACAAATATGCCTTTCTTCTCCACAGATCAAGACCATCCTGTTGACGCAACATGACGAAGAACAATACCTCTCCGAGGCCCTCGAAGCAGGAGTGAAGGGATACGTTTTGAAGAGTCAGGTTGCAAGCGACCTGATCAATGCCATGCGGCAAGTGTCGCGAGGAGGGGTCTATCTCAGCCCCGGTGTTTCGAGCGCGGTGATGGAAGCGTATCGCTCCAAGTCAGAGAAGCCCAAGGATCCGTTGACATCGAGAGAGAGACAGGTACTTCAGTTGATCGCGGAGGGGAAATCGACAAAAGACGTAGCCTCCGTGCTGGGTATCAGTGTGAAAACGGCCGAGTCTCACCGGACCAGACTTATGCAGAAACTTGATATTCACGAGACCGCCAGCCTTGTGCTCTACGCGGTCCGCCGGGGTATCGTCCATCCCTGACGTGTTGCCGCTACTGCGGGCAAGTTAGCGCCCTAGTTGACGCTGGATTTGGGCCGATCTTGCTCGGCCGGGGGAGTGATGAGCGTGAAGATCTCGTCTCGGATTGCGCGGTACATTTCGTAGGCGGTGACTTCGGCGGTTCGTTGCTTCAGCAGATTGTGGTAGGAACTCCAGCTCGACGCGTCTGCAGGTTCGGCCAAGAGGACGCTGAGTTTTTCAGCTTCTTGGGAATAGTCGCTAAAGGCTTTGTCCATTCTTGCGAGTAATATTCTGCGATTGCCCAGGTCTTGCATTTGAGGTCTCCGTATAAGCTGGCTCACGTTGCACGCCACACTTCTAATGTCAGCATAACAGGCTGTGCTCCTGGACCGAAGGCGGGGATTCCGCCGCGCACCGCGGCAGTTACCCTGAGCGAGCGCTAAAAGCGAAAAGCTTTGACGTTTTTGAGGCGCGCCGCTTCGAGCTTGTCGGCTTCGCCCTTTTGACGGTCAATTTCCTTCTGCGGCGCCTGCTGCCGTTCCAGTTTCGCCGATTCGATAATCGCGGCGTCGGCCTGCGCGTCCACCTTCTTTGAGTAAACCGCGAGCCCGAAAGTGTTCAGGCTATTGGTGCGGAAAAGGTTTACCGAGGTTCCTGCGTCTTCCCAGCGAGCGATGACCTTCGAAGATGGGGCATATTCGTCGCTGGTTGGGAGCGCGATCTCGGGGACAAGCCTGGTTGGGGTGCCGTAACGGGCGGAGATGGCGTCCACCATGTCGTCTTCGGTGAGGCCTTCCGTGGCTTGCTGGTCGTAGGTGACCGAAATTTTGTAGAGCTCTCCGTTGTAGAAGCTGAACAGAACCTGCGAAACCGATTCCGCGCGGGTGGAGGACGGCGCAGTTTCGATCGGCCAATAGGTCATCTGCTGGATCAGCGCGGGGCTCTGGTGGATCAGATCTGCCCGAAGCGGGTCTTGGCCGACCTGTTTCGAAAGTGCGGTGAGACTTGTGCCGAGCGAAAATTTCCGGTACGAAGAAAGATCCTGACCGGAAAGGAGCGGGGTGCAGAACAAAACCAAAACGAGAAGAATCGCCGATCTGCGTATCGTTTTCATTGAACGTCTCCTTCTAATCCTTCCAAAGAATTACCGACCCGAGACGGCCGCCAGGTCCGACTGTCTCGATGTTTCTTCGCGCAGCCGGTTGCCGATCGTAAGTTCCACATGCTGGTTCGGGCGAGAATCAAGTCCATTGGCATTGCCATCCACATTTGCATTCGCCGCAGACTGCGCAGCGTTCTTGACGTCGAAGAGAACCAAGCTCTCCTGAATGTGCCGCACATTGGCTCGGACGGTTAGAAAGCTGACTCCCGGAAATCTTTCAGAGCCCACTGCGCTGACCTGCATGATTTCCAGGGAATTGAATCTCTTCGATTTCGGATCCCGAAGGATTCGCTCGATTGCCCGGCATGCCATGCGCTGCGTATCAATACCGAAGACGGTCGCTTTGATTTCGCCAGCTTCAAAAAAGAAGGTCCATCCGGTTTCGCAGACTTTTCGATCCAAAGCGTGCCCATCCAAGTTTTTCACCAATTTCCAACCCGGGACGAAGGACTCACTCTCGAAGCTGAGGGCCTTCGGCAGGGCTGCGCCATCCTTTATGAGGACCGTCCCCGTTTTGATCTCGTCTGCCATTACCGTTTCCTTGCGTCCGCCGTAACGCGGGGGGACGAATAAACTCAAACCTTGACAGTGACTTGCTTGAGGCAAACCACGTCCAGCCATCGAATCATCTTGCGGGAGAGCGCATCGGGCACAATGGGGTCGACAAACCACGAACAACGCCGCAGCGGAAATCCCTTCATGATCTTGGCGGCCATTGGGAACCTCATCATTCGTGAAGCGCTTCCTGTCGGGCTAGGCGTATGCGCGTCTTTGAGTAACGACTCGGCTCAGAGTGGTAAGAACCACCGCGCCCAGGATCGCAGCGAGATTCGTGTAAATCATCTTTCCTTGCACGGGCAGGCCGGCTACCTGGATCAGGAATCCGCCTCCTACCCCGCCCACGACACCCATGAGCACATCCATCATCAGATCGCGGCCCTCAGCGGACATTGCTTTTCCCGTCAGCCAGCCCGCTGCCAGACCATCCACGATCCAAAACACGAACTGCATGACTCTCTCCTCGCGCTGAGAGGGGCGGATTTTGTCCGCCCCACCCAGAGAACTGATTTCGGCCTAGGCTGTTGCGTGAACGGCGATCTTGTGGAAGGTCGAGTTGCAAACATCGTAGCTTTCCACTTCCGGTATTCCTTCGACGACTCCCGCCAGCAAGTTCGTTACTTCGGCATAGCTATTGCGGTTGTAGGTGTCCGCGTTCTCTTTGTTTTCCCACAAACTGATACCAAACGCTCTGGTGTTGCCGGGACCGATAAAAGTGATTTCGTCCTGGAACCCGGTCTGTTTTCGGAGCAGGGGAATGACCTGTCTCTCGAGCTTTTGTGTGAATTCTGCAACGCTGTTAGGCTTCAAGTGCATGGATACTCGGCGTGCATACATTATGAGGAACTCCCGATTTTCTTAGCGAAGGGACGCTTTAGATAACCGCGTTTAGTTTTGATTACCTTATGAATCTCTCGTTCGCTTAACCACAGTAGGTTAATTAACTTGACGTGTCAAGTTGAATCTGTGATTCTTCGGTTGGATTTAATTCTCGCGGTTAATCCACCGGAGGCACCCGTGGATGTTTGCCTGGTAATTCGTCAGCGGCTGGAAGAATTGGGACTGGAGCAGAAGGACCTGGCCGATGCGGCGGGAGTGACGGAATCCTACGTTTCGCAACTGCTGACCCGGAAGAAGTTACCTCCGGCGCCGGATCGAACGGATATTTACGCCAAGATGGGCAAGTTCCTGAAGCTCCCCGCCGGCAGACTTTCAGAGTTGGCCGAGCATCAGCGCAAAGAAGGATTAAGGAGAAGCCTGGCAGAGCCACCTGCTGCGCTACTAAAGGAAGTGCGGGAGCTGATTCTGCGCAAGGTGGCGGCGGGCAAAGAAAAAGAAATACGGGCAATTTTCGAAAAGCAGCCCTTCGGAGAGCTCGAACGCCTGGTCACGCAAAGGCTCCTGGGCGTAGTGAAGAAAGTGGCCAAGGAAGAACTGGAAAGCGAAAACTGGCTGCAGCTGGTGGCCCGGTTGAGCGGCCGAAGCTACGAACAGATGCGGGTGATCATACTGGAATTCCTGGACGCGGATGTTTTCGACGTGTCCGTTGAAAACTGCGTGTCTTTCCTGGACCCGCTGATCGAATCGTGGGATATCGACCTCGCGAGCTTCGCGATGGAGATCGTGCTGAATCGCAGGCTGGCCACGGCGTACGCAAAGAGGTTTGAGTTTGTGGAGAAGGAAGCCGGGGAGCCTTCCGGCGAAGAGCCAGGGCTGAAAGAATTCCTTCGTAACCCCTCGATGAGCGCCAATGCGACCGCGGAAGAAATCGAATTCCTGAAAAAATTGAGATTCAACGGAAAACGTCCCGCTGCGCTTTACTATTACCGGGAACTGCAGAGTCTCAGAGATCCGATTCATTTTGAGTCCGCCAAGATCCAGGTGCCACGCGCGAAAACAGTCGGCCAGTCTCAGCCGAAAGGTTCCACTGGTCCCATGCACAAACATCTGGAAGCGAGCCACGTCGAGAAGCAACTGCAACTCGACGGCAGAAAAAGAGCCACGCAGCGCTGGGCCGAGAATAGAGGTAGCGTAGACAAGAGCGAGAAGGCAAAGCCGTAGAAAACTTGCTCTGGCCCGTTATCGCGTTTAGTTACGCATGCTTGCGCTTCAGAGGTAAAATGGCTCAGGCGGCGTGAAGAGTTACGTCGTAATGGAGGGAGTCATGGGCAATCGAGACAAGCGAGGCCGAGAGAAAAAGAAGCCGAAGAAGACGGAAGTGAAACCGACGGCGTATAGGCCGGTGATAAGGCCGGCGACGGAATACAAACCGCCAGCTCCGGATCCTGCGCCAGCGCCGCAACAGCAACCGACTGCGCCTCCTCCTGTGAAAACCCCTTAGCGACTGCTTTTTGCAGCGGCGCCTTTGGCCCGGGTCGAATCTTGATTCTGCGCCGAAGGGCAGGGTCGGCCACGGCGGATCTTCGACATGCCGGGCCCGGGCGTTCGCCCGACGCCAATCGCGATCCCGAAGGCTCGGGAGGCGTTCCCGGGTGAAGTGCGCCCTAACTCCGCAGCATCCTCAATATATTTGTACTCCAACACCCGTAAAAAACCGCGCAGGGATAGTGCTCCATTGGGGACACCGCACGTTTCAAATGCGTGCTTTATTGAACAGACGCGGGAGGGAACAGTGGCGCATTGTGACTGCGACCGGAGACACCAATAAAAGATTGTAGAGATGTACCAAGCTCACGCGTACAGAAACACAAACTAAAAGGAGACTTTCGATGTTACTACTGATCATTGTTCTGCTGTTGCTGTTCGGCGGAGGCGGCGGGTATTACGGGTATTCGAGATGGGGAACAGGCGGGGGCCTGGGTATAGTGGGGACGGTCGTGCTGGTCGCCGTGGTCCTGTACTTGGTAGGCGCGTTGCGTTGATCTGATTAGGGCACGCTGGGAACAACCGTTCCCGCTCTCGCGCTCAAATTGATTCGCTCATCCTCGATGGGGCCTCCCGGCCCCTAGAAGGCGAAGATGCCGCGCTGAAGACCGCCCTTCGGCTTCGCTCCCTTCGACCAAGCTCAGGGCAGGCAGGGCTTCAGCGGCACTACGTTCAAACCTAAAGGCCCGGATGCGGCGACAATCTCCCGGCTCCTCTTGACAACTGAAACCGGAGCAGCCATTCTCATTGGCTTTCCTTTGCGGAGCATTTTGCCCGGCGGGCACGGCATGCCGTGCCCCTACAGAGAATAAGACCGGGCGACGTTGTTCGGCTGGAGATGCGCAAGGCAGTGTGCGCGGCGGGAGATTGAGTTGCGAGTTCGCGTCTGCTTTCACGACAAGTGTTTCGACGGAGCCTCCTCCGCCGCGATCTTCTCGCGGTTTTACCGGGAGCGCATTAACCCGAATGCCGAATTCCTTTACAGGGGAATGACGCACAAGGCGTCGCAGCCTTTTGAGGATGGCGTGTTCGACGGCGACGAGAACGCCATCGTCGACTTCAAGTATTCGCCCTCGCCGGAGCTTACGTGGTGGTTCGACCATCACCAAAGCGCGTTCCTGAAGCCCGAAGACGCGGAGCATTTCCGTAACGATCATTCGGGCAAAAAATTCTACGATCCCAGGTTCAAGTCGTGCACCAAGCTGATCGCGACGGTGGCAGCAGAGAGATTCGGATTTGACGCGAAGCCGATCGCCGACCTGATCAAGTGGGGCGACATCATCGACGGGGCGCAGTTCGCGTCGCCGGAAGAAGCTGTGGGGCTGCGGGAGCCGGCGATGCAACTCGCGCTGGTGATTGAAGCGGCGCCGGAGCCGGATCTGGTCCCCAAGATTATTCCGGACCTCGCGAACCGGTCGCTGGCGGAAATGGTGGAGCTGCCGATCGTGAAGAAACATCTGGGTCCGCTGCTCGAGCGGCACCGGCGTTCGATCGACATTTTGCGCGAGCGCATGGATTCGCGCGGCGGCGTGATTTACTTCGACGTGAGCGATCTCGACCTTGAGGGCTACAACAAGTTCATTCCGTATTTCCTGCACCCGGACGCGCTGTATTCGGTGGGCGTGAGCGCGTCGCCGACGCGGGCGAAAGTGTCGGTGGGGACGAATCCGTGGAAGGAAGCGTCGGCGGAAGTGAATCTGGCGTCGCTATGCGAGAAGCACGGCGGCGGCGGGCACGCGCGCGTGGCGGCAATTTCGTTCGGTCCGGGCGATTTGGTGCGGGCGCGCAGCGTGGCAAAGGAGATTGCCGCGACACTCCGCAACGATCCGCGCGCGCGATGAGAATTTCCCGCCGTGCTATAATTTTCGGACTGTGGGCCGGTAGCTCAATTGGTAGAGCAGCTGACTCTTAATCAGCGGGTTGCAGGTTCAAGTCCTGCCCGGCTCACCACTGAATTTTCAAGTGTTACGTACAGCTTCGTGCCAAGCTGGCGGGTGGCAAGTCCTGCGCGGCTCACCACTCATATACTGAATTGGTAAAGTCTTGGGGTGACAATAGAAACGAGTCGCTCCGCACGGCGTAATGCGATAGGATTGCACTCCTAATCAGTCCCGAAGCCTCGGGACAAGTCCCGAAGGTTGGGGGCAAGTTCGGCGCGGCTCACCACAAGTCATTTGTGTGGCCATCGGCGACGGCGCCGTTGGGGAAACGATGAAGTCAAAATCGCCCACGCGGAAGAAACGCCGCACAATTGCGGAAACCGGGGCCTCGAGTGGGGCGAATGGCAAAGACAACTTCCTGATTGCCGCGATCGGAGCTTCCGCGGGCGGCATCGAAGCGCTTACCGAACTGATGAAGGTTCTGCCGGCGGATACCGGCATGGGTTTCGTCTTGATCCAGCACCTCGACCCGAAGCACCCCAGCATTCTCGCGGAGCTTCTCTCGAAGGAAACCGCGATGCGCGTCCAGGAAGTGACGCACGGCACGAGGGTGGAGCCGAACCACGTGTACGTGATACCGCCGAATACGTCGATGTCCATTTCCGGCCGGTCCCTGCAGCTCACTCCGCGCGAAGAATCGCATGGAATTCACATGTCCATCGACCGCTTCATGCGTTCTCTAGCGGAAGAACAGGGCGATCGAGCGATCGGAGTGGTTCTGTCGGGTTCGGGAACGGACGGAACCCGGGGCCTGGCGGAAATCCAGGCGCAAGGCGGAGTGACTTTCGCACAGGACGAGTCGGCGAAATACGACGGGATGCCGCGAAGCGCGATTGCAGCGGGGTGCGTGGACTACACGCAATCCGTGAGCGGAATTGCCCGGGAGCTCGCGCGAATGTCGCGCCATCCCTATGTTGATGTTGCGCGGGACCACGGTGCAGGCGCCGCCGAACTTGTCAAGGCGGGGCACGGCGGCCTCAGCACGATTTTCCACGCTCTGCAGAAGGCCACCGGCGTAGATTTCACGCACTACCGCCAGACCACGATCCTTCGTCGGATCCAGCGCCGCATGCTGGTTCACAAAATCGAGGCTCTCGACGAATACATCGAGCGCTTGCGCGACGATCCGAAGGAGATTCAAGCTCTCTACCAGGACATGCTGATCAATGTAACGAATTTCTTTCGCAATCCGACCGTGTTCGAGGCAATGAAGGAGCTTGTTTTTCCGTCGATCATGAAGCGCCGCGAACGCGCGGCGGCTATCCGAATCTGGACGCCGGGATGCGCTTCCGGCGAGGAAACGTATTCCGTTGCAATCGCAGCGCTGGAATCTTTCGGCGACAAAGGCCCGCACGAGCCGATCCAGTTTTTTGGCACCGACGTAAGCGAACCCAGCGTGGCCAAGGCGCGGGGCGGGGTCTACGCGGAAAACATTCGCGGAGATGTCTCACCCGAACGGCTGCTCAAGTTCTTCAGCGAGGTAGAGGGCGACTACCGGATCAGCAAGAGCATCCGCGATATGTGCATCTTCGCGCAGCACAACCTGGTCCGCGATCCTCCGTTCTCCCAGATGGACGTCATCTGCTGCCGGAACGTGCTGATCTACCTGGAGCCGGTTCTACAGAGCAAGGTGCTCTCTCTCTTTCACTATGCCTTGAGGCCGGGAGGCTACCTGGTTCTGGGAACTTCGGAGGGTTTAGGCACCGCCGGGAATTTGTTCGCGACAGAAGACCGCGCGAGCAAAATCTTCTCGAAGAAAGCCAGCCGAGCCCGCCAAGTCGCGGCGTTTTCGCTGAGTCGTGAGCCAGACCAGGGCGAGTATGGTCCCGGCGCGATTCCCGTGAAGGTGGATGCCGCCTGGAGTAACACCGAGGTTCAAAAGGAATTCGACCGCCGGCTGCTGACGCACTACGCTCCCGCGGCGGCCGTCATCAATGAAGATCGGGAGATCCTGCATACGCGCGGGAATGTGAGCCGCTATCTGAAACTTGCGCCGGGCCGGGCCAGTCTGAGCATTCTCAAGATGGCGCGCGAGGGCTTGCTCGTCGAATTGAGGAACGCCATCAACCGGGCCGCGAGCGAAAACTCCCTGGTGCGGAGACAAAATATTCGCGTGAAGCACGGGGAGGGAAACGGCGGCGAAGCGAAGGGCCGCGCGTCGAGCGCCCAGGATTCGACGCGGGCCGTGAATCTGGAAGTGGTTCCGCTCAATGTTGGCGGCCTGAAAGGGCGCCACTTCATGGTTGTGTTCGAGGACGCTTTTATCGAGCCGGAGCGCAAGCCTGGGCAGAAGGCGTCTCCCGCCAAAGAATCGGAGGCAGCGGCGGGACAGATCGGCAAACTCGAGCAGGAGCTGGCGGCCACGAAGGAATATCTGCAATCGGTAATTGAGACGCACGAAGCGACGAACGAAGAGCTGCAATCCGCGAACGAAGAGATTCTGTCGAGCAACGAAGAATTGCAGAGCACCAACGAGGAGCTCGAAACAGCAAAGGAAGAACTGCAATCCACCAACGAAGAGCTCGGCACAGTGAACGACGAACTCCGTAACCGCAATGTGGAAGTTTCGCATGCGAACAACGACCTGACGAATTTGCTCTCGAGCATCGATATTGCGGTGATCATGGTCGGCAGGGATCTCACAATCCGGCGCTTCACACCGGAAGCGCAGAAAATCCTGGGGCTCATCCCCGCCGACATAGGGCGACCATTGCTGAACATCAACCCCACGATCCCAATTCCGGAATTCCAGACAGTGGCCACACAAGTGATGTCGAGTCTGCGTACCGTAGAGAAAGAGGTCGCTGATCGAAACGGGAAGCGTTACCAGCTGCGCGTCCTTCCTTATCGCACGCTGGACAATAAAATTGACGGAGTTGTGATCGTGCTCGTCGACGTCTCTCGCAGGAAGCCAATATCGATCAACTAAAGGCAATTAAGGCGTTTTTGGGGTGAGGCTATCTCATAAATGCTCGGTTGGGCCGAACAATCTGGCTTGAGGGGCTAAAGCCCCTTCTTGTTCCGGGCCTGACGGCGGGGCTGAAGCCCCGCCCTTCCGGGCACCATTCATGAGATAGCTTCGTCTCACTGGTTCGGCAGGACTTCGAGCGCCACGCTGGCAGTTTGCGCGGAACTCTGGCCCACCATGACGTCGAAAAGGCCCGGCTGCACGACGCGGCGCATGTTTTCGTCGATGATCGCCAGGGCGTCGGGAGCGAGCTTGAATTCGACCGTGGTTTTCTCTCCGGGCTTCAGAGTCACGCGATGGAAACCCTTGAGGGCCATGACGGGTTGCCCGACGGAGGAAAGTCGCTGGTGGATGTAGAGCTGGGCCACTTCGTCTCCAAGCCGATTACCCGTATTCGTGATATCGACCCGCACCGTAGCGGTCTGGCTCGCGCTGATCTTCGCGGGCTCAGCGCGTAAGTTTTCGTAGCGGAATTTCGTGTAGCTGAGGCCGAAGCCGAAGGGGAAAAGCGGAGTGCTGTCGGCGAACGCGTAACTGCGGTTCCGGGACGGCTTGTGATCGTAATAAGCGGGCAATTGGCCGACGGAACGCGGGAACGTTACCGGCAACTTCCCGCCCGGATTTACGTCGCCGAATAGTACGTTGGCGGCAGCCGTTCCTCCCTCTTCTCCGAGATACCATCCTTCGAGAATTGCAGGGATATTCTGCGCGGCGTAATTGATGGATAGCGGCCGGCCGTTGATGAGCAGCACGACGGTGGGCGTTCCGGTCTCGAAAACGGCTTTGATGAGCTGGTCTTGGGCACCGAGCAGGTCGAGCGAATCGCGGTCGCCCAGGTGCTGCTCAGACCACGCTTCCCGGTTGGTGGTTTCGTTCTCGCCGACGACGACGATGGCTACATCTGCTTTTCGGGCCGTTTCGGCCGCAGCGCGAATTGATGCCAGTTGCGTATTCGGGTCGATCACGGTGACGTTATTCTCGTACCAGCCGCGCCAACCCTGCTTGCCGTTGGTAATTTTGCAGCCTTCGGAATACAGAACGTTGACGCCTCCACCGACGCGCTGGCGGATGCCATCAAGGATGCTGACGCCATGCCCGGCCTCACGGCTGTAGCCGCCCAGATGAACATCTGCCGCGTTAGGTCCGATGACGGCGATGTTCTTCATCTTTGAAATGTTGAGCGGCAAGAGATCGCCATCGTTTTTCAAGAGGACGATGGATTCCTGCGCGGCTTTGAGGGCGAGCTTTTGATGCTCAGGGCTGTTCGTGGTTTTTGCCGTGTATTCGGGATCGACGTAGGGATTCTCGAACAAGCCCAGGCGGAATTTTGCGGCAAGAACATCCGAGACGGCAGCGTCGACCTGCGACTGCGGCACTTTGCCTGCCTTCACTGAATCGACGAGCGTGCGGTAGACCGAGCCGTCGGATAGATCGTATTCCACGCCAGCGGCGATGGCTTCGCGGGCGGCGTCGGCCGCGTTCGCAGCGACGTGATGCGTCTCATAAAGCATTTGCAGGGCGCCGCCATCGGAAGTGACGTAGCCCTGGAAGCCCCACTCCTGGCGCAGCACCGTTCCCAACAACCAGTGATTGATGTGGTCCGGAATGCCATCGATTTCGTTATAGGAAGCCATGACGCTGCCGACGTGCGCTTCCTTGACGGCGGCTTCAAAAGGAACAAAGAAGGATTCGCGCAACTCGCGCTCAGAAATATTCGACGGGCCTGTGTTACGGCCACCTTCCATCTGGCCGTGAACGAAATGCTTGGCCGTGGCGAGCACGTGGTGGTGATCGATTTGGAAGCTGTTGCCCTGCAGGCCTTCGATTGCAGCCACTCCCATGCGGGAAACGAGGAAAGGGTCCTCGCCGTAAGTTTCTTCCGTGCGGCCCCAGCGGGGGTCACGGGCCAAGTCGATAACGGGCGAAAACGCCTGGTTCGTTCCGGAAGAACCCATCTCATCGCCCGCAGCGGTGAACACCTCGCGGACAAGGTCAGGATCCCAAGTGCTCGCAAGGCCCAGACACTGAGGAAAACTGGTGCTTCCGTTAAACATGTAGCCGTGGAGAGCTTCACCCATGAAGAGGCGAGGAATGCCGAGAGGCGTTTTTTCCACGGCGTATCGCTGCGCGGCGTTGCGAAGGACGGCGGCGTCATGGGCGCCCATCGTGGTGAACTCTTGGTAAAGCTTGCCGAATGCCTCTTCGGCCTGATCGGGAGTGAACCTGCCGGTGGTGTCGAGGATTCCCGGGTGGCGCTGTCCGCCCGTTAGCTGATCGACTTTCTCTTCGAGCGACATGCGCGGAAGAAGGTCAGCAACTCTCTTTTCGATCGGGAGGGTCGCGTTGCGATAGTCGGGAGCAGCCTGCCGTGCCGAAGCGGCGATGGCGAGAGCGCCTGCGATTGCCAGAACCTGGAACCAGCGAATTGTCTGGGTTGCCGTGATTTGGGGCCGATTGCCAGCAGAACGGCGTGAACTCATTGTGGTTTCGGACTCGCTTTCGACTGCTCGCTCTCGAGCGCCTTCATCACCTGCGCGCGAGTCGCCCGCATCTGCTCACTGGTCGGGCTGTTGGGGTCGAGTTTCAGGTACGCATCGATATCCTGCAGGGCCGAAGGAAAATCTTGCATTTGGAGGTGAATGTTCTTGAGGATGACGTAGATCTGGCGATAGCGCGCGTTTAGATCGCGGCACTTTTTGGCTGCGCGTTCTGCGTCCGGATATTGCTTGAGCCCCAGTAGCGCGCGCGACAATTGGAAGTACCCCTGCCACGATTGGTCCAGCGCGATTTGC
>Ga0070761_10000419_pt1 | contig 27753 bp, 21 predicted proteins | sample HubBroMetageREF1_FD_66724 | JGI IMG/M metagenome (GOLD analysis project Ga0070761, IMG submission 66724) | Reference soil microbial communities from the Hubbard Brook experimental Forest, New Hampshire, USA - Hubbard Brook CCASE Soil... | ecosystem: Environmental > Terrestrial > Soil >... | reverse complement strand
CGACGCTGGCCCCGAGCGATTCTCGGGACCGCTCGCGTCCATTGCCGAGGGGCGTCCCGGCGAAGGACATGTGATTGCCCGAGCGTTCCACCAGGCCGCGCGCGACCCCGAGATCGAGTAGCTCGCCCACCGTGTCCACTCCGTGGCCCCAGCGGATCTCGAATTCGGCTTCCGTGAATGGAGGCGCACATTTGTTCTTGGCGATCTTAACGCGAGTACGCCCACCCACCGGTTCTTCGCCGACCTTCACCTGACCGATGCGCCGAACATCGAAGCGCATCGACGCGTAAAACTTGAGCGCGTTACCTCCCGTCGTCGTCTCGGGCGACCCGAAGGTCACCCCTATCTTCTGCCGGAGCTGATTCAGAAACATCAGCGTCGTGCTGCCTCGATATGCGGAGGCCGTAAGCTTGCGCAGCGCCTGGCTCATCAAGCGCGCCTGCAGCCCCATGTGGGCGTCGCCCATTTCGCCTTCGAGCTCGGCTTTCGGCGTCAGCGCGGCAACCGAATCGATGACGATGAGATCGATCGCCTCCGACCGCACGAGCATCTCGGTGATGTCGAGCGCCTGCTCGCCCGTGTCGGGCTGCGATATAAGGAGCTTCTCCGTCGCGACGCCCAGCGAGCGCGCGTAGCTCACGTCGAGAGCGTGCTCGGCGTCGATGAAGGCCGCCACTCCGTTGGCCTTCTGAGCTTCGGCAATCGCATGGAGCGCGAGGGTCGTCTTCCCGCTCGATTCGGGTCCGTATATTTCTACGACGCGCCCGCGCGGATACCCGCCGACCCCCGTGGCGAGATCGAGCGCGAGCGACCCCGTTGGAATCGTGGCGACCGGCTCGGGATCTTCGTCGTCCCCGAGCATCATCACGGCTCCCTTTCCGAACTGCTTTTCGACCGCGACCATCACCCCTTTGAGGGCCCGCATCTTGTCCACGATTTGCTCGAGCATGATCATCCGTCCTTTCGTGTCTCTCCGCCCATTCACCGTCGTCATCGCGCGCGGGGCAGCGTCGAGCGCGTGAAACATTTCTCAGGCAGCCGCAGGGACCGCGCCGCGATCGAGCACGCGAAGGCCGATGGCCTCTGCGACGTGAGCGGGCCGCACGCTGGTCGAGCCTTCGAGATCCGCGATCGTGCGCGCGACGCCAAGGACTTTGCCGTAAGCGCGGGCCGAGAGGGCAAGCCGCTCGGAGGCTGCCGAGAGCATGCTCGCTCCCACCACGCAGGGCTTGGCCACGCGCTCGACGTCGCGAGGATGAAGCGCCGCGTTAGATGCTGCAGAGACTTCGCTCCGGTACGCTCGATCGCGCTGGATCTCCCGGGCCCGTTCGACCCGCGACCTCACGACCTGGCTACTCTCGCCGCTCGCCTCGGCCTGGAGATGCTCCGCGGCAACCGGCGGCAACACGATATGCACGTCGATGCGGTCGAAGAGCGGCCCGCTCATGCGCGACCGGTAGGCCCGCACCCTTTCCGGCGAGCAGCCGCATCGCTCGCTGCCGTCGCCGTACCAACCGCACGCGCAGGGGTTCATGGCGCATACAAGGAGCGTTCGCGAGGGGAACTTGGCTTTCCCGTAAGCGCGCGAGAAGGTGACCACCCCCTCTTCGAGGGGTTGCCGAAGAGCCTCGAGCGCGCCCCGACGGAACTCGGCAAGCTCGTCGAGAAAGAGAACGCCGTTGTGCGCGAGACTGACCTCGCCCGGGCGAGGCCCGTCGCCGCCTCCCACCAACCCGACCTCGCTCACTGTGTGGTGCGGGGCTCGAAAGGGTCGCGCGCGCGAGAGCCCGCGTGAAGCCGACAGAAGGCCCGCGACACTGTGAATTGCCGTGACCTCGAGAGCCTCTTCGGTCGTCAGACTGGGCAGCAGCCCCGGGAGCCGCCGCGCGAGCATGGTCTTGCCGGCGCCCGGAGCCCCAATCATGAGAAGGTTGTGACCCCCGGCAGCCGCCACCTCGAGAGCGCGACGCGCGCCAGCCTGACCCCGCACGTCGGACAGGTCGTCCTCGCCGGCGACGCGCGATGTATCGGGGGCGCGCTCCGCGAGCGGCAGCTCGGAGCGACCGCGAAGCGCATCGACGAGCTCGCCCAGCGAACCAACGGTTCGAACCTCGATGCCGTCGACGAGGGCGGCCTCGCCCGCGTTGGCTCGCGGAACGATCGCGCGCTTCACCTTGCGTGCGCGGGCTCCGAGAAGCTGAGCGAGCACACCACGTAGCGGCTGGACCGTCCCCTCGAGTGACAGCTCGCCCACGAAGAGAACACCCTTGAGCGCGTCACGTGGCGCCGCACCTAGGGCACCCATGACTGCCGCAGCGATGGCCAGGTCGAAGCCGCTACCCGTCTTTCGGACGTCGGCGGGCGCGAGATTCACGATAACGCCGCACTCGTTGACGTAGACCCCCACCTGACCGAGAGCGCTTTTCACGCGCACGCGGCTCTCGCGCACGGCTGGCTCGGCCAGTCCTACGAGCTCGAAGAAGGGCGGCCCGCGCAGCGCTTCGACCTCGACGCGAACGGGGTGCGCTTGGAGGCCGACCAGAGTGGCGCTGAGAGCGGTGGCGAGCATGGGCAGGCCACATGAGAGCGAAGAGCGTGCCGAGCGACAAAGGCGCGCTCGCCGCACCCACCGCGTGCTTCAAGGCTGTCGCGGACGAACCGCGGGGTGTCCGGAGACGGAGCCTAAATGTGCGTGCAGGTCGCGAGAAAGCAGGTGCCGTCTTGGCCGGACTCGTTGTAACAACGGTCGAGCGCGTCATCCTCGACGTCCGTCATGTTGGCGAGACCAAAGCCGGGTGCCGCGGCTTCGCTGACCGGGTACTGATCGCCGTAGGAATCCTCGGCGATACAGGTCACGTTGTGAACCCCGGGCCACTCCCAGTAGTAGACGGGCCGCGCGAACTCCGGGTGCTCCCAGTGGGCCCAGCCGCTACTTCCGTGCACCACCGCCCTGGGTGCGAGCACGCGGAGGGGATGCTGAGGTACGACGCGCCCACGAGGATGGACTCCCCGCGCGTGGGTTTGAAAGGGCGGCGGTGGGGGTCGCGGGGGAGCAGGCCGGGCGTGCTCGCCCGCATAGCTCGCCATGCCGATGAGCAATGAACCGAGCGCGAGGCCGAAAGGCAGAACAGTCTTGGACTTCATGGGGGTCTCCGGGCAAACCGCGCGAAACGCGCGTCCTCGCAATGGTCGGCAATTTGGCGATGCGGCGCAAGGACGACGCCTTCGACCCGGGAAGTCGCGGGGGGCTCGGGCGGCGTGGTTCGGAGCTACTGGCCAGGCACAGGCGCAGGCCCCTGCCGACCGGGCCCCGCTTGCACCGGCAACGCGCGGCGCCGATCGATCTCATCGAGCTCGGCTTGACCCCGATCGGCTGGGCGTTTCGAACCCGTGAGCCTCTTCACCCACGATGAGAGGTCGTCGAAGAGGGAGTAGGCCACAGGCGTTGCTAGGAGGGTCAACGCGAGGGACATCGTCTGCCCCCCCACCACGACCCCCGCCGTGGCGCGGTTCAACCCGGCGCCGACACCGCGCGACGTGATGAGGGGGATCATCCCCGCCACGAAGGCGAGCGTCGTCATTAAGATGGGCCGGAGGCGATCGCGGTTCGCTTCGAGGATCGCCTCGAGCCGCGGCATTCCCTCGGCGCGAAGATGGTTGGTGTGGTCCACCTGCAGGATCGCGTTTTTCTTCACGACACCGAACAGCACGATGATCCCGAGCATCGACAATAGAGAAAGCATCTGCCCGAACATGAGGAGTGACAGAAGCGCGAAGGGCACGGTCAGGGGGAGCGAAAGCATGATCGTGATCGGGTGCAGCCACGACCCGAACTGCGCCGCCAGAACGAGGTACATGAAGATGAACGAGAGCCCTACGGCGATCGCGAACCCGCGCACGGCGCGGCCCGTTTCTTTCGTCAGCCCGGCCGGCACCGCATGGTACTCGGGGGGAAGGTGCTGATCTTTGATGATTTTGACCAGGGCGTCGGAGACCTCGCTCTGGCCGACGCCGGGAGCGACGTTGGCCGTGATGGTGACCTGCCGCTGACGGGCCAGACGGTTGATCTGCGACGGGCCATCGGTCGAGACGAGCTTCACCAAGGACGAGAGCGGCACGGTCTTGCCCGTCTTGGTCTGCACCGTCATCGCGGAGATCCCCGAAAGGTCCGCGCGATACGTCGCGTCGGCGCGAGCGCGAATGTCGTAGTCGTTGCCTCCTTCTTGGTAGGTGGAGATCTTCAGGCCCCCGACCAGGAGCTCCAGCGCGTTGGCCACGTCCGCCACGTCGACGCCGAGATTGGCAGCGAGCGCGCGGTCGATTTTGACGTGCACCTCGGGGTTGCCGACAATGAGGTTCGAGTCGACGTCGACCGCTCCCTTGGCGTGCCGAAAGCGCTCCAAGATCTTGCTCGTGTAGCGGGCGAGCTGGTTGAGGTCGGGGCCGTTGAGCGTGTACTGAACCTGCGCCTGCGATTGGCCGCTCGAGATCTGCGCCGTCTGTGAGACATCGATCCGGAGATCTTTGGGTTGGTGCGCGACGATCTCTTTGCGCACGCGGTCCATGATGGCGAATTGGTCGTCTTGGCGCCGACGCGGGTCGACGAGGTGAACGAAGATATTCGCCAGGTTGCGCGTGACGGCCGAGTCGTTTCCGATCGTGACGAGAGTGTGGGTCACCCCAGGGAGGTCGCGAATCGCTCGCGCCACGCGCTCCGCCGCCAGACTGGTCTCCGCGAGGCTCATGCCCTCGGGCGCGCGCATGTTCACGTCGAACTCGGCCACGTCGTTGGGCGGGGTGAACCCCTTGGACACGGCCCCTGCGAGCGGAACGCACGAGCCCAGCGTCGCACCCGCGAGAACGACCACGACCCAGCGGTGGTGCATGACCCACTTCAAGACGACCATATAGAGGGATTCGATCGGCCGGTAGAAACGGTCGACGAGGCGCTCCAAGAACGACTTGTGCACGTGAGTCGACCCTTCCGCGGGGGGGGCCTCGAGCCAGCGGGCCGCCAGCATCGGCGTGAGCGAGAAGCTCACGAGCAGCGAAACCAAGATGGCGAACGCCATCGTGAGACCGAAGCTCTTCAAGAACCGACCGATGATGCCGCTCATGAAGGCCACCGGGAGAAACACCGCCATGAGCGACAGCGTCGTGGCGAGCACCGCGAGGCCGATGTCGCGTGTGGCCAGGGCCGCTGCCACGAAGGGCTTTTGCCTCTTCACCTCGATGAAGCGAACGACGTTCTCGAGCACCACGATCGCATCGTCGATGACGATGCCGACGGCGAGAGCGAGCGCGAGAAGCGTGATGATGTTGAGCGTGAACCCCATCGCCCACATGAGCGCGAAGGTGCCGACGATGGAGACCGGAATGGCCAACGCGGCGATGATGGTGCTCCGCCAGTTGCCGAGAAAGAGAAGGACCACCAGCGCGGCAAAGACGGCGCCCAGCACGAGGTGCTCCTTGACCGCATTCACGCTGGTGCGGATCGACGCCGACTCGTCGCGCACCACTTCGAGCACAGAGCCGGGCGGCAGGGTCTTCTCGACCTCGCTGAGCCGCGCCCTCACGGCATCGACGACGGCTACGGTGTTCTCGCCCGACTGTTTGCGGATCGACAGCACCACGCTTCTCTTGCCGTCCACCGTGGCCGACGTCTTCGGCTCTTCCATCCCGTCTTCGACGCGCGCCACGTCTCCGACCCGCGTCGGATGGTCCTGACTCTCGCGGATGACGATGCTGCCGATTTTGGCCACGTCGTCGACGCGCCCCTCCACGCGGAGCGAGAGGCTCTTCGGCCCGGTCTCGATCTGGCCCCCCGGCACGCTCAGGTTCTGCGCGGCCAGCGCGCGCTCGACGTCGACCGCCGTCAGCCCGACGGCCTGCAGCTTGAGCGGGTCGAGCCAGATGTTGATCTGCCTCTTTCGACCGCCCAGGATGTTGACCTGTCCGACGCCGTTGATGCTCTCGATCTGGCGGCGCACCCGTTTGTCCGCAAGCTCGGTGGTATCGCGAATCGAGCCCGGGCTGCTGAGCGTGACGTAGAGAATGGGGGACGCGTCGGGGTCGACCTTGGATACGACGGGCTGGTCGATGCCTTTGGGGAGCTCCGGCAGCACGTTGTTGATGTGGTCGCGTACCTCTTGCGCCGCGACGTCCGGGTTCTTGTCGAGATTGAAGGCGATGATGACCAGAGAAACGCCCTGGCTCGAGGTCGAGCGAAGCTCGTCGATGCCGCTGATCGTGTTGACGGCTCCCTCGATCTTGTCGGTGAGCTCGGTCTCAATCTCCTCGGGGGCGGCGCCGTTCTCGGTGGTGGTGACGACGATGGCGGGGAAATCGATCTTGGGGAACTGATCGACCCCCAACGAGGAATATCCAAAGACACCGATGACGATGAAGACGAGCATTAGCACCCAGGTCAGAACCGGCTGCCGGATGCACAGCGACGCGAGCCATTGCATGCGTGGGTCCTCGTCCTCGGGTTATTCGGTTTGCAGGCCGTCCGCGGCGCCGGCCGGCGGAGATACGACGACTTGCTCGCCCGGTTTCACGCCATCGGCGATGGCGACGAGGTCGCCCACCTTCGGCCCAAGCTGCACCACGCGCTCCTCGAGGTGCCCATCGACCACGGCGAACACGCTGTCGTTGTCGGCGTGACGGACGAGCGCGGTCGCCGGCACGACGGGCAGCGTGACCGTGCCGACGGGTAGATGGGCCGTCACGAACATGCCCGGCAGGAGCACGTGGTCGTGATTGTCGGCCACCGCTTCGACGACGAGATCGCGCGTGGCTTCGCGGATCTCCCCTCCCATGAACTTCACGGTGGCCGTGAAGGTGCGCCCCGGGTGCGCCACGGTCTCGAACGAGACGACGAGCCCCGGGTGCACGCTCGAGACGTTGGCCTCAGGCACGGTGAGCTCGAGCCGCAACGGATCATCGACCAGGAGAGTCACGACGCGCGTGTCCGCGTGCACGTAGTCGCCAGCGTGCACGAAACGCTCGGCGATGATTCCACCGAAGGGCGCGCGAATCGCAGAGTCCGAGACGGTCTGCACGGCCTCGGCGGCGCGGACGCGGATCGCCTGCTCGCTCGCGGCCTGCGTCTGGCAGCTCGTGGCCTGCTTGTCGTACTCCTGCTGCGTAATGGCCCCCTTGGCGAGCAGGCTCACATATCTCTCGCAGTCGGCCTTCGCGTTTTTGAGCTGCTCGCCGGCGCTCGCGAGGTTGGCCTCCGCCTCGGCCCGCGAGAGCGCCGCCGAGCGAGCGTCGAGCTGGGCCAGCAGTTGCCCCTGGGCGACGTGGTCGCCGCGCTCGACGAACGTCGTGACCACGCGGCCTACGGCGTTGGCCGCTAGATCGGTCCGCTCGTTCGACGAGAGCACCCCCGTCAGGCCGAGGAGGTTCGGCACCGCTTGCTCGGACGCGTGCGTGGTCTCGACGTGAATTTTCGCCACCGAAGGCTTTTCCTCCAGAGCTTCGGCCGCCTTGTGCGAGCAGCCGCTGGCGAAGGCGCCCAGCGCCACGAGGCCGCATGCGCCCAGAGAAAGTCGGGTACTCATCGCGTCTCCATCGAGGGCGTTTCCTTCGCGGCATCGAGCAGCCCGGCGTCGAGCCGGAGCGCCATGCGGGCGTAAGCTAGGTCCGAGTCGGCCTGAATGCGGGCCACGTCCGCGCTGAACGCGTCTTGGCGGGCCTGCAAGACGTCGAGCTGGGTCGCCACGCCGCTGCTATAGCGGTCTTCCGCGAGGCTGGCGGCGAGCTTGAGGGCTGTGAGCTGCACGCGGGACGACCGCGCTGTCTCGATATCGGCGCGAATCTGCTGCCAATCGCGGAACACCGCGTCTTCTGCGGCTTGCACCGCGCGACTCTCGTTGGCGCGCGCCGTGGCGGCAGCGGCATTCTGGGCGCGAATCTGCGGCCCGAGGGTCGTGTCGAGCTTCCAGCTGGCCGTCGCCTGAAGCAGGTAGACCTCGGTGTGCCCCCCGATGAAAGCGGTCGCGTTGGTGAACTTCTCTTGCGCCGATGCCGAGACCGACGGGAGCCAGGCACCGTTCGCGGCCCGCACCCCCTCCTCCGCCGCCATTCGGCTCGCGACCGCGCTCTTGACCGAGGGCACGCCGCCCGCCTTCGAGGTCCAGCCGTTCAGGGCTGCCTCCTCGTGCAAGTCGTCCTCGGGGAAGCTGGTCGCCGGTTCCGCCGCGAGGCCGGAGAGCGAATACAGATCGCGCTGCGTATTGGTCACACCGAGCTGCGCCGCGGTCACGCTCTGCTCGGCTTTGGCTTGATCGGCCAAGGCCCGTTGCACGTCGAGCTCGGAACCGGTGCCGCTCTCTTTGCGGTCGCGAGCGAGCTTCACGTTGTGCCCCGCGATCTCGACGTTTCTCACGGCCGAGAGCAGCACGGCCTCGTCGCCGAGGAGCGTGTAGTAGTCGCGGATCACGTTCTTTTGGACGCTCAGGTTGGTGTTCGCTTCGTCGGCGCGCGCCCCCTCCAGCGTCGCCTTCGCGGCCGCGCGCCTGTCCCAATTGCCGATGTTGATGATGGGCACCGTAAGCAGAAGGTTTGCGTCGAGCTGGTCCTGCGGCTGGATGACGATGTTCGGGAACGCCGTGCCCATCATCGTCGACGATGCTGGGATGAGCGCGGCGGTAGTGACCTCGTACTCATTTCTCGTATAGGTCCCGCTCGCGGAGAAGTTGGGGAGCAAGCTGCCCGTCGAGACCGCAACCTCCGCGTCGCGCTGCGCCGTGGTCGCTTCGGCCGCGCGGTTCTGCGGGTTCCACGTGCTCGCGTGCGCGAGAAACTCCGTCACCGGCTGAAGAGCGAACGCGGAGTGCCCCGAGAGCATGCACGCTCCGAGGGCAAACGCGGCACCAAGCGGGCGACCGGCGACAGGACGGGGGAAGGGACGCGTCATGGCTCTCTGAGCGTGCCACGATAAGTGGCCATCGGGATGATGCAAGCAGGGCGGCGCGCAGAGAGATCCGAGCCAGGACCGCGGCGACAATGCCACAACGGCCCGGCGCGCGGGAGCATCGAAGCCTCTACTCGGCATCGTGCTACTTTCTCGCGCCGTGAGCGCTGGAGGTCGGTTCGAAGCGATCCTCGTCGGTTTCTTTGTCGCGTGCAGCGCGGCGCTCTCGATCGATTGCAAGGGAGCTCCAAGCGCCGTCTTCACGGAGCTTGCCGACGCCCGTCAGTTGGCGGCCGATCTCCGCGTTCAATTCAACAAGGCATCCCATGCCTCGGATCGCGCGGTCATGGCCGACACCGACGAGGCCTCCATCGCCTTCGCGCACGAAGCCGACAAGGCCACGCAAGTCGTCCAGAGCGACGTCGCCGAGCTGGGCCCGCACCTCCGCAGCCTGGGGAATGCCAATGCGACGGGAGCTCTCGATGACTTTACCAAACACTTCGCCGAGTACCTGACCCTCGATCACAACGTTCTGGGGCTCGCCGTCGAGAACACCAATCTCAAGGCGCAGCATCTTTCTTTTGGTCCCGCACGGGAAGCCGCGGACAGCTTCCGCGACGCCCTGCAGACCCTCGCGACCGCGACCCCACCGAAAGACCGCTGCCGCGTCGACGGGCTGGTGGCCAAGGCGGTTCTCTCTGTGCGCGACATTCAGGTGCTTCACGCGCCGCACATCGCCGCAGCCGACGATGCCACGATGACTCGTATCGAGGCGCAGATGGGCGATTTGGAAGCCTCCGCCCGGGACGCGCTGAAGGGTCTGTCGGGAATCGTCGACCCGAAGGCTCACGCACAGGTCGCCGCCGCGCTCGTCGCCCTCGACAAGTTCAAGGAGGTCTCCGGCCAAATCGTCGCGCTCTCGCGACGCAACACCAACGTCCGCTCGCTGGCTCTATCGCTCCGCGAGAAGCCGATGTTGACGGCGGCCTGCGACGACAGCTTGCGCACGCTCGAGGAAGCGCTGAAAAAGGAAGGCTTCACCGCGACGCGGTAGCGCCCCGGGACCGGGAAACCTCCGATGCTGCGCAGCGTTCGTGCCATTCGATACGTCATGCCCTTTCGGGAGGGCGGTTCCGTCCCCGCGCTCGTGGAGGCCGACGACCTTGGCCTCTACGTCGTCAAGCTACGCGGCGCCGGGCAGGGGACGCGCGCGCTCGTGGCCGAGCTCGTGGCCGGCAAGCTCGCGCGCGCCTTGGGGCTCGCCGTGCCGGAGATCGTGCTGGTCGCGCTCGACCGCGAGCTCGCCGCGAGCGAGCCGGACCCCGAGCTTTGCATGCCGCTCGAAGCGAGCGCCGGGGTCAACCTGGGCCTCGACTATCTTCCGGGGAGCATCGCGTTCGACTCGGTGGCCGGTCCCCTGCCCGACCCGGCGCTCGCGTCGCGCATCGTCCTCTTCGATGCCTTCGTGGCGAATGTCGATCGCACGGCACGCAATACGAACCTGCTCTGGTGGCACGGCCGGCTTTGGCTCATCGACCACGGAGCCTCGCTGTACTTTCACCATGGCTGGGACGCCGCAACCCCGCTCGAGGGCAGTGACGACCCGTTTGCCGAAGTGAAAGACCACGTGCTCCTGCCTTGGGCCTCGAAGCTGAAGGACGCGGCCACGCAGCTCGCGGGCACGCTGACGCGCGAGGTCTTCGAAGGCGTGGTCTCGCAGATTCCCGCGAGCTGGCTGCAAGCCCCCCATGGCTTCGCAACCGGGGACCTGGAACGCGCGGCCTACGTCGCGTGGCTTCGCGCGCGGCTCGCGGCCCTGCCTCTTGTCTTGAAGGAGGCCGAGCGTGCCCGCGCCCTCGCCGTTTGACTACGCGATCGTGCGGGTCGTCCCGCATGTCGAGCGTGAGGAGTTCGTCAACGCGGGCGCGATCGTCTTCTGCGACGCGCACGACTACCTGAGCGCGCGCATCTCTCTCGATGAGGAGCGGTTGCTCGTGCTCGCCCCGGACGTCGATCTCGCGCTCGTCAGGCGCCACCTCGAGGCCATCCCTCGCATTTGCGAAGGGGGCGGACCGATCGGTCAGCTGACCAAGCGCGAGCGGTGGCACTGGCTCGTCTCGACCCGCAGCACCATTCTTCAGACGTCTGCGCCCCACTCGGGCCTCGGTGACGACCCCGAGGCGTCGCTCGAGCGACTGCTCGAGAAGGTCGTGCGCCGGCCCGGCAGGGCCCCATGAGATGAGAGGGCCGCCAAGGACGAAGGCGCCACGGGGCTCGGTTGGGCTGGGCGAGCCTGCCGGCTATTCTCGCCGACGACCTTGGAGGTTTCATGAGCACCTTGATTGACTCGGCGGCCTGGAAGGCGCTGGCGGACCACGTCGGCGGGATGAAGAGTGTGCACCTGCGAGACCTCTTCGCGCGGGATCCAGCGCGCTTCGAGCGGTTCTCGCTCGAGGTCGACGACCTTCTCCTCGACTACTCCAAGAACCGCGTCTCCGCAGAAACCATGGGCCTGCTCTTCGCACTGGCGAAGCAGGCGCAGGTGTTCCCATGGCGCGACAAGATGATGTCCGGCGAACGCATCAATCGCACCGAGAGCCGCGCCGTCCTCCACGTCGCGCTCCGGAACCGCTCGAATCGTCCCATCGCGGTCGACGGGCGAGACGTGATGCCCGAAGTGAACGCGGTCCTGGCCAAAATGCGAAAGTTTACGGGCGCCGTGCGAAGTGGGGACTGGAAGGGACACACCGGCAAGCGCATCACCGACATCGTCAACGTCGGCATCGGCGGAAGCGACCTCGGGCCGACGATGGCGACCCTGGCTCTCAAGCCGTACTGGCAGCCAGGAATGCGCGCTCATTTCGTGTCGAACGTCGACGGCGCGCACGTCGTCGATACCCTTGCGAGCCTCTCGGCCGAGACGACGCTCTTCGTCATCGAGAGCAAGACCTTCACGACGCAAGAGACCTTGATGAACGCGCACACGGCTCGCGCGTGGCTCATCGAGAAGCTCGGCAGCGAGGCCGCCGTTCCCAAGCACTTCGTCGCGGTGTCGACGGCGACTCAAGAGGTCAAGAGCTTCGGCATCGACACGAACAACATGTTCGCCTTCTGGGATTGGGTGGGCGGCCGCTACTCGCTCTGGAGCGCGATCGGCCTGCCGATCGCGCTCCTGGTCGGCATGGACCACTTCGAAGAGCTTCTCGCGGGCGGCCATGCGATGGACGAGCACTTTCGCGCCGCGCCGATGGAGAAGAACATCCCCGTCGTGCTCGCCCTTCTCGGCATCTGGTACTCGAACTTTCTCGGAGCCCAGACGCACGCCATTTTGCCGTACGACCAATCGATGAGCCGCTTCGCCGCGTACTTTCAGCAAGGCGACATGGAAAGCAACGGCAAGCGCGTGAACCGCGACGGGCAATTCATCGACGACTACACGACCGGACCCATCGTGTGGGGCGAGCCCGGCACCAACGGGCAACACGCCTTCTACCAACTCTTGCACCAGGGAACGCGGCTCGTCTCCTGCGACTTTTTGGCACCGCTCGAGACGCACTACCCGACGGGCAACCACCATGAGGTCTTGCTCGCCAACTTCTTCGCCCAGACCGAAGCCCTCATGCGCGGCAAGACCCAAGACGAGGCGCGCGCGGAGCTCGAGGCGCAGAAGCTACCGCCCGAGCGCGTGCGCGAGCTCGCGCCGCACAAGACGTTTCCGGGCAACCGCCCGACATCGTCGATCGTGTTCCGTAAGCTGACACCGCGCACGCTGGGCATGCTCATCGCGATGTACGAGCACAAGATCTTCGTGCAAGGCATCATCTGGGAGATCTTGAGCTTCGACCAGTGGGGCGTCGAGCTCGGCAAGCAGCTCGCGAAGAAGATCGAGCCCGAGCTCGCGAGCCAGGGCCCGGTGACGAGCCACGACGTGTCGACCAATGCCCTCATCAATCGGTACAAGAAGCACTACGGGCGGGGGTAGGCCCCTGCGTGTAGCGCGACTCGTCGGTGGCGCGCGCGCCGACGCACGCGTGGGCCGCGGAGCAATTGCGCAACGCGGCGCCCTTCTGGCAGGGGGCCGGAAACGGAGCGATCGCAAACCTACGCGGGCACGAAGCCGGAAACGGCGGATACCGACAAGGCAAGCCTGCAACGCCACCGCGCCGACCCCCCGGGTTCACAAAAACGGCATCAGGATCGACCGCGAAAAGCGTCGGGGAAACCGTACAGAAAGATTCGCGGTCCATAGTCGGGCTCGAATGGAGCGACGGAGATGGCCCCACGAACTGGCTTGAGGCAACGCCTTGCTCTTTTGTTCGGACGGGCCGAGACAAGGCGTGTCTTTTACGCGATCGTCGCTGGAAAGGCCTTGGGCCTGCTGCTCTTGGGCCTCATCGTCGCCGGCTCGGCCGACCTCTTCGGGCACGTTGCGCGAGCCGCCGACGAGGTGCCTGCCCATTCGGATGTCGTGAGCGCGGTAAACACCATCTGGACGCTCAGTGCCGCTTTTTTGGTTTTTTTTATGCAAGCGGGCTTCCTGTTTCTCGAAGCCGGGTTCGCCCGCACACGGGAGACGGTCAACGTCCTACTCGAGGGAATCGTCGACACCTGTTTGTGTGGCGCCCTCTTTTGGGCTTTCGGCTTTGCATTCATGTTCGGGGCCGGCAACGGCTATATCGGCCACCAATTCTTCTTTTTACAAGGAGCACCCGATACCTACGGCGCGACCGGCGTTCCGATGTTGGCGTTCTGGTTATTCCAGTTTGCCTTCGCCGACACGTGCAGCACCATCACTTCGGGGGCGATGGTGGGTCGCACCGCATTCGCCGGAGACCTTTGGTACAGCGTCGCGGTCAGCGGTTTCATCTATCCGATCCTCGGCCATTGGGCTTGGGGTCCCGACGGGTGGCTCACCCTCATTAAGCCCAATCCGTTTCATGACTTTGCGGGGTCGACCGTCGTCCACACGATTGGCGGCTTCGTCGCGCTCGCGGGCGCGATCGCGCTCGGGCCTCGGCTGGGCCGGAAGTTCGCTCGAGACGGTGGAGGCATCATGGCCGGCCACAACATGACGCTCGCAGCCGTGGGAGGCGTCATTCTATGGTTCGGTTGGTACGGCTTCAACCCTGGCAGCACGCTCTCGGCCATGGACGTGCACGGAATCGGCCGCGTCGCCGCGAACACCACTCTCGCCGCATGCGCGGGAGGCCTCTCGTCACTCTTTTTCGTCTATTGGCGAGGGAAGTACTGGGATTGCGGCATCACGGTGAACGGCTTTCTCGCGGGCTTGGTCGCCATCACATGCCCTTGCTACTGGGTGTCGCCCGCAGGGGCCTTTGCGCTCGGCGGGATCGCCGGGGTCATCTGCGTGCTCTCGGTCGACTTTCTCGAATATCTCCGGATCGACGACCCGGTCGGCGCCGTGTCGGTGCATGGCGTTTGCGGCATCTGGGGCACGCTCAGCTTGGGGCTCTTTGCCACGGGCCAGTTCGGAGCTCCCGGTCCCTACGGGGCAGACACGTCCCCCGACGTCTTGGTGAGAGGTATCTTGTACGGCGGCGGGCCCAATCAGCTATTTGCACAAGCATTCGGGAGCTTCTGCATAACGACCGGCACGTTCGGCGTCTCGCTCGTCGTCATGTATGCCCTGAAGGCCGCTGGCGTTCTTCGCCTCTCTGCCGAGAAAGAGCGAATGGGAATGGATGTCACCGAGCACGGCGCGCCCGCATACCCCGAGCTCGTGCCTCGCGATTCTGCCGACCCGCGGCGAGACATGCTTGTCCCGGGGACCATGGGCCCAGTCGAGGCCGCCATGCGAACAGTGACGCGCTGACATACTCCTGAAACCATGCCCGCCATACCCTCAAATGATGTGTTCATGAGCGCCACTTCGAGAACTCCCAAAGCGCCGGCGAGTCGAGAGGGCGTGCCGAGCACGTTACGGCCCTCGGGGTTCCAGGGGCAGATCAACGGTGCCACTCTGAGCGACCTCGTTCAGATGGAGTGCCTTTCGGGGATCAAACGCGTGGTGCGCGTGACGTCCGCTCATCACGTGGGTCACTTCTACTTTCGTGATGGGGCGCTCATTCATGCGGACACACGATCCCTTGTCGGCGAGGCCGCAGCCCTCGAAATGCTCTCGTGGAACGAGGGGAGCTTCGAGCCGGTGGAGCGCCAGTGGCCCTCGAAAGACAGTATCTCGTGTACCTGGCAGAGCCTCGTTTTGCGGGCCGCCCAAATTCATGACGAACGTCAGGCGCAGCGCGTGGTCGCGCTGCGCGAGGATGGTCGTCAGCGAGGCAGTGGGGCCGTCAACATCGGGGAAATCATGGAACTTCAGGCGACGCCCGTCGAGATTGGCGGCCACGTTTTTCGAAGCGAGGATTTCGAGTTGATCCTCCGACTCGGAGCGGGCGGCACCATCGTTCACAATCACGGGGGCAGCCAAGATTTCGCGGATATCGTTGCCTATGCTTGCCGGTTGACCGAGCTTATCGGAACCCCACTCGGCATCGAGCGCTTCGCGGCCATGGAGTGTGTGTTCAAAAACGGTCGGTGCTTCATCGTCATCGATTCCAACGGTGATGCGGTGGCTCTCAGGCCGCGACCTTCCGCCGACTCGGCGTCGATCCGCGAGCTCTTCGGAATCTGAGGAGCGACTCGCCATGGCCAGCATCGAAGAATCCCTTCGCACGCTTCGGGACGTCGAAGGGGTCTTTGGCAGCTTCGTCATCTCCGGTTCAGGCACCCTCGTGTCGAAGGACCTGCCTGCCGTCTTCGATAACGAGCTCTTGGCCGAGGTCGGCCCTCGCATCACACGTTTTTACGAAACGTTCGCAAGCGGCGGCGAAGACCTCGAAAGCGTGATGCTTCGCTACTTCGAGCACAAGCTCTATTTGCGAAAGATGGCGTGGGGGTTCATCGGGATCCTTTCGGACATCCAAGTGAACCTGCCGGCGCTACGAATGGTGGGCAATCTGGTCGCGCGCCGCATCGACCCTGAGGTCGCCGGCACGGTTTCGCGCGCACCGTCGCCGCGTACCCCGTCCCCGCCACGCGTGACCATGAAGTCGAGCCCGACTCCGCCGCCTCCGCCGGCGGCTCCCGCACGCCCAACTCCGCCCCCGCCTCCAGTCGGGGCTTCACAGGGACAACGCGATTCGACCCTCCCGACGAGCGAACGCCAGGTACGGATGTATCGCGGGCGCCGAATCGAAGAGTAGGGGGGGGACTTCGTTACTGCCGCGAGGCCGTCGGAATGAAGCTCTTCGAGCCCTTCTCGAGCTGGGCGGGCACGCCAGCGTGGAAAGGCGCCTGATCGCGCTTCCGGCGCAGGCGCGGCAAGCGCCTACCTCTATACGAAGCTGCGCTACGGAATGCCTGACGTCGCGATGATGTGCAATGGCCTTCTCGCTGGGCTCGGGGCGCTCACCGGTCCGTGCGCGTTCGTGACGTCGCTTTCGGCCATGATCCCTCCACGGAGTGTGCGGCCGGCTGCCGACCCCCGTTCCCCCTCGCGTCGCGGAAGCAGCCAGCGTCGTCCCGGAGGTCGGGCGAGACCCAAGCCCCGCGTCGGCCGAGACGCACGTTCGGATGTACCGGGGCCGTCCCGTGGGCGAGTGAGTCGCCGCGAGGGCGGGCGGCTCGCGTACGCTTTGAGCGTGGCGACGCGCTGCTCGCTCGAATGCCCGACTCGCCGCGTGGATCACCGCGCGATGCGTGACGCCATCACGATGGTGCAGGCCGCGCGGTCTCGAACGGAGGGGTCTTCATCGGCGAGAAGCGGGGCGCTCCGGGCGGCGAGTCCGAGCGCCGCGAGGGCGGTGGCTGCCGCGAGACGTTCCGCGGGCGCCGACGCCTTGAGGTCGCCCTCGATCCAGGCTTGAGCGCGGCGATCGCCCGCGAAAGCGAGCGCCAAGCGGGCGTGCGCTCCCAGGCGCTGCCCGGGCCTCGCGAGGGCTTCGAGCGCTTCCATGGCCCCCGGGTCGTGCTCCGCGAGGCGGCCGAGCGCGGCAATGCGCACCGCACGGTCGTCATCCTTGGATGCAGCCTTCACGGCCGCTAAAAGGTCGGGATGGTCGAGCGGGGCCTCGGTCAAGGCCTGAAGGCGTGTGACCTCGGACCCCGACCCGATCGCGCGCGCCATCTCGGCGGTCGCCAGATTGGAGAGATCATCGGCCGGCTCGCGACGCGCGAGCACCGCGAATGCAGCCTCGATGACCCCCGGACCGTGCCCGGATGCGAGGACATTTTCCAGCGCGCCGCGCCCACCCGCGGACCAGACCGATGCGACCGACCAAGCCCTCGCGATATCTTCTCGCAGCCCATCGTCGCCCACGGTCCACAGGTCGCTCAGCACATACGCGGTGCGCGAGCCCGTAGCCGGCGGTAGGGCCGCGATGGCCCTCACGGCTTCGGTGCGCACCATGGGCTCGGGATCGACCCGTGCCGCCCCGGCAAGCGCATCAAGATCCGCCCCGTCGGCCGCGTCGCGTGCCGCCCGCGCGGCCTGACGGCGCACGGCGGGCTCGGGATCCAGAAGGGCAGCGTCGCGCGCTTGCCGATCTTTGGCTCGCACCAGGGCGCGAGTGCCTACCGCTCGCCACTCGGGGCTCGGCTGGGAGAGCATCGCACGAGCGCTCTCGAGGTCGAGCCTCCCCGATTCGATGCGCGCGAGCGCGGCACGCGCCCCTGCTTCATCGCGCGTGCGCATGCGGTCGGTCAGCACGTCGTCGAGCTCGCGAGCGCAGGCTTGCAGCTCGCGCACGCGAAGAACGGCGTCCGCACTGGACGCGAGGCGGACGTCCCGAGCGGCCACCGCGCTCGCCAGCGACGTGGCTTCCCCGTTCGAGATCGTCCCCGCCTTCTCTTGCTTCTCGAGTAAGTCACGAAGCACGACGCGGTCGCCCCGCTCGGCTGCGCGCATCGCGGGAGACGACGCGCACCCGACACCCCCGAGCACGCTCGTCGCCAACGCGGCCGCCCACGTGCGACGCGGCAGGGAGGTCTTCATGCCGCGCACCTAGCCCGTCTCCACGTCGGGTGCTAGGCCAGCGGCGCCGTGGTTCGGAGCGTCGACGTCGTCCTCAACCGCAACGCACGACGCCTGCAGCCGCCCGGCGGCCTTCTCGAAACCCTCGCGCAGGCGGCCGCGCGCGACGGAGCGCGTGTTCACGAGACCCGCGACTTCGGCGACCTCGAACGGGCCGCCCTCGACATCGCCCAACGCGGAACCGAGGCCGTCGTCCTCGCGGGTGGCGACGGCTCCTGTATGGCGGGCGTGAGCGCGCTGGTGCGAGCTTTCGGGCAAGCCCCCCTTCCGGCGTTTGCGCTGGCGCCTGCGGGGACCGTCGGAACGATTGCTCGAAACGTCGACGGCCATCGGCGGACCGCAGAAACCGTGATTCGCGATGTTTGTCGCGGCTCGACTCGCACGGTCCTCTGGCCGACTCTTCGCGTCGAAGACGCGGCTGCGAGAAGGCTCGTCGGCTTCATCTTCGGCTGCGGCCTCGTGGCGCGCTTCTTCGAGGTCTACGACGCCTCCCCTCGAGGCGTGGGCGCCGCCGCCGGCATCGCCGCGCGCGTGTTCGTCGGGTCCCTCGTCCGGTCGAAGCTCGCTCGCCAAGTGCTCGACCCCGTCGCATGCACGGCGACCGTCGACGGCCACGTGCAACCCGGGACGCGCTACAGCCTGGTGGTCGCGAGCGTCGTGCGCGACGTGGGTCTCGGGCTCCGGGTCACCTACCGGGCGGGGGAGGAGACCGAACGGTTTCATGTCGTTGCGAGCGGGCTCCCCCCGAAGGCGTTGGGCTTCCAGGTGCCGCGTGTGCTTGCCGGGCGCCCGTTGCGAGGCGAGCCACGCATCGACGCCCTCGCGGCCGCGCTGCGGGTCGACTTCGCGGGCGACGAAGGGGCGTATGTCCTCGATGGAGAGCTCATTCGCGCTCGCTGGGCGAGCGTAGTCGCCGGGCCCGTGCTCAAGCTGCTGGTCGCTCCATGAACGCGGCACGATTCGGCTCCAGGTGCACGACGACGTCGGCAATGGCGGCCGGCTCGCTCCGGTGCGTGACGAGAATCACGGTTCTCTTCCCGCGCAGCGCGGCAATGGCTTCGAGCACGGCCCGCTGAGCGGCAGGGTCGAGGCCGCTCGTGGGCTCGTCCATGACGACGACGGGCTGCCGGGTGGCGATGGCGCGAGCAAGCGCGATCCACTGCCGCTCGCCGCCGGAGACTCCTCGTCCTCCCGCGCCGAGTCTCGCGCCTCGGAGCGCCTCGACCAGATGACCCGCTCCCAGCGGACCGAGAGCTTCGAGGGGTTCTGCGTCGCCGCTGCCGAGCGATACGTTGCTTGCGAGGGTGTCGGTAAGAAGGGGCGCGTCCTGCGGGACCCAGGCGAAGGGACGCGCGCGCGGTCCCGCCGGAGCGTCACCTAGGGGCGCGCCGTCGAACAGGATTTCGCCGGCTGCCGCCCTCTCGAGCCCGAGCAGAGTACGCAGCAGCGTGGTCTTTCCGACGGCCGTGGGTCCGACGATGACGATCACGGCGCCAGGCTCGACGCAGAGCGACACCGGCCCACAAGCCCCGCGCGCGAGGCGGAGCGCTCGAAGCTCGAGCACACCGAGAGGCCAGATTCGTCGTGGACCTGCGTCGTCGTCGGGGTCGTCGAACGTGGCCGATTCCAGACCCCCTCCGAGCCCGACGACGCTGCTCAGCTCGTCGTAGGCGGCGTGTGCACGGACGAGCGCGAGGCGCGCATCCGACAGCTCACGGAGCGGGCGATAGGCGAGAAAGAACGGAACCGCGAAGGCGAGAAGCGTCGGGCCGTCGAGCCCCGAGCCGAGCACTCCCGCACGCTGCGCCGCGAGAGCGACGACCAGCGCACCGGCGCCCAGAACCTCGTTCGTTCCACTGAGCAAGACGGTCTTGGCCGCAAGGCGAGCCGAGCCTTCGGCCAAGCGCCCCCCCAAAGACTGCATGCCTGCGCGGGCCGTGCTCTGCGCGCCGTAAGTCACCCAAAGGTCGGCGTGCCGGACGCACTCATCAGCGGCTTCCAGCAGCTCGGCTTGCTCTCGCGAGGCGCGAAACGTCGCCTCGCGGTATCCCGCTCGTACTCGACCGAGGAGCCCGCCGAAACCGGCGAGCACCCCCGCAGCGACGGCGGCCATGCGAGGCGACAGGAGCACTAGGAGGACCGCGAGCGGAACGAGCTGAGCGATGGCGCGAAGGCCCCCGAGCAAACCCCAAGCGAGGCCCGCCTCGACGTCGCGAGCTCGCTCGGTGAGCGCGAGCACGGCAGTGGCCGGGTCCGATCCATGATCGTTCTGTCGCGGTTGGCGCAACTGGTGTCGTGACAACAAGGCGTCAAGGAGGTCCAACCGAACGGCACATCCTACTTGCGCGGCAAGGCCGGTCTGAATGTAGGTCGCGTAAGCGCCCGCTCCCGCTTTCACGGCGACGACGGCCAGCCCCACGAATGAAAAGAGAAATGCAGCGTCGGCGGCTGAGCCGAAGTGCAGAAGCTTGGCCAGCCGCTCTGCGCCAATGCCCCTGCTTTGTATACCCCAGCGGCTGGCGAGCGACAGGGCAAGAGCGCTCGCGACAAGCGCCATGAGAGCGTGGCCAAGAGCGTGCATTGCTGAAGTCACGGCGAAAGCCACAGCAGTGGGCTTGCGACCCCACAAGCCACGAAGCGCCTTAAGATAGTAGGGCAACACAGCCGAATTACGTGACATCGACAATTGCGTTTTGGACGATTGGGTTCCGGAAGCTCCCTGCTGACGCGAAGGAATGTTCACGAGGTACTGATCATCTCACATATGGGGAAACCCGCATGACCGCTCGCTCGTATATCGATCTCAAGCCTTAGCCTGCGAGCACGCTGGCCACGATGCACAAGACTGCCCCGCAATCTTTGCGAACTCGTCCCCGCGGCGACGCCCGCGTCGCCACCCATCCGCACACGAGCGAGGAAGCACCCGACATGAGCAACAGCAAGGGCAGCACCGCCGCCGTCAGTCACGAGGCCGACGACTTTGACGCCGAGGGTCGGCAAGCGGCTGTGGAAGCCCCCGTGAGCGGTGCGCTCGAAATGGTCGAAGACGAGGGCGAGCCGGTGCCCGACGTCGAAGAGTCCAGTGTCGAGCTTTCCGCGCCCAGCCGATCCCCGTCGGACCGAGAGATCGAAGAAGGGGGCGGCGACTCCATGCTCGCCCGCTACTTCCGAGAGATGGCCACCCACCCGGTCATGGGCCAGGCGGATGAGCTGCGTACGGCGATTGCGGTCGAGCAGGTGGAGATGGACCACTGGTCGGCCATCCTCAGTTTCCATCCCGCGGCCGAGGTCGCCCTCGCTTCGCTGGAGAAAGACCTGCCCACGGGCGAAGATGCTCTCGATCTCCCCCAGATCCGAGAGCTTCACAAGCTTCTGAAAACGTACAAGAAGCAGCACAAGCTCGGGCGCGACCAGGAGCGCAAGTACCGCGCCTGGAGCGCCTCGCTCGCGAAAGCCATACGCTTGGCCGACGGCGATCGTCTCTGGATTGCTCACGCTGAAGCAGCCGTTCGCAAGCTGGGCGATGCACCGAGCGAGGAGGAGCGCGACACCGTGCTCGAGCTACCCGAGGGCTCGGTGCCGGCCGCCAGCGTCCCACACCTGGCTCCCACCCCCGCTTACCGAAAGTACCTCGACCGGATCCGTCTCGCGGCAGGGCGTTCGCGCAGCGTCAAAAATGTCTTCGTAAAGGCGAACCTGCGATTGGTGGTGTCGATCGCCCGTCGTTACAACCGCGGCCGTCTCCCGCTCATCGACCTGATCCAAGAGGGCAACATCGGCCTCATGAAGGCCGTCGAGCGCTTCGATCACAGCCGGGGCTACCGCTTTTCGACGTACGCGTCCTGGTGGATCCGCCACGCCATCAGCCGGGCGCTCGCCGACAAGGGCCGCGCGGTGCGCATTCCGGTTCACATGCTCGATACACACAACCGGATTCAGCGCGCGACGCAGGCCGTGCTCGCCCGCACCGGGCGCGAGCCGACCCTCGACGAGCTCGAGCGCGAGACGGGCATCCCCCAAGACAAGCTCGACAAGGTAACCGGCGCTTGGGCCGATACACCCTTCTCGCTCGACCGCCCCGTCGGCGACGAAGATGGTCGAAAGTTCATCGATTTTCTCCAAGACGAGGCGTCGCTCACTCCTTACGAATCACTGGCCAACCACAACTGGAGCGGAGAGGTCAGGCGCCTGCTGACCACGCTCACGCCCATCGAGTCGCGGATCATTCGGTGGCGCTTTGGCCTCGACGACGAGGACGAGCTCACGCTCAAAGAGATCGGCGACAAGTACAACCTGTCGCGCGAGCGCATTCGGCAGCTGCAAGAGCAGGCCCTCGGGAAGATTCGCCGCCAGATGCGCGAGTAGGAGGTTCTCTCACTTGTAGAGCTTCGCGATGAGCTCCACGAGCCTGTCCGCACTTCGCCGGGCGATGTCCTGCTTGCCCGCCACGCGGTTGTACAGAATCGAAAAAGCGATGGGACCGCGCCCTTCTCGAAGGACATAACCGCTGAGGGCGATGGCGTCGTCGAGCGTGCCGGTCTTGGCGCGCACCCGGCGCTTGGTGAGCTCGTTGCGGAACCGCTTGTGAAGCGTGCCGTCGACGCCTCCGATGGCGAGCTGCGCGAGGTACTCCGGCTCCACCTGCGGGTCCCGCCAGGCCCAACGAAGGAGCGAGGCCGTGCTGTAGGCGGTGACGCGGTCGGCATCGAACAGGCCCGAGCCGTTCTTGAAGATGACGCCGGGATCGCCCGCGCCTATGCGATCGAGAAAGCCGGCGACGACCTCCCCGGCTTCGGCACTCTTGGCCGGGCGATGCTTCGCCTCGCCACCGAGGCTCTTGAAGATCATCTCGGCGTAGAAGTTGTCGCTCTGCTTTCCCAGCCCATAGAGCAACGACGAGAGCGGTTCGGAGGCGTGCTTGGCGAGAACACGCCCCTGGCTGGAGCCGAGCTTCACGCCTCCGGTAACCTTCACGTCGGCTTTCTCGAGCAGCGCCTTGAGAGCAAATCCGGCCAGCAACCTCGGATCGTCGGCGCGGCGCGTGTAGCGCACCAAGCGCGAATCGGCGCCGATCCCCCCGCTCACGTGGGCGGTCATTCGCAGGCCGCTCCCTGCGAGCTCGAGTTGAACGTCGTCCGCGGCGCCTGCATGCTCGGTGCGGACCGTCCCGTCGAGATCGACGAACCCCGGGGGCTCGACTTCGAGCTGGGCCGGACCCCCGGCGCCGGACGGGCGCACCGTGAGGGTGATGCAATTCTCGTCGAGCGCCACGGCGCTCACCGGAGCGCGGAACGCGGCCCACTCGTTGGGCTGCTGCTCGAATGCCGGCGGCGTCGTGAGCTCGTCGTAGAACTCCTGATCGACGACGATGTCGCCGTCGATGCGCTTGATTCCGTACGCCTTGAGCTCCTGCACCATCGCCCAGAGATCCGACGTCTTGAGCGACGGGTCCCCGAAGCCGCGAAGCCCCAGCGAGCCCGAGACCGCTTCGCCCGAGAGCTTGCCCGAAAGCGTCGTCTCGTAGCGGTGCTCGCCCCGAAGAATCGCAAGAGCGGCGGCTGCCGTGTATAGCTTGGCGTTGGACGCAGGATTGAGCGCAATGTGCTCGTTGACGGCCGCGAGCCACCGCCCGGAATCGACGTCGACGATCGCGATGCCGACGCTGGCCGCGCCCAAAGCTCGCTCGGAGCCCGCCGCCGCGACCGCTGCCTGGAGCTCTGGAACGAAGGTCGATGGGGCCGCGCCGCCGTCGACGGCCCCCTCGGGCCTCCCCTCGGGCGACAGGAGAAAGAGAGCCGCCGCGCACGATAGAGCGATGAATGCGCGGAGGATCCGGGGGGCCATGGGGTTAGCGCTCCTGCGGCGGCACAGGCGCGGTGGCCCATGAATAGATCGCGACACGCGGGCTGGGAAGCGTTCGTGCTCGCGGCCCTCGCGGCCCTCGCGCCCATCGCGGGCGTCGCCGGGTTCGTCACTGGCTGCACCGCGCGCGCCCACGACGAGGGTCCTCGTCCGATCGAGATGATTGTCGCCAGCGACCCGGAGACCCTGGACCCACGCTACGCGACCGACGCGGTAGGCCTTCGGGCGACCCGCCTGGTGCACGCGGGCTTGACTCGCATGGATCCGAACACCCTGGAACCAATTCCATACGCGGCCCGAGGCTGGCGCTGGGTCGACGCGCAAACCCTGCGGGTGGAGCTTCGCGACGACGTCTTCTTCCACTCGGGAGCCCCGCTCACCTCCCGCGATGTCGTCGAGACTTTGCGAGCCATGGCGTCGCCCGAGGTGGGGTCTCGACATGCCGCCATCGTGGAGGCCATTGCAGGCGCGGACGCCGACGGTCCTCACGTCGTGGTCATCCGCCTCGCGCATCCGCACGCAACGCTGCTCGCCGATCTGGAGCTGCCCGTTCTCCGGGCCGACCAGGCGGCGTCGCGTCCTTCGCCCGACGGCTCGCTCGACGGCCTCGGGCCCTACGTCGTCGCGGGCATTGCAAGAGGAGAAGTCCGTTTGGAGCCCGCGGAGCGAAGCGTGCTGCCTCATCCTGCGCACGCCGTGACGCTCCGCACCGTCCACGACGAGAACGCACGCGCCCTGCGGCTGGAAAGCGGCCGCTCCGATGTCGCCCTCAATGTCATTTCTCCGACGCTCGTCCCTGCCCTAGAAACCCAACCGGGACTCCACGTGGTGGCGCGGCCCGGAGCGAATCTCACGTATGTCGTCGTTCAGGAGGCGAGGCCGCCGCTCGACGATGTGCGCGTACGCCGTGCGATTTCGCTCGCCATCGACCGCGCGATGCTTTGCCGATCGCTCCTCGATGGCCGGGCCCAGCCCGCAGGAGGGCTCATCGCTCCAGCAAACTGGGCGCACACGCCCTCTCCACCCTTCGCGTTCGATCAGGATGCCGCTCGGGCCTTGCTCGATGCTCGCGGAGGCGACCGTCGCCGCCTGACCCTGCTCTCGTCGACGGAGAGGCTGCGCGTCGACGTGGCACGCAGCGTGGCCCAGGAGCTCGGCGACGTGGGCGTCGACGTCGGTGTCGTACCGCTCGAGCTCGGCACGATGCTCGCCCGATTGGCCGCCGGAGACTTCGACCTCGCCATTCTCCAGCTCCCGGAGATGACCGAGCCCAACGTTCTCCGACACTTTCTGCACGGGTCGTTCGTACCTCCGAAGGGCGCGAATCGAGGACGTGTCCACGACCCGGTTCTCGACCAATGGCTCGACGTCGGCGATCGCGAGGCCGACCCGATTCTCCGGCGATCCATTTACGCCCAGGTCGAAGCGCGCGAGCGCGAGCAGATGCATATCATTCCGCTCTGGCACGAAGATCAGATCGCCGTGACGAGTGACCGAGCGCAATCGTTCCTTCCGAGCGCCGAGGGCCGCTGGTTGGGCCTTGCCAGCCTGCCTTGATGCCTTGACTCCATCGTTCGTCGCGGCTTGCCAAGGCGCGTGGCCTCCTGCAATCTGCGCGCCTCAAACCGACCCGGAGGTCCCTATTGGCTCGCGCTCTCGCCGTCTCTCTGCTCGTGCTCGCTTTCGTCTTGGAGGCGGGCGCCGCTCGCGCCCAGGCCGCGCTTACCGGCGCACCTCCGGCCGATGCCAAAGCCCTGGTCGACGCACCGAAGGGCCCCGGCGATGCGCCAGTCATCGCGAAGCCCACCAACGCGACCTCGGCCACACTGTCCGCCGGCGGCCAACTCGTCACGGGCAACTCGAGGCAACTTGCGGCAACCGCCAACGGGCTGTTCGAAACGCGCTTCGGCGACAATTCATTCGGCGCGGCGATCCTCGGAAACTACGGAGAAGCCGCGGCGCCAGGCGCGGCCGTCGTCGAGACCGCGAGAAACGTGCAAGGACGCCTGCGATACGATCGATACCTGACCGACCGGACGAGCGTGTTTTTCGCCGTCACCGGCCGGCAGGACAAGTTTCAAGGTCTCTATTTTCGCCTCAATCTCGACCCCGGCTTCAAATACCTTTTCGTCAACCACCCGAAGACAGTGCTTTGGGGTGAGCTCGGCTACGATTTTCAGTACGACGACCGATACAACAGCGCGCGCTACGTACTCGATTCGAACGGCGACCGCGTGGTCGATCCGTTCGGGAATTGGGAGTGGGTCCCCAAGACGGAGGTCGACCACTCGATCCGTGCTTTCGTCGGAGCCAAGCACGCGTTCAACGAGCAGGTGAATATCGCCGGAGGTGTCGAATATCTCCAGAGCGTGGTCGAGGCGCAGCGCTCACGACTCAACTTCGACCTCCTCTTCGTCGCCAAAGTAGGCGGCGGAGCTTCGGTGGGCTTGGGCTTCAGCGCGCGATACGACAACGATCCCCTGCCGGGCAAGCAGGACCTGGACACGGCGACCACCGTGAGCCTTCTCTATTCATTCAGCTCCGCGGCAGCCCCTCCACCGCCCCCGCCTCCACCTTGCGAGCCGACGCCGCCGAGCGCTCCACCGGCACCCGCTCCGGCGACACCCCCGGCCGCGGCGACACCCCCGGTCGCGGCGACACCCCCGGCCACGCCGGCGGCTCCGGCGACGCAACCGCCGAGCGCTCCACCCGCCCCCTCCGCACCCCCACCGAGTCCCGACCCGGTACCTTGAAGGGAGAGCCCCATGTCGTTCGCATCGGATTTCAAAAGCTTCGCGTTCAAAGGCAACGTCGTCGACCTGGCCGTAGGCGTCGTCATTGGAGCAGCCTTCGGCAAAATCGTCTCCGCGCTCGTGGCCGACATCATCATGCCCGTCGTCGCGCTTGTGATGCCAAGCGGCGACTGGCGAGCGAGCGGCTTGATGCTGCGCGAGGCGGCCAACCCCAAGGACAATGTGGTCCTTCGCTGGGGCGACTTCATGGGCGCCATCCTCGACTTTCTCATCGTCGCCTTGGTGCTCTTCCTCATCGTCTCCAAAGTGATCAAGGCCGCCGAGGGACGGCTGATCAAGCGTGATGCCGCCCCGGCAACCAAACCATGCCCCTTCTGTCTCGAGACGGTGCCGCTCGCCGCAACGCGCTGCAAAGCCTGCACGTCGACGTTCACCTGAACGCGCCCGCCCCCGCAGGCGCAGCAGCATCCCCCATGCGGGCCCAGTACCGCAGGCAGGAACGACTACCGCGGATCGACGAAGGCTTCTTGCAGCGTCTGCATCACGTGGCCCGCGACCACCTCGAGGGTGATCGCCTCGATGTCGTATTCGCCCCGTTTCCCACGGCTTCCGCCCGAATTGATGATCGTATTGGTGGACGAGACGGTGATCTTTCGCTCGTTCCGATTCGCGGAGAACGTGATTTCGACGAAGTTGTTGTTCTTCTCGACGGACTTGTTCGCGAACGGTTTCGGGATGACCCTGAGTGAGATCGCCGCGAGGGTGATGCCGCCCGAGGTGCTCGACGACTCCTCCTGTTCGCGCGCGCTGGCCGCGTGTCCGTGGCCCGCAAGCAAGTCCATGAACTCCTGAAGCGCGGGCCGAATCATCTCCGTCTTGAGCGTGGCGAAGCGCTCCGGGAACGCAGCCTGCGCGGCGCGCACGGCCGCATTGCGACGCTCGACTTCGGCGAGCTTCTCGCTGTAGGTCGCGAGAAGCGTCTCGAGCTCAGCCTTCGTCTCCTGCTTCATGGGGGTGTCGACCTCCGCGTCGTTGCGTCCACACCGTAGGCTTTTTGTCGCCTCGACGAGAGCACTTTTCGTGCGCGCGAGTCCAGGAGCGACGCGCCCACGCGCCGGGCTCCGAGGCCCGTGGGCCGGGGCGAGCGCCATGCTCGCAGCGGC
>Ga0070761_10000417_pt1 | contig 27932 bp, 23 predicted proteins | sample HubBroMetageREF1_FD_66724 | JGI IMG/M metagenome (GOLD analysis project Ga0070761, IMG submission 66724) | Reference soil microbial communities from the Hubbard Brook experimental Forest, New Hampshire, USA - Hubbard Brook CCASE Soil... | ecosystem: Environmental > Terrestrial > Soil >... | reverse complement strand
TTCCTTCATGCCGTGAAGCACGGAGTTGTCTTGAATGTTGGAGTAGTGGCCGACCCGAATCTGGTGGACGTCGCCGCGGAGGACGGCGTTCATCCAGACGCTGGAATGCTCGCCCATAATGACGTCGCCGATGAGCTGGGCGAAGTCGTCGATGTAGGCAGTGCTGGGAACCTGGGGAGTGACACCTCTGAAGGAGCGGATCATGGCCTTGCCAACATAGCACAGGAGTCAGGTCTTAGGTGTTGGGTCTTAGGTTTCAGATTTCAGAGTCGGGGCGGGTTTCCTAAGACCTGAGATCTAAGACCTGAGACCTAAGACCTAAGACCTGACACCTGCGTTTTCTCGTGTAAGATTCAGCTCTTGGTGGTGCTTGCTTGGCGATGAACGCGGCAGACTTCCGACGGATTGCTTTGAGCCTCGAAGGTGCAGTCGAGAGCTCGCACATGGGAGCGCCCGACTTCCGCGTGGGAGGCAGGATCTTCGCCACGCTGGCCTCGCAGAAAGATGGCTACGGCAACTTGATGCTCACGCCAGAGATGCAGGCGGAATTTGTCCGGGAGCTGCCCGAAGTTTTTCTGCCCATTCACGGCGGCTGGGGACGGATGGGCGCAACCCACATTCTCTTTTCGAAAGCGAACGAAGACGTGCTGACAGGCGCGCTGCGCGCCGCCTGGAAGTTACGGGTGGAGAAGAATGCGGGGACGAAGAAAAAGCGAGCTCCGAAGCGCGGTTGAATTTACAGAGAATCGCCATCTCTAAGGGAGTTCTCAGTTAGTGCAAACGCCTGTTCTCGCCAGTTATGCAGGAATTTGTGCACTCACCGAAGTCTGCCGTGCTCGGGAAAGGACCACCAGACCGACGGCATGAACAATGAGAGTCAAGCTTTGCCATACCAGTGGCCGGACGGGTGAGTGAAATATGGCAATCGATGCTGCGAAGCTGAGCGTAATGGCTAGAGTGTCAACTGCGTACAGCCAAAAGCTGACCTGGGTAGCACGCTTCCGCCCATGCAAAACCTTGACAGCAAGCACCAGCGACACCAAGACAAATGGCATGTCGAACGCCAATGCAGGTAGAGCGGTATACCACCAAGGCGCCCCCGGCGGCTCCAGTTGCAGACCCACGAAAATCGCATCGATGAACTGTGTAAATGAGAGTCCAATGAAGAGGTCGATGAAGCGAGAATACTTGAACAGTATCAGCGAGTTGAGAACAGTCGTCGCTGCGACGACGCAGAGCCAGATCGCCGCTGCTTTTGCTCGCGTTATTCCAGAGTCTCTAACTTTCTGTGCGCTGTTTTGCGGTGGAGAGGTCATCGCAGTCCGCATCCTAGCTCAGCAATGTCCTTAGCTGTTGCAAAATCGCGATTTCACTAACTACCTTTAGACTGTCTCGCAATAGGGCACGCCTTACCTCGCCGGTGCGTAGAAATAATAATCCGCCGTGTAACTGCTTTTTGTTTCGGCGTCGTGGTGCGACTCGTCGCATCCCTGCGCCGGTGGCTTCCCGGCGTGAGTTTGGACACGCTGAATCGTCGTCACCTTCGTTAGCAGGCCATTGCCCGCGTGACTCACGACATCCACCCGCAACCATGGAATGGAGTCGGGATCGTCGGAATCCATGTGCGCTGAGGCCTTGCCCGCGACTTCGCTGCCATCGGTCAGCTTCCACGAGGGGCCGGCGAAATGGCTTCCGATGACCTTGCCTCTTTCATCTTTCAGCTCTGCATCGGGCGCTTTTAGGGCCCATGCGAACTTGCCGTCCGCGCCGACCTTGCAGGTATAGATCTGCGATCCGGAGGCATGAGCGAGTAAGACAACTTCTTCCCCAGGGTGGGCCTGAATCGCATCCGGGACTTTGGGTGGAGACACTTTCTGCGCTTGGGCCTCGAGCACGCCGAGAACTGACCCGAGCACAATGAAGCCCATGATCGCTGGCAAGGTATGTGTAAATCTGGTTAGTATAAATCGCATGGCGCGATTGTAGCAGGCGCGAAACAGTGCGCACCATCCACGACAAGTTGTGGCGTTAACCTTTTCGGCATTCACCTTTAGAGGAGTGACACTCCTGTACAATCTCTCGGAATGAAGCGGTTGGCTAGAGTTTCGGCGATCTCTTGTATCGTCTGTGCCGCGCTGGGCGCTGCGGTGTGGGTTGCTGCCGAGCCGATTGCTTCTCTGCACCCGACCAACTACGTCAATGACTTTGCCGGGGTGCTGGACGCGGCTACGCAGGCGACCTTGAACGATCTTTGCCGGCAGGTGGAGCAGAAGGCGCACGCCCAGATTAGCGTGGTGACCGTGAAGTCTACTGATGGCGAGGACGTCTTTAGCTATGCGGTGGATCTGTATCAGAAGTGGGGGATTGGGAAGAAGGGAAGCGATCGGGGAGTGCTGATCCTGTTGGCGACCCAGGATCGCAAGTTCGGTGCGAGTGTCGGCTATGGTCTGGAACCGATTCTTCCGGATGGCAAGATAGGTGGTTTTCGTCGGGAAGTGGTGCCGTATCTGGCTCGCGGTGATTACGCAGCAGGCTTGTCGTTGATGACCTCCAAAATCGCGGATGTCGTCGCCCAAGATGCGGGAGTGAAGTTGGACAACCAGCCTCGCGTTTTCACGCCTCGTCCGCAACCCGCGCCTGGCGTGGGCGTGGGAGTCGGGGTGGTTGTAATCGTCGTCATCATTTTTATGGTGATTTCCATTTTGCGGGCGATATTTCGGGGAGGTGGGGGCGGGCGAGGCGGAGGATCCGGATTTTTGTCGGGGTTGTTGTGGGCCATGCTATTCAGCAGCATGAGGGGTGGTGGGGGTGGATACGGCGGTGGGTTCAGTGGCGGCGGTTTCGGTGGTTTCGGCGGCGGAGGTGGTGGGGGCGGATTCGGTGGGTTCGGCGGTGGGAGCACAGGTGGTGGCGGGTCGTTCGGCGGTTATTAGAAAGCGAGAGTCACGATGGTTCCGGAAAAGCTGATTGACGATTTTGTCGAACGTATGCGGGCGGCGGCGGGGACGAATCTGCTGGCGGTGATTCTCTATGGGTCGGCGGCGGCTGGCGATTACGTTGCCGAGCACTCAGACGTGAACTTGCTGTGCGTGCTTCGCGAAACTTCTTACGCTGCGATTGAGGCTCTGGCTCCGGCGGTCGCATGGTGGGAGAAGCAGAAACATCGGCCGCCACTGCTGCTGAGCGCGGAGGAGATGCGGCGCTCGGCAGACGTTTTCTCCATCGAATTTCTGGACATGCGCCGGCATTACCGCGTGCTCTGGGGCGACGATGTTTTGCAGACGCTGGAGATCCCTATGCGCGGGCATCGGGCGCAGGTTGAGTATGAACTGCGGGAAAAGACCATCCTGCTGCGGCAGCGGTTGCTGGCGGTCGCGGGAAACTCGGACGCTAAGTGGGAATTGTTGCTGCGGTCGCTGCCGGCGTTTGGCACGCTGTTTCGTCACACGCTGATTGCGCTGGGCGATGCGGGAGCGGGATCGAAACGGGAAGCGGCGGCTGCGCTGGCTGGAAAGCTGGGGATCGATGCCAGCGTGTTTGGCGAGTTGCTCGATGTTCGGGAGCGAAAGAAAGATCGGAAGTCAACGAATGTCGATGAGATATTTGCGCGTTATTTGAAGTTGGTGGAGCAGGTGACGGCGGCGGTCGACAAGATGCTGGATCCGGCGGCGTAGGCTCCTTTGGTTTCGAGGTGGAGTGGCGGAACATGAGGAAGCTGATTCTATTCAACATGACTACCCTGGACTGCTTCTTCGCAGACTCCAGCGGTGCAATCGATTGGCACGTCGTCGACGAAGAGTTCCATGCCTTTGGCCTCCAGCAGCTCGATTCGGCGGACACCCTCTTGTTCGGCCGAGTAACCTACCAACTCATGGCAGGTTACTGGCCAACCGAGGCTGCGATCCAACGCGACCCGCTCATTGCCGCCAAGATGAATCAAACGACGAAGGTCGTGTTTTCAAGGACGCTCGACAGAGTGGCATGGGCGAACTCAAGATTGGTAAAAGAGAAAGCGGTTGAAGAGGTCGCGAGATTGAAACAGCAGCCGGGCAAGGACATGCTCATTTTCGGGAGCGCCAACCTCGCGGCTACATTGACACAAAGTCGCCTCATCGACGAATACCGGATGATGGTGGTTCCGATGGCGCTGGGCAGCGGCCGTCCGCTGTTTCAGGACATCGAGGGCAGGCTGCCGCTGAGGCTTCTAAACACGAGGGCATTCCGTTCTGGTAATGTCCTCTTGGCCTATCAGCCAAAGTAGAAGAATAAAGACTCGGGAAAAATACATAGCGATTCAAATACATAGCGATTCAGGAGAGTGACATGAAGGGCTTGATTGTGTTGGTGGTGCTGGTGGTGATCGGGCTGGCGGTGTTTGGACAGTACGTGGGCGTGAAAAATAATCTCGTCGCGAAGGATCAGGCGGTGAAAGCGGCGTGGTCGCAGGTGGATATCGTGCTGCAGCGGCGCGCAGATTTGATTCCGAACCTGGTGGAGACCGTGAAAGGATATGCGCAGCAGGAAGTGACCGTGTTTGGCGACATCGCCAAGGCGCGGTCGGCTCTGCTCTCGGCGCAGACTCCATCCGATAAGATCGCCGCGAACGGGCAGTTGGATGGCGCGATCGGCCGGCTGCTGCTGATCGTAGAGAATTATCCGCAGCTTAAGTCGAACGAAAATTTTCTGCGCTTGCAAGATGAGTTAGCGGGCACGGAGAACCGGATCGCCGTCGAGCGCAAGCGCTATAACGACGCGCTGCAAGATTACAACACTTATGTGCTGCAGTTTCCGAACAGTCTGTATGCGGGGTATGCGGGATTCAAGCAGAACCCGGCGTACTTCCAGGCAACGGAAGCTTCGCGGCAGGTGCCGAAGGTGGACTTTGGCGCTAAGCCGGCTGCTCCGGCGACAACCGCTCCAGCAGCTGCTCCGGCACATTGAAGTCGATGGTCGTTAGCCGTTGGTCGTTCGCGGTTCGACTGGGTGGAGGGAATCGGCGGGTTGAAAGGCTTTTGCCTCGCTAGGCCTTTGCTCGCTAACGACCAACGACTGACGACCAACGACCAGCCCCAACGACTCTCCCCAAACCGAACATATTGCCCGCCCGTGCGTCACATTCTGGCGACGTGCACTTTGGTATACAGATGAACAGGGTCTCTGGAATCCCCTCCCGATTCCGAAGTCTCGGATCGAGGGGATTCTTATGTGCTGCCGCTTTGGGCCATTTCTGGTTACGCTTCGCGATATTTTTCGGGTAGTTGTCTGCAGCATATTCCTCTTTCAACTCATCCTTCTTATTGGTTCTCGAGCTTGGAGCCAGGATGCGTCCACGGGCGCGCTGCGGGGAGTGGTATTAGACGCCCAGGGAGCGGTGATTACGAATGCGGACATTGTGGCGATACGGATCGAGACCGGGGTCCGCTACCACTCGGCCACGGATTCAGCGGGACGGTTTGTCGTCGACCTGCTGCTTCCGGGAAAATATTCCGCGCGGGCGGAGGCGGAAGGAATGTCGCCAGAGATTTCTCCGCTGATTCGGGTTGAGGTGGGCTTGGCGGAGCAGTTGACGTTCAAGCTACGGGTAGCGGGGCCGAAGGAGTCGATCACCGTGTCGGATGCCCCGCGGACCGTGGACGCGAATCCGAGTTCGGTGTCGGCGCTCGTGGATGAGCAGGCGATCAAGGATCTGCCGTTGAATGGGCGGCGGTATACCGATCTGCTGTTGCTGTCACCGGGCGTGACGCAGGATCCGCGCGGATTGACTTCGGGCTCGAACGGCGATCTTTCTTACGGCGGAATTCGCGGATACAACACGAGCTTTCTGATGGATGGCCTCGACAACAATAACGGGTTCTATGCCCAGGCGACCGGCCGGTATCGTGCGCCTTACCAGTTTTCCGACGAGATGATCCAAGAGTTCCGCGTGCAGTCGAGCGGGTATGGAGCAGAGTCGGGCCGGGCTGGGGGCGCGGTGGTGAATGTGGTGACGAGATCGGGCACCAACCATTGGCACGGGAGCACTTTCTATCGTTTGCGCGACAGTGAACTGGGGGGAGCGGCTCCTCCATTTGTGGGCTTCAATCCTAGCAACGAGCAGCATCAATTCGGCGCGACCATCGGAGGGCCGATCCAGCGCAGCAAGACGTTTTTGTTTGCGGGCTACGATCAGCACATTTTTAATGTGCCGGCGGTGGTGCAGTTCTCCAACGGTCTGACGGCGGTGGTGCCGCAATTGGGCGAGTACCCGACGCCGGGGGATTACGAGATTTGCAATCCCGCGATTGGCGGAGGGGCTTGCGACGAAGCAATTGTGCCAGGCTGCCCTCCTCCCAGTATGGGTGGGCCGCCCTGTGTTGGGCCGACGGTGGCGCCGGCGGCCACGCAGCTTTCGACCATGGGCGGGACGTTTCACGCGAAGTTATTAGGAGAAACGGGATTTCTGAAGCTGGACAGGGTGTTGGCGCCGCATCAGTTTCTTACCGCGCGATTGAGCGCATCGCAATCTTATGGGGAGAACAACGTCTTCTTCGATCCGGGGAGTCCGATTTCATTTGATTCGATCAGCGCGAATGGGGAAGAAGACGTGGAGACGGAAAGCGGTTCGCTGAGTTTGCTGAGCGGAATTACGCCGCGGCTGACGAGCCATCTGCGGGTGCAGTTTTCGCGCGACCTCGAGCAGCAGTTTCCCAATAGTACCGGGACGCAGGCGAGCATCTACAGCTGGATGGAGGCTTTCGGGCAGTCTTCTAACTTGCCGCGAACAACCAGGGAACACCGCTTGCAATTGGCGGAGACCCTGAGCCTGACCCGCGGGCGGAACCAGTGGAAATTCGGAGCCGACGGGATGCGGACCTGGGACTACGATTATTTCCCGTCACTGTTCGATGGCGAGTATTTCTTCGACGACATTTCGGTGAATCCGTTTACGTTTGTGCCGATGCATGAAGGGCTGGAGTTAACCCCATTGCGGGCATACGCGCACACAATCATGCCCAGCTGGAACTTTGACGCCGGCAGTTGGACCGGACCGCCCGCCAACTTGGCGCGATATTACGAGCAGAATTTCGGGAATCCTGTGTCGAATCCGAACGGCAACGACTACGCGGCGTTCGTGCAGGACACGATGCGGCTCACGCCGCACTTCAGCTTGAGCCTGGGAGCGCGCTATGACCTGCAGACCTTTTCGAAGACGGGAATGGTGAGTAATCCGCTGTGGTCGCAGGTGGGGAAGATGCCGCTGAACAGAATGAATTTTGCGCCGCGGGCGGGCATCGGATATTCGTTCGGCAACGAGCGGCCGACGATGGTGCGGGCGGGATTTGGAATTTTCTTCACCCGCATTCCGCAGAGTTATCAGACAGCGGTGCTCGATGACAATGGGCTGACGGATAATTTTATTTCTCTCGATAATACGGTTTCCGCCGAACAACAGGTTTTTCCTTCTTATCCGAATGCGGCGGTGAACTGTCCGCGGGGTCCGGTCTCATGCTCCATACCGTCGGCTTGGCAGCCGTATGCGACCAGCGAGGTGGCGGCATTCGCTTCGGACTTTAAGACTCCACGCGTGCAGCAGGGAAGTTTGAGTCTGGAGCGGGAACTGGCCAACGGGTTTACGGGGACAATTTCTTACCTGTATGTGCACGGCGTGGATATGATCCGGGCGCGCGATGTGAATCTGCCGCCGCCGACTTATTACAGTTACCCGATCTTCGATCCGACCGGCAGTACTTTTCAAAATCAGTTTTATAACGTGTGGTCGTTTGCCACGCAGCAGACGAGTTACAGCATCAGTTGTCCGTATCCTCCGTGCATCAATCCGTTGGTTCGTCCGATACCGCAACTGGGGGCCGTCGATCAGTTTGAGAGCGCGTCCTCGAGCGACTACAACGGCATGACGGTGTCGCTGCGCAAACGCATGTCGGGAGGAATGTATTTCAGCCTGGCCTACACCTGGGCGCACGCGATCGATGACGGGCAGGACGCACTGGTGACGTTACAGCCGGTCACAGTGCAGAACTCGTACTCGACAAAGAGTGAGCGCGGGCCGAGCGTGACCGATCAGCGGAACCGGCTGACGGTTTCCGCCATCGAGGAGCCGCATCCGTTTGCGGCTGGGCAGAAGGCTCTGGCGACGGTGTTCGATCACTGGAAGGTTTCCGGGATCATGACCTATGGCAGCGGGCGCCCGGCGAACGCCATGGTGTCGGGCGATCCGAATCAGGACGGGAACCCGAGCAATGACCGTCTCGCCGGATATGGGCGCGATGCTTTTACCGGCCCAGACTACGCGAGCATGGATCTGAAACTGGGAAGGATGATGAATCTGGGCGGACCGTATCATCTTGAGTTGACGGCGGACTCGTTCAATCTATTCAATCGCAACAATGAAAGGTTGACGATCACCGACAACGGCTTCCAGAGTACGGCAGGACAGTTCATTAAGGACTCGCAATTTGCGGGAAATACTTATTATCCGGCTTATTATCAGCAACCTACGAGTCTTATGAAGCCGGCTAGCTCATTCGCTCCGCGACAAATGCAATTTTCCATGCGCTTGAATTTCTGAAGTGAAGTGAAGATTCCTGCACATTCCACTTGACTTAACAGGGCAAGGCTTGCCATAACTACTAGCGAAGTGCGGTTAGGACAATCGAGGGGAGTTTAGTTTCATTGGCGGAAGCCCGACTTCAAGAGAATGAATCCCTCGAAAACGCGCTTCGGCGGCAACGGTGTTCCTCAGACTCGAAATTGGAGCGCCAAAGTCTCGACGGAGGGTTAAGAATTTAAGTTGTTCTTATTTCCCCGGTAGTTGAAACGCGAGTCAGTCAGTAACCATACGGGTGCACACCGTGTGGCGGGCCGAACCCAGGGGTCACATGAGGGGGATGTAAATCCTCTGCCCACGAAGTGAACCGGATCCTTCCCTATTCGGGTCTCCCGTGCAGAGCAGGGACTCGGAATGGGAGCGCCTCTTCAATGGAATACCAGGACAAGACTCTGAAATGTGTGGATTGTGGCACGGACTTCGTGTTCACAGCGGGTGAGCAGCTGTTCTTCCACGACAAGCAGTTCAAGAACGAACCCAAACGCTGCAAGAACTGCAAAGGCAAGCGAGTGCCAGTGCTGACGCCTCCCTCACACGGATCGCCGCGCGGGCATTCCTACCCGAAGACGGAGACCCGGACGAACTGTTCGCAGTGTGGGAAAGAGACTACGGTGCCGTTCCGTCCGACCCAAGGGCGTCCAGTGCTTTGCCGCGAGTGTTATCAGCAGGGGCGGCAGGTCGCGAGCGCTTGATTACTCTGTGACTTTTAAGGGCTCAGGGGCGATCGTTTAGGGAAGGGCCAGCGGGGCGCTCATCCCGTGGGGCGCTTGCCTTCTTGTGCATTCGAGGCGGAATTGCGCTCTCGTAGCTGCTTGAGCTCGGAGTGGCGTATGAGCAAAGCTTCCACCTGCCGCAGAAGATCGCGGGTGCCGAGCGGCTTGATGAGCAACGAGTCGGCGTGTTCTCCGGTCCAATCTCCCATGCCCCCACCGTTTCCGCTCCCATCCTCCCGGCGCCCAGGGTCTCCGGAGGGTGAATATGCGGTGAGCAGGGCGGTCGCGGGATCGTACGGCTGGCGGCGGGCCATGCGCAGAACTTCCAGGCCGGCCTCTTCGGTTTCCATGCGTAAGTCGCTGATCACCATCTGGAAAACCCCGGATTCCATGCGGGCAATGGCCTCGGCGGAACTGCCGGCGGTTTCGACTTCAAATCCGTGGAATTCGAGAACAGCTTTGAGGGTCAGCAGGACGGCGAGATCGTCGTCGACAAGAAGAATGCGGCGTTTCATGGTGCACCTCTTAAGAGCGTGGAGATGCAGTGCGCCGCGAAATCAGCTCGCACGGAGCTTCAGTCGAGGCATCCACTCGTTTAGTATAGGGGCGTGGCTCGCTTCTACATAGAGAATTTTGGCTGCCGCGCGACGCAAGCAGATGGTGCGGCTCTGGAACGGCAATTTCTGGAGCGCGGCCTGGAGCGCGCCGACGCGGCCCGCGACGCCGAAATTGTTGTGCTCAACACCTGCACCGTGACCGAGGCCGCGGATAAAGATGCGCGCGCCTCCATAAGGCGGTTGCAGCGAGTGAATCCGGATTGCCGTATTCTCGTTACCGGCTGCTACGCGCAGCGCGCGCCCGAAGAACTGGCAGCGCTGCCGGGAGTGACCTGGGTCGTAGGTAATTCGCACAAGCACCAGGCGGCGGAAATCGTGACGGCATCTTCCTTATTCCCCTCTGCTGGTTCTTCTTTAAGCTCCGGTTTCGTGCCGCTGGGGCAGCTTTCTCGATCTGCCGATGTGATTGTGGGGGACATTTTTGCGCACACCGAACTGTTGGCGGCTCCGGTCTTCGAAGCCGCAAACGAGCGGACACGCCCGAACCTGAAGGTGCAGGATGGATGCGACAACCGCTGTTCGTTCTGCGTGATTCCGTATGTTCGCGGACAGAGCCGATCGCTGCCCGGCGAGCGTGTCATCGCGGAGGTTCGGACGTTGGTCGCGGCGGGCTATCACGAAGTGGTGATTTCGGGAATTAATTTGGGGCGGTGGGGGAGGGATCTAAAGGAGGTCGATGGTCGATGGTCGTCAGTCGTTGGCGAACAAGAACCTTTGACAGATGGGATTTCCTCCCGCCGGCAACCTCAGTTGAACGGCGAACGACCAACGACTAACGACCAACGACTCGTTGCTCTGATCCGCGCCATTCTCAAGCAAACGTCTCTTGAAAAATTGCGCATCAGCTCGGTCGAGCCTATGGATTGGAGTGACGATCTCATCAAGTTGGTGGCGGCGTCCGCACGAATCGCCAAACATGCGCACGTGCCCATGCAATCGGGGAGCGACGCGGTGTTGCGGCGCATGCATCGCAAGTACCGGCCGTGGCATTACCGGGAAAAGATCCTGAAGATTCGAGCCGCCATGTCCACTGCCGCGATTGGCGCCGACGTGATGGTGGGATTTCCGGGCGAGACCGAAGCCGAGTTCGGCGAGACGCGGCGCATGATCGAAGAGTTGCCGTTTACTTATCTGCATGTGTTCACCTATTCGGCGCGTCCAGGAACGCCGGCGGCAGCGCAGCCGGGGCAGGTTCCGGTAGCGGTGGCTCGGGAACGGAACCGCGTGCTGCGGGAAATTGCATCCCATAAGAAAGCGGCCTTCATGCGCTCGCTGCTGGGGACGGTAGTCGAGGCGATCACGCTGCAGTCGGGCGGAGCGGAATTCACCGAGGCGCTGACGGACAATTACCTGAAGATGAAGATATCCGGGTGTCATGAAGCGAACCGCTGGCGAGTTGTGAACATCGAAGGGCTCGATGGGGAGATGTTCGTCGGATGGCCGGCCGTCCCGGTTGGCCGGACGAGACACCGGTCCCTTCAGTAGTGACTCAGGAGTGCACAAAAGAGAACAATCACATTGACCCGCAACCCTTTGCGGGCTTACGATAATCAAAATCCAGGAATGTGGGAGTGATCCGAAACCATGTCACAATCAAGGTTCCGGTCTGCGATGTGCTGCTTGCTGGCGATCCTGTTTCCGGCGCAAATCATGCTGGCGGGAGATACGGCGACGGCCATGATATACACCAATGGTGCGGCCTGGTTGAACGGGAGCGAGGTGCCGAAATCGGCGGCCGTGTTCTCGGGCGACTTGTTGCAGACGCGTCCCGATTCGACGGCCAGCATTCAATCCAATGGATCGAATGTGATGGTGCTGGCGGATTCGCTGGTGAAATTTGAGGAACCGGCCGTGGAACTGGAACACGGCTCCGTGCGCGTGACAACGTCGCGCGGACTGGCGGCGCGCGCCGGCGACGTGACCGTGAAGCCGGCGGCCAATACTTGGACTGAGTTTCAAGTGACCGATGTCGATGGGCGGGTGCAGATTGCGGCCAACAAGGGCGACGTGACCGTGCAAGACGCCCAGGGAACGACAACTACCGTGCAGCAGGGGCAGCAGACCACAAAGGACGATACCTCCGAAACGGACAAAAAGAAAAAGAAGCGCCGTCGTGCAGCCGGGGCGGCGCCGGCTGCAAATGGAGGAATCATGAGTTCGACTCCGGTGGTCTACGGCGGATTGGCTGCCATCGGTGGCGCCGCGATATGGATATGGACGCGCGAGCCATCACCGGTGAGTCCGGCGTGCCCGACGAATCCTTGTCAGTGATTTTCTTACCAGGGTGTAATTGCTGTCCGTTCTTCCGAATGGGTTCTGGGGTGGGCGACTGAATTCATGTCGCGCTACGTTTCCTACCGAGATTTCGACTGGGTCCTACTGGGCTTTGTGCTGGCGATCTGCGCCCTCGGCGTGCTGCAGATTCACAGCGCAACCGCGCACACCAAATTTGCCGGATCCGAGGCCAAGCAAATCTACTGGATCATGGCGGGCCTGGGCGCGATGTTCCTGGTCAGCCTGGTTAACTATCAAGCCATACTGGAACAAATCCACTGGATCTACGTCGCAGCGCTGGCGTCTCTGATCGCCGTGATTCTGTTCGGGCAGAAGTATCTGGGCGCGCGCCGCTGGATCAAGCTGCCGGGAGGCGGACATTTTCAGCCGTCGGAGTGGGTGAAGCTGATCCTGATTCTGGCGGTGGCGAAATACTTTGCGGATATGCATGACCGGGAGCTGTCGTGGCCTGACTTTCTGAAGGCGGGCGCAATCGTCGGTTTTCCCATGCTCATGGTGCTCGCGCAACCGGACCTGGGAACGGCTCTTACTTATCTTCCGGTGGCGATCATGGGTCTGTTTCTAGGCGGGCTCCGCTGGAAACAGGCGCTCATTGTGGTGATGATAGCGGGGCTGCTGGTCCCGGTGGCTTGGATTAAGGTGCTGAAGCCATTTCAGAAGCAGCGCTTGACGAGTTTCATGAACCCGGATGCGGACCGGCAGGGCTCCGGGTATCAAGTGAATCAGTCGTTGATTGCGGTGGGGTCGGGTGGGATCTTTGGCAGCAGCCAGGGATCGCAGACGCATCTGGCATTTCTGCCGGTGCCGCAGACCGACTTCATTTTTGCCGCGTTTGCCGAGGAACATGGGTTTGTAGGAGCTCTAGCGGTTCTGCTGTTATACTTTATAGTGCTGATGCGGTTAACCCAGAATGCCCAAACGGCGCCCGACCGCGCCGGGGCATTTCTGGTAATGGGTGTGGTGGCTGTGCTTAGCTTCCACATTCTCGTTAACGTCGGCATGGTGGTTGGCTTTATGCCAGTCACGGGAATACCTCTGCCGCTCATGAGTTACGGTGGGTCTTCCGTCCTTTTTATGTTTTTGGCGCTGGGGATGATCATGAACGTCCGCATGCGCCGCTTCGTGAACTGAGACGGCGGCAGAAGTTGGGGCGCTCTGCTCAACTGGTCTTACCGACCTGGTTTTACTAACCCGGTCTTACCAAAAATGAGGACGGCGCCACGCAATAAGATCAGGTAAGAAACAAGATTACGAAGGCCCTCGCGAAAAAGGAGGGCAGAATGCCGGCAGAAGTCGAAGCCGGACAGGATTGAAGCCAGTCAGGCGGGGAACGGCCCCCTCAGCGTGAACGCGAGAGAGTGGTCACAGACCTGACGGAAGGCTTAACGCGATCAGTGCAGACGAGCATTAACAATTCACTGCAGTGTAGGTCCCAGGAAGAACTTCGGGACCGCGCCCGCTCCTACCCGGAGCGGAGCTGAACGCTATCGATCTGTTGGTCCGCCTTGCGCTTCTGGTCCGGTGAAGAAAAACCGGAGTAGAAATGAACAAGGAATTGTACGTATCAGCCACCCCTCACGAAACCAAAGTGGGGATCACGGAAGACGATCAACTAGCGGAAATTTACCTCGAACGGGAAAACGAATACACCTTAGCAGGCTCGATTTATAAGGGCCGCGTCACACGCGTGCTGCCAGGCATGCAGTCGGCCTTTGTGGACATTGGGTTGGAGCGCGACGCCTTTCTCTACGTCTCCGATTTCATGGATCTGGAACAGCAGGACGAGGATCTGGATGAAGCCATTCCGGCGAATCGTCCGGTGGCGGAGGTCCGCCCGCGCTCCGGTTTGGAAGCGGACGCTTCCGCCGAAGCGCAACTCGGCCAAGCCGGCAGCGCAGAGGCCGAGGGCGAACAGCCGGAAGCGGCCGCTGCGGAAGCGCCGGGCAACGCCACGGGTGGTGCGCGCGATTTTCGCGGACGACGACGTCGTCGTGGACGTCGTGGGGAGATCGGAGAGCGGGGCGGACACGGCGAGCGTCCGGAGCGTGGCGAAATTCGCAACGAACCTCGTACTGAGATACGCACTGAACCGCGCGGCGAAAATCGCAATGACTTCCGCAACGAAACCGGCAACGAGCCCCGCGGCGAATCGAGAAATGACCGCTTTGGCCGCAGCGACCGTTCCGGACGCAGCGGTTCGGAGTCGAGATTCCAACGGACGGCGACGACTGCTCGTACCGGTGGGGACTACGATTACGGACCGCCTCCGGGATATCAACCGATGGTGCTTCCCGGCGAATCGATTTCGAAATACCAGCGCCAGAGTCAGACTGCGAGTGGGAGCAAGAGCGGGAGGCAGAGCGAACTCGCGGCTTTGCCGGCGGAGAACGCAGGCGTGGCAGAGTTGCCGCTGGCTTCCGCCGCCATCGTTGCCAGCTTTCCTGAGGATGAGCCCATCTTCGCAGCGGAGGTTGCCGAGCCACTTCACGAACAGCATGACCACTTTCCGGACGCGGAAGTGGAAGAAGAGGTGCACGGAACCGCTGCCAGCGCCGCGCCGCGAATAACGGAAGTGGGGCACGACGTCCGAGCCATCGAGGAAACTTACTCGGTGCCGAAGACGACAGTCCACGAGGCGACGGCACACGACGGCATGAACGAACTGACCGGAGCCGCTCCGCAGGTTGCGCACGAACTTGCGCACGGCGCCGTCGAGGAGCAGGAAATCGAGGAAGAGGAAGCTGACCTCACGTCCTACGGCGAAGAGCTTGGCGACGACGAGGGCTTTGACGAAGTGGAACTGGAAGAAGAGACGCGGGCAGCCGGTGGAGAGTTGCCCGTTTCCGGGGTTGGAGAGGTTGCTCCGGCGACGGCAGCCGGTGGCGAACCGGCGGCAAACGGCGAAGCGGTTCCTGAAGCCGTGTTGGAAGCCCAAGTCGAAGCCGAAGAGCGGGAAGCGGCGGAATTGGAGCTAGAAGAAGCGCAAGCCGAAGCCGAGGCTCTTCTGGAGGCTGAGGCCATTGGCGACGGCACCGTGGATGCGAGCGCTGAAGTTCGCGGTCCAGCGCCGGAAGCGAGGCTGTTACAGCGTACGCAGCGTCGCGGGCCAGATCGGGGATCGGACCGCGGCTTTGATCGAGGAGGTCGCGGCCGGCGTGGGCGGCGCTTCCGCAGCCGCGAGAACACGGTGGTGCCGCAGATCAGCGAACTGCTCAAGGAAGGGCAGGAAGTGCTGATCCAGATTGCAAAGGAACCGATCGGAAAGAAAGGCGCGCGCATCACCAGCCACATTGCCCTGCCGGGACGCTTCCTGGTCTTCATGCCGACCGTGAACCACACCGGCGTGTCGCGCAAGATCTCGTCGGAAGAAGAGCGCCAGCGTCTGAAGCGGATCATTCAGAGCGAGCGTGAAAACGGCGGCGGCGGTTTCATTGTGCGAACCGCGGCAGCGGGTGCCACCGATGAGGAACTACGAGCGGACATACGCTTTCTGAAAAACCTGTGGAGCGAGATCAAGTCGCGCTCCGACACCAGCAAGTCTCCAGCGCTGATTTATCACGACCTGAACGTGGTGGAGCGGGTGCTACGCGATCAGGTGAGTTCGGAGTTTTCGGCAATTTGGGTCGATACCGAGCAGGAATATGAGCGCATTCTGCGGTTCGCGAATCGTTTTCAGCCTGGTCTGGTCAAACGCGTCAAACTTTATACAAAAGAGACGCCGCTCTACGATCAGTTCGGGCTCAACGAGGAAATCAACAAGGCCCTGAAATCGAAAGTCTGGTTGAAGAGTGGTGGATACATCGTAATCAATCAGACCGAGGCGCTGGTCGCGATCGACGTGAACACCGGCAAGTACGTCGGCAAAACCACCCGCCTGGAAGACACCATCGTGAAGACGAACGTGGATGCGATCAAGGAAATCGTGCGCCAGGTGCGGCTGCGCGATCTGGGCGGCATCATCATCATCGACTTCATCGACATGGACGAGCGCCGCAATAGGCAGAAAGTGATGCAGGCGCTGGAAGAGGCATTGCGCCTCGATCGGGCGCCATCGAAGGTGCTGCAGTTCAACGATTTCGGTCTGGTGGCGATCACGCGTAAACGGGTGAAACAGTCGCTGGAACGGACGATTGGATCGCCGTGTCCATATTGCCAGTCCACCGGCTTCGTCAAATCGGTGAACACGATTTGCAACGAGGTCTATGTCGAGATGCGCAAGATCGCGAATCATCTGGAGCACAGCGACGTGATGTTGCGAGTGAACCCCGAGGTAGCGAAAGCGCTGAAAGCCAACAACGCGAAACTGTTGAACGAGATGGAAGAGCTCACCAAGAAGACGATTATCGTGAAGTCGGACCCGGCCCTGCACCAGGAGCAGTTCGACATTCACTAGGCGCTAGAGTTGACTTGGATTTGCGTTTATAAGGGACGGGTGAACAGCCTGTCCCTTTTTCGTTTTGCTCTCACGCTTCGCCAATCAGCCTCACTGCTTCGCCTGTGCGCTCGAGCAATTTTTCGAGTGAGCTGCGGAGAGGCTCGCCGTTTGCCTGCATCTCCGACCGCTGGCCCATCGCCAAGGCCAGTCGATTTACGGCTTCAGTAAGGCGCGTTGCGAGATCGACGAGGACGACCAGAGAATCGGCGTGCAGCTTCCAGACAGAGTGCGAATTCCGCGAGCGCTTGAATTGTTCCATCTCTGTGGTGATGCGCGCGGTTACGGCGACAACGCGGAGCATCATTCGGGCGGCGTCCGCTTTCGCGCCCGTTTGCTCGAGGTAGTCGGCGGTGTAGGCCTGAACCTCGTCGGGACTGAGCACCAGGTTGAAATAGCGCATGGGCACAATCTGGCGGAACTTGGGATCGGCGACGCGCACGAAGACGCGGATCGATTCTTCCACCCTTCGCAACTTCGCTTCTTCCACCGAGAGCCCCTGCGGCGTGATGGCGGCGGGAACATATTTGCGAACCAGCGCCGGAGCAGAGGCCGCGCCGCCAGCGCCCACCGCCTGTGCGGAAGGCGCGAGGTCCAGATGGGCACGCGAGATCGGCGGCCGGCGCTCCAATTCTTTCTTCAGCCGGGCGACACGGCGGAATTTCTCCAGGGCCGCGCTGTAGTCAACCTTCAACAACGCTTCCTGGTTCAGCGCCGCGACATGCTCAACGGTGACTTCCACTCCGTCGACTGTACTGAGGATGCTGCCACCGAGTTCTTCCAGCCGGTTGGCGAAAGCCTTGATCTCATGCGTGGCAGCGGCAAACAGCGCATGAAAACGATCGCCGAATGCGGCATTGTAGGGCGCGAGAGTGGCCAGCACTCCGGGGTGATAAATCGATTCGCCGAGCGACGCTTTCAGCTCCCGAACCCGCTGGATGATGCCGGAGTCCATGAGCGCGCCAAAATCCTGAAAGCGATTGGCCTGGTCGAGCAGAGGGCTGAATTCGCGCAGCAGTTGCACGTCGGCGTCCGAGAGTACAGGTGCCTCACTCTCGGACAGAATTTCCAGCAGCGCAATTTCAAACGGCGACAGAGGAATCGAGCCATCCAAGCCGTAGCCACGCCGTTCCCACTGCCCCGCCACTCGCGGATGACGAAACAGAAAGGTTGCCACCAGATCGGTTTTGTCGCGATTGGCGCCGGAATCGTCGCGGTGGCGCGCGAAGTAGCGCAGCAGCGCTTCGGCGACCTCTGGATCGAGGCCGGGTTGCACCCCCAGTCGCAGCATGGCGGGAGTGATCGCCATGTCGAGCATTTGGATCCAGAGGTGCATCTTAACGAGGGTGGAGCGCACGTCGTCAGTCTGGCTGATGACGTCAGGAGCAAGTTCGGCGGGCGCGGGCAGCTCTCCGCCGAGTTGGTCACTCAGCAGCCGCTGGTAGAAGCTTTGCACGGTGGCCAACAACGCCAGCTCCCATTTGGGATCTTCAAGCAAAGTCAGCTCCCCCGAGATCGCGCGGTAATATTTGCATTGGGTTACCCTTTAGTAAAACTGAAAGGCAACGTCAGCGCAATTAGTTACCTGGTTACGGAAGTGACTGCACTCCTACCCGCGTGTAGAAACGGGGCTTGTCCCGTCTTACCGCCCTCAACCAGCTATTGAAACACCACGGTTTTGTTTCCATACAGCAAAATGCGGTTTTCCACGTGCCAGCGGACGGCGCGCGACAAGACGACTTTTTCGATGTCGCGGCCCTTCTGCACGAGGTCCTCGATGGTGTCGCGGTGGTGAATGCGGACGACATCCTGGTCGATGATGGGGCCATCGTCGAGCACCTGAGTAACGTAGTGGGCAGTGGCGCCGATCAGCTTGACGCCGCGCCGGAACGCCTGATGGTAGGGTTTGGAGCCGACGAACGCAGGCAGGAATGAGTGGTGAATGTTGATGAGATTTTCGGAGCCCAGGGTCGCGATGAACTCGTTCGAGAGCACCTGCATATAGCGAGCCAGGACGACCAGACTGCACCGGTATTCGCGGACCAGCGCGATTTGTTTCAGTTCCGCTTCCCACTTGTTTCCCTTCGTGACCGGGATGACGAAGTAGGGGACTCGGTAGAAGTCGGCGATTCGCTGGTTGTCGGGATGATTGGAAACGATCAGCGGAATTTCGCAGCGCAGTTCGCCGCTCTGGTGGCGGTAAAGAAGATCTTGCAGGCAATGGTCATACTTCGACGCGAAGATGGCGATACGCGGGCGATCGGTGGAGTGGGCGAGCCGCCAGTCCATCTGGAAATCACGAGCGATGGGAGCAAAGCGCTCGGGAAACTCGGCCAGGTCAAAAGCAAAATCGGCCGCGTCGAACTCGACCCGCGTAAGAAAAAGATTGGATTCCTCGTCGCCGTGCTCATCATTGAACAGAATGTTTCCGCCGTTGTGAAAGATGAAATCGGCAATCGCGGCCACCACGCCTTTGCGGTCGGGGCAGGAGACGAGAAGAATGGCCGAGTTGTGCATAAATAAAGTGTAGCGCCGGCGTCCTCGCCGGCTACTCCAGCCTCGGGGACGGCGTTTGCTACTTCTTCAGCGCCTTCGCAATCTCTCGCGCCGCGTTCGCGCCAGAGCCGCCAGTCAGGCCAGTTCCCGGATGCGTTCCGCTGCCGCATAAATACAGGCGTTCGATCGGCGTCCGATAGCGCGCCCAGTCGAGCAGCGGGCGCATGGTGAAGAACTGATCGAGCGCAAGTTCGCCGTGAAAGATGTGGCCTCCGGTCAGGCCGTAGGTTTCTTCCAAATCCTTGGGCGTGATGATCTGGTGGCGCAGGATGATCTGCGGCAGATTGGGCGCGTATTGCGCGATCGTCTTCACCACAGTTTCGCCGAGCGCTTTGCGCTGGCTTTCCCAGTCGCCGTCCCTTAGTTTGTAAGGCGCGTACTGCATGTAGATAGACATCACGTGCTTTCCCGGCGGAGCGAGCGACGGATCCGACAGAGATGGAAACGTAATTTCAAGATACGGCTGACGCGAGAAGTTACCATACTTGGATTCATCGAAGGCACGCTCGAGATAATCGATTTCAGGGCTGACCTGAATGCGCCCCTGAAGCAGGCTGCCGTTAGCTTTTGCTTTGAGCGCAGTGAATTCCGGGAGCGCCGAAAGCGCAAGATTGATTTTGGCGACTGTCCCCATCGAGCGGTAGTTCTTGATTTTCTGTATGAAGTCTGGCGCGAGGTGCGCGGGGTCGACCAGACGCATGAGCGTGCGCTTGGGGTCGGCGTTGGAGACTACGGCACGCGCGGAAATCTCCTCGCCGGAGGTGAGCGCAACTCCAGTGGCGGCGCCGTTTTTCACGCGAATCTCGGCGATGTCGGCGCCGGTGCGAATCTCCGCGCCCGCCTGTTTCGCTGCGGCAGCCATGGCTAGAGTGATGGCACCCGCGCCGCCGGCAGGGAACTGAACGCTTCCTGCGGGGGTTGGATCTGCCGCGGCGCGCAACATCAAAACCAGTGCGCTGCCCGCCGACCACGGGCCCAGGAATGTTCCGAAAATGCCGCGGGCGGCGATCGTGGCGCGCAGCGGTTCGGTGTCAAAAAACTCCGCGACCAGATCGGCGACGGCCATCGGTCCCCAGCGCAGGACGCGATACAAATCTTTCTTGCCGAGGTTTCGGATCGATCGTCCCGTCTTCAGCATTCCCCAGAGATCGCCGCTGCTGGGGTTGTCGATGTTCGGCGGCGTGAGCGCGAGCGCTTCGCCGATGACCTTGCCGATCTTTCCGAGCGCAATCCCAAAGTCCGCATAAGATGCGGCGTCTTTCTGCGACCACTGCGCGATTTCCTGCGCGGCTTTCTTTGCGTCGGAATAGAGGACGAGCGCGCGGCCATCGGGCAGCAGCGACACAGTGTTTACGTCGGGAGTTGTAAGCCTGAGGCTGTGCTGCTCCAACTGCATGTCGCGCACGATGTCGGCGCGGAGTGGGCCGGTGTTATGCGCGAGCGTAGAGCAGCGGAAGCCGGGATGAAATTCTTCGGTGATGGCTGCTCCGCCCACCTGGGCGCGGCGTTCGAGCACCAGCGGTTTGAGTCCGGCCTTAGCCAGATAGAAGGCGGCGACCAGACCGTTGTGTCCGCCGCCCACGATGATCACGTCGCGCGCTTCGGCCGTTCGGCTTTCGCCGGTCTTCTCCTCCGACATCAAGCCGCCTGTCCTTCTTTCAGAATTTCGAGCGCCGCCAAACGTCCCGGCGCTCCCATGATCCCGCCGCCGGGATGCGTGGCCGATCCGCACATATACAGGTTCTTGATCGGCGATCGGAATTGTGCCCATCCCGCAACCGGACGCAGGAAAAACAATTGTTCGAGCGAGAGTTCACCCTGGAAAATGTTGCCTTCGGTCAATCCCCATTCGCGTTCGAGGTCGAGCGGGGTGACAACCTGGCGGTGCAGGATGATGTCTTTTATATTGGGCGCATATTCGGCGATGGTGTTGACTACGTTGTCGCCGAATTTTTCTTTTTCCGTGTCCCAGTCGAGGCCGGGCGCCAGCTTATACGGCGCGTATTGCACGAAGCACGAAAGGATATGTTTGCCGGGTGGCGCGAGCGACGTGTCGGTGAGCGTCGGGATCACCATATCAATGTAGGGGTGCGAAGACCAGTGTCCGTATTTGGCTTCGTCGTATGCTTTCTCCATGTAGTCGACGCTCGGCGAAATCGACATCGCCCCGCGCAGGTGCGCGCCGACGCCCGGCATGCATTTGAAATTCGGCAAACCATCAAGCGCCATGTTCACCTTGCCGGAAGACCCGCGGAACTTGTAGCGCTTCACGCCGTCCATGAATTCATCGGGCAAGTTGCCGGGCTCGATCATCTTGGTAAACGTTAGTCTCGGGTCAACGCTGGAAGAGACTACGTCGGCATAAATCTCGTCGCCGTTGCCGAGCACTACGCCCGTGGCTCGCCCGTTTGTGACCATAATTTTTGCAATCGGAGCTTCGGTGCGAATTTCCGCTCCAGCTTCGCGAGCCGCGTCGGCAATCGCGTTTGAGATGGCGCCAGTGCCGCCGCGCGCGAATCCCCAGGCACGAAAAGCGCCATCGATCTCGCCCATGTAGTGATGCAGCAAAACGTAGGCGGTGCCGGGTGAGCGCACGCCGAGAAAAGTTCCGATTATGCCCGAGGCCGACATCGTCGCCTTGAGCACATCCGTCTCGAACCACTGATCGAGAAAATCGATGGCGCTCATGGTCATGAGCTGGACCTGATTGTATTTGTCCTCGCTCGACATGCCCTGGAAGCGGCGTCCGATGAAGAGCAGCTTCATCAATTCCTTCGGATTCAGCGTTGCCGGGTCGGGCGGAATCATGCTAAGGATTGGTTTCACGAAGCGGCACATCGCCTGCATCGCTTTGCCGAACTCGTCGTAGGCTTCGGCGTCAACCCGCGAATGGCGGGCGATTTCGCGATGCGTCTTGCCGTGATCGTTCACGCGCCACAGATGATCGCCGTTGGGCATGGGAGTGAAAGTGCCGTCCAGAGGCAGAATCTCAAGTCCGTGGCGGGGAAGATCGAGGTCGCGAATAATCTCGGGCCGCAGCAGCGAGACGACATAAGAGCAAACCGAAAACTTGAAGCCGGGAAAAACCTCTTCCGTACAAGCCGCACCGCCAAGGACATGGCGGCGCTCGAGCACAAGCACTTTCTTTCCTGCTTTGGCGAGATAGGCGGCGTTGGTGAGGCCGTTGTGGCCGCCGCCAATCACGATTACGTCGTACTTCTTACCGCTCGACACGGCAGGCATAGATTGACCTGAAAATAGTTTGACCTAAAAAGATTGACCCAAAACAATTGATTCAGAGTGACCGGGAAACATCGCAGAAAATGACTCGCCATTCTATCGAGAAACTATCGCTTTGTCTTTACTTACGTGCGATTACTGACTTACGGTCAGCATATTTCGGCGCTTGCTCCCGGCGCGGCGCGATGCATATAATCCGGCGTCAGGGATTGTCACGCGAGGCCGCCTTGCCCATTGGAACTGCATTTCACGAGAGAACTTTCGCCCTCTGCCAGAGTCTGAACTATCGCGAGTGGTCGGGATACTACACCGTTAGCGTGTACGAAGTGCACCATGAGCACGAGTACAACGCGATCCGCAATGCTTGTGCGCTGATCGATATTTCGCCGCTCTACAAGTATCTGGTCACCGGCAAGGACGCAACCAAACTGGTCAACCGCGTGATCACGCGCGACATCAACAAGGTCGCGGTCGGCCAGGTCATCTATGCCTGCTGGTGCGATGAAGATGGCAAGGTCATCGACGACGGCACGATCACCCGCCTTGACGAAAACAAATATCGCTGGACGGCCGCCGATCCAAGCCTACGCTGGTTTCGCCAGAACGGCTTGAACATGGACGTTCATATCGAAGACATCTCCGAGCAGACGGCGGCGCTGGCGCTGCAGGGGCCGGCCTCCGCAAAACTTTTGAAGACGGTTGCGGATGCCGATATTACCAACTTGAAATATTTTCGCAAGACAAGCGGCACGATTGCCGGCGTGCCAGTGGATATTTCGCGCACTGGTTACACGGGTGACCTCGGCTACGAAATTTGGATACCCCTTCTCAACAATGGGAACGATGCGATCAAAGTTTGGGATGCGCTGATCGATAAGGGCAAAGAGTTCGATATTCATGCCGCAGGAATGCTGGCGCTCGATGTGTCTCGAGTGGAGGCAGGTTTGTTGCTGATCGAAGTCGACTACATCAGTTCGAAGAAGGCGCTGATTCCGTCGCAGAAGTATTCGCCTTATGAGCTGGGCTTCGGCAAGATGGTGCATCTCGACAAAGAGAACTTCATCGGCAAGCGCGCCCTGGCCCGAGATCACAAACTGGGCGTAGCGCGGCAGTTAGTTGGACTGGAAGTGGATTGGGTGGAAGTGGAGGAGCAGTTCGACAAGTTCGGACTATCTCCGGCAGCACCCAGCCAGGCGTCGCGCGTAGCGGTGCCCGTTTATGCGGGCGACAAGCAGGTGGGCAAGGCTACGACCACGGCGTTCTCTCCGCTGCTGAAGAAGTTGATTGCGCTGGGCAGCGTGGGCGCCGAATATTCAAAGCCCGGCACCAAGCTGCAAATGGAGTTGACAATCGAAGCGCAACGGATGAAGACTACGGCGACGGTGGTGTCGTTACCGTTTTTCAATCCGAAACGGAAGACGGCGACTCCGGTGTAGAGATTCCTTCACCACGGAGAAACGAGCGCACGGGGGCTAAGGAGAACCTCCGCGCTTTTCTCTTGAAGGACACTTCCGCTGTGTTTCTCCGTGCCCCCTACTGTGTAAACGCGTCGTAAATCCTCAGGAACGGCAAGGGTTCAAACTTCAGAAAAGCGGGTGGCGTGGGCACCAACGAATCGCCATTGATGTAAACATTGTAGCCAGAGCCCAGCAGATCCGCCTCATGGTTCAGGTCGTGAGCCTTGAGGTCCTGCCATCTTCCGGTCGTCAGGCGCAGGTCGAGCGTCTGCAGCGCGGTAATGGTTTCCGCCGGCGTAAATGCGCAGTGACCCGCGCGGTGCACGAATGTCTGGCGCAGCATCGAGCTGTCGCGCGCCTCGTCGACCACCCTGTGATAGGCGTTCTCGTCTTCCACGGGCACGAGTCCATCGCCAACCGTGTGCAGCGTCAGCACCGGGAACGGGAGCTGGCCGTTGTAGATGATGTACTCGCTCAAGTAAGCCACTGCGCTGGGATCGGCCTGAATTTGCTGGGCGTTTTGCAGCGTCGCAAGGTCCGCCTCCAGGCTCAACCCGGCCGCGGCGTAGAGCGCTCGCACCTCCGCATAATCCACCGAGTGCTTCAGCTGCTCTTCGTAATTCACGCCGGTGGTCCATGAAGGATTGCCTCCGGCGCGGGCCTCCAGTTCGGCGCGTAGCGCGAACTGGAAGGGGAAGTCCACCTCCGACAACCATAAAAACTGGTTTGCTATCTGGGCCGCGTAATCGTTGTGCGCTGGTTCGGGAGACGTGGGATCGAACCAGCCTGGCAAATCTCCCAGGGCCGCGGTCAATGCCACCCGCGCTTGTCCTTGAGGCGTGGCCGCAGCGCCAGCCAGTACCTCTTCGGCGTTGGTCAGATTCTGGTCGGGGTTGGTGATGTCGACGACTTGCAAAGACCCGCCTGCCACCAGCGTGTTGAAGGCGAAGGCAGCATCCAGCGACCCGTTCCAAATGCCCACTCCGCCGGCCAGGACTCCGCACATGGGAAGCGCGGCATTGAAGCGATCCGGATACTCCTGCACCAGGCCGGCAGTGATCATGCCGCCGAGAGAATGTCCCCAGGCGATGGTCGTGATGGGAGTTCCGACATCGGTCTGAAAAACATCGAGCGTCGCAATCTGATCGGGAATCGCCTGCTGCACCGCCCAGCCAGTAGTCGCGTAAGACGAACCCGCCAGCGCATAACCCGCCGCCAGCATATAACCGCCGGTGATAGGATCGCCCACGTCCATCGCCGGATTCGCTGATCCGGGTACGACATATCCATGACTGTAAAGAAGCAGAGTACCGTTCCAGATTGGTGGAACGTCGATCACATAGGTTGCGCCATCGGGCAAGGTTCCGGTGATGTGCTGCTGCGCGGCTGCGCTTCCGCAGAGCGTGGCAATCAGAATGGCGGCGAGCGCGGACAAAATGGTGCTTCTCGTTAGATTCGACATGGAATTCTCTCCGTAGGAGTGAAAACCCTCTTCCCTAGCTGGGTTCGGCGTGTGGCGGCCGTTACAAACCGTCTGAAAGTTTGTGCTGGTCCAGCCAACTTGTCAACGCGAAAATAGGACGGCAGAAGTGCCTTCAAGGCCGACAGAAAGATTCGGCACCAACCTGATACTGAGGACCCCGGCGAGCGCCGGCCTCGGCACTAACCGACTAAGTGCGAATGGAAGCGTGGCGATCAGTTCAATACGGAATCTAATGACTTCAAGACGTGCAATCCCCACTACGAAAAACCCACTACAGGACCCGCCCTATCATTGCAATAGCGCGCGTGTCTGTAGAAGCGTGTTATTCAAGTCCTGTTTTTGTTCCAGAACCCGTTTCGCGTTCGGGATCACGGTTGCAAGTTTCTGTGGAGCACCCTCAACCGCCTGATTTACGGTAGGGAGTTTGGACTCATCGTTCAGGGCAGCAACATACGACGAAATAATCCGGGTCAGAGCTGCGGATGTTTGCGGGTTTCCTGAGTAGTCTCCGCGGAGCGCTTCTAGATCTCGCTTTGCCGCCATAGGCCAGTCAAGCCCTTCCCCTACCTGCGTAACGGCCGTCTGCAGTTGTGATCGCTGGCCGCCGGATAGCTGTTCTAGGCGCAGCGCCCCGGCGACGGCCCTGAGGTGACTCGTCATAAGGTCTTTTGCGATTAGCGTAGCAAAAAGTGATCCACCATTTCCGACGTCGTGCGAAAACCGGAGTCCCGCTGCCAGAGCGCGAGCCGCTCCATCTTTATCGCCTGTCTTAAGCAGGTGAAAGGCATAAAGAACGTTGAGACGCCCAAGCACCAATGCCTTTCTGGCATAGTCCACCGGCACGTCGTGCCCGAGCCCGTAATCCAGTCCCCAGTCACAGTTCGGAAGAGAGGTTGCACGGGCCATGATTTCAAGGGCTAGTGCGTTTTTCTCAAGCAGGTCTTTGTATTTCGAATCGTCGTAGGGCGCTGTGCCATCGAGGATCGCGTTGAGTTCTTTGGCTTGCTGGTCCGTGATACCGGAATCCTGGACCTCGGAGAACGCCGACCAGTAGCGCAAGGCTGCATTCTCCGTGAGGGACGGATTCCGCTGAGCCAATGCAGAACCGGCTGATAACAGGGCAACCAGAATTACCGAAGGTATCGTCTTGAATATTGTCATAACCTGATTTTCTCCTTACTTAGCACTGCGACCGCGCTCTGTTTGCCTTGCGGAAGCGGGCTGGTTTGGGAACGAAACGCTAGGCCGTCAACCGCTGCCTTAAACGATGGTGCTGCCGCCAACCAAGCATTTGCGCTTCGCATGGTTAGTGGCTCCGACGGAGCATGCCGCTCGGCAAATGCAGCATCGCTAGCCGTATTTGAAACAACATCTTTGTTACCGCGAATATGCAAAATGAACGCTCCTATAACAAGGATGGCTGCGACTGCCCCTAGCCAGATACCAAGTGAGAGCGAACGCCGAGATGAATGGCCGACGCTGAGTGTGGGAACAGGCTCAGCGGCGATCGGATGGAATCGCTTCAAATATGCTTCGAATTGCTCATCATCGGGAGTCTGCACAGGAGTTCTCCTTGGCTAACATTGAGCCGCGTAGCTTGGCTAGGGCATACCGGTACCGCGATGCCGCTGTGTTCGAGCTGACACCCAGCAGGTCACCGATCTCCGAGAAAGTGAGCTCGCCCCATACATGGAGAACTATGACTTCTCGCTGATCATTCGGAAGATCACCTAGCGCACGTCTCAGGTTCTGCTCTCCGGCGTAGTCCCGGTCTGGAGGACTAAACCATGCCGAGTCGATGTCGAGAGGCATGTTTCGATCCTGAAGCTTGGCGTCGTTGAGAACGGCGTTGCGTACACAAGCAAAGAGATAAGCTTTTTTGTTTATCGCTTGGCTTAGGCTCCCATTCTCGATCGCCTTCAGGAACACTTGGTGAAGCGCATCTTGAGCGCGACCCCGATCGCCCGAAATCGCCGACGCGAATAGCAGCAGTGCCGCCCCATGCTGGCGATACAGGACCTCGATCTCGGCGGCATTTCGGTCTATCCTGGCCACTTTGCGGTCTCAATGTTAAGACAATCGGCGCCGATGGATTTGTCTATGTCCGGCGAACTTCTTTCCGCATCAGCAAGGCTGCACCGAACCCAGAGAAGTCCAATGGGATGTGCAGGTATCCTGCCTGACTTCGGTGGTCAAAACAAGAATAGACGATCAGAGCTAGAGGGCATGCTTCCGGCTCCCGCGCTTCCAATACAGATATCCGGGCACGCCAATCAGCACAATCAAAGCGCCCCAGAACGCCTCGCCAGGCCGCTGGATGATGGTGTTGAGCGTCCAGGCAACGCCCACCAGAATATAGATTGCGGGCAGCCACGGGTATCCGGTGCAACGATAGGGGCGGGGAACGTCAGGCCGCTTCCAGCGCAATACGAACAGGCCGATAACGGTCAGCGTGTAGGAGAGCACCATGCCGAAGATGACGTAGGTGTAAAGCTGGTCGTAGCGTCCGCTCAGGGTGAGCACTGCGGCCCAGA